>Ga0335077_10011035_pt1 | contig 11294 bp, 12 predicted proteins | sample Lox_Sample_31_FD_207151 | JGI IMG/M metagenome (GOLD analysis project Ga0335077, IMG submission 207151) | Soil microbial communities from Loxahatchee National Wildlife Refuge, Florida, United States - Lox_Sample_3.1 | ecosystem: Environmental > Terrestrial > Soil > Wetlands | place: USA...
CCACCGTGGGCGCGTAGCTCAATTGGCAGAGCAACTGACTCTTAATCAGTAGGTTGAAGGTTCGATTCCTTCCGCGCTCACCATCTTTTCAACAACTTGCAAAATCACCCTACTGAAGAAATTCCGTTTTGTGACGTAAATTGTGACGTGAATTCCGGTCGTTGATTGCCGCACGGACGCTTTCGAGGTCGGGATGCTGGTACTGCATGGCAGTCTTCACATCCTTGTGTCCCATGCTTTTCATGACGGCGGCTAGGTTCCCCGTATGGCTGAGTGCGTATGTGCCGAAGTCATGTCGGCCACAATACATCACTAAGTCTTTGGGAAGTCCGGCCTTCGCCCTGGCCCTGGCAAACTGCTGATTGATCCATGTCAGGTGTCCAGTCTTTGACCGATCCGAAGGAAACACCCATCCAACGCTTTTGCCGGCACAGCGAGTCATGAGCAGATCGAGAACGCGATCACTCATCGGAACGCTGCGCCGCGCTTCGGGAGTTTTGCCCTTAGGATTGAAAATCACGCGGTTGTGCCAATCAATATGCTCAATGCGTATCCGGCAGACTTCGGAAATATTCCGCATTCCGGTATCACGCACAATCACGAGGATGTCCTTGAGCGGCTGACGCAGAAACGGCATCAACTTCTCTTCGGCCATATCGTCGAGCAGTTTCTCTCGCCGTAGTTCTTTCTTGAGCTTGGTTTTTGGAACTCGCGGCAAGAATCCCCAGGCGACACATCGGCCAAAAATCCGCCGTAGGGTTCGGAGAGCATTGTTGGCGTTAGAGTTTCCGCCCGGAAACCGCAAGAGCGAAATGGCATCTTCGCTGATGTGCGAAACCAGCATCGATGCAATTTCCTGACGCTCCAGCAATCGCCAGCCGTTGTGATAATACGTTTTTGTTTTGGGAGCTAGTTCACTCGCATCAACCAACGCAAGAAAACGCTCCGCGGCTTCGCGCAGTGCGGGAATTCTCCTGATTGTCTTGGGTTCCAAGCCTTGTTCGGTTTTTCCAATCAGGTCCCGCTCGAAACGCCGGGCAGCGGCCACGTCGGTCTTGTGGGTTGATCCTCGATAGCGCCTTCCAAAGACGGTGAAATCGTAGTGATAAACACCGCCTCGCTTATAGAGACTCACGCATTTCCTCCATGTGTGCCCGCACGGAAGGAGTACGGCGGCCTCGTTCGATATAAGCGAGAACATCAGCGAGATCATACCGTATCGAGCCTTCGAGTTTCAGCCACTTTGGGCCGATCCCGACTTTTCGCCAATAGCGCAGAGTGCCTTGCGGCACTGAGAGCATTTCTGAAACGGTCTTTGAGGTTAGGAGTGTCGGGAGCGCAAACGGTTGTGATTGGCTCTTTGAAAGCGACGATTGCCGCATACTGACCACCAACGGACAGAAGGCAATTTCAACGCATTAGCGTTGGGCTGGGTCCTTCTGTGCTTACAGTGTTGGAATGGGCCAACCAAGGGAGAGTTTCGTGAGTTCGCGGCGCAGTTGAAAATGATTGGCGCAATAGAAAATGAATGAGGGCGTTGAATCTTTCAGAGAAAATTGTAAACAACAAGGCGGTGACGTGCGGGTTCTTCCACAAATCACTTTAGACCGTACGCTTGGTCTCTGGCGGGTTTCTTCCTTGGATATCGCCGAAAATGCTTTAGGACCGGCATTGCATGAGCGCCGTGGGGCATTTTACAAATACATCAAGCCGAGAATGCAAACGCAAAAAGCACGCTTGGCCCATACTCAGACATCGACATCGTCGAAAATGCTTCGTTCACTAGACGTGTCAGGTAATGAAGTGCCGGGGCGGCTGAGCTCTCTTGGAGTTCGGTTATCAGGGTCAGCCGGCTCTCTTTGCGAAATCCATTCGCGTACGCGCTTACGCGTATGCCGGATTTTCTTCACCAACCCCCTTGACTGCTGAAATAGTTTCTCAAATGCCCTCAAAGCATCCAAAAACGGAGACATATGATCCTCGGGATCCTCACCATAGCTGTGATTGGACTCTTGATCACGGCGGAGGGCTTCTAACCTTGGGATCGTTGTTGTCCGGAGCCGACGACGTAATTCTGCGAATTCAGCCGACTTCAGCATTCCACGAAGACTATCGCTTTCGAGAACGGACGCGTCGCGGCCATCAACTGCGTATTCCACGATCGTGTCCACAAATGTCTTTCGCTGTTCCTCTGACAGCATTCCTAGTTTGTGAAGCCGAATTGCCAGTGGAACTTCCGACACAGCACTCAGATACAATCCTGGCCTTGCCACTCGTTCGAGAATGGAGGGGGAATCCTTGAGAGCCAGTTTGAGAAACGATGGACCAGCTCTGTATGAAAGAAAGAAATCAACAACTCGCCTGTTCTCCCAAGTGGATGGCAATTTCAAAAGCCTCTCCGCAACCAGAGGAAAGTGATGCTCTGGTATTTCCACTGCACCGGCTAGCCCCACATTCCCACACGTTACTTGAGATACCAGTTCATCTACAGGAGTTCCGCGTAAATAAATTCCCATAAGCTCGGGGTCGCCTAGAACCATCTCAGAAAAAGCGTCTGCCACGGTGGGATGTTTGAAAATCCAGCCTGCGGTTCCATCTTGTATGACATACTGCACCAGGCTGTCCCTCAGAGAATTGAGTGCAACCGTGCAATTCGGAAGGCCACTCCCAAGCCTGCTCAATGCGTCACCTTCCAGTTGGGTCAGTTGCAATGGACTGGCTAACATCCCGCCGTTCATATAAATCAGAGCCAGAGCAGCTTTGCTGTGCGCATCGAGGGCTTGGATCACATCGAGAAGAAACTGTTTCGGGTGTTCCACAAAATCAGAAAGTTCTGATTGATCGATGTGCAAATTGCTTGTAAATAGCGGATTAGCAAGACGCCGTGCAATCTCCGGAATGAATTTTGGATTCTCGGCAATACCTTCCAGGTAAGGTTTGACTTCAGTCTTAAACTCGCACGACTGAGTTCCGAGTTTGAGATGGTTGTAGAGAATCTGACGTTTCTCTTCCAGCGTTAAGTCATGAACGTCGATGACAACTTGAGCTTCTTTGAAGAGTGGAAAGGCGTCCTGCTTAAGATCGTTTCGGGCTCGGTTGTAGATGTAGTCACGAGAGGTCATCACGACCCTTGCTCCGTTAGTCAATGCGGCTTTGATCTGCGGAAATGCCCGATTCCATCCGTAAGCTAATAGGAACTCGTATTGCGTTACGCCGAACGCGTCGTCAATCCAGAAAAACTGACTCGGTTCATGGGGGTTCCAGTGTTGGGTCACCCCCGCGGGTTCGTCGATCTTCAACGTTGAACAACCCCACTGGTCAATCGCAGCCATCGCGAGAGTTGCGGCGATAGTCGATTTCCCCGCCGCAGGTTCGCCGATTAAGAGAACGAACCCGTATTTCTCAAGCATCTTTGCCGCCCGGTAATATGTCCCGGTCAGGACGACTTTGGATAGATCGTCTTGGAGTGATCGAAGGAGAGCCCGAGCTTGTGCATATGACCGTTCATCCAAAATCTGGCTTAGATCGCCCAAACCATATACTCGGGGGACAAGCATTCGAAGGCGTTTGTTGTCCCGTATCGTGTCACAGATCCATGTGTAGCCAAAAACCACGAAATGTTTCACTCCAATGCTTGTGAATGCTGACCTCAGTTCCTCCTCGACCAAACCAGATACACCGGCGTTCGTTAGCAAGAAATAATTGTCGCAGAGCCTCTCTTTAACCAGCCTGGCAGCCTTATCGAGTTCATCGGAGACATCTGAGAGGGTCAGATTGTGTTTGGATCGATTCGTGAATTTGCATTGGGCAACGAATGTTCCCGAGATGTCCTCGTGCTTTTGCCGCTTCCATTTTCCTCTGAATCCGCCGTCTCTACCCCCATCGCGGACATCGAGGAACGCCGAGACTGTTTGGCCCAAGATTTCTCGAAGAATCGTGAGGCAGAGTTGCTGGAAACCATGCCAGCCGAGAGAATGTAATTCATAACTGACCTCGACTTTGGCAATAGCCGAATTGACACGGGTTCTTTTCATGCTTCCGTTCACCAAGGTTTCGACTACCAAAACATCACAAATTTCAAAAATTCGGCGATCTCGCTGGCTCGAACTGACGTTTTGAATACTGCATCCCAGAGGGCTCCATTCTGGAGGACAGTTTCTCCAAGGATAGCCCCGAGCTTCGGCTTACTAAGGCTGTAGCCAAACTTTTCCTCAAAAAGCAGAACAAACGGTTTCTGGCCTGCCAATAAGCATTCGATATCGGTTTTTGTTGGATGAATTGCCGTCGGCTGGTATCGACGTACATATTCCAGCAGTGCGGCCAACAGAACATCTGGCGGGAAGGAGCCTTCGAAATCCGATTTGAAGCCAAACTGACTCTGTATCGCGCAAGAGCGACCGAGCTTCTCCAAGAACGAAGCGGTTTGACGGTCCGAGTCATAAGACAAGTCAACGCGAACACCTTGTCTATTGAGTTCGCCAATGTAGTGGACAAGATTATTAATCTCTCCCTTTCCGTGATAGACATAGATCGAAAAATCGAAATTCATGACCGTCGAGTTCATCTGAATCGTTTGGACAAAATTAGCCTCCGATTCGCCTTCAACGAGCAGGACACGCCGAATAGGTAACTCCGCGTCGATTTCCTGAAGTCCTTTCTGGATTGATTCCAACGGCTGAATCATCTCTGTCAGGAATGCGAAAAACAGAGGCTTGCCCGATAGCTGTTTGGTGGCATCAACAGCTGTCACCCGCGTTTCCCATGCCTTCATCGCGAGAGCTACCTTGAAGGCATTGGCAAGACACTTCAAGAAGCTCGCTCTCTTGTCTCTCGGAAGTGAAAAGTAGTAGCCGTAAGTGATCTGAACCACATTGCCCACGACTCGCGCCATGTATTCAACGTGCGGTTGCGGAGTTGAATAGTGTTCATGAAAGAAACTCTCTAACGCCTCTGCAGTGTCAGCTCCGTTGTCTGCGAAGCCCTGTAGGGCTTCTCGTTCTGCTAGTTCGTGAATCAACATTTGATTTGCCTGCGAAATCCGGCCGACGTTATCCGTGGCAATTGAATTCTACTTGGCTCCCGGACTTTTTAGAGTATCGGAATGTTAGGCGGTACGCGTTGTTCCTGCGTGGAAGGTCCGCCTAAACAACCGCCTAGGTTCGCGCCAGATTGGGACGGCGCAATCCGCACTCAACACAGGAACTTAGCGAAAGCAGTTAGCAGCAACAACACGCCGAGGAAGGACAAGTTCCTGCGGGGAGCGACCCCACCCGCCGCCTAAGGCGTCGTGTCCCTTCGGGCTTCGGAGGTCGCTCCCCGCAGGAACTTGCAGATTGTGGCTAAGTGCAAAAAGCAACAATTGAAAAACTCAATTGTCTGCAGAAAGGACTAGCGGGCGGACGAAAACTGCACGTCAATCGAGTACGGGGAATCCGGCAGACTGCCTGGAATAGTGCGGAAAGGCGATGTTCAAGAGTGCCATGCAGCATATCCAGCGATACTAACTACGATGAGCGTAAGGATTACAGAAGATATCTCCTGATCCGTAATCCAAGGATAATCGCCGCCTGATTTGTTGAGGTAAACCGACCGCCCCTTGCCGGAGAAAAGTCGGTAGTGTGCAGCTTCGTTAATAGGATGAAACGCAATCAAAACATATCCTGCAACCAACGCCACCTTTGCGAGCCTATCGCATTTGCCACCCGCGAGAGGTATGACGACGCAGATCGAAATGATTGCCAGAAGGGACAGAACGTTAAGGTAATCAGGCAGCGGAAGCCATGTCTTGCGCTTACCATCCCCGACAGTTATTTCGCGATTCAGACGCCAACCAAAAGAGACGAATTGGAGCGCGATCAGGGCCGAGACCAGCGGTTGTTGAGGAATGGCCATGGACAGTAATTCTAGCCCATGCCAACGTCAAATCAAGTGAAACGCTGAGACAGTTAGGCCAAGTGCAGAACAGGAATATCCGCGCTAGAATTTGGACATGGCTGTAATTCGCCTCAACCACGATCAGCGCGAGCAAGAAGTCCTGACGGACTTGGAGACACATTTCCCGAATTTCGCGGGATACCCTCTTCAGTGGACCAAAGTTCCAGATGGACAAGATCCGCCGGATTTCCTCAGTCGCGGGCCAGCTGGGACTGTTGGCCTTGAACTCATTGAATGGCTCGACGGCAAACAAATGGGACCCGCCAAAGGCCGCGAGTCGCAACGGGACTGCATTCGGAGCACGTTGAGCGAGGGCTGGCAAGCGCAGTACCTGCCCCAGAACTTTAACCTCGCTGTTCTCATGCCGGACTGGAACCAGCGGATTAGCCAGGCTGACAAGGATCAGCTGCGACGTGAATTCTTTGCCTGCACTGAGAGTGTGGACAAGTCATGGTTCTCAAATCCTGAGCGAATAGGCCGTGCGTATTACCAGGCTGAGTTTTCCGGCTGTCCGCTAATGACACGATATTTTCACGGAATTCGTTATATCGGGGGAAGCCCACACGGTTTTTGTTGGATTGACGTCGAAGAGGACGGTGGGGCATTCGATCCTGCTGTTACCGCACTGACATTGCAACAAGCAATTGAGAAGAAAGTATCCCTTTATTCCACTCCAGAAAAGCAATCGCACCTGAACGCACACGGCCTTGCAGAACTCTATTTATTGGTGCATGGTGGCTTCAATGCGTACCGTTACAACACCCCGAGTGGTCCACTCTCATTGGAGCAAATTGCACGGCGGGGAGCCGACTTCGTCGCCGCACATCCTCAACGGCAACTGTTCAATCGAGTTTGGTTTTTCGACTCGCTTGACTCAGCCGATGAGATAAACCAATTGCTCGGCTATCCTGCCGGCCATGGCCGTGTTCGTTGGCTGGCACAACTCTGGCCTGATTTCCGGGTAGAACCTAGCTCAATCGCCGCCTAGATTTCCCGTCTGTGGCTTCTGGTCCGAGGTTGCTAGCGGGCACAGCCACGCCTCGAAAGCGTCACTCTCCATTTTTCCCAGTACGATTGTACGGAGCGCGGGAGGTTCGTCAAGGCTCTCCGCTTCGCTCCGCCCGCTAACGCGGCGCGCACAAGACGCGCGGCCCTGACCAACCTCCCTTATTCGCTCCTGTTTGCTTCCAGCTATGGGAAAAATGAAAGAAAAATGGGAGGGACAATATGGGAGTCGTCCCAAGGGCACAAAAAGAGTTGTTGGCAGTAGCAGCCCCAGGATGTTTGCCTGTCCGCGTCAACGATTAGCAGCGATAATAGTGGGGACATGATTCCTAATTTCCCACCAAGCTATCGGGAGCTTCAGGTTCTCTATTCAGATTTTGAGGCACAGTTTGAATATCGACGCGAGTCATTCCGTGATTTTTTGGCCTACTATTTGAAGCAAGTATCGCTGAGCGACTTGGAAAAAGAGCTCGCCAAGAACGACGCCACAGCCCAGGCCGTAAAGACTGCACTTCGCCAACGTCACTTTTACCGGAGTGCGACTTGTTTCTACAGGTGTTTTGACCTCTTCCTGGCATATATCTCGTTGCAGAACAAAATGTTCGGAACGTGGTCCCAGGTCACAGGGTACTACTCGCGATTCTATTTTGTTCAGGCGTTCGTGAATCTTTTACAGGCAAACTGGTTTGCGAATGAAGACCGGTTGCCGGCGGCAGGCCTGATCAACAGGAAAGAGGCCGTTTTCTACGTGTATAACACTGGACGGAGTATAGCTTTCCTAAACGAACATGAACTGTACCAGGCTTTGCAACTTGGGAATAGACGAGGGTCTCATCAAGTGTGGTGGAGCATTTATAAATCGCTTGGCCAACTCCGCGATTATCCACAGTTCGAAGCCCTTGAGTTTGTGCTCAGTGACGGATATTTCAATCCGGCCAGCAGAAACGAAGTGAATTATTCACATGAGTACGTCCAGGCATTTCCCGAGCTGGAGTGGTTTGATTCAGCAACGGACAGCATGATGGCCCAATTCTCCTGCCAAAGCCGTCGAGGAGATCGTGATATCACCAACATAGACCGTTTCTTTGGTGACCGCGATCCAGAGGATTGTGACGAGGGTGACTTCTATGGAGATGAAGCCCAGATGCTCTGGTGTTCAATCGATTGCTATCTGAGATTTCTTGCAGCGCTAAAGGTGAAGCAGGATTTCGTTACGGTGGAAAAACTCGAAGCTCTGGCGGCTGCTCATTTTGAGGACCGATTCCCTAATCTACTCAAGGGGATAATCGTATCGACAAGAGAAGCGCTGAATATCTGAGAAAACTGGGAGGTTGTCGGCGTTGGGTCGCATTGTGGGCATTTACAATTAACTGACAACGCTAAATTTTGTTTCACATGAAAATGGCCGATTTGACTCCAGGAGCAATGAAACATCTCTTGGCGGGCCATCCAAGCTGACCAGGCTGAGCCTCCAGGAGTAGACTTGATTATGTTCACGATATATGCTATGTTCACGTAGTCGTGAACATGCCAATATGGTGAACATAGGAATGAGCAGTCGCGCAGGAGTTGAGTTGGAACAGGCTCTGGCCTCCAAACTTGAAGAACTCCTCCACAGCATATCGTGGCTCCAGAAATGGTGCGTGGAGAGAATCGCAGATTACGTAGACAAGGGATGGGACGTTGAAGCCACGTTGCACTTGCAAAGTGGCAAGATTGTTCTGGGTATCCAATGCAAGGCTGAATTGCGACCAAGCGCTTTCCGCGCGTTCGCTGAAAGCAAATCTTCCGTGTCGAAGAGTTCGAAACCTGTGTTCCCAGTATTGGCGATGCCGTTTATTTCGACCCGACTGGCGGAATTGTGCGTTGAGCACAGCTGGAGTTGGTTTGATCTTGCAGGTAACTGTCATATCGATATCCCCAATGCGATCTATCTAGAACGCACTGGGCTTGAACCAATACATGCCCGCCTGCGACCGAAAGCCAACATGAGTACGCCCGAAGCCGCCCGTGTCATTCGCGCACTTTTAGCTACCGAGAATGCAGGGAAACGATGGACCCAGAGGAGCATGGAAAACCACTTTGGACAACTTGACATGCCAACGCCAAAACCTAGCTTAGGCTTGGTGAATAAAATCGTTAAGCATCTGCGAGACGAAGCGTTTATTGAAGTATTGCGAGACGGAGGGTTTCGCCTTCGCGATCCCGTGAAACTGTTATTTGCTTGGAGGAACGCATATCGCTTTGATCGGCACGAGCGACGAAACTACTTTACGCTTTTGCAAGGAAAACGCCTGCGCGACGCCTTGGCAAGTCTGGATTTGGAGGCAGGCGGCTTCGCAGCGTACGCCGCATTTTCGGCAGCGGAGCTTCAAGCGCCTCACGTCCGGCAACCGAAAACTTGGATCTACGTTTCAGGCGACTACATCAAGAGCATGGAAGAACTCCTCGAAGCTAAGCGTGTGGACTCGGGCGACAATTTAGTTGTCATGATCCCAGAGGACGCTGGGGTCTTCTACCTCGGCGATGGTGGTACCGTAGGAGAGCATCGGATGGGATGCACGAACGCTGTGCAAACCTATGTGGACCTTTTCCACTGTGGAGGTCGAGGGCAAGAGGCAGCAGAAGCACTACTGGAGCAGAAATTGAAACCTGAATGGCATCAACACAGCATCGCATGAACGACACCCCACGACATCAAAGTGAATACAGCTCGCGTCAAGTTGAGGCAGCCCATCGAGTGCTTGTTGATCTTGGCCAGGTCTTGGCGGCGTTCCAAGATTGCCTTGTGGTTGTCGGAGGCTGGGTCCCTGACTTACTGATTTCTCAAGTCGAAGAGGCTCACGTCGGGAGCATAGACGTAGACTTAGCTCTCGATGCCGAGAAACTCAACGATGGGCGTTACGCAGAGCTTCTCAAATTGCTGACTGACACACGTCGTTATCGTCCCGGCACGAAGCCATTTCAACTTGTGACGGATGTTGATCTTGAAGATGGTGAACCGCCCATTCAGGTGGAAGTTGAATTCCTCGCACCCAAAGAGGTCAAGCTCAAGAAACACACGCCTAAGTTGCTAGACGATTTTCGGGTTTTGCAGGCCGATGGATGCGGAGCTGCCTTCCACGCCCCCGTTCCCATCGAATTGGCCGGCCAGACGACTCGCGGTGCAAGGAACACCGTTCGGCTGAGAGTCGCCTCACTGCCAGATTTCATTGTGATGAAAGCGTACGCCCTAGCAGGGCGCGACAAGCCAAAAGACGCGTACGATATCTGCTATTGCCTTACATATTTTCCCGACGGCCTGCAAGCTCTCGCGGTTATCTGGAAGCAGAGAAACCAAGACAAAGACATTAAACGTGCCATCGATATTCTTCGTGAAAAATTCGCGACGGTGGACAGTTTTGGGCCTCGGCAGGTTGTCGAATTCTACGATTCGAGTGAAAAGCAGACGCAGGATATTCAAGCTCGCCAGGCTTTTGAGGTGGTGCAAAAATTCTTGAGCTTGCTCTAGAGGTGAGGAAGGAGTCAGCGCGGATAGTGGAGGTTGATTGTGCCGAAGAAATCGGCGGTTAAGACAGTTGTCGTCAAGCGACTTTGGGGCAACGCGCAGTGGACCGTGCGATTCGGTAGAGTGAACGCTGGACGAGGCTCGACGGGCGCAAAGAGGCTGTTCCGAGTCGTAGGTGAAAAACTCCCGTACGAGGCGATTCAATCAGTAGAAAAATACATGAAGAGTAAAGGGATGTCGCGAAACGGTGTTTACCTCGCACATGATTCCATGGGCTGTCCCCGCTACATCGGTCGCGGCAGGATTTTTTCAAGGCTGGTTGCACGCCAAAAGGCGCAAGTACTTGAGCTCAAGTACTTCTCGTTCTATGTGGTCGAAGAGAAGAAGCATGAAAGGGAGATTGAAACACTGCTGATTCGTGCCGCTGGTCCGTTACTTGAATTCAACACCAAGAAAAAGCGCGTCACGATTCGTACCGGCAGCCTTCTAGACTATGAGCCGGGAACAAAGTTCTTTGAGAGACGCTACGAGAGGGGAAGGAAACCGAAGCGCAAGAAATAGAACAGTCCTAGTCGTAGACTCCTGAGAATGGGGATCTACGCTTGTGACGTAATTGTGACGCGGTTATTCACCCGCGATCCTCTAAATCCAACAGAATCAACGCGAGTAATTTTTCCTTCCGTGCGGGCTGAATTTGAGTTAACTCTTTGTTTTCTGATGCTTTACTCGCCATCTCGCGAGGCCACCGGGGTTGACTCTTAATCAGTAGGTTGAAGGTTCGATTCCTTCCGCGCTCACCACCTTTTCAGCAACTTACAGTGTTCACCTGCTCTTTCACCTGCCATTC
>Ga0335077_10011038_pt1 | contig 11293 bp, 10 predicted proteins | sample Lox_Sample_31_FD_207151 | JGI IMG/M metagenome (GOLD analysis project Ga0335077, IMG submission 207151) | Soil microbial communities from Loxahatchee National Wildlife Refuge, Florida, United States - Lox_Sample_3.1 | ecosystem: Environmental > Terrestrial > Soil > Wetlands | place: USA...
GGCGGACAAGCCCGTTTTTCTCGTCGTCAACAAAACCGAAGCCCTGGAGCCCGCGTCAGCATGCGCCGAGTTTTATGGTTACGGCATGGGCGAGCCGATGGCAATCAGCAGCGCGCACGGCGAAGGCATGGAAGAACTCATGGCTCGCGTCTTTGCCAAGTTGCCCCCGGTGGACGAGCCGGACACGGCAGCGGAGCGGATGCCGAAAGGCGTGCGCGTGGCCGTGCTGGGACGCCCCAACGTCGGCAAGTCCACGCTGGTCAACCGCATGCTGGGCGAGGAGCGCATGCTGACTTATGACCAGCCCGGCACCACGCGCGATGCGGTGGCCGTGCCCTTCGTGCGCGACGGCAAAGACTACGTGCTGATCGACACCGCCGGCGTGCGACGCCGCGCGCGGATGGCCGAGGACATCGAGAAATTCAGCGTCATCAAAGCGCTCCAGGCCATCGACGCCGCGCACGTGGTGATCCTGGTCATCGACGCGCAGGAAGGCGTGACCGAGCAGGACGCGAGTCTGCTGGGCCAGATCCTGGACAGCGGCCGTGCGCTCGTGATCGCCGTCAACAAGTGGGACGGTTTGAGCGAGGATCAAAAAACCTGGACGCGCAATTCCATCGACCGGCGGCTGGACTTCGCCAATTTCGCCCGCGTGCATTACATCTCGGCGCTGCATGGCAGCGGTGTTGGCAACCTGTTCGAATCCATCGATCGCGCCCATGCCTCCGCCTTCAAGGAGGTCTCCGCCGGGGACCTCACTGACATGCTGGGTCATTTATTGGAGGCGCATCAGCCGCCACTGGTGCGCGGCCGGCGGATCAAACTGCGCTACGCGCACCTCGGTGGCCACAACCCGCCGCGCATCGTGATCCACGGCAACCAGACCGAGTCCGTGCCCAACGCCTATCGCCGCTATCTGGAGAATGAATTCCGGAAACTGCTCAAGATCGAGGGTACGCCGTTGAAACTCGAATTCCGCACCGGCGAGAATCCCTACAAGCAAAAGAAAAATGTGCTGACACCGCGCCAAGTCGCCAAGCGCAAGCGTCTCAAAAAATTTATCAAAAAACGTCGCTAACCAGTAATGAAGGCATTGGCGTGACTTACAAAGGCCGACTTTTGGACAGAGTTGATGTAAAGAAATATGGAATTTCAATCTGCTCGGCTACTGGAACTGAACCTAAATCAACCGGTTCTAGTACTAAATTTTTGTCGGTTTCGAGCAGATATGTTTCTATAACGTGAACCATAATTCCACTGGCCAATTCGTTAAACCAGTTAACCACTTTTGCGCTTTCATCCATCAACCGTTCTAATGCTTTCTTGGGATCTCCTTCTACAACCGCCTCTAGGAGAGCAGCATTGATGACAATCTCTGAGAAGTAATAGAGCGTATTGCCGTTATTTTCTGCTAAGTATATTAGCAACTCTTCCTCAGTTATTGCCTGGCCTAAGCCTATAAGAGCGTCTGGAAGAGAATAATGAAATGAGAAATTGTTTCTGATTGTTTCTATTAAATTTTCTCGTCCAAAATACTTTTTGAGATCATCTGGGGCTTTTGAGGCTTCTGGATGCAGTTTTTCATCGTATATTTTTGATATTTGCGACTCAAAATATCCTTTACGCAACAAGTTCCACCCCTCATATAACTTCCCAATGAGCAGTCTTGCGAAGACAAGAGCTTGGCTTGTGTGAGCATGTGAACGCCACTTCGGTTCATCTTGAAATTGTGTGCATAAGTAGAAAGTCTTGTTAAGCACATTCACTTCATTAACTACGTGGCCAAGCAACACAAATAATGCGCGCTCCTTCTCAGGAATCTGTCGCAGTTTAGTCAAATTCAGCCGTGATTTTTGGATGATCATATGTATTGCATTGACCAACTCAATTAGATGAATCAGATATTATCTAAAGAATCATGAATGCTAGACAAACGTTACCAATTTCTAGCCCAGTAGCTGCACTATGTCTTTCTCGATGCTGTCAGGGGTATCACCTGGCGCGTAGCGCTTTACTGCTGCGCCGTCCTTGTTTATCAGAAATTTTGTGAAGTTCCACTTGATGGACTCGGTGCCAAGCAGCCCCTTCTTTTCTAATTTAAGGTATTTGTAGAGCGGATGCGTGTTGTCGCCGTTGACTTCGATCTTGGAGAACATCGGAAAGCTGACGTTGTAGTTTTGCGTGCAGAAGCGTTTGATCTCCGTCTCGTTGCCCGGCTCCTGATGGCCGAATTGATCGCAAGGGAAACCCAGGACGGCAAACCCCTTGTCCTTATTCTTCTGGTAGAGGGCTTCGAGACCGGAGTACTGGGGCGTGTAGCCGCATTTGCTGGCGACATTGACGATTAACAATACGCGGCCACGGTAGGCGTCGAGTTTCTGTGTTTGCCCGTCTATGGTTATGACGTCGAAATCGTAGATGTTCATGGAAGCTATTTCTCGTCATGCCGGTGAAAACCGGCATCCAGTGGAAGGTTGTTTTTACTGGATTCCGGCGTGTGCCGGAATGACGGACTGTTCGTAATCAACATTGTCCTTAGGCAACGTTCTGCATTTTATTGGCGAAGTCACGGCCTGACGTCGGTGGCGGCAGGGGCTTCCCATCCTTGTGATAAAGCGCGATGGCTTCCTCCACGACCTGACACAACTGCTCGAATACGGCTTTCTCATCCGTTCCGTGGCAGCCACCGTAAATGAGCCCCGGTGAGCTCCCGACAAAGCATTGGTCTTCTTCCGACCATTCGACGATCTTCGCGTACCTTGCACTTTCTTTCATGATTTCGACTCCTCCACGGCGAGTTTCACGGCGCGGACTTGATAATGCTTCGCATCGTCACCCAGCGCGCCAAAGATTGTCCGTTAAATGACGCTTGACGTCTATTTCCGCGAGGGGCGGACACGGCGCGTCGGGACGGCGGTGTAAGGATCGTCGGGCCAGTAATGCTTGGGATAGCGGCCCTTCAATTCCTTCCTGATTTCAGGATAGCCGTTCCTCCAGAAACTTGCCAAATCCTGCGTCGTCTGAACGGGCCGCCGGGCGGGCGAAAGCAGTGTCATGACCACGGGCACGTGACCGCCGGCGACACGCGGCGTTTCATGCAGGCCGAAGATCTCCTGCAGCTTGACGGCCAGCACAGGCTGCTCGCCGCTGCAATAATCGAGCGCGACGCGCGAGCCGCTCGGCACGGCGATATGCGTGGGTGCCAGCGTGTCCAGTTGTTTTTGCTGTGCCCATGTTAGCTGGCTGGCGAGTGCCTTGCCAAGATCGAGCTTGCCCAGTTGATCGCGACGGCTGATGCCGGACAGAAAGGGCGCCAGCCATTCCTCCAACCGGACAAGCAGCGTCGCATCCGAAACGTCCGGCCAATCCCGTGCCTCCGGCAGCTTCAGACGTTTAAATAACTGCACGCGCGCCTGCCAGTTGCGCGTCTCGCGGTCCCAAGGCAGACAGTCGAGTCCGAGGGCGCGGATGCCCTCGATCATTGCCGCGCCGCCTGCATCAGCTGGGATCGGGATGGTATTCTCTGTCAGCGTAAGTTCGAACAACTTCTTACGCCGACGCGCGAGTACGGCTTGAGTACGGGCGTCCCAATACACTTCATCACTGCTGCGGCAGTCCGCTTTAAACTCCTGCTCGATCTGCTGCTGCGAGATCGGCGCAGCGAGATAAATACGCGCCTCCTGCCCGCCGGAATCCAACTCGGCGGCGACCAGAAATTCTTCCTTACCCAACGCATCGTCCGCGGGCAGCACGGCGCCACGGCCGTTGCTTAGTACATATGTGCCGCCTTGCGGCGCCCGGCGCCGGGCGATGCGGTCGGGGTAGGCATGCGCCAGCAGCAGCCCCGCCATGTCCGTTTGTTTCGGATCGAAGCGCAAATCTTCGCGCCTGTTTGGCAGGCCTAGTTCCTGCCGCCAACGGCTTACCAGTTGCTCGACACGCTCGCAGGCGCCGCGATCCAGCGTGTAATACGCTGGTTGTGGCGAGCGACTGGCGGCCAGCGCCTCCAGCCGCACATGGATGTCCGCGGATCGCCGGGCGCTGATCGGTTTCAGGACATCTCGCTCACTCAATATCGCCGCCAGTGACAATGCCAGCGGCTGCAGTTTGAGCGCCTTGGCGCGTTCCAGCATGTGCGCCAGGCGCGGATGAAGGCCAAGCCGGCTCATCTCCCGGCCATGCGGCGTGATGCGTCCGGCGTCATCGATTGCGCCCAATCTGCGCAGCAGATCGCGGGCTTGCGCATAGGCGGCCTCCGGTGGCGCTGTGATCCAATCAAGCGATGCGGGATCAGTAACGCCCCAGTTCGCCAGCTCGAGTGCCAGTGGGCACAGGTCCGCTTCGAGTATCTCCGGCGGTGTGTGGGCCATGAAATTCTGCCCGGCATGTTCCGTCCACAAACGGTAGCAAATTCCCGGGCCGAGACGCCCGGCGCGCCCGCGACGCTGATTGGCCGCCGCGCGCGAGACGCGCGTAGTTACCAGACGGCTCATGCCTGTGTTGGGATCGAATTGCGCACGCCGCATCAGGCCGGCGTCGATAACCACATGAATGCCTTCGAGGGTAAGACTGGTCTCGGCGATGCTGGTTGCCAGCACCACCTTGCGCCGGTCTCCTGTCGAGGGCGTGAGCGCGCGATCCTGCTCTGCCTGCGTCAGATCGCCGTAGAGCGGAAGCACTTCGATGTTGTCGTCCAAACCACCGAGTCGCTCCCGCGTGCGGCGGATCTCGGCGGCACCCGGCAGAAAGACCAGCAGGTCGCCCGTGTCTTCACGGAGCGCCCGCCTCGCAATTACGGCGACATCGTCTTCCACGTTTTTGCCCGGCGTGCGTGGAATATAACGCGTTTCCACTGGATGAATCGCACCCTCGACCGCGATGACCGGCGCCTCGGGCAACGCACGCGTGAGTCCTTCGATATCCAGCGTGGCGGACATGATGAGCACGCGCAAATCTTCACGCAGTGTACGACGCATGTCGTCGCACAATGCCCAGCCCAGGTCCGCGTGCAGGCTGCGCTCATGAAATTCATCAAACAACACGCCCGCAACGCCTTCCAGCGCCGGATCGGATTGCAGCATCCGCGCGAGTATCCCTTCAGTGATGACCTCAATGCGCGTGTTGGGCCCGACGCGCTGCTCAAGCCGGGTGCGGTAGCCGACGGTCTCGCCGGTGCGTTCGCCGAGATTGGCGGCCATGCGTTGGGCCACGGCGCGCGCCGCCAGCCGGCGCGGTTCCAGCATGAGGAGTTTTCCAGTCTTGAGCCACTCCGCCTTCAGCAGTGCCAGCGGCAGGACGGTGCTTTTTCCGGCGCCGGGCGGCGCCTGAACGATGACCACGGAATGCTCCGCCAGCGCCCGCAAAATTTCCGGCAGCGCCGGTGTAATCGGCAAATCGGGTTCTACAGTAATTCCCGCCAAGGAAAACCTTTTTGTTGATCAGCAATGCCAATCCAATCCAGCTTGCAGTTGCACGCCGCCGCGGCGGCGGTACACGCCCATATCGGCGTGTTGTTTTGCTGGCTCAAATGCATGGCGATCAAATGTTGCAGGCGGCTGGTATTGATCGCGGTGAGCAGACCGGCGGCCTGGGCGTTGCTCAAGTGGCCCAAGTCACTCGCGATGCGTTGTTTGAGCGGTTCCGGATAGGGACCGGTCAGCAACGCGGCTTCGTCATGATTGAATTCAAGCAGGATCGCATCCAGACCATCGAACAGTTGCCGGATGTGCGCCGTGATGCTGCCGGTATCGGTCAGCAGTCCGAGCCGGTGGCCGCCGTCGCTGAAGATGAATTGCGCCGGTTCGCGGGCGTCGTGCGGGACGACCACCGGCGTGACCTGCACGTCGCCGACGTCGAAGGATTCGTGATGGGAGAAAACATGAATCGCCTGCACGCCTTCGAGTTTTTCCCCGGCGGCATGCAGGGTACCGGCGGTCAGCCAGACGGGCAGGGCGAATTTGCGCGCCAGCGCGCCGACGCCGTCGATATGATCATCGTGTTCGTGAGTGACCACGACGGCGGTCAGATCGGCCGGCGCAAGTCCGAGAGAATTTAAACGGACAGTGGTTTCCCTGACTGAAAAACCGCAATCAACGAGAAGCCGCGTACCGTCGACCTGCACTACCGTACCGTTGCCTTTGCTGCCGCTACCTATGGATGCGAATTTCAAGGATTAGGTGGATTTGTTAAGTTCGGTTTGCAGCAGATTCAGAATCTTATATGCGCCGTCGCTGACATCCCATTTGCCGGTGTTATCCAATACGACGATCTCGGTTTTTTTGCCCACGCCGGTCAGGCTGATCTGGAATTGCTGCTCCTTCGGCCCCTTGTCCCAGAATTTTAGTTTGGACAGCATGCCCTTTTTCTCATGGGGCTCCGGACTGGCGTAGCGGACATGATAGATGCCGCGCGGTTTGTCCATCTCGTCGACCGTCACGCCGGCCCTGGACAGGGCGGTGCCGGTGCTGGTCCAGGCATCTGCAAATTCCTCCTGCAGGGCCAGCAGCATGCGGCCGCCGCCGTTATTGACGATGGCGGCGCGCGGGTTCATGGCCGAGATAGCGCCGGTTTGGGGGGCGGCCTCGGGTGCGGCGGCGGTGCCGGCTTCGTGATCCGATGCCGCCGCGGCGGCGTCGGGGTTGCGCCAGGTTTTTCCGTCGTCACCGGCCGCCGCCGAGGATGCCGCAGGCGCGGCGGGGGTTGGCGCAGCGTCGGCGTCAGTCCGGGAGGCAACCAGTTCATTGGTCTCAATGCCGAGGGATCGCTTGATTTCCGCAACCATGCGGCCTTCGAGCGACTCATCGCGGCCTCTGGGTTGCCACGCCAGCTTTTCACCATCGGGTTTTTGCTCTTCGCCTTCGTGCGAGAAATAGAGCGTGGTGGTGCCGGCCTTCTCGCCGGCCTCGACGAAGACCTTGAAGCGATCACGCGTCAAATTGGTTTTATCCTCACGCCATTCAGTCTCCTGCACGCCATATTCCTGATCGTCGAGGTTGAGGGCGTAGCCCTTCTCCTTCCAGAAGGCGTGCAGTTTCTCCCACACCGTGGGTACATCGCCCTCGGCGACAATGACCTGCTCGCCGCTCAGGGCGGTCACGGCGTTTTCCACGCCGCCACCGGCCTCGCGCTGTTTCTTGCGGGCGGCAACGCGTTCCTGATAGGTCGAGAAGGTGGCGCTGCCCTCGTCGGGCACGGCCATCTTGTCGTGTATGGCTTCTGTGGACAGATCCGGCGGCACTTCCAAATCCGGCAGGGTCGAGCTTTTCTTGTACTCCGAACGTTTGTCGGGCAGCACCTGATCAAGTTTCGGCACATACTTGCAACCGACGACGCTCAGCGTCACAGCAATCAACAACAGATAACGGAACATGTGCAGCATCACCCCGCGAAATTGGTTTGAATGAACCAGTTCTGAATACACCACTCGTGCGGATATGGCAACCGGTGGAAGTTTATCATCAGACTTTGGCCACCCCGGCTTGTTCCATGGCCCGGCGCACGCGTTCGTGGCAGGCGGCGGACAGCCATGTGAGCGGCAGGCGTATGCCGGCCTCGATCCTGCCCATCTGCTCAAGGGCCCACTTGGTCGGGATGGGGTTGGCCTCGCAGAATAATTCCTTGTGCAGGCCCGCCAGCCGCGTGTCGGTGTGCGTCGCCTGCCCGCGATCCCCCCGCCTTGCCTGCACGCAGAGTTCATGCATGGCCTTGGGCGCCACGTTGGCGGTCACCGAGATGACGCCATGGCCGCCGCGCAGCATGAATTCCGTTGCCGTGGCGTCATCGCCGCTGAACAGCAGGAATTTATCGCCGCACGACGAGCGGATCCTGTCGAGGCGACCCATGTCACCGGTGGCCTCCTTGATGCCGATGATGTTCGGCACCCTGGCGAGCCGCGCCACCGTCTCCGGCTGCATGTCACACGCAGTGCGACCGGGCACATTGTAGAGAATCTGGGGGATGGCCACGCGCTCGGCAATGATCTTGTGATGCTGGTACAAACCCTCCTGCGTCGGCTTGTTGTAGTACGGAGTGACCAGCAGGCAGGCGTCCGCCCCCGCCGTTTTCGCCGCCTCCGTCAATTCGATGGCCTCGGTGGTCGAATTGGCGCCGGTGCCGGCGATGACCGGAACGCGGCCGCGCACGTGCTTGATGGTTTGGCGGATGACCTCGACGTGCTCCTCCATGTCGAGCGTGGCGGATTCGCCGGTGGTGCCGACGGCGACGATGGCATCGGTGCCCTCGGCGATGTGCCAGTCGATCAGGCGCCGCAGCGCGTCGAGGTCAAGCGGCGTTTCCGGGGCCACCCCCGCACGCATCGGCGTCACGATGGCCACCATGCTGCCTTCAAACATTTTCAAGCGTCTTCGCCCTCGATCTTGGCGCGGTATGGTACTGACCCAACTGACTTAAAACAACCACGTTCGGCGCCACAAGGTCAGGCTTGCCGCCGGAGGCCGAAAACATGCAGAATAACCATGTCTTGAATAACATGAATTCCCACCCCCCCACCGCCTCTGTGCCGGTGCAGAATTTTCTGGTGCTGGCCGCCGTTGGCACCAACCGGCCCGGTTTGCTGGATGCCATTTCCAAGGTGGTGCGCGATTGCGGCGGCAGCATCGCCGACAGCCGCATGACCGTCCTGGGCTGCGAGTTTTCGCTCATCATGCTGCTGTCCGGCACCTGGGACGTGATCGCCAAGATCGAGAATGCCCTGCCGCGGTTGCGCGACAGCCTGGGCCTGACTGTGTCGCTCAAGCGCACAGAGGCGCGCAAGGGCGGCACCAACATGATCCCCTACGCCGTGGAGGTCGTCTCCTACGATCATCCAGGCATCGTCTTCGAGATTGCGAGCTTTTTTTCCTCGCGCAACATCAACATCGAGGACATGTACACCAGCGGCTATGCCGCCGCGCATACCGGCGCGTCGATGTTCTCGCTGCACATGACCATCAGCATGCCATCCAACACCTCAATCGCGGCCCTGCGCGGCGAGTTCATGGAGTTCTGCGACCGGCTCAATCTGGATTCCATCCTGGAGCCGGTGAAATAAACAATAATTAAAGATTTCTGATGTCCAAGAACTCCTCAAAAATCACCATTGGCAAGCCGGTGCCTGATTTCGAAGCTGAAGCCACCGGCGGCCGGCCCGTGAAGCTGTCCGGTCTCAAGGGCAAAAAAGTGGTGTTGTACTTCTATCCCAAGGATGATACGCCAGGCTGCACGCTTGAGGGCCAGGATTTCCGCGATCGTCACGATCAATTCAAGAAACTGAAAACGGTCATCCTCGGCGTATCGCGCGACAGCCTGAAGTCGCATGACAAGTTCAAAGGCGGACAGTGCTTCCCGTTTGAACTGCTTTCCGATCCGGATGAGAAACTCTGCAGGCTGTTCGATGTCATCAAGGAAAAGAACATGTACGGCAGGAAGGTGATGGGCGTGGAACGCAGCACCTTCCTGATCGATGGTGCCGGCGTGCTTCGGCAGGAGTGGCGCAAGGTCAAGGTCAACGGACACGTCGACGAAGTGCTGGCGGCGGTCAAGGCGCTGTAGGACCGAGTGACCGTACCGGATTCCCCGCGGTTGTTTGTGCTCGACACCAACGTGCTGGTGCACGATCCGGCGTCGCTGTTCCGTTTTCAGGAACACGACATCTATGTGCCGATGGCGGTGCTGGAGGAGTTGGACCACGCCAAGAAGGGCAGCTCGGAGGTGGCGCGCAACGCCCGCCAGGTCAGCCGTTTTCTGGATGATCTGATCGGCACCGCCGACAAGGCGGCCATTGAGCGAGGACTGCCGCTGCCCAGCCCGCGCAACGGTTTCCACGGCAAGCTGCCCTCCGGACACCTGTTCCTGCAGACGCATTCCCTGCCCGGAGACCTGCCCGTGCCGCTGCCGGGCAGCCGCCCCGACAACACCATCCTGGGCACGGTCATCGCGCTGCAGAACATCCACAAGGACAAGCACGTCTGCCTCGTCTCCAAGGACATCAACCTGCGCATCAAGGCGCGGGTGCTCGGCATCACCGCAGAGGATTATTACAACGACAAGGTGCTGGATGACGTCAGCCTGCTCTACAGCGGCATCGAGGCGCTGCCGGCGGATTTCTGGGAGCAGCACGGCGAGAAACTGGAGTGCTGGCAGGAGGGCAACCGCACCTTTTACGCCATCCGCGGCCCGCTGGTGCAAAAGCTCTGCCCCAGCCAGTGCCTGTACGTGCCGGGCGAGGGGGGGATCGAGGCCATCGTCCGTCGCATCGAGGGCGAACGCGCGGTGATAGAACGCGTGATCGACTACCGCACCACGCACAACGCGGTCTGGGGCATCACGGCCCGCAATCGCGAGCAGAATTTCGTGCTCAATTTCCTCATGGATCCGGAGATCGATTTCGTCTCGGTGCTGGGCACGGCGGGCACCGGCAAGACGCTGCTCGCGCTCGCGGCCGGCCTGATGCAGACCATGGAGATCAAACGCTACCGCGAGATCATCATGACGCGCGTCACCATTCCGGTGGGCGAGGACATTGGTTTCCTGCCCGGCACCGAGGAGGAGAAGATGACGCCGTGGATGGGCGCGCTGTTGGACAACCTGGAGGTGTTGACGCAGACCGAGGTCGGTGGGGAATGGGGGCGGGCGGCGACGGCCGACCTGCTCTCCAAGCGCATCAAGATCCGATCGGTCAACTTCATGCGCGGGCGCACCTTCCTCAACCGCTACATCATCCTGGACGAGGCGCAGAACCTGACCAGCAAGCAGATGAAGACGCTCATCACCCGCGCCGGACCGGGCACCAAGATTCTCGCCATCGGCAACATCGGCCAGATCGACACGCCTTATCTCTCCGAGACCACCTCCGGCCTGACCTACGTGGTGGATCGTTTCAAGGGCTGGCCGCACAGCGGCCACATCATTCTCATGCGCGGCGAGCGCTCCCGTCTGGCTGATTACGCCACCGAATGCCTGTAAACGGCGCCGCCACCAGCATTCCGGTCGGATTTGATAAGATGAACCACAAAAACCGGCTTGCGCCGGTATTTCAAAGAAGATGTGCGCATGAGCGCTGTTCCGCACCCGTCCGAACTTTCATCCGCCCCAACGGCGAGGTCTGCCGTGGCGCGGATACTGGAGGACTACCGTCAAGCCATTGCCTCCAACGAGGTGGGGGTCCTGGAAGACACCGATATCGAAGCCCTCCACGATTTTCGCGTGGCCATACGCCGCACGCGCACCCTGCTGAAGTTCACGGGCCAGATCTTCGGTCGGGAATCACACCGGCGTTTCCGTGAAGATTTCTCCA
>Ga0335077_10011043_pt1 | contig 11291 bp, 7 predicted proteins | sample Lox_Sample_31_FD_207151 | JGI IMG/M metagenome (GOLD analysis project Ga0335077, IMG submission 207151) | Soil microbial communities from Loxahatchee National Wildlife Refuge, Florida, United States - Lox_Sample_3.1 | ecosystem: Environmental > Terrestrial > Soil > Wetlands | place: USA: Florida...
TGGAGATTGCGCCAGGATTGGATCACGCTGCGCGCGCGCGAGCACAGGCTCCAGCAGCGATCGGTAAAGGGGGGCCCGCCTCCGGTATTGAATGTCGCCCCTGCTCCCCAGCCCGTCGCGGCGGTTGGTTACGTGGAAATCGCGCAGAAGATGCTTTTCTCGAAGGACCGCAATCCCGATGTGGTGATTGAGCCTCCCAAGGAACCGCCTCCCAAGCCCATGCCGCCGCTTCCGTTGCTGTACGGCGTCATGAATCTGCTGGATAGCACCACCGTGGTGATGAGTGAAAAGGTCGGCGCGCCACACCAGGGCGTTCGGCTGGGTGATCAGATTGGACCGTTCACGCTGGTGGCGGTGAATCGCGAGGACATCACGTTCGATTGGGAAGGCCAGCCGGTGACCAGGAAGATCGACGACATGCTGGTGCGCCAGCCGGCGCCCGCCCCGCCTTCCAGTGTCCCTGCGCCGCGGCCGTCGCAGCCCTCGCGCGTGGAAGGCCAGACGCCATCGCCGAAAGCGGATGCAGCTCCGGGCGCCGACATGGGAAACGGGATTCGCGCCTGCCAGGCGGGCGACTCGTCCCCCGCGGGAACCGTCTCGGGTGGTTACAAGAAATCGCTGACGGCTACTCCTTTCGGTTCGGTCTGCCGGTGGGAGCCGATATAGAAGTCTCAATGAAAGGCCGCGCCCGCGCGCCCGGCCCAGAGGAGAAAATGATGACGCTTAAAGTTCTTGCTGTCTTGACGATTTTGACCGCAGCCGCTGCGGCCGATGACAAGCCGGCCGCCACCAACAGAAAAATAGAGACGCACAAACCTACCAAGGTGCAGGCCATCACCATTCCCAAAGGTGCGGTTCAGATTGATTCGAATACCTACCGCTATACCGATCCTTCGGGAAAGAAATGGATCTATAACAAGACACCTTTCGGAATCTCGCGTGCGGAAGATAAGAGTGTCGAAGACGCCAAGAAGACCCAGGAGGAGACGGCGCGTCAGATTGAGTCCACCAAGGCCGTGGAAGACGGCGATCTGATCCGATTCGAACGCCGGTCGCCGTTCGGAGTCACTCATTGGGAGAGGAAAAAAGCGGAGCTGAACGAGATGGAACGAGCCGTTTGGGATCGTGAACTCGAGAAGCGCGCGGCCACCTCCAGCGCAGCCACTGCCAGTAAGGACTAGAGGAATGACCAAGGTGAAGTCTGTTGTTCTTGCGCTTGTGTTGCTGACGAGTGTGGCGGCGTGGGCACAGAATCCTCCCGTCACGTTCCCGCGCCCGGTTCAGAGAAGAAACCAGACGCAACGCCCCCAACAGCAGCAGCAACAGGGGAATCCGGCGCCGGAGGCGACGGTCGCGCCTCCTCCCACCAGAACCGCATTGCCCCCGGCGGCGCCGGGCACCGCGCCGCCACTGTTTCTCGAGAATGCGTCTCTGGTGGAAGTCGTCGACATCCTGGCCAGGGCGCTCAAAATCAACTACATCATCGATCCCAGAGTGAAGGGATCCGTCACCATCAACACCTACGGTGAGTTCAAGCCGGTGGACGTCCGTCCGCTGCTCGAGACCATCCTGAGGATCAATGCCGCCACCATGGTGCAGGTTGGGGACATGTATCGCATTGTGCCGATGGCGGACGCTTCCCACTTGCCTCTAGCGCCCCAGATCAACGCCAAGGACCTCCCCAGCGACGAGCGCACCGTCCTGAATCTGATGTTTCTCAAGTATGTGACGGTGGCCGAAATGTCGAAGCTGATCGAGCCCTTTCTCGGCGAAAGCGCCAAGATGACCATCTACGAGCCGGCCAACCTGCTCATGATTCTGGACAATAGCCGCAACATGAAGCGCACCATGGATCTGATCGCCCTCTTTGACAGCGACTCGCTCGCGGGTCAGCGCGTCCGCCTCTTCGACGTGCAGCACGGCCGCCCAAGCGAGATCGCCAAAGAGCTCGAGAACGTGTTCAAGGCGTTCGCCCTGTCGGAGAAGGCCGGTACCATCCGGTTTATGCCCATCGACCGGATCAATACCATCATCGCTGTGGCGCCTAACCCGGGCGTCTTTCCGGAAGTGGAGAAGTGGCTCAAGAAACTCGACATCCCGAGGAAAGTGACGGCGGGTTCGATCGACAACTATGTGTACCGGCTCAAGTACGGCAGCGCCCAAATTGTGGGGGCGGTCATCATGCAGCTTTACAGCGGCTTCATGGGCTACGGAGGTTTTGGCGGCGGCTACGGCGGGATGGGCGGCGGCTACGGCATGGGCGGCTATGGAATGGGCGGCTACGGCATGGGCGGTTACGGCATGGGCGGCATGGGCATGGGCGGTTATGGCATGGGCGGCATGGGCATGGGTGGTTACGGCATGGGCGGCTATGGGATGGGTGGCGGCGCGATGGGCGGTTACGGGATGGGCGGCGGAGTTCCAGCCGGCGCCAATGCCATGTTAAGCGGCATGGCATCCGGCAATCTGGCTAACCCGGGGATGACGGCCCCCAACGCGCAGGCGGCTGCGGCTGCTGGCGCGAGTGGCGGCGCTTTGGGCGGAGACCTTACCGGCCAGTACCTGGGCATGGGCGGATATGGCGGCTATATGATGCACCCGCGCATCATTCCCAATCCTTTTGACAACACGCTGCTGATCCAGGGCACCTCACAAGAGTGGGAGCAGATTTCGAAGCTCATCGAGCAGATCGATATCCCGCCTCGACAGGTGCTGATCGAAGCCAAGGTGTACGAAGTCGACTTGACCGGTTCCTGGTCCGCCGGCGTGGAAGAACAACTGAAATTGAAGGACGGCACGTATCGGAATCTCCTGGGTAGTCTGACGAATGCGGCTGCCGGCGGGAATCCCGCTTTGACCCTCTCAGCGGGCATGCTGGTGGGGCATGCGCGTCAGTTGCTGGCTTTTCTCAATACCAGCGAAGCCACCTCGCACGCCAAAGTGATCTCCGCTCCCAGCATCATTGCCACCGATAGCATTGCGGCCTCTATCACGGTCGGAGACGACGTGCCTACGCTCAGCTCGCAAGCGGTGAGCGGAGCGCAAGTCGGAGGCACCAGCCTTTTCGCCAACACTATTCAGAACCGCAGCACGGGTGTGGGACTCAACATTCTCGCGCGGGTGAACTCCAGTGGCGTGGTCACCTTGGTGATCAATCAGAATGTGAGCGCCCCCATCCCGCCGCCGGCCGGCGTGACCGTAGACTCCACTTCTTTTTCCCAGCGCAACGTCTCGACGCAGGTTACCGTGCAGGATGGAGACACCATCTCTATCGGGGGAATTATTCAGGAGGCGGATACCACCAGTTCAGCCGGGATTCCGCTGCTGCACAGAATCCCGTTCCTGGGCGCCGCATTTGGCAGCAAATCCGTCACCAAGAGCCGTACGGAGTTGATCGTGTTTCTGACTCCCCGCGTGATTTACGATACGAATCAGGTTGCCGAGGCAAGCGACGAGCTACGATCGAAGCTGAAGCGACTGGAGAAAATGATCAAAGAGTGACTGTATTCGTGACGGGCGGCACCGGCTACATGGGACGCCGCCTGATTCCGCAGCTAGTGGCGCGCGGCCATCGAGTCCGCGCGCTGGTGCGAGCTTCGTCCGCCGCCAGGCTTCCGACCGGATGCGCGCCCGTATTGGGAAATGCTCTGGACTCGTCCAGCTACTCGGCGGCCGTCCAGCCGGCGGACACGTTCGTTCATCTGGTGGGCGTGGCGCATCCCAGCCCGGCCAAGGCGGAAGAATTCCGGAGTGTCGATCTGGCGTCCGTGCATGCTGCCGTCGCTGCCGCGGTGACCGCCGGAGTCGGACATTTCGTTTATGTCAGCGTGGCGCATCCGGCTCCCATGATGAAGGCCTACATTGCCGCGCGCTCCGAAGGGGAAGAGCTGATCCGCACCGCCGCGTTGGGCGCCACCGTCCTGCGGCCCTGGTACGTGCTCGGGCCCGGCCATCGGTGGCCCGTGATCTTGCAGCCTTTCTACTGGCTGGCGGAACAGGTTCCCGGTAGCCGTGAATCCGCCCGGCGCCTGGGGCTGGTCACCATCGATCAGATGCTGGCGGCGCTGGTGCGGGCGGTCGAAAATCGGCCCGACGGCGTGCGCATTGTGGAAGTGCCGCAAATCCGCGCCGCGGTCTAGTGAAGCACGATTTTCGCCAAGCCGGCGTTGTTGGCGCTGTCCACCGCTCGAAGCACCAGCACATGCTCTCCGGGCGAGAGGTGCTCTAACCGCACCACAAATTTCTCGTGGAGCGAATCTATGACGCCGTCGAGGGATTCGAGTGGCGTCCAGGCGCTGGCATCCACCGAGTACTCGCAGCGGCGCAGCGGTGACGCCGAATCCTCGGCCTCAACGTCCACTTCGATGCCACTCGCCGTTTTGCGGGCCGCGGCGGCGTGGATCACCGGTGGCGTGTTATCGATCAGCACCGGAGCACTGACCAATTCAGCGTCGCGCGCGGCGCCGGCGGGGTTCACTTCGCGGTCCGACGCCACCACACGGAAAGAGTACTTGCCGTCGGCAAGGGCGTCGCCATCCACCGAATAATTGCTCTCATGCAGGTTGGCCTTGAGCAGCTTCCATTCGCGTTCGTCTTCACCGCGAAACCACAGAGAGTATACCAGCCGGTCGCCATCCGCATCTTCCGCTACCCAACTGACGCTCATCTGCTGCGACGCCGCTCGCGAAGGGGTCTGGGTTGGAGTGCCCGCGGACATTGCCGGTGCGGCATCTCCCGTGTCGGTCACCGTAATGCTATAGACGGCCGACGGCGTCTGCTGCGCCGGTTTTGCGCCGCTGACATTCGCAAGCATCGTGACCACCGTGATGCTCTTCACAACCGGCGGCGTATTCTGCGGGAGGTAAGCCGCATTCACGCTTTCGAGCACCGGGGTCTTTCCCTGCGCGGCGGCAAACTCGGCCTTCCATTGAATGTAGCGCGCGTTGGGGCTCTGAATTTTCGAGCCGGAAGAATCAGTCAACGGCGCCGACCAATCGCTCCAGGTCTTGTCCGGCCGCAGTGAGTTTCCGGTTCGCGTACGAAACGAAATGCTGCCGGCGCCGGCGTCTTCATCGCGCCAGGCCATGCGTCCCCACTGCGCGACCGTGCCGGCATCATGCACCGGCGCTTCGTAGACACCGGCGGTTTCGAGCGCGTCCTCGAACCGGTAGACGCGGCCCAAGTTGGCCGTGCCGGCAAGAATCGAGTCGCCGGAGGCCACCAGACGCGTGGCTTCGGCCTCATTGGTCTGAGCCACCAGCGTCAGCTTGCGATCCGCTGAGAGCCGGTAGACGCGCCCGTTGGCGTCGGTCGCAAACAAAAGTTGGCCCTTCCACGGGAGCAGATCGTAAACGTTCTCTTCCTTCGAGCTCCACAACGTTTCGACCGTATTGTCGGGATTGATCTTGTATACCGCCGATTTCTCCACACCCGAAGTCTCCACCGCCGGCGCGAACGTGGTGGTTACCGGCGCTGCGGCCACGGCTGCCGTGCCCTTGCTGGCGTCCGGCTGCGGCCTGATATCCGGGCCCGCCTGCGCGCTCTCGGCGGTCACGCTGATCGATGTTGTGGCGGTCGCCGCTACTGGGGCGCCAGGTGCGCCAGGAGTGCTTTGCGGAATTCCCTGCATTCGCTTGGAAAGCGAGCCGCCCATGGCGACGGCGTAAACCGTTCCGTCCGGCGAGGCGGAAATCGCCCGAATCTCCGGTAAGCTGGCGCCATAAAGAACGAATGCCTTGCCCTTCGCTGAAATGCGATAGAGGATGCCATTGGGCTCGGTCCCCGCTAAGATGCGTCCCTCGCGGTCGACCGCCAGTCCGGTCACGTGCGATTGGCCGGTGCCGTAGAACACCTCTCCCTTGCCGGCTGCGTCCACGCGGAAGACCTTGCCCTGATCACCAGTGCCCGCGTAGAGCACTCCATCGGGGGCGGCCGCGAGCGACCAGATGTACTTGGCTTGCGGCGCAAAATATTCCGTCGCTTTGCTGCCCTCGATGCGATAGATCTTGCCGTCGGGAGACGTGGCAGCGTATACCGCGCCTTTGGCATCCACGGCCACGGCAAAGATCTCGGGCTGATCGGCGGTCCATATCAGGGCGCTCTTGCCGGACTTGTCGATGCGATACAGCCGGCCGCGATGCCCGGTCGCCACGTAGAGCGATCCATCGGGAGCTGGAGCCACGCCCCACACCACCGCCTGATCGGAACTGAACAGGCTCTGCATCTTCGGCGCCAGCATCAGATGCCCATCCCGGGTGAGCGAGATGCCCTGAAAATGCCCGTGCACAAAGTCCTGATAGGAATTCATTTCCCAGACCTGGGTGCTGGAGGCGTTCAGGCATTCCGCCAAACCCAGGAGAGCCCAGAGGCCGATTTTCTTCATTCCTTCACTTCCACTTGAACCGTCTTGACCCCGCTAATGACGGCATCGCCGGCGCTGATTTCCAGCTCCGATATTTTCGCATTGCGCGTTTGCACAGCCGCCGCCGACGCTCCCAGTATCAGCGCCAACGACGGTGGCGGGTCCGGGAAGTCCTCGCCCTCCAGCTGGAAATTGGGATCCGGCCGCCATACCCGGACGTACGCCTTGGTGTTCGCGCGCAGCTTGTTGACCGTGGCCACCAACTGCTCGGCCGTATGCGGCGTGCTGCTGAGAATCTGGCGGACTTCCGACAGATTGGCCACGTTTCCATCCGCCACCGTGAAGCATAACGGACCTTGTGATGCTCCGATGGGCACTTCATAATCCAAAGTCTTGGTAACCTCGGCTCCGTTTTCTCCCACCAGCACCGCGCTAATCCGCACTCTTTCTCCGGGCCGCACTTCATGCGGCGAGGCCATCACCTGGTCGATTTGCCACTGCTTCTTTTCGTCGAAGGAGTCGATTTCCAGGTCCACCTTCTTGACTTTGAGATTGGAGAACCCGCTTTGCAACACGTAGGCCAGCGGAATGGCGGCGGAAAGGGATACCTGCATGGCCGTATTGGCGTCGCCCGAGTACATGTTGTTCAGCTTGAGCGGTGGCGCCGTGCCTTGAAATTCGATCTCGCCGCGAACTCCGTAGGTGGCCGCCCCCAGCGCCCGTTCGGTCGAATCGATGGCAGAAAAAACGGCCACCTGCATGAGGAAGGGAGCCAGGAAGCGATCGTTGGCCATCTGCACCTGGTAGCCCTCGGTCTTCCGGCCGGCGCGCGCCACCGTGATGGACACCGGCACCATGCGGGCGCGCCTGCCGATTTCGCCGGCGATGGCGGTGCTGCGGTCTTGCGAGATGGTGCCCATCCACTCCTTAGGGGATGAGATTTTGAACGAGCTGGCGACGCTGGGCAGCAGCGTCAGAACCTCCGAACGCGCGAACGGCAACTCGGTGGGACCGACGGAGAGAAACCTGTGGCCAAAGGCGTAGACTTCATCGTTATCCACATAGGTGACGGTGCCGTCGGCTCCAATGCTCATGTCGCCGGTCATCAGCTCGACGCTGATCATCGAGCCCGGCTGCAGCGCGGCGCGATCTCCCATCCTCGGTTCGACTCGCCCGCCACCGGCGACGCCCTGCCGCGGTTCCAGACCGAGCGCTTTCAATTGCGGAGCAAACTGTTCGATGGCTGATCGCGTGAATCCGCTAAACCATACCGGCGTGGCGATGTCCACCATGCGCATCTCGCCCGACAGCGCTTCTTCCGGTTTCGGCAACATCGCTGTGAGGTCGGAGTTCGTGAACTGCGCCTTGGTGCGCCGCACCGGCTCGGACGGCGCAGCACTTACCCGCACCATATCTTCGATCGGCCGGATGCCCGTGATCGGGTCTTTCGAAAACGGGAATGCCATGGCGACCGCGCCTACCAGTTTTCCGTCGATGTAGACCGGGCTTCCGCTCATCCCCTGCATCACGCCGGTCTTCTCCAGTGGACCGCCCGAGAGACGCGCCAGAATCAAGGACTGTTTCGGGCCGATGTTCTCGAGCACACCTAGAATCTCCACCTGGAAGTCTTCCACGCGGCCGCCCGCGAAAACCGTCTTGCCGGCGCCATGCATACCGGGCTTCAGGTCCTTGAGCGGGAAGAATGCGGTCTGAGCCGAAAGAGCCGCGGCCAGCGCGAGCGCCGCGGGTACTGCTATGCGAACCACAGTATCATTGTAGCGTCGAATTGGTCACCAAACGCACGATATCGAACCAACATCAGGCTAAGTGCGTACTGTTCCGCAACATGCAGAAGTTGTTGGGGGTGTGGCTGGCGGGTTCGCTCGCGCTCCAGGCGGCGGATCTGGCGCTCGTGGGCGCTCGCATCTACCCTGCGCCCGATGCGCTCCCGATCAAATACGGAACTGTCCTGATTCACGACGGGCGCATCGTATCCGTCCTGGAAGGCGCACCAAAGAGCGCGGTGAAACCGATCGACTGCAAGGGTTTTGTGATCACCGCCGGGTTCTGGAACTGCCACGTCCATTTCTCGGAGCCCAAGTGGGAGGATGCTCGAATCCTTGCGGCGAAGCAGTTGCGTGATCATGTGCGCGACATGTTCACGCAATGGGGCTTCACCACCGTCTTCGATACCGGTTCCATTCTCGACAACACGAAAGCCATCGCGCGGCGCATCGAGGCCGGTGAGTTTCCGGGACCGATGATCTTATCGGCCGGAGAGCCCTTCACGTCCCCGAACGCCACACCGTATTACCTGGCGCCGCTCAAGCTGCCCGAACTGGAAACGGCGGAACAAGCCACAGCACTGGCCCGGGCGCGGCTGGACGCAGGTGCGGACGCCATCAAGATTTTCCAGGGCGCGTGGATCTCACCCGAAAAGCTGGTGCCCATGCCCGCCGACCGGGTGAAGGCGGTCGCGGCTGTCGCTCACAGCCGCGGCAAACTCCTGCTCGCGCACCCCTCCGACGCCGCCAACCTGGCGACGGCGATTGACGGCGGCGTGGACGTGTTGACTCACCTGGTGGAGAATCCGGGAGATCTCGATGACGGCACCGTGACGGCGATTCAAAAGCATGGGATGGCCGTGATTCCCACCCTGCAGCTCTTCAGCCGCAACCGCAATCTGGAGAAGCTGCTGGGCCAGTTGGCCGCGCTCTCCGAAGCCGGTGTTCCCATCCTGTTCGGCACGGACGTGGGCTTCCTGACGGACTACGACCCCGCGCGCGAGTATCAGCTCATGGACCGCGCAGGCCTGAATTTTCCACAGGTCCTGGCCAGCTTGACCACGGCGCCAGCCGCGCGCTACGGGTTCAGCCAACACAAGGGCAGAGTGGCAGCGGGCATGGATGCGGACCTGGTGGTGTTGGGTAGCGACCCCGCGGAAGAGGTCTCGGCTTGGACGGATGTGCGTTACGCCATCCGCAAAGGAGCCGTCATCTACGCCAAAGCGCAGTGAAGATTTCTCAGAGTGTTTTCAGAAACGCGATGAGCGCCTTCTTGTCTTCGGCGGACAGATCGAGTCCGAAAGGATGACCCTTTACCGCGAAGGTCTTCACACCGGGGGGCTTGAAGCCCGTGGGAACGTAGTTGTCGCGCGTGCGCCGTGAGTCAAACCAATCTTCGAGCGTCGCGCACCAGCCGCTATGCCCGAACATGCCGCGATACCACACGCCCCTGAGTGAGGGCACTTTGTAGTAGCCCGTGCCGCGGCGGGTTTGGAGCGCCAGCTTTGGATCGGTGCCGACCGAAACGGGCAAGATATCGTAGGTCTTGGCGGCGCCCGGCGGCAGCGTGAAGCCTTCGGCGAGCGTCAACCGGTTATTGGTGTAAAGCGGAGGCGTATGGCAGCCGGCGCAGCCCGCGCGCACGAAGATTTTCTCGCCTTGGGCGGCCAGTTCGTTCCATCGATTCGGATTCGGCGGTGGATCGAGCGAGTACACGTAGAGCGCCAGCGCATAAAGTTGCTCGTCGCTGTAGCGGTCCTGGGTGCTGGGGTCCGGCAACTTGCTGAATTCGGGCCCGCCGCTGGGGATGAAGCCGCCGTAACTGGAAAGGAGGTCTTCTCCCTGATTGATGGCGGCATAGCGCATCAGATCGGCGATTGAGCGCTGTTGCTGCAACCCAGTGTGGTCGAGGTAGCGCCGGCCTTTCACGCCGACTAAATCAGGAATTTGAGGCGGGGAATCTGTACCTGTCCCAAACCGGGCATCCACCCCTGGCGGCGCGTCGAACTTCAATGCGATATCATCCTGCGACAACTTGTCCAGGCCCGCCAGCGGGTCGGGACTCAGCCACGGTGCCCCATAATCTGTTCGTTGAATCGCGCGAACGAGTTCCAGGGGCCCTCGCCGAAAGACGTTCGCAAACGTGCGGTCGACGGGAAAGTTCCCCTGCGGACCCTTGAGCACATTGCCATCCGGCATCACGCGCGTATGGCAGGTGCCGCAGCCGAACGCCCCCACCTCCACCGTCCCTTTTTTTCGGACCACGTAGGTGAAGAACGGCATGATGCCATCCTTGGTCACCGGCACACCGTTTTTCCGGTACCAATCCGGGTCGCGCGTTTCCTCGATCGTGTAACCGGCGCGCGGGCCGAAAACGACGGGAGCCACAAAAACCATCTCGCCGCCTTTGATCCAATCTGCGTCTGTCGCAAGCGGCGGAGAATGGCCCTTGTCGTCCCAGAGGATCACCGGCTCCTGCCGGCGCAGCCATTCCATATAGCCCTTCGGTTCCCGATCCGGCGCATAGATCGGATACATCTTGTAGATGGGCCGTACCGGTATCTTGTAGTAATAGCCGGCTGAAACGTGCTTGGCCGAGGCCGCGGGATTCGCCAGCGGCACTTCGAGCGTCGCCAAGGCAGCGTCATCCCAAGCCTTCGGGATCTCGGGGTGAAAGCCTGCTGTGCCGTCTGATTGTGCGCGCACGCTGGCACAACCCACACAGGCAACGATGATCCAGATGCCTTTCATGGGAGGTTTCATTGGGCCTTATTCTACTGCCTCGAGCACGTCGAGATTCAGCAGAACCTCCGCTGCCACGCGGAATGTGTTGGCATGGGCTTCGACGGTTCGCTCAATCGGCTCGGCATAGCCTCCGCCCAGCGTAATCACGACCGGCACATCCCGCGAGCCGCACATTTTGAGCACCAGGCGATCGCGCTGCTTCAGACCTTCCACTGATAAAGCCAGCCGCCCCAGCCGGTCACCAGCGAGCCCATCTACGCCGGCTTGATAGAAGACAATCTCGGGCGCGAATTCGAACACTTGCGGCAGAACGCTCTCCAGGGCGGCGAGATACTCCGGGTCGCCGGCGCCATCCGGCAAATCGATATCCATGCGGCTCCGTTGCTTGCGGAACGGAAAAT
>Ga0335077_10011045_pt1 | contig 11290 bp, 8 predicted proteins | sample Lox_Sample_31_FD_207151 | JGI IMG/M metagenome (GOLD analysis project Ga0335077, IMG submission 207151) | Soil microbial communities from Loxahatchee National Wildlife Refuge, Florida, United States - Lox_Sample_3.1 | ecosystem: Environmental > Terrestrial > Soil > Wetlands | place: USA: Florida...
ACCCTCACCCACGCGGGCGGCGGGAGCTTCTATTTTGACTTCCTGGAACTGGCGGTGCCCACGACGACTCTGCCCGTGTTCACTCCGGACATGAGAATTACGTTGGCCACGGACTGGGACACCGACCATTCGATTGCGCTGGCGCCGGAGAGAACCGCATGGATGATTCAAGCGCTGGGATTCGCGGGGAGAGCGAATCATTATGCTGGCGCTCTGCGACATTACGAACTGGCCCCGTACAATTACAGGTACGCATCTGCAACGGTGCAGTTCAACGGCACACCAACGCGCAGCGCGATCACGACGCTGACGATCGGCCTAGTCGACTCGGAGAACCCGCCGACCCAGATCCAGCACCTGAACCTCTACGGCGACACGGCGGTCAGCATCGCCAAAGCTTTCGAGCTGGAAATCGACAGCGGGTACACGGCGATCTGGGCGGAGGCTAACGACAACGTGCTGACGATCTACTCGCGCGAAATCGGGGGGGATGGAAACTCGATTACCATTTCGGCAGATCCGGCGAACGGTGTTTTTGGTTTGCAAACGAGCGGGTCCACGCTGGCGGGAGGCACGGGCGGGTCGGCGATCAACGGCGGCAACGACAATAACTGGGTCACGGATCTCACGGTGGTACCCAGGATGAACCGGGCGGCGCGTGACTGGTGCCGCAGCTTTTTTCGCGCGTTGCAGGGGTATGGAATCGCGGCCACGGCGGCATTCAGCATGGAACTGGGGCACGGCGACCGTTCGCCCGAAGCAGGCATCGCGCAGGTGTATCCGAGCGGAAACGCAGTCTGGCTCAACACTCCGGCGCTACAGACGAATTTTTCTCCGCTGAGCACAGCGTTCTGGAAGCAGGCGTATTTGGACATGGCGACGGCAATGTCTGAGGCCGGGCAGGTTCCGTACCTGCAGTTCGGCGAAGTGCAATGGTGGTACTTTCCCGATGACGGCTCGGGAATGCCGTATTATGACGCGTACACGACGAGCACCTTCGCGGCGACTTACGGGCGCCCGATGCAGGTGATCACGAACAGCAACGTAGCGCCGTCGTCTTATCCGCAGGAAGCGGCATTCTTGCCGGGCCTGATTGGGGCATTTACGAGCGCGGTAATGAGTTTTGTTCGGCAGACGTTCCCGAACGCGAAGTTTGAAGTGCTGTATCCTCCCGATACGAACGACACACCATGGAACGGGGCAGTAAACCTGCCGTCGAGTTGGAATCCAACCACGCTGAATTGCCTGAAGACGGAGAATTTCACTTTCACGGGCGGCCGCAATCTCAACCTGGCGAGGAACTCGATTCTGCTGCCGATGCAGATGGGATTCCCGCAGAGCAAGAGCAGCCACCTGGTGGGAATCACGGGCTATACGACGTCGTGGCAGAAAGAGACACGGATGTCGCTAGCAGAAAATCTGGATTCAGTGGTGCTGTTCGCGCTGGACCAGTTCTGCCTGATGAGTTGCCCAGTGCCGCTACCCGTGGGGGCAAGGAAAGCGGCATACATGGGAGCGGCGCGAGGGGCCGCGTAAGCCAACTTAGCTGTAACGTAAGGCGAACGTTATCTAAAGATAACTAACTCCGTTTACTATCTACAATCTGGTCTGCTCTCTCTCACTCTGTTAAATTCCGAGTTACTAGACTCGGATGAATTTCAACCTGGACGAGCCAGGCCAGCGAGCCGTGACATGAATGTCAGGGTGATTCCCAGCATGGAACAGGATCCGCTGCTGGTGGCGCGTTGTCAGCGGCCGGCGGGACGGTGGGCACTGCTGGCGGTCTTCTCGCTTCTATTGACGGTGTTCGGGCGCGAGTGGCTGGCAGTGGCCGCGTTTCTTGCATTCACGACGGCCTTCGCCAGCCACCGGCGCCTAGTCGTCAGTACCTTCGGCATCCTGGTGGCCCTCGCACTCCCGAACTGGCTGGATCTTCCCTTCCTCGAGGGAATTGCCGCGCAAGAAGGGCTGGCCCACTTGCCGCGGCTCATGATTCGCCTCATTGTGGCGGCCGTCTTCATTTTGCTGGCCGCGCTTGCGGCATTGGCCTTTCGCTTTCCCCGGCACCTGATAGCGCGCCGTCCGGTGCTCGCCACTATTTTGTCCTTCTGCGCGCTCGTCGCCGCGATCTCGATGGCGCCTCTCACCGGCTGGAGCCGCGTGGCCGCCTGGGTCGGGGTGCTTGCGATCACCCGTATGCTCTGGTTCTTCTGCTACACGCTCGCCGATCGCGAATCCCGCAATCATCGCGACTCCGTGCCTCTGCAAGCCGGACTCTGGCGGCCGGCCTGGATGGCGAATACGGGCTCCGGCACTCCCTTCGCAAAAGGAGCCGCCTATCTCCGCAAAATCGAGGCGCAAAACGCCGAAGAACTTGCCGTCACTCAGCTCAAAGGTCTAAAACTGTTGCTCTGGGCCCTGATACTGGAGATGATTCTGATCTGTTACCACATTGTCATCTATAGAAAGCTGGGCATTCCGGAGTATGAAGCCGCCTTCGGCCGCAGCGTCGCGGGACATCCTTTCCCGTGGTATTGGAACTGCCTGAGCCTGGTTGCGGTGTTTCTCTCGAACCTGCTGCAAGCGAGCATCTGGGGACATCAGATTGTCGCCTGTGCGCGCATGGCCGGCTTCCGCGCGCTGCGCAATACCTACCGGCCACTCGAGTCCCGCACGGTAGCCGAGTTTTGGAATCGTTTTTATTTCTACTTCAAGGAGTTGTTGGTGGATATGTTTTTCTATCCCACCTATCTCCGGTATTTCAAGAAACACGCGCGCCTGCGCATGGCCGCTGCCACAATGATGGCCGCCTGCGCCGGCAACGCCATCTTTCATTTTCTCCGCGACATTTCCCTGGTTGCTGAGTTAGGCTGGTGGCGCGCCATAGCCGGGTTCCAGACTTATCTTTTCTACAGTTTTGTACTTGGCGCCAGTATCTCCATCTCACAGTTGCGCGGCAGACGGAAGGACGATCAGTCAAAATCGTGGTTCCGGCGACGTCTCGTGCCGGTGGTGTGTGTGTCGGGATTTTATTGTTTCGTTCATATTTTCGACGACACCGGCAGGATATATGGTCTGCGCGAGCACTTTGTTTTCGTTGGGCGATTATTCGGCCTTTGACTCACGACGAACTTACGCGGAGGTGGGGACAGTTGAGCGTCATGTCGCCGAAGCGCGACACCCGCAGGCGAAGGCACGAGCTAGGAATATTCTGCAAGGGGCGAAGCCGGGACAGGCAACTGCGTCCACGGAGGGCGCGTCGGCAAGGTTGGGATTCGATGCGTTGGGGACGCAGAAGCCAGTCCCCGGCCGGTTCAATTTCTTAACAAACTGGAAGGCATTGACACGCGGGGTCGCGATCCGATATTCCTGAAGGCTCCATGAGCCTACTTGCAGAGATTTTATCGCGACGCGCTTTTCTGAGAGCTTCCGCCGCAGCGGCCGGCGCCGCAACGTTGCTAGGCGCCGAGCCGCATCTTGAATTTCCGTCGAATCCCCGTGACCGGCTGTCTCTGACCACGTGGCCGTTCCGTCACATTATGGACACGCCCGGCAACTCGGATCGTGATCGTTCGAAGCCGGGGCTGGATGCCAAGGATTTCGCCGCCATGGCGGTGGAGCGGTTTGGCATTCACAACATCAATCCGCTAACCAGCCATTTCCGGTCGACCGATCCTGCGTATCTGGAAGAGTTGCGCAATGCGGTGGCGAAGGCGGGATCGCACATCGTGGATCTCGGCCATGGCGGGCGCCCTTTTTATCATCCCGACAAAGCTAAGCGGCAAGCGGCCATCGAATTCGGCAAGAAGGGCGTCGACATCGCTTTGGCCATTGGTTGCCCCAGCTCGCGGCAGCACATCAACGGGGCGCCCGGCGTGAAGGCCGACGTCGCTCTCGCCGCCGAAAGCCTGGGCGAGTTGGCCGCGTATGGGGAGAAGAAGAATATCGTCATCAACCTGGAGAACGATGCGGCGGTGGCCGAGAGTCCGTTCTTTTTGGTGGCGGTGATTGAGAAGGTGCGCAGCCCTTACCTGCGCGCGCTGCCGGATTTCGCCAATTCCCTGAACCTGGGCGGCGGCGCAGAGGAGAATTACAAAGGCGTCGCCGCCATGTTCAAACACGTATTCAATATGGCGCACGTCAAGGATGCTTCCGCGGATGAAAAAGGCCAGATCCAGCCCGTGGATCTTGCGCGATTGTTCGGCATCGCCAAACAGGCCGTCTATCGCGGATATTTTTCCATTGAAGCCGAGCTGCCCGGCGACCCGTTCGCGAACACTGCCAAGGTGATGGAAGAGACCTTGCAGTACCTGACGTGATAGTCTGAAATTTCCCAGGGAGGTAACGGTATGGCTGGAGCAAATGATCGCATTCGCGTGGCCGTGTGCGGAATCCGCGGCCAGGGTTTTCAGCACGTGGAGGAGTACTCGCGGCTGGAGAACGTGGAAGTCGCCGCGGTTTGCGATGTGGATGAAAATATCGTGCGCGGACGCCTGGCGGACATGGAGCGGCTCGATATTCCCAAGCCCAAGGTCTACGCCGACCCGCGGCAGGTGATGGACGACAAGTCGATCGACGCGGTCTCCATTGCCACGCCGAATCACTGGCACGCGCTGATTACGATTTGGGCCTGCCAGGCCGGTAAAGATGTTTACGTGGAAAAACCGTGTTCGCATTTCTGGTGGGAAGGGCGGCAGATGGTGCGCGCCGCGGAGAAATACAACCGCATCGTGCAGCACGGCGCCAACAGCCGCTCGAACCCCGCGGTGAAGGAAGGCATCCAGAAAATCCGCGAGGGGCTGATCGGCGATGTGTACCTGGCGCGCGGACTGTGCTTCAACCACCGGGACACGATTGGACGCACTCCGGCCCAGCCCGTGCCCGCGGGCGTGAATTACGACCTGTGGACCGGACCGGCTCCCAAACACGACTTTACGCGCAACCGGTTTCATTACAACTGGCACTGGTTCTGGGATTACGGCAATGGCGACGTGGGGAACCAGGGCGCACACCAGATCGACGTGGCGCGCTGGGGCTTGGGCGTCGGGTTTCCCATCAAAGCCACGGCCATGGGCGGGCACTTCATGTTTGATGACGACCAGGAAACGCCGAACGTTCTGAGCTGCGCGTTCGAATTCGATGGCGCCGCCAAGCGCAAGGTTCTGGAATTCGAAGTGCGCCACTGGATCAGCAACCACGAAGCAGGCATCGGCACTCCGGGCTTTGGCGGAGATCCGATTCCCGGGTTCCTCGGGCCCCCCGGCCATGAAGAGAAACTGCACATGGGCGGCAACACGGTGGGCGACATTTTCTACGGCTCGAAGGGCTTCATGGCCATTACGAACGAAGAGGATTATCAGTCTTACCGGACCTGGCTGGGACGTGAGCAGACGCCGGGCCCGACCGCCTCTCGCCGCGGCAACAACTGGGCCAACTTCATCGATTGCGTTCGCAGCCGGAAGAAAGAAGAGCTGAATGCGCCCATCCAGGAGGCGCATATTTCCTGCACGCTGATCCACCTGGCCAATACGTCCTACCGGTTGGGGCGCACGCTGCACTTCGATCCCGCGACGGAACAGGTGATCGGTGATGAAGAGGCCGCGCGGCTTTTGCGTGGCGCGTATCGCGAGCCGTTCGTGGTGCCGGAAAAAGTCTGATGGGCAAACTGCTTCTGGCAATTTTGGCGTGCTGCGCCGTCTGTGCCGGCCAGCAGAACGTCGATGTTCAGCGCAGAGGGAATCAGATCGACGTCACCGTCGGCGGCAAGCCGTTCACCACGTATTACTTCGATCCGGCTGTCTCCAAGCCGTATCTCATGCCGCTCAGGAGCGCTCAAGGAACCATCGTGACGCGCGGCTTCCCCGTGGGCAACGACGCGTCGGCCGGCAGCCCGCGCGAACCCAGCTTCGAGCCGCACCAGCGCCCGCTTTATTTCGCGCACGGCAACATCGATGGCCTCGACTACTGGGGTGAAGAGGCGTTCGCGAAATACTATGACGATCACGGCAGGCAGGCGTACGGCCACATGGTGATGGAGAAAATCGATGAAGCGCGCGGCGGCGATGCGGGCGTCATCAAGGCCGAGTTCAGCCTGCAAGCCCCCAGCGGCCGGGTGATCGGCGAAGAAACGCAGGCGTTCGCGTTTCGCGGCGATGACCAGGCGCGCGTCATCGACTGCGAATTCACGGTGCACGCCACGCACGGCCCGTTAACCTTCGGCGATTCCAAGGAAGGAACGTTCGGAATCCGCGTAGCCAAGGAACTCGATTCGCCGCCCGCCCACATGGTGAATTCGCAGGGCGCCGAGGGCGAAAAAGCCATCTGGGGCAAGCGGGCCGACTGGGTCAATTACGACGGCAAAGTGGAGGGCGAGGACGTGGGCATCGCCGTTTTCGATCACCCCAGGAGTTTCCGCCACCCCACGACGTGGCATGCACGCGGTTACGGCCTGTTCGCCGCGAATCCGTTCGGGCTGCGCGATTTCACGCGCGACCCCAAGCAGGACGGAAGTTGGACCGTTCCCGAAGGCAAATCGCTGACGTTTCGCTACCGCGTCGTGATTCACCACGGCGACTACAAAGCGGCGCACATCGCCGAGGCATATCAGAAGTACGCGGCCGAACCGTAGAACTTCAGAAACGCATCAGCATAATCCCGTAGCCGACACCGGCTTCGTCCGCGGCGTGGGCAATCTGAAACGCCATCATGCGCCCGTCGGTTGCGACGACCGGATTCGAGGCCTTCCAGCCCTCGTAGTCATTGAAGTACGTCAGGCGATTGAAGTCCTTTCCGGTGCCGTCCAGCTTGAGCTTCCAGATGTCGATCTGCCCCGATCCTCCCGGACCGCCGTACTGCCGGCATTGCCGGTCGGCTTCCACGCAGGTGTAACGGCCATCGGGAAAGATGCCTTCGCACTCGTTGTAAGTTCCCGGCGTTTTCGACATGTTCGTAACTATGCCGGTCTTGAGATCGATGCTCATCACGGAGGCCGCATGGTTGGGCTCGTAGCAGGTGAAGGTCATCCTGGTGTCGTCAGCATAGAAATCTTGCGCTTCGATGGTGCAGCCGGCATCAGCGCTTTCGAAGACGGTTTTGCGATTGACAATGCGCGGTGTTCCGTCGACGTACTGCACTTCGGCCGTAATCAGCCTGGAATGCCCGCGCGGAAGCTCCGGAAACTGCGCGTGCGTTTCTGACCACGCCAGCATCAAACTCCTTTTCGAAACTGCGGCACCCTCGCTCAGCTTTTGACTGAGCCTGACCGGCTTCGATCCCGGCGTCCGGCTCAAAAACCAGAGTTCGTTATCCTCGGCACGGCTGGTGTGGATGTCCTTGAACCGCTCGGGGCCAATCAGAATGTAGTCGCCAGTGGAGAGATGCATCACGCGGAGAAATACAGCGGCGGGAACGTTGCATGTGAGGCAGCGGATGGCACGAGTCTTGAGATCGATCACGAATGCATCGCCGAAGCTTTTGGCCATGAATGCCACGCGCTGGTTATCGGGTGATATGTCGGCGCGCTCACCGAAATCCGTAAGCCTTTCGAGATTGGCCGGCAGGTGGTCGAGAGGGCTGCCTTGCTTCCGGGACGCGCCTAGAGCGATGGCAAGCACAGCGAGAAAAGTGAATCTGAGCTTCACGGCAATCCCGGCTTGTCCCGCCACATCCCCAGCAGCTTGTACAAATTGATCAGGTGATGCTGCATGATGGTTTCGCCCGCGCCTACTTCGATGTGCGTGGTCACATCGGCGCCGTAGCCGCCATAAGCCGCCGAACGGATGTCAGGGAGGTAACCCGGCCATTCGCCGCCCGCGCTGTAGGTGTATCCGTAGAACAGCGGATATGGAACATCAGCGTGCTGCTTCCAGAATTTCTGGAATTTGTGCATGGGCTCGCCGGGCACCGCGGCGATGGCAATCTCGCGATTGATCAGCACGGTTGTGATCCCAACCTCGATACTCTGCTGTTTGTCCCAGCGATCGGAGAATTTCAATACCTCGCTCGTCGATTGAATCGGGTAGCGAACGGGCGAGGCAGCCTTGATGTCTTTGACGCTCCGCAGCACCTCCGCGCCCATCAGCGCGCCCATGGTCTGCATGGTGGTGAAGTCGGCATCTTCGTTTCCGGTGCGGCCTTCAAACAGAGGATTGATGTCGCCCGCGCCGCCCTGCACAAACATACATTGCGTGCCCGGCATGGCGGCTTCGACCTTGGCGACCATCGCGCCGGGCCAGTCGGCCGACCACTTGCAACTCGTCGGACCCAACACCACGGCGTGGCAGGCGTAGTGGACCAGCAGCGCCTTCGCCGCGCCATTCATGTCTTCCACGCGCAGCAGCGTAAACTCGGGATCGAGGGGGCCGTAGGGAATGCGCTCGAGGTTGTCGAATAACGCCCGCGCGCGCCCGTCATCGCGCAAGACCAGGCGGTTGTAGCCGAGTTGCAGCGAACCGTGGCCGATACCCAGCCGTGCGGGAAACATCGACGAAGCCGCCTGCTGAATTGCGCCAAACACTTTCTTCTCCAGTTCGGTCTGATAAGCCGAGGGTTCGAAAGAGAGCGGCGTAATCCCTGGCGCTTTCTCCCGCGACGGCAGGAAGCTGGGACCAGAGTGCGTGTGCGAGGCCGCGAGCAAAAGTACGGGGATGCCGAGTTTGGCGGCAACATCCTTCTCGAGATTTTGTGAGACGATGCTGCCCAGATCGAGCGTCACGATCGCCAGGCGGGAATCTCCCGCCGCCAGCACGAGCACCCTCGCGAACAGCGGATCGTGCGTGCCATTCGCCGGCCCGCATTTTCGGTTGGCGTAGCCATACATCGGACCGAAAGACGAAGGTGTGATGTCGACCTTCGCCAGGCCGGCCTCCAGATCCGCGGCCCCGAGCCGAATGCTGAGCACGAAACACGTGAAAAGCCATCTCTTCATGTGGTTTACTGTAGCGCAGGTCTACGGCCGTTTTTGCCGGAGGCCTGCGCCTTTTTCTACGTAAGAGCAAAAGGCCGCAGGTTCCCGCCAAAACCAGGCGTGAGCCTGCGCTACAGTGTAACCGTAAGCCGGTGCTTGGCGGCCTCAGTGCGATGCGAAAATATCCATATGCCGCTCCCGATTGTGCAAGTCGACGCGTTCACTTCCAAACCTTTCGGCGGCAATCCGGCGGCAGTTTGTGTTCTGCCGTCGGCGCGCGACGCGGTTTGGATGCAGAATGTGGCGCTCGAGATGAACCTCTCGGAAACCGCGTTCCTCGTGCGTCAGGAAGACGGCTTCAATCTGCGCTGGTTCACTCCTGCGGTCGAGGTGGATCTGTGCGGCCATGCCACGCTGGCGAGCGCGCACGTACTCTGGGAAGGTGGCTATCTGAAGCCTGGGGAACAGGCGCGTTTTCACACGCGCAGCGGATTGCTCACAGCCGACCAGCGCGGCAGCTGGATCGAGATGGATTTCCCCGTCAAAGAAGAGCAGACGGCCGAACCTCCGCCCAGGCTGGCGGAAGCGTTGTGCGCTGAGCCCAAGTACGTCGGCCGAAACAAGTTTGATTACCTGGTCGAGCTGGAGTCCGAAGCCGTGCTCAGGACCCTCAAGCCGAACTTCGCGCTGCTCGCAGACATTCCGGTTCGTGGCGTGATCGTGACCGCGCGATCGGCCAACGGCGGTTTCGATTTTGTTTCCCGCTTTTTCGCTCCTGCATCCGGAGTCAATGAGGATCCGGTCACCGGATCGGCGCACGTGTGTCTCGCTCCGTTCTGGGCTGCGCGCCTCGGCAAGACCGAATTCATGGCGTATCAAGCCTCGGCGCGCGGCGGCGTGTTGCGCATCCGGCTGAATGGCGACCGCGTGATGCTCGGCGGGCAGGCGGTGACGGTCTTGCGCGGCGAGTTGATGGAGTAGCGTAGGCGTATTCACCGGACGAGCTAGGTTAGACTGTTGGTTTCCGGATGAAACGCACCTGTCTTGCCTTACTGATCGTCTTCTCTGCATCGCTGGGCGCTTCCACCAAGATGCTGGTTACCGTGGTGGAACCGAAATCGGGTAAGCCGGTCACCGGCCTCAAAGCGGGAGATTTCAACGTTCTTGAGGACAAAACCCCGCGGCAGGTGGAAGCCGCCGATTACACCAGCGACATTCTCGATGTCATCCTGCTGCTGGATACCAGCCTGGCCGGCCCCATGGTTCAGCCGCTGGCAGAGAATTTCGTCGCCCAGCTTCAGCCCAAGGAGCAGATGGCCATCGTCTCGTTTCATTCCTCGGCCGATTTGATTCAGGATTTCACCTCCAGCCAGGAACTGCTGCGGCGCGCGATTTCCCAGGTGAAATATGGAAACACGCCGCGCGTGCTCGACGCGCTCTACGCCACCATCGATGGCGGCTTCCAGTCGAGCACCTTTCGCCGCGTGGTCTTGATGCTGACCGCGGGCCTGGAAGGCGCCAGCCGCGTCAAAGAGAGCGAGGTCATCCAACTGGCGCGGCGCAACAACGTATCCATCTTTGTGGCGTACGCGGTGGGCTACGAGAGGTCGATGTTCGAGCTGCTGGCGCGGCAGACCGGCGGCGCGTCGTTCCGGTTGAAAGACATGCGGAAGGCGTCGAACGAACTGCCGGGGCCGCGCATTTTCGAAGTGCTGCGCGCGCACTACACGCTGACGCTCGCCGGAAATCTCTCCTTGGGCGAGAAGATCAAAGTGGAAGTGAAAGGGCCGGACAAATTGTTCGCCTCGGCCCTGCCGCTGGAATGAAAGCGAGCGGTTGCGCCGCTAATTACGCGCCACCTGGTCTTTGGGCGTTGCCAGATACCCGACGATCTGATCTTTCTTCACCTGGTTGACCACGATCTCGTAGGGCTGCCGGGCCTTGGAGACATAGAACTGCACGGGTTCGTTGATCGTGCGGTCCTTCTTCTCGGTGGTTTTGTCGTCGGCGACAACCTCGATGGTGTATCTGTTTTTCTTCGGATCGGTCTTCTTCAGCAGCACGGAAATATCGCCCACGCGCTGCGGCGCCTTGCTCTTGCCCAGATTAAATTCGAAAATGTTGCGCTCTCCCAGGCGTTTCAGCGCAGCTATTTCTTTGCCATTGGTGGCGATATAGCCGCTTTGCACGCCCAGATCGCCGGTGACCCTTTTCAAATCAGCAACGGTCTTCTGCAACTCCGCCTGTGTGCTGCCAAGCTGCGACTTTACGTTGGTCACCTCGCCGCTCACTTCACTCACACGGGTGTTCGCGGTGCCGGCCGATTCCTTGACCTCGCTCAACTGGCTGGCCATCTGTTTCTGTTCGGACTCAATCTGTTTGGAG
>Ga0335077_10011046_pt1 | contig 11290 bp, 9 predicted proteins | sample Lox_Sample_31_FD_207151 | JGI IMG/M metagenome (GOLD analysis project Ga0335077, IMG submission 207151) | Soil microbial communities from Loxahatchee National Wildlife Refuge, Florida, United States - Lox_Sample_3.1 | ecosystem: Environmental > Terrestrial > Soil > Wetlands | place: USA: Florida...
GGTGACACCGGACTGTCGATGGCACGCTGGCTCAGCCGCCGCGGCGCGGCGGTGGCGGTCGCCGACACCCGCGCGGCGCCGCCCCGCGCGGCCGCGCTGCGGCGCGAGCTGCCGCAAGTCGCGCTCGAGTGCGGCGAATTTTCCGAGCGCGCGTTGCGAGCGGCCGATCTGATCGCGATCAGCCCCGGCATTGACCGCCGCGCGCCCGCGGTGGCGGCGGCGCTCGCGCGCGGGACGCCGGTCGTCGGTGACGTCGAGCTCTTCGCACAGGCGGTGTCCGAGCGCAAGCCGCGCTTCGCCGCCCGCCTGCTCGCCGTCACCGGCACCAACGGCAAGAGCACCGTGACGCGCATGACGGGCGACATTTGCGCCGCCGCCGGCTTGAACACCGTGGTCGCGGGCAACATCGGCGCGCCGGTGCTCGATGCGCTGAGCGAAATCGAGGATGGCACGCGCGCTCCGGATGTCTTCGTGCTCGAGCTGTCGAGCTTCCAGCTCGAAAGCACCGCGAGCCTCAACGCTGACGCGGCCGCGATGCTGAACCTGACGCCCGATCATCTGGACCGCTACGACGATTTCGCCGCCTATGCAGCGGCCAAGGCGCACGTTTTCTACGGTGACGGCGCGCAGGTGCTGAATCGCGACGACGCGGCGAGCAGCGCGATGGCGCTGCCAGGCCGCAGCGTTCACCGCTTCGGCCTCGACGCGCCGCGGGGCGAGCGCGAGTGGGGTATCGCGCGGCGCGCCGGCGCGGCATGGCTCGCGCGCGGGGAGCACGAATTGATGCCGGTCGCCGAGTTACCGGTTGCCGGGTTGCACAACGCGGCTAACGCGCTGGCGGCCGGGGCGCTCGCGCACGCACTCGGTATCGAAGACGAACCGATCGCCGCAGCGCTGCGCGAGTTCAAGGGGCTGCCGCACCGCGTTCAGAAAGTCGCCGACATCAAGGGCGTCACGTTCTACGACGACTCCAAAGGCACCAATGTCGGCTCGACGGTCGCCGCGCTCGACGGCTTCGAGCAACCCGTGGTGCTGATCGCGGGCGGCGATGGGAAAGGCCAGGATTTCAGTCCGCTGCGCGCGGCGGTCAAGCGCCGGGCGCGCGCCGTGATCCTGATCGGCCGCGACCGCGAGCGCATCGCGGCAGCGCTTGCCGGCAGCGGCGTGGCACTCGAGCGCGCGGGCAGCATGGACGAAGCGGTTGCGATGGCGCATGCCGCGAGCCGCAGCGGCGACTCGGTGCTGCTCTCGCCGGCGTGTGCGAGCTACGACATGTTTCGCGACTACGTGCAGCGCGGCGAGGCCTTCGCGGCCGCCGTCAGAAAGCGGGTGACGGGCGATGGACGCTAGCGCCATGCTCCACAGTGACGCCAGGAGCCGCCTGCAGCCGGACGAATACGATCACGCGCTGATCTGGGCGGCGCTGCTCCTGCTGGCGCTCGGCCTGGTGATGGTCTATTCGTCGTCGATCGCGATCGCCGAGGCGAGCCGCGCGACGGGCCAGCAGCCGTTCTATTACCTGATAAGGCACAGCGTGTTCGTCGCGGTGAGCCTGCTGCTCGCGGCCTTTACCTTCCAGTTCCCGCTGCAATTCTGGCAGCGCGCGGCGCCCTACCTGTTCCTGCTCGGCACCGGGCTCCTCGTGCTGGTGCTGGTGCCCGGGGTCGGGCGCGAGGTCAACGGCAGCCAGCGCTGGCTGCCGCTGCTCGTCGTCAACGTGCAGCCCTCGGAGCTCATGAAGCTCTTCGTCGTGCTCTATGCCGCCGACTACACGGTGCGCAAGGCGGCAGACATGCACAGCCTGCGCAAGGGCTTCCTGCCGCTGTTCCTGGTGATGCTGCTGATCGGCTGCCTGCTGCTGCGCGAGCCGGACTTTGGCGCGCTCGCGGTGATCGCGGCGACCGCGATGGGACTGCTGTTCCTCGGCGGCATGTCGTGGCGGCTGTGCGCCGGGCTCGTCGCGCTGCTGGCGTGCGGCTTCGTGCTGCTGGTGTGGCTCTCGCCCTACCGCATGCAGCGCGTGGCCGGATTCATGGATCCGTGGGCCGATCCGTTCGGCAAGGGCTACCAGCTGTCGCATGCGCTGATCGCATTCGGCCGCGGCGAGTGGCTCGGCGTCGGCCTCGGCGCGAGCGTGGAGAAACTCTTCTATCTGCCGGAGGCGCATACCGACTTCCTGCTCGCGGTGATCGCGGAGGAGCTCGGTTTCGCCGGCGTCGCGCTGGTGATCGCGCTGTTCGTGGTCATCACGGTGCGCGCGTTTGCGATCGGCCGCCGCGCCGCGGCGCTCGACCGCGCCTTTCCGGCGCTCGTCGCGCACGGCGTCGGCCTGTGGCTCGGGGTGCAGGCGATCATCAACATGGGCGTCAACATGGGCGTGCTGCCGACCAAGGGACTCACGCTACCGCTCATTTCGTTCGGTGGCAGCGGCATCGCCGCCAATTGCTGCGCGCTCGCGATCCTGCTGCGGGTCGACTGGGAGAATCGCCAGCTGGCACGGGGGCTCGCACTGTGAGTCGCGCGATCATGATCATGGCGGGCGGCACCGGCGGGCACATCTTTCCCGCGCTCGCGGTCGCCGAGCAGCTGCGCGCCGAAGGCTGGCGCATCGTGTGGCTTGGCTCGAAGTCCGGCATGGAGACGACGCTCGTCGCGCCGCGCGGCTACGCGATGGCATGGACGGGCATGTCGGCCGTGCGCGGCAGCGGCTGGCTGCGTACGCTGGCGCTGCCGCTGCGGCTGCTCATCGCGATGGGGCAGAGCGCGCGCGCGATCTTCGCGCACCGTCCCGACGTCGTGCTCGGCATGGGCGGCTACGCCTCGTTTCCCGGCGGCATGATGGCCTCACTCCTCAACCGTCCGCTGGCGATCCACGAGCAGAATTCGATCGCGGGCCTCGCGAACCGCGTGCTGGCGCGGCTCGCCGACCGCGTGCTCGCCGGTTTCCCGGATGCATTCGGCGCGTCGACCGCGGTGATCTGGACCGGCAATCCCGTGCGCGACGAGATCGCGCGACTGGCGGCGCCCGAAAGCCGATACCGCGCGCGCTCGGGACCGCTCACGCTCACCGTGATCGGCGGCAGCCTTGGCGCGCAGGCGCTCAATGAAACCGTGCCGCAGGCGTTCGCGTTGCTTGCGCCCGCCGAGCGCCCGCGTGTTACCCACCAGGCAGGCGCGCGGCTGCTCGACGCGGCCAAGGCTGGCTACGCGCGCACGGGCGTCGACGCGACAGTCGTGCCGTTCATATCCGACATGGCCGCGCAGTACGCGGGCTCTGATCTCATCATCTGCCGCGCCGGCGCTTCGACCATTGCGGAGCTCGCCGCGGCCGGCGTCGCGAGCGTGCTGGTGCCCTATCCGCACGCGGTCGACGACCACCAGACGCGCAATGCGCGCTTTCTCTCCGAGCGCGGCGCCGCGGTGCTGCTGCCGCAGCATGAGCTCACGGCGCAGCGGCTCGCCGACGTGCTGCGCGGATTCACGCGCGAGGCGCTGCTTGACATGGCGCGCAAGGCGCGCGCTGCGGCCAAGCCGGATGCCACGCGCACCGTGGCCGGCGAATGCGCAAGGCTCGCTGCATGAAATACAAGGTCAAACGAGTGCACTTCGTCGGCGATCGGGGGACCGACAGGCGCAGGGAGCAGGGGCCCGCCGCGTTTGCGGGATGCGACCGGCCGCGACTGGCGGCGCCCGCCGATACAAATGCGGGGGACGATCCGCAATGAAGTACAAGGTCAAACGAGTGCACTTCGTTGGCATCGGCGGGTCGGGCATGAGCGGCATCGCCGAAGTGCTGCTGAATCTCGGCTTTCAGGTGAGCGGCTCCGACCTCAACGCCAATGCGGTGACGCAGCGGTTGAAGAAACTCGGCGCGCAGGTCGTGAAAGGACACGCCGCCGAAAACATCGCCGCAGTCGATGCTGTGGTGGTGTCGAGCGCAGTGAAGGACGACAACCCCGAGGTGACGGCGGCACGCGCGCGCAAGATACCGGTGGTGCCGCGCGCGATGATGCTGGCGGAGCTGATGCGGCTCAAGCAGGGCATCGCGGTCGCCGGCACGCACGGCAAGACCACCACCACGAGCCTGATCGCGAGCGTGCTCGCTGAAGCCGGCATGGACCCGACGTTCGTCATCGGCGGGCGGCTCGAAGCCGCAGGCTCGCACGCCAAGCTCGGCGGCGGCGAATTCATCGTGGTCGAAGCGGACGAATCGGACGCATCCTTCCTGTACCTCGCGCCGGTGCTCGCCGTGGTCACCAACATCGATGCCGACCATATGGAGACCTACGGCCATTATTTCGGCCGGCTGCGCCAGGCGTTTCTCGATTTCGTGCAGCGCCTGCCGTTCTACGGCACCGCGGTGCTGTGTGTCGACGATCCCAACGTGCGCGAGATCATGCCTGCGGTCACCAAGCCGATCACCACCTACGGGTTGTCGGAGCCGGCGCAGATCCGGGCGGTCAACCTCAAGGCGGATGCCGGGCGCATGCATTTCCAGGTCGTCAGGAGCGGTGCGCGCGGCAAGCGCTTCTCCGGGCTCGATGTGACGCTCAATCTGGCCGGCGCGCACAACGTGTCGAACGCGCTTGCCGCGATCGCGGTCGGCATGGAAGTGGGTGCGGCGGACCGCGCGATCGTCAAGGCGCTCGCCGATTTCAAGGGCGTCGGGCGGCGCTTTCAGCGCTACGGCGACCTGCAGCTGGCGCACGGCGGCAGTTGCGCGCTGATCGACGACTACGGACACCACCCGGCGGAGATGGCAGCCACCCTCGCGGCGGTGCGAGGCGCATTTCCCGGTCGACGCGTGCTGCTCGCGTTCCAGCCGCACCGCTACACGCGCACGCGCGACTGCTTCGATGATTTTGTGAAGGTGCTGTCCACCGTCGACGCATTGGTGCTGACAGAGGTTTATGCCGCGGGCGAAGCGCCGATCAGCGCGGCCGACGGCAACTCGCTCGCGCGCGCGGTGCGCATGCAGGGCAAGGTCGAGCCGGTGTTCGTCGCGCAGATTGCCAACGTGCCAGCGGCGATCCGGGATGCGGCACGCGACGGCGACGTGGTGGTGACGATGGGCGCGGGCTCGATCGGCACGGTGCCCGCGTTGCTGGCGAACGGACAGCGGCGAGCGAAGCGACGGCGGGCGTAACAGCATGAATATGGCGGAAATCGAAAACCCAGTAGGGCTGCGCGGCGAACTGCGGCGCGACGAGCCGATGGCGCGGCGCACCAGCTGGCGCGCCGGCGGTAGCGCCGACCGCGCGTACGTACCCGCCGATCTCGACGACCTGCGCGCCTTCCTGATGTCCTTGCCGCCGCGCGAGCCCGTGTATCTGATCGGGCTCGGCAGCAACCTGCTGGTGCGCGATGGGGGGCTGCGCGGCACCGTCATCTTCACGCACGGCATCCTGCGCGGGCTGCGCAACGAGGGCAACGCGGTTTACGCCGAAGCCGGCGTGCCGGGCCCGCGAGTTGCGCGCTTTGCCGCGCTGCACGCGCTCACCGGCGCTGAATTCCTCGCCGGCATACCCGGCACCGTTGGCGGCGCGCTGGCGATGAATGCGGGCTGCTACGGCGGCGAGACGTGGGCCATTGTCGAGAGCGTGACGACGCTCGACCGCGCGGGCCAGGTGCGCCAGCGCACGCGCGCCAACTACGACATCGGCTATCGCACAGTGACGCTGCACGGCGGCGCCGAGGAATGGTTCGTCGCGGCGCGCCTCAAGCTCGCGCCCGGCGACAGCGCCGAGTCGCGCGCCACCATCACGCAGCTTCTCGAGCGGCGCATCGCGACCCAGCCGCTCAACCGCCCCAACGCGGGCTCGGTGTTTCGCAATCCGCAGGGCGATTACGCGGCGCGCCTGATCGAGGTGTGCGGTCTGAAGGGCGTCACGCGCGGCGGCGCACAGATTTCGGAGAAGCACGCGAATTTCATCGTCAACACCGGCGGCGCGCGCGCCGCCGACATCGAAACGCTGATCGTGCTCGCGGAGACGCGCGTGCGCGAGCAGTTCGGCATCGAGCTCGAGCGCGAAGTGCGCATCGTCGGTGACAAGTGAAGGGTGAAGGGTGAAGGGTGACAAGGGCACATCGTTCGGGAAGGTGGCCGTGTTAATGGGCGGCAAGAGCGCGGAGCGCGAGATCTCGCTGCTCTCGGGGCAGAACGTGCTCGCGGGGCTGTGCCGCAAGGGGGTCGACGCGCACGCGTTCGATCCCGCGGAGCGCCCGTTGTTCGATCTCAAGCACGACGGTTTTCAGCGCGCCTTCATCATCCTGCACGGCCGCTACGGCGAGGACGGCACGGTGCAGGGCGCGCTCGAGCTGATGGACATCCCGTACACCGGCAGCGGCGTAATGGCCTCCGCGCTCTGCCTCGACAAGCTGCGCACCAAACTGGTGTGGCGCGGGGCGGGCCTGCCGACGCCGCGCCACGCGCTCATCACCGCGCGCAGCGACTGGGCGGCGCTCGCACGCGATCTGGGCCTGCCGCTCATTGTGAAGCCCGTGCACGAAGGCTCGAGCATCGGCCTGACCAAGGTGATGAGCGTCGAAAAGCTGCAGCCCGCGTACGAGCTCGCTGCGAAATACGACTCGCTCGTCATGGCGGAGGAATTCGCGCCCGGGCGCGAGCTCACCGCGAGCTTTCTCGGCGGCGAGGCGCTGCCGCTCGTGTGGATCGAGGCGCCCGCCGGCAACTACGACTACCACAACAAGTATTTCAGCGACGACACCCGCTACCACTGTCCGTGCGGGCTGCCCGCCGCGCAGGAGCGCGAATTGCAGGCACTCGTGATGCGCGCCGCGGACGCGCTCGGTTGCAGTGGCTGGGGTCGCGCCGACCTCATGCTGCGCGACGACGGCGTTGCCACGCTGCTCGAAATGAACACCGCGCCCGGCATGACCGCGCACTCGCTGGTGCCGATGGCGGCGCGCGCCGCCGGCATCGCGTTCGACGACCTGGTGCTGAAGATACTGGAGCTCGCGCATGTGGGATGAGCCCGATCTGCTCAACGCGGCGGCGAGCCTCATTTTCGCGGCGGCTTTCCTGCTCGCCGGTTACGGCGCACTGCATTACGTCGTGCGGCTGCCGCAGTTTCCGCTGCGCGAGGTGCGCATCGGCAGCGCGCCCGTTCACGTCACCCGCGAGCAGATCGAGGACGTGGTGAGGCGCGAATTTGCGGGCAACTTCTTCACGCTCGACCTCGCGGCGGCACGCGCCGCGTTCGAAAAGCTGCCGTGGGTGCGCGCCGCGAGCGTGCGGCGGCAATGGCCCGACCGGCTCGACGTGACGCTCGAGGAGCACGTGCCGCTCGCGCGCTGGGAGGGCGCGGCGCTTGTCAATACGTACGGCGAAGTTTTTTCCGCGGCATACGACGACACGCCTGCGGGCAGGGAGCAGGGTTCCCGCCTGCGGGATGCGACCGGCCGCGATTCTGGCGAGGCGCCGTCGAGCGCAGGCATTGCATCCGCCTCCGGGGTCACATCGCCTAAAGGGGCCCCTGTTCCGCCCTCCGGCGGCACGCTGCCGCTCTTCGCCGGCCCGCCGGGCAGCGCCAAGGAGATCGCGATCCAGTACGGCTACTTCAAGCGCCGCCTCGCCGACATCCACCAGGCGCCGGTCGAGGTGCGGGTGTCGCCGCGCCGCGCCTGGCAACTGCGGCTCGACAACGGTCTCGTGATCGAGCTGGGGCGCGAGCAGATCGAGACGCGCCTCGACCGCCTGGTCGCCGTCTACGACCGCACGATCGGCCGCCTGCAGCGCCGCATCGATTACGTCGACTTGCGCTATGTGAACGGCTTCGCGGTGCGTGCGCCGGAGCCGCTGCCCGCACCGCCGCAAAAACGCGGCGCGCGGACCACGCATGCGAGCTTCAATGCGAGGGCTGCGGCATGAGCAAGGTCAAGGAAAACAAAAACCTGATCGTCGGGCTCGACATCGGGACCTCGAAGATCGCGGCGATCGTCGCCGAATTGCGCCATGGCGGCGGCTTCGAGGTGATCGGCATGGGCAGCCATCCGTCGCGCGGCCTCAAGAAGGGCGTGGTGGTCAACATCGAAGCGACCGTGAACGCGATCCAGCGCGCGCTCGAAGAGGCCGAGCTGATGGCGGACTGCAAGATCCGCGAGGTTTACACGGGAATCGCGGGCAGCCACATCAAGAGCATCAACTCGCGCGGCATGGTCGCGATCAAGGACCGCGAGGTCACGCAGCAGGACGTGGTGCGCGTGATCGAGACCGCCAAGGCGATCCCGATTCCGGCCGACCAGCAGGTGCTGCACATCCTGAACCAGGAATTCATCGTCGACGGCCAGGGCGACGTGCGCGAGCCGCTCGGCATGAGCGGCGTGCGGCTCGAGGTGAGCGTGCATATCGTGACCGGTGCGGTATCGGCGGCGCAGAACATCGTCAAGTGCGTGCGCCGCTGCGGGCTGACGGTGCGCGATCTCGTGCTGCAGCCTCTTGCGTCCGCGACCGCGGTGCTGTCGGAGGACGAAAAGGACCTCGGCGTATGCCTGGTCGACATCGGCGGCGGCACCACCGACATCGCGGTTTTCACGCAGGGCGCGATCCGCCACACCGGCGTGATCCCGATTGCGGGCGACCAGATCACCAACGACATCGCGATGGCGCTGCGCACGCCGACCAAGGACGCGGAAGACATCAAGCAGCGCTTCGGCTGCGCGCTGCGCCAGCTCGCCGACCCGCAGCAGATGGTCGACGTACCCGGCATCGGCGAGCGCGGGCCGCGCCAGCTCTCGCGCCAGACGCTCGCCGAAGTGATCGAGCCGCGCATCGAGGAGCTCTATTCGCTCGTGCAGTCGGAATTGCGGCGCTCCGGCTACGAGGACCTGCTGTCCTCGGGCGTCGTGATCACGGGCGGCTCGAGCGCGATGCAGGGCATGGTCGAGCTCGGCGAGGAGGTCTTCCACATGCCGGTGCGCGTCGGCCAGCCCATGTATCACGGCGGGCTGTCGGAGGTGGTGCGCAACCCGCGCTACGCGACCGGAGTGGGCCTGCTGCTGCTCGGGATGCAGCAGCGGCGCCAGCACGAGCTCGCGCAGGCGCAGAACGGATCGCTCGCGGGCGTGATCGAGCGCATGAAGAGCTGGTTCACGGGGAATTTCTAGGGATCGGGTATGGGAATGCACGGCGGGACGGCGGCAGGGGGGCGCGGCACAAGGATTGCAGGATTGTTTTTTTAATTCAGTGACAGGAGGCAGCTATGTTTGAAATCGTGGAAGTACCGTCGCAGAAAGCGGTGATCAAGGTGGTGGGAGTCGGCGGCTGCGGCGGCAACGCAGTCGACCACATGATCTCCAACGGGGTGAAAGGCGTGGAGTTCATCTGCGCCAACACCGACATGCAGGCCCTGAAGCGCACCCGCGCTTCGACGCAACTGCAGCTCGGTACCAACATCACCAAGGGCCTTGGCGCGGGTGCGAATCCCGAGGTCGGGCGCCAGTCGGCGCTCGAGGACCGCGACCGCATCGTCGAGCTCATTACCGGCACCGACATGCTGTTTCTGACTGCGGGCATGGGCGGCGGAACCGGCACGGGCGCGGCGCCGGTGGTCGCCGAGATCGCGCGCGAACTGGGCATATTGACTGTCGCAGTGGTGACCAAGCCGTTCGCATTCGAGGGCAAGCGCCAGAAGATTGCGCATGAGGGGCTCGAAGCTCTCACGCAGTATGTGAATTCGCTGATCGTGGTGCCCAACGACAAGCTGATGCAGGTGCTCGGCAACCAGGTCACGCTCGACGAGGCATTTCGCGCGGCGAACGACGTGCTGCACGGCGCGGTGGCCGGCATTGCCGAGATCATCAGCTGCGAAGGCATGATCAACGTCGATTTCGCGGACGTGAAGACGGTGATGTCGGAGACGGGCGTCGCGATGATGGGCTCGGCGAAGGCGGCGGGGACCGACCGTGCGCGCATGGCGGCTGAACAGGCTGTTGCCTGCCCGCTGCTCGAGGACATCGACATCGCGGACGCGCGCGGCGTGCTCGTCAACATTTCGGCGAGCAAGGCGTTGTTCCAGCTGCAGGAGATGTACGACGTGATGGACGTGGTCAAGGCCTTCGCGGCCGAATCCGCCACCGTGATCGCCGGCACCGTCTATGACGAGAGCCTGGAAGACGAGCTGCGCGTGACTATCGTCGCCACCGGTCTCAACAGCCGCGGCGCGATGCGCATACAGCCCAAGCCGCTGACGGTGGTGATGCCCGCGACCGGGACCGACGGCGCGCCGTCCGCGCCGCCCAATTACGACGAGCTCGAGCAGCCGGCCGTGATGCGGCGCAATCGCAATCAGACGGTCGAGGCGATGCGGCAATCGGGTGTCGAGATGCTCGACATTCCGGCGTTCCTGCGCAAGCAGGCGGATTAGCGGCGGCCGGCGGGCCGCCGCGCGCATCGCGTGCGCCGGATGCGCTTGAGTACGCGCGCGTCTTTGCCGCAGCGCAGCGAGGCGTGCTAAAATTGGAGTTTCAAGAACATGAAGAATCAAAGAGTTAATTTATGAACCGGCAGCGGACTTTGAAACACATCGTTCGCGCGACCGGCGTCGGTCTGCATACCGGCGAGAAGGTCTACATGACGCTGCGCCCGGCATCGCCGGAGACCGGCATCGTGTTCCGCCGCGTCGATCTCGCGCAGCCCGTCGACATCAAGGCCAATCCGTACAGCGTCGGCGACACGCGGTTATCGACGTGTCTCGAGCGCGACGGCGTGCGCGTATCCACAGTCGAGCACCTGATGTCGGCGCTCGCGGGGCTCGGCATCGACAACCTCTACGTGGACCTGTCGGCGGGCGAGGTGCCGATCATGGACGGCAGCGCGGGCCCGTTCGTGTTCCTGCTGCAGTCGGCGGGTATCGAGGTGCAGGCGGCGTGCAAGCAGTTCATCCGCATACTTGAGCCGCTCGAAGTGAGCGACGGCGACAAATGGGCGCGCTTTGCGCCGCACGACGGCTTCAGGGTCGAATTCACGATCGATTTCGACCATCCGGTATTCGACAGCTCGGCGCAATCCGTGTGCGTCGATTTCGCGACGACGTCATACGTGAAGGAAGTGAGCCGCGCGCGCACCTTCGGCTTCATGCAGGAGGTGGAGTGGATGCGCGCGCAGGGCCTCGCGCTCGGCGGCTCGCTCGACAACGCGGTCGTGCTCGACGAGTACCGCGTGCTCAACAACGACGGGCTGCGCTACGACGACGAGTTCGTCAAGCACAAGGTGCTCGACGCGATCGGCGACCTCTACCTGCTCGGCCACCCGGTGCTCGGCGCGTTCAGC
>Ga0335077_10011047_pt1 | contig 11289 bp, 9 predicted proteins | sample Lox_Sample_31_FD_207151 | JGI IMG/M metagenome (GOLD analysis project Ga0335077, IMG submission 207151) | Soil microbial communities from Loxahatchee National Wildlife Refuge, Florida, United States - Lox_Sample_3.1 | ecosystem: Environmental > Terrestrial > Soil > Wetlands | place: USA: Florida...
CGATCTCGGCATTCTTATACGTGCCGCGTAATATGCAGCGCAATGGGCAAAATGCCGCGATTGTTTATATCCACGGCGGCCCGAAATCGCAGAGCCTAGATTCCTTCAATCGTTTCATTCAGCACATCGTCAACCAGGGGTACATGGTGATCGCGCCGAACTATCGCGGCGGAACCGGATATGGAAAAGCGTTTGAAGATGCAAACCTGTTCGACATGGGCGGCGGAGATTTGCAGGATGTACTCGCCGCAGCTGATTTCCTGAAGGCGACCGGATATCCAGATCCGAAAAAATTGATTGCCATGGGCGGCAGCTACGGCGGCTATTTGACGATGATGGCCGTGACCAAGGCGCCTGAGGTCTGGGCTGCCGGAGTGCCGATCGTACCCTTTGTTAACTGGTTTACCGAGATTGAGAACGAAGACCCAGTGTTGCAGCAGTCGGACCTCGCGACCATGGGTGATCCCAAGAAGAACCCTGACTTTTTCCGCGATCGATCGCCGTTTTTCTTTGTCGATCAGGTCAAAGCGCCGTTGTTGCTACTAGCCGGCGGGCATGATCCGCGCTGCCCGAAAGAGGAGACAATCCAGGTGGCGGATGCGATCAAAAAACGCGGCGGCGTGGCCGATTACAAGATTTATGATAACGAAGGGCATGGATTCGCTCGCGTCGAGAACCAGATCGACGCTTACCAGCGCGTGACTGATTTCCTGAAGGCACATGTGCCGCCAGCAGACTGCGGCTGCAAGCTGGAGTAAACGGCCTTTGTCCTTATCCTAATGATGTCATTCCGAATCCCTTCAGGGGTGAGGAATCTGCTTTTTCCGTCGGGAGAGCAGATTTCTCGTCACTCGCCGGACTCGCTCCTCGGAATGACAGGGGCTAAAGATTAGGAACTGTTGAAAGGATTACCGACTGGAACCCGCCACGATTGCCCGAACAAGCCCGGGAATCGTATAGTCTTCCGCCTCAATATGAACGGGCAAAGTGAACTCCCGCAGCGTCTCCGACGTGACCGGCCCGATTGACGCGAATTGAATTCCATCGAGGACAATGCGGGGCTGGCGCCCTCGTTCGCCTAGAATCGCAACAAAATTTCTCACCGTGGATGAACTGGTGAATGTAATGATGTGCGGCCTGCGCCCTCGGTCTTTCATCAGCGCCCGGAGTTTCTTTTTCGACGCGACCGGCACTACAGTTTGGTAAGCCTCAACAACGTCCACCGCCGCGCCCATTTTTTTCAATTCCCGCGGGATCACGTCGCGAGCGACTTTGGCACGAGCAAGCAGAATCCGCTTGCCTTCGACTTTTCCACGTAAAGATTCCACAACGGATTCGGCGATGTATTTCTCAGGCACGAGCGCCACTTTCAGTCCAAGAATTTCAACGGCATTGCGAGTTGCGGGACCGATGGCGGCAACCTGTAACTGGGAGAACTGGGCGGGCGCGATCTTCAGCCGCCTCATGCGTGCGGCGAGCGCTTCAACTCCATTGACGCTGGTCAGGATCAGCCAATCGTATTTCGATATCTGCCGCAGCGCGGCATCGAGTGTCTTATATGAGCGCGGCGGCTTGATCTCGATGAAAGGAATTTCAATCACTTCGGCGCCAAGAGCTTTGAGCCCTGACGAAAGCGCGCTTGTCTGATGGCGTGCCCGACCTATGAGAATGCGCACTCCGGCAAGCTGTTGCGCGAGACTCATGGTTGCTGCGGCACTGGAATTTGTGTGCCATAAACGCTCTCGAGAATCGACGCGCCGCCTCGTTGCAGCAGAGCTTCGGCCACCGATTCGCCTAGCAATTTTGGGTCTTTACCTGACGCTGATTCTCTCAGCACCTCACTTCCATCAGGGCTTGCGACGACGGCTTGCAAATGTAGCTCTCCCTGTGAGAATTTCGCATTCGCGCCGATCGGTACCTGGCAACCTCCCCCGAGTCTCGTAAGAAGGGCACGTTCACATTCAGTTTCGGCGCGCGAAGCGTGGTCATCGAGAAATTCAAGAGCGCTTCTCGCGTCTTTATCTTGGGCGCGAATTTCAATTGCTAATGCGCCCTGACCAGCAGCAGGGCACATAAGCTCGACGGGCAGAATTTGTCGAATGAATTCTATTTTGCGCAAACGGTGCAGACCGGCCAGAGCAAGAATGATCGCGTCGTAATCGCCCGATTCCAGCTTGCGCAGGCGCGTATCCACATTTCCGCGCAGAGGATGAATCTGTAGATCTGATCGAAGCGCTTTGAGTTGTGCTTCACGCCGCAGGCTGCTGGTTCCAACGCGGGCATTTTTCGGCAACTCATCTATGCTGGCGCATTTGGTGGAACACAGCACATCCCGTGGATCTTCGCGCGCCGGAATGGCGGCAATCTCAAAGGCGTGGGAGAGTTCGGTTGGCAAGTCCTTCAGACTATGCACCGCTAAATCCACTCGCTTGTCGTCCAGCGCTTCCTCAATTTCCTTCGTGAACATGCCTTTGGCGCCGACTTTGGCGAGAGCTACGTCGGTGATCTTGTCGCCGGTGGTGTGAATGATTTGAATTTCAACTTCGTGCCCACGCTCACGTAAGCGGCCAGCGATGTGGTTGGCCTGCCAGAGCGCAAGCTGCGACCCGCGCGAGCCAATTCGTAGGCGCAATTACCGGCTCCTCGTATCGGAGCCGGCTCCCGCCCTGGAAGACTTTTCTTCGATCGGTCTTTCGCCGAGAGCGGATTTATCTTGCAGATTGAAAATCTTCTTGAAGGCATCCACTAGGGTCGTGACCTCCGGCCCGGCAGCGGCAGATTTGAGGCGGGTGATGGGCGTATGCAGAATCTTGTTGACGATTCCGCGAGTTAAGGCTTCAAGCGCCTGCTCCTGCTCCGGAGAGAGTTGGCCGAGGCGGCCGCGCACGCGATCGAGTTCCGCCTGACGGATGGTTTCAACATAATCCTGCAGGGAAATAATCGCGGGCACGACATGCAACGACTTCAGTCGCGCATGAAACCGCCCGACTTCTTCGTCGATTATCTGCTCGGCACGACCGGCTTCGACTCTGCGTTCGGCGGCATGGGAGCTGACCGCGTCCTGTAAGTCGTCGATATCGTAAACGAAGATGCCGTCCAGCTTGTTGATCTCCGGATCGACGTCGCGTGGGACGGCGATATCGATAAAAAACATGGGCCGGTTACGGCGGCGCGCCAGAAAGCGCTCCGCGTGCTCGCGTCGGAAGATTGCGACCGGGGCCCCGGTTGAGGTGATGACGATGTCCGCTTGCTCGCAATGTTCGTACAATTCGTCGAAGCGAATCGCTCGCCCGCTGAATTTTTCGGCCAAAACTACGGCTCGCTCATATGTACGATTTGCCACGAAAATCGGCCCCGCGCCGCGAACTAAAAGATGTCGGGCCGCAATCTCGGACATTTTGCCCGCTCCCACCAGACAGACCTGCTTGCCTTCTAATGAGCCGAAGATTTTTTCGGCGAGATCGACCGCGCAGGACGCGACCGAAACCGACGATGAACCGACTGCGGTCTCATTTCGTACCCGCTTCGCCACGGCAAAAGCACGCGTGAGCAGCAGATCGAGATAAGACTGAACTGCGCCGGCGGCGCGCGCTGTTGCATAAGCTTCTTTCACTTGGCCGAGAATTTGCGGCTCACCGACGACCATGGAGTCCAGGCTGGAAGCTACGCGGAAAACGTGTCGCACGGCATCGTGCTCGCGGTACTCATACAGGTGAGATTGATATGACGAAGGCTCAACGGCAAAGTGCTGCTTGAGAAATTCGCGCAGGTCGGTACTCCCATTTGCTGTGTGCGCCAGCACCTCAACCCGGTTGCAAGTCGAGAGGATCATTCCTTCGCGCACGCCGGAAACTGCCATCAGTTGCTGCAGGGCCTCGGTTAACTTTTTCTCCGGTATAGCAAGCTGCTCGCGCACCTCAACTGGCGCGGTTTTGTGGTTCACGCCAATGAGCTGAAAATTCATGGACGAGCCAGCCTGTGCACTGCACTAAAATAGTTTGCCGCCCACGCGACGATCGCCATGGCGAACACCCCCGCGGCCAGATAGGCCGCTCGCCGGCCCCGCCACCCGGCATTCCATCGCGTATAAAGCAGAACGAGATATACGGCCCAGGTCAAAATCGAGAGCAGAATTTTTGGATCCTGAAAATTAATGTGGCCGAACGTGGCCTGGGCGATGATGAGTCCTGCGACAAGCCCGGCAGTCATAAATGGGAAGCCGATCAAGAGCGAACGGAAGCCGATTTCGTCGGTAACCTGCAGGGACGGCAGGCGAGAAAGCATGCCGGTGGAGCGCTTTGCCTTCAGCTTATGCTCCTGCATAAGGTAAATCAGGCTGGCGCTGAAGCTGAGCACGAGCGCGGCGTATCCGGCGAAGATGAACGAGATGTGGACGATCAGCCACCCTTCGCGCGCCGACCTGGAAGTCAGCACAAAAGGTTCTCCGGTCAGCCCCAGAAATGTGAGTAGAAAAACAACTGGGAAGACGACGATCCCTGGCGAGGTCGTCTGATAAACCATGTAAACCAGCAAAAAAACCACCATGATGAGAAAACCGAGAATGGAGGCAGCCAACGATAAAGAGGCCAGGCCGAGCTCACCGGAGTGGTGGACGGTTTCGACGATCGCGACGAAATGGAAGATCATGCCGAGGTACGCGGCATGAAGGGCGATGCGATTAAATATTTCCCTTGTGCGGGTCAGCGCCACCAGGACGTAGAGCAGTCCCACGCCATACAGGGCAAGGGCTACCCGCAGCCAAATAGAAGCCATGATGAATCCAGACTAAGCTGGCTGGGGCAATTATAGCGGCTCTGGCCGGTACTGCATCACACGTTAGTCCGGCCGGCACCGCGCTATGACCACGGTTATGTCGTCGTGCTGCTCGGGCGATCCGAACATGCGAACGTCGTCGACCAGCGCGCCTAGCAGGGCATGCGATGGCAGGTCGCGATGCGCCTGCAAGCTGTCAACCAGGCGTTCCTCGCCAAATTCTTCGCCGCCGGCATTCCGAGACTCGGTCACCCCATCTGTATAAAGCGCCAGAGTGTCGCCCGGGGAGAGACTGCGCTCGTCGGCAACGCAGTTCAGTTCGTTAAATAAGCCTACCGCTGTGCAGGTCGAATCGAGCGATTCAACCCCGCCATCCTGCCGCAACAGCAGACCCGAAAGGTGTCCGCAGTTTGCATAGCGCAGCCGCCTTAACTTGTCGTCATACTCGGCGAAGAAAAGAGTGGCGTAGGTTTCCTGAGTCGTATTCCTGTGAAAGAGACGGTTGACGGAGCGCAAAAAGCGCTCCGGCTGGTCCCAGACCAGCGGTACGTAAGGCCTATTCCAATAGCTTGAGATCTGATTGTGCAGATGTGCCTGCAGGTTCGCCATCAAGAGTGCGGCAGCCGTGCCCTTTCCAGAGACATCCGCCACCAGCAGTCCCAAACGGTCGCGGCCCAAGTCCAGAAAGTCATAGTAGTCGCCGCCAACATGCCTCGCCTGGATACAGGTCCCCGCGTACTCGAGCGTAGTAGCAGTGGGCTGGATCTGAGGAAACAGTCTGGTCTGCACCTGCCTCGCGAGCTCCAGTTCGTGGGCTGCATGGAGTTCCTCATCCCGGCGCTTGGCATGTTCTCGACGCGCCATTTCCACTTCCGATGACACTTGGTCGAGTCCGAGGAGGGTGAAAGAGTTTCCATCCGGATCTTCGAAGCAAGCGCCAACTCCTCCCCACGGGTGCTTGCACGGTTCTTGCAGAAACCGGACGCCGCGTTCCCGCCATTCACGGAATTTGGCCGGTAAATTGTCAGTCAGGAAAACGATGTCAGTACAGCCCCCAATCAGCTTGTGCTCTTCTGAACCTGGCCGTGGAGCGACAAGGGAGAGCACTGCAGTCCCATCGGGAGGGGTCACCGCCAGCCAACGTTCACCGGAGGGATGCACGGTGTCGAAAGCAACCTGGAACCCTAGGTGATCGAGATAAAAGGGCAGGCTACGCTCCTGATCACAAACGTAAACCGTCACCGTGCCCAGGCGCAGGTAAGCATCCGTGCGTTCGAGATCGAAGCTGCAGCGATGCGCCTTATACACGTGCAAAGGGCTACCCATGGCAGGAATTATAGTGCGGATTTTCTCACTCGGCTCAGCTCGCGGCGGCACCCCGGTTATGCGCTGGGTTTCAGACGATCGCCGCGGCGGGTGGCGCGTATTGTTTTGGTATACCCCTTCGGCTTCTTGGCTGCTCTTTCGAGACGAGCGGTTTTCACTCTTCGAGGGCCGAATTCTTCCGGCAAAATGCCTTCAGGCGGCGCAATGCTGGCGCGTTTCCTGAGTTCGTCCAACGCGTCAGCCGGAAATTCCTTTACTTCGAGCAACTCCTCCCAATGCGTGAAGTAGCCGTGGCGTTTGCGGTGGCTCACGATTCGGTAGGCGAGATTCTTCGCGATTCCGGGAAGTTGGGTAAGTTCTTTTGCGTTCGCAATGTTGATGTTGATGATAGCCATTTGGCTCGTTAGATGGCCGCGAACTGCGCAAGGTGCTTTGCTCAAAATGCGGGAAGGTTCCTGCGAGTTCTGGCGCACGGAATCTCGTCCGCAGAAATGTCGCTCAGCGCTTCTTGGATTTTTTCACAGGCTTAGAAGCAGATTTTTTTGCCGGCGCGGGTTTTGGCTTCGATGGCTTTGTTGTTTGCGTTTTCGCTTCCGGCTTCGCGGGTTTTGCCTTCTCAGCGGGTTTCGCTGGGCCGGCGGGTGCGGCAGCTTTTTCGGCCGCCTTCGCCTGCGGCACGGGCGCAGTTTGTCCTTTGCCTTTTTTCTTTGCGCCTGGCGCTTGCAGAGCCTGGGCTTCTGCCTGAGCCGCAGCTTTCGCAGCACGCCCTCTGCGCGGCGGTGGGGGCGGAGGCGGTGGCGGCGGCGCTAGCGGCTTCAGGAAATTAAGCCTCTCCGTCCGCGTCCGCAATTTCCCATCCAGCAAGAGCATGAAGACTTCTTCGGCGATCTTGGGATATTCCGGCAGCTGTGGCGTGATCAGCAGCTCCGTCATTTCCGGCAACGGAACTTTTTGCTGCACTTCGCGCCACTTGCTGAAGAAGTTCTTGATCTTCTGCTCGACGGCCTGTTGACGTGCCGTTACAGCCAGGAACAACACCATTTCCGGCCGAGCATTCGAGAGCAGCTTCCAGGTGCGAGATGGAGTGGCCGCTTCCTTGCCCGTCAGGCGCTTTGCCAGTTCTTTGGCGTGATCTTCGATGTCGCGCCAGGCCTCGACCAGATCCTTGCGCGGAATCAGCTTGCGAATATCGGCGATTTCTTTTTCGCTGAGTTTATCCGTCAAGAAATAAAGCACCGCTGCGGCAGGGTCGGGCGAGTAACCGAATTCATTCATCTGCTGGCGAGTCCGCATCAACTCGGCGAGGCCGTTGGCATCAACTTTCGCGACCGTCCAGTGCGGGCTGAGCACTTTGAGCCATCCCTCCTTTTCGAGCACGCGCACAACGTTCAGCGGGTCATCTTCGTAGGCAAGTTGCTCGATCTCGTATCCGATCGCGCGATTGGTGATGTACTCGATGTAATTATTTTCTTTGGCCGAGTCGTACCGCGCCTGCGTACGTTCCTCGAGCGGCCAGTGGAATCGCGCCGAAAACCGGGAAGCGCGAATCAGGCGTGATGGATCTTCGACGAAAGCGTAGTTGTGCAGGATGCGAACGAGTTTCGCTTCGATATCGGCCGCGCCGTTGAACGGGTCCATCAGCAAGCCGCGCGAACCCGGATTCAGCGATAGCGCCATCGCGTTCACCGTGAAATCGCGACGCCGGAGGTCTTCGATGATCGTCGCCGGCGCGATGATCGGTGGCTTGCCGGTCTTTTCGTAGCGCTCGGTGCGCGCGCTGCTGATCTCGGCGCGAACCCCGCCGGGCAGGGTAAGGTATAGAACCTTTATGTCGTCATCCGCGCCGCCGATGACTGAGCCCGCCCGTTCGAACTCCTTTTGCAGCTTGAGCGGATTGCCCTGAACGGTGAAATCGAGGTCACGGATGGGAAAGCCGCTGATGATGTCGCGGACCGCGCCGCCAGTCAGGTACACGTTCATGCCGGCGTTTCGGGCGATGTCCTGAACCAAGGTGACGCCCTTCAGCTGATTCGGCGTCAGCCGAAGTTCCATGGTGTAAATGTAATCAGCCATTCTGGGTTGTGAACTGCGCGTCTATATCCAACTCGCTCTCCGCAGAAACGTTGAACGACGGGGCACCCGGGGTTTCGCACATTTCCACAGGCCTGGTTGTGGAAATCTGGAAATCTGCTTGTAAGCTGTTAAAAATGAACAGGTTAGTTTCATTGCGAGAGGCCGGGCGACCTACAAAAAATAACACAACGTTATTGTTTTGGCTACTATGAAGCTGGATTCCTGCATGTTTTGTGAAAGGAAGTGCGAGAATCCGAAAAGATTGAGTCATTTGGTAATCGGGTGTTTTGTAATTTGAATGCCCTTGGCCGCGGAGTCTTTCAAATTACTCAATTACAAAATTACCCGATTACCAAATTCCTCCATGCCTTCCACCCACAAAAAAGTCGTCGTTCGCAAAATTGACCGCGACACGGTGAACGGGTATGTCGCGCCTGCACATTTTGTTCATGACGGCAAACTGGAGCTGCTGAATACCACCGGGAATGTGGTTGCAATCGAGTTGGAAGACATCAAGTGCGTATTTTTCGTTCGGGACTTTGCCGATTCGGATTCGCTTTCACGGAAGACTTTCACCACCCGGCCGCGAGCCGAAGGTTTATGGGTGCGGATCAAGTTCAAAGATGGCGAAGTGCTCGAAGGGCTCATGCCCAACGATCTTTCGTTGACCACAGCGGAGGGCTTCCTGATCAATCCTCCCGATCTGCGATCGAACGTGCAGCGGTTGTTTGTTCCGCGCGGGTCGTTGGAATCGCTGACGGTTCTCGCCGTTATCGGAGCCACTCGACGGCAGCGGCGCGGCCCGACAGATCTGCGCCAGGTGCCGATGTTCGGGGAATGAAGCTTGTTGCAACGAGCCGCCGGCGCTGCGTCGAACCAGGGTGGTGGGCATCTAATATGGTAGGCTCTAGCATAATTGGGCGCGTGCCCTTCGAAGTATGCCAGATTTCATTGACAAAGCATTAGGCAAGGTTTTTGGGACCAGCAACGAGCGCGAAATCAAGCGCATGATGCCGCGCGTCGCGGCGATTAGCGCGCTTGAGCCGGAGATGCAAAAGCTCTCCGATGACCAGTTGCGCGCCAAGACCGACGAATTTCGCAAGAAGATCCAGGACCGACTCAGCCATATTCCGGACGAGCCTGAAGCCGACTTCGACCGGCAGAAGGAGCTCGACAAGGAACGCCTGAATACGATCAATGCCGTCCTGGACGAAATGCTGGAAGAAGCCTTTGCAGTCGTGCGCGAGGCCGGACGCCGCGTGCTCAACATGCGCCACTTCGATGTGCAATTGATCGGCGGCATGGTGCTGCACCAGGGCCGGATCGCAGAAATGAAGACCGGCGAAGGCAAAACGCTGGTTGCCACTCTTCCGGTTTATCTCAATGCGATTAGTGGTCGTGGCGTGCATGTGGTCACGGTCAACGATTACCTTGCCAAGCGCGACTCGGAATGGATGGGCCAGCTCTATAGTTTCCTCGGTCTCACGGTCGGCGTCATCGTGCACGATCTTGACGATCAACAGCGGCGCGAAGCCTATGCGGCTGATGTCACCTACGGAACCAACAACGAATTCGGCTTCGACTACCTGCGCGACAACATGAAGTTCGACCTGAAGGATTGCGTGCAGCGTGGTCATAATTTTGCGATTGTCGACGAAGTCGATTCGATCCTGATCGACGAAGCCCGTACGCCTCTCATCATTTCTGGGGCGAGTGAGGAATCAACCGATAAATATGCTCGCGTGGATCGCATCGTTCCCAAGCTTGAGAAGGGCGAAACGATTCCCGGCCCTCCCGGCGAGCCCGATGAAATGACCGGCGATTTCATTGTGGATGAGAAGCATCGCAATGCTGTCGTCACTGACGAGGGCTGGGAAAAAGTTGAGCAGCTTTTGGGCATCAACAACATTGCCGACCCTGAAAACTGGGATTTGAAGCACCATGTTGAAACTGCCGTCAAGGCGCACTCACTTTACCACCGCGATGTGGAGTACGTGGTGAAAGATGGCGAAGTCATCATCGTCGACGAATTCACTGGGCGCCTGATGCCGGGCCGCCGCTGGTCTGATGGTTTGCATCAGGCGGTTGAGGCAAAAGAAGGCGTAAAGATCGAGCGCGAGAACCAAACGCTCGCGACCATTACCTTCCAGAATTACTTCCGCATGTACAAGAAGCTGGCCGGCATGACCGGTACGGCGGACACCGAAGCGACCGAGTTCGGCAAGATTTACAACCTGGACGTCGTCGTCATTCCGACGAATAAGACGCTGCTGCGAATCGAAAATCCGGATCTGGTGTACCGCACCGAAAAAGAGAAATATTTTGCCGCCTCAGACGAAATTCAAAAGCTGAATGCAGGCGGGCAGCCTGTGCTCGTAGGTACAACCTCGATCGAAAAATCTGAGCGCCTTTCTGACCTGCTGAAGAAGAAGGGAATTAAGCACGTCGTTTTGAACGCCAAGTACCACGAGAAGGAAGCAGAGATTGTCGCTCAGGCGGGCCGCAAAAGCATGGTTACAATCGCCACCAACATGGCTGGCCGCGGCACCGACATCCTGCTCGGTGGCAATGCTGAATTCATGGCCAAGCAGGAGTGCGTGAAGAAAGGGGTTGCGCAACCCCTGCGCGCGGCACAAGGGAAGATTCAGCAAGTCAGCGTGGATGACTCCAAAAGTACGGTCTGGTACTACGCTGGAAATGAATACGTGGTTCCGACCGATCAATGGAACGAAGCATTCTCGCGCTACAAACAGCAGACCGATCAAGAACACGAAGACGTGATCGCGAGCGGCGGCTTGTTCATTCTCGGCACCGAACGTCACGAAGCCCGCCGCATTGATAACCAGCTGCGCGGCCGCGCCGGTCGCCAGGGCGATCCGGGAGCTTCGCGCTTCTATCTTTCGCTCGAAGATGATCTGATGCGCATCTTCGCGAAGGAGTGGGTTTCGAAGTTGCTCGAGCGGCTGGGGATGGAAGAAGGCGTTCCCATCGAGTCGCGCTTGATCAGCCGGCGAATTGAGAAGGCGCAGGAAGCAGTTGAAGGGCAGCATTTTGAATCTCGTAAGCACCTGATCGAATACGACGACGTGATGAATAAGCAGCGCGAGGCGGTCTATG
>Ga0335077_10011048_pt1 | contig 11289 bp, 9 predicted proteins | sample Lox_Sample_31_FD_207151 | JGI IMG/M metagenome (GOLD analysis project Ga0335077, IMG submission 207151) | Soil microbial communities from Loxahatchee National Wildlife Refuge, Florida, United States - Lox_Sample_3.1 | ecosystem: Environmental > Terrestrial > Soil > Wetlands | place: USA: Florida...
GATAGAGGTCGCGCTGGGCGCTGTACAGCAACTGCTGGGAGTTGAGCACGTCGACCTCGGTTCGCACGCCAACCTCCTGGCCGAGCTTGGTCGCGTCCACCGAGAGCTGGTTTGACGCCACCGCCTGCCGCAGCGCCCCGATCTCCGCCAACCCGGTGCTCACCGCCAGAAACGCTTGCCGCACGCTCTGCGCCACGGTACGGCGGGCGTTCTCGTAGTCCTGGGCGGCCTTGCTGTTGTTCGCGATCGCCTCGCGTACCTTTGAGGTAATCGACCCGCCCTGGTATAGGGGATAGTTGAGCTGCAGTCCGATCAAGCTTTGCGAGATGTTCTGGCCGGCAGCGAACTGGCTGCTGTTCTGGCTGTTATAGCTGGCGGATCCCACCGCATCTATCGTCGGGTAGTGGGCGGCGCGGTTGCGGTCGATTTCCTTGGCGGCGATATCCAGGTTGTCTTTGGCGATCTTGACCTGCAGGCTGTTGCTGTAGGCGGCCTGGACCCAGGCGTCCATGTCGTTGGGTTCGGGCGCGCTCAGGGTGATCTGCGGGTTCGGCCTGGCGAGCGGTCCGGGAAGCCGGCCGATGATCTGTCGTAGCGCCTCGCGCTTGACCTGAATGTCGTTGGTGTCGGTGATCTCCTGGGCCACCACCAAATCGTAGCGCGCCTGGGCGTCGTAGGTGTCGGTAATCGTGGCGGTGCCGACCTGGAAATTGCGCTTGGCCTGCGCTAGCTGTTCCGCCGTCGCGGCCTTCTGCGCTTTGACCGTCTCGAGCTCGTATTCGGCGAGCAGCACGTCGAAGTAGCCCTGTGCCACGCGGATCATGAGGTCCTGACCGGCCAGCGCGAGCTGGCTCTCCGCCTGCGCCACCAACATCCCGGCCTGGTCGTACACCGCGTTGTTTTGCAAGTGCAATAGCGGCTGAGTGATATTGAGCCCTACACCCCATGCGGGCCACTCCTGACTTCCAGGGGGCAGCGACGTAGTCCCGTTGAAGTACCTGTAATTGGCCCAGTTGTAGTTCCCGTTGGCGGTCACGTTCACATTGGGCAAGAACAGCGCGCGGCCCTGCGGCAGCTTTTCCTTCGAAGCCTCGTAGCTCGACCTGGCGGCCGCGAACACCGGGTCCGACTGCAAGCCCTCGCGATAGACCGCCATCAGATCGTCGGCCGCGGCATGTCCCGATGCCACTCCGAACACGAGCCAGGCAAGAGCTTTCAGGCGCATCTTTTTCACCTCGATCGTTGGAAAGCCGTTCACACCTAGCCGCGCGTAGGCCCTGGGCCAGCCAGGACCCCAGGCGCGGGCTCAGAACACGAAGCGCTCAGGCTGCGGCACGTTGCGCAGCGGCGCGATACACGTCTCGAACAGTCCGACCTCGTTGTAGCCCGCGTCCGCGATGCGCGTGACCAGGTACGCCGTCATCACGGGCGGCTCCCCGACCACGGCGAGCAGACGGCCCTGTGGCTTGAGCTGGGCTTCGAACGCCTTGGGCAGGAGCGGCACGGAGCCGGTCAGCACGATGGCATCGTAGGGCGCGTGCTGCGACCAGCCTCGGCCAGCGTCACCGACGTCGAGCGTCACGTTACGCACAGCGTGGTCCCCGAGCTTCACGCGCGCGGACTCGGACAGGTCGGCGTGCAACTCTACGCTGTACACGTGCCCGGCGAGGGCAGCCAGAAGGGCGGCCATGTAGCCGCTGCCCGACCCCACTTCCAGCACCCGGTCGCTGTCCTTCAGCGTCAGCTCCTGCAGCATCCTGGCTTCGAGCTTGGGAGCCAACATCACTTCACCATGCCCGAGCGGGATCTCCATGTCCATGAACGCCAGTGGACGGTACTTTTCGGGCACGTACTCCTCGCGCTTGACCGCAAAGAGCGTGTCCAGCACCCTTTGATCCAGCACTTCCCACGTGCGGATCTGGCTCTCCACCATGTTAGAGCGCGCCTGTTCCAGATTCATGCGGCTGAAGCTCCAGGCAAGAAGAATGCCGGATTGTAGCAAATTCACTGGGTTGCACATCAAACCTGAGAATCTTTCCTCGTGCCGGCCCAACTGATCCCGACGGACACCGGCAAACGGCACGTCGAGAATCGCCTCGCGCGATTTCCGATGCTGTCAGCAGATTCTCCATCGTGCAGGGCTCATCTTCAGCGTGACGGCGAATGCCGTCACCACGCAGCCGCAGAAGCGTGGCTCTCGTCTCGTTCTCCGTGTGATCCAAAACTCTCTTTGAGACAAAGGGTTAGATCGATCGGACGGCAACCTGTTTCTTGCCAACCCTGGCAACTTGGCGTAGCGTTGAGGCTGCGTTAGGGGTCCTGCCCCACATGTCGGTTAGCAGCGGCCGCTTGGCACACGTCGAACCGCCGAGCGGATCGGCGCTGAGAAGGAAGAGCCGACAGCTTGGCAACCGGGGCGGGCGAGAGACACCCTCAAGACCTGAAGCGGGTAATGCCGCCGTAGGGAAGCGTTGCGACACGCGCTCGCGCGATCGCTCCGCTTGCATCACTTCCACAGGAGCGAACCATGGTCGCCAATCCCAAGTTCCTCGCCGCCACCGCTCACGTCGACAGCCACGCCGTACAGCCGCTGCCTCATTCGCGCAAGGTCTATGTGCAGGGAACCCGTGCGGACATCCGCGTCCCGATGCGCGAGATCTCCCAATCCGATACCCCGGCCTCGTTCGGCGCGGAGAAGAACCCGGCCGTCTACGTCTACGACACGTCGGGGCCTTACACCGATCCGCAGGTGAAAATAGATGTTCGCAGCGGCCTGCCCGCCTTGCGGGCGAGGTGGATCGAAGAACGCGGCGACACCGAGGCGTTGCCGGGCCCGAGCTCGACGTACGGCGTCGAGCGGCTGCACGACCCGCGTTTGGCCGAGATGCGTTTCCGGCTCACCCGCCGGCCGCGACGCGCGAAGCCCGGCGCCAACGTCTCTCAGATGCATTACGCGCGACGCGGCATGGTGACGCCCGAAATGGAATTCATCGCGATCCGCGAGAATCAGCGCCGCGACCTGCTCACTGAGTTGATCACGCGCCAACATCCGGGAGCGTCGTTCGGCGCGGCAATCCCGGCGGCAATCACCCCCCAATTCGTACGCGACGAAGTCGCGCGCGGCCGAGCCATCATCCCGGCTAACGTGAACCATCCCGAATGCGAGCCGATGATCATCGGCCGAAACTTCCTGGTGAAGATCAACGCCAACATCGGCAATTCCGCGCTCACCTCGGGGATCGCGGAGGAAGTCGAGAAGATGACGTGGGCGATCCGCTGGGGCGGCGACACCGTCATGGACCTGTCCACCGGCAAGCACATCCATGAGACCCGCGAGTGGATCATTCGCAACTCACCGGTGCCGATCGGCACGGTGCCGATCTACCAGGCGCTGGAAAAAGTGGACGGCAAAGCCGAGGGGCTGACCTGGGAGATCTTCCGCGACACGCTGATCGAGCAAGCCGAACAAGGCGTGGACTACTTCACCATCCACGCCGGCGTGCGTCTACCGTTCATTCCGCTCACCGCCAAGCGCATGACCGGCATCGTATCGCGCGGCGGTTCGATCATGGCCAAGTGGTGCCTAGCGCATCACCGTGAAAGCTTCCTCTATACGCAGTTCGAAGAGATCTGCCAGATCATGCGCGCCTACGACGTCTCGTTCTCGCTCGGCGACGGGCTGCGGCCCGGGTCGATCTACGACGCCAACGACGAGGCGCAGATCGCCGAGCTCAAGACGCTGGGCGAGTTGACGCAGATCGCATGGCAGCACGATTGTCAGGTCATGATCGAGGGACCGGGGCACGTGCCGATGCACCTGATCAAGGAGAACATGGACCTCCAGTTGAAGTATTGCCAGGAGGCGCCCTTCTACACGCTGGGTCCGCTCACCACCGACATCGCCCCGGGTTATGACCACATCACCTCGGCCATCGGCGCGGCGATGATCGGCTGGTACGGCACCGCGATGCTGTGCTACGTCACACCCAAGGAGCATCTGGGCCTGCCCGACAAGGACGACGTCAAGGACGGCATCATCGCGTACAAGATCGCGGCCCATGCGGCCGACCTCGCAAAGGGTCACCCCGGCGCCCAGATCCGCGACAACGCGCTGTCCAAGGCGCGCTTCGAGTTCCGCTGGGACGATCAGTTCAACCTCGCCCTGGATCCGGACAAGGCAAAGCAGTTCCACGACGAGACCCTGCCGCAAGAGGGCGCGAAGCTGGCGCACTTCTGCTCGATGTGCGGCCCCCACTTCTGCTCGATGAAGATCACGCAGGACGTGCGGGAGTACGCCGCCTCGCAGGGAGTCTCAGCAGAAGAAGCGCTGGAAAAGGGCATGCAGCAGAAAGCAGTGGAGTTCGTGGCCAAGGGCGCGGAGCTCTACAGCAAGGCGTGAGGCGCAAACGGATGGGGACTCCGCAAAAAGCCGTCGCCTGGATCAAGCCGGAGGAATACCTGGCGCTGGAGGAGAAAGCCACGACCAAGCACGAGTACCTCGACGGCGTGGTCTACGCCTGGCAAGGTTTCGCGCCTGACGCGATGGCCGGTGGCAGCCGCGCGCACAGCCAAGTGATTCAGAATCTGGTCGTGACGTTGCGGCCGAAGCTTCGAGGAACGCCATGCCGCACCTACGCTGCGGATATCCGCCTGCACGTGCGTCAGCGTCAAGCCTACTTTTACCCCGACGTCGCAGTCACCTGCTCGCCATCCGACAGTCCTGCGGCGCAGGCCGATGCTGCGGAGTTCGCTGAGCCGACGGTGATCTTCGAGGTGCTCTCTGACTCCACCGAGGCCTTCGACCGCGGAGAGAAATTCGAGGCCTACAAGCAGATCCCGACGCTGGAGGAATACTTGCTGGTCTCGCCGGCGGGCAGGCGTGTCGAGGCGTTTCGTAGGGGGCAGAACTCGGCCCGAGAAACCTGCGAAGCGACAACGCCTGTTCGGGTCGAGGCGCTCGCAACCCTCCTGCAGCCGGAGGAGATCTTCGAGGGCTTGATCTGACTCGCGTCGAGCAGACATGAGGGGAGCGGCCGGGGTCGCAAACGAGCGCGCAGTGGTTTGTCCCTCTAGCATTCAGCTCGACCTGTTCCTGGATTCGCGGGCGGTAGTACTCGCGAACGAGGTCGTGACCGCTCTGCTGGCGCGCGATGCAGCTCGTGCCCAGGAACGTCTTGACGAAATGAAGCGCGACGCGCACGACCATCCCGGCCTGCCCGCTCTGTCTACGCTGGTTTCCGCGCTGGCGCAGTGGCGAATGCCCGCCCGCGAGCCCGCCCAGATCGCGCTTCTGGTTGCGCAGCTCGAAAGTGAGTTTGGCCCGGCCGCCGAGGCGGGACTAGGCCTGGAAGCACCGCTGTTCCTGGCGCCGTTTTTCCGCGAGCTTGCCGCAGCAGCCGACGGACTGAGCTACGACCGCGGCAATCCAACAGCGTACCGCGCAGCCCTCTGCCTGCGTTGCGGCGACTTCTCCGATGCCGAACAAGCCGCGCTGGCCGTTGCAAACTGGAGCGAAACGCCCGATGCGCTGCATTGGCTCACGTTGGCCCGGTATCGGCTGCACGGAGTGGACGCGGCACGAGCCTCGCTGTTCGCGCTTGCCTGGCGGGAGCCGAACAGACTTGCGACGGTCCTCACCGAGCTGTCGGATGAACTCCTGGACCGGCAGTGGCTGGCGTTCGAACGCGCTTGCGACTGGGACGACATCCGAGAGGCGGATCTACCCTCCTGGTTCCCGGCCTGGTACCTGGTGGAACACCCCGCGGCAGGCAAGGATCTCGCTGACGCGAGTTTTCCCGACGCTGCACCCGCACAAGCAGCGCGGCTTCTGGTGCGTCTGTTCGATATGGAAAGGCAAGGCAACAGCCGCACGCTTGTCGGCCTGCGCGCGTGTTTGCGCGATTTGAACCCGGGGCTCTTCTCCCTGTACATGGCGCGCCGCGCGGTGCAGCACCGGTGAGGGCGATGGCGAGCCATTTGAGGCGCGGGTCTATCGACCCAGATTTTCTGCGCCCCGGCTCGGCTACAATGCGCCCTCGATGGATCTCACCCTTCTCTTCAAGGCCCTCATCCTCGGCGTCGTCGAGGGCCTGACCGAGTTTCTTCCCATCTCCAGCACTGGCCATCTCATACTGGCCGGCGACCTGCTGGATTTCAACGACGAGAAGGGCAAGATCTTCGAGATCGCGATCCAGTGCGGCGCGATTCTGGCGGTGTGCTGGGAGTACCGCGGCAAGCTTTTATCCGCGGTCGCGGGTCTTTCCAGCGATCGTATCGCGCAGCGGTTCGTACTCAATCTAACTGTTGCGTTCGTGCCAGTGGCGGTCCTCGGGCTGCTGTTCGGCAACGCGATCAAAGCCACCCTGTTCAAGCCGGTGCCGGTGGCTGTTGCCTTCGTCGTCGGCGCGTTCGTCATCTTGTGGGCGGAGCGTCGGGAGCACCGAGTGAGCGTGCAGTCGGTGGATGAAATGAACTGGAAGGACGCGCTGAAGGTGGGCATCGCTCAATGCTTCGCGTTGATCCCAGGAACTTCGCGTGCTGGAGCCACCATCATCGGTGGCCTCCTGTTTGGATTGTCGCGCCGCGCCGCCACCGAGTTCTCGTTCTTCCTCGCGATACCGGTCCTGTTCGCGGCTTCGGCGTACGAGCTGTTCAAGCACCGCGCGCTATTCTCGAGCGCCGACCTGGGAATGTTCGGCGTCGGCTTCGCTGCCGCCTTCGTGTCGGCCTTCTTCTGCGTGCGCTGGCTGCTGCGCTACATCAGCCGGCACGACTTCACCGTCTTCGCCTGGTATCGCATCGCGTTCGGTCTGATCGTGCTGATCACCGCGTACGCGCACCTCGTCGACTGGTCCGTCGACTAGCGGCTAGCTCTGGGACCAGGGAAGCCCCGCAACGCGCCACCCCCCCACGCTGTTGCGGTGGCCTTTGGCGTCCTTCTTTCCTTCGAAGCCCTCCAGCACGTTGTAGCTCTGCGTGTAACCCGCCGCCGCAGCCGCGGCCGCGGCGTGATGCGAGCGGTTCCCGCTGCGGCAGATGAACATGACGAGCGATTCGCGATCGATCTGCTGGCGGAGCTGTTCGACAAAGTAGGGGTTCGGCTTGCCGTCCGGATACGATTCCCACTCGATCTCCACGGCACCGGGTATACGCCCGACGTAGTCCCGTTCGGCGTGGGTGCGCACGTCGACGAGCTTGGCGCCAGGCGCTTTCTGCCACAGCTCATAGCCCTCGACCGGCAGCAGTTCACCCTCGTAAGGAAGCTTCTTCGGGGATGCGCGCGCCTGCGCCAAAGCAAGGATCTCGGAGATGGTTGACATGGCGGTCCCCCAAGGAAGTCTGGGCGAGACGCCTAGGTTGGCAGGTTCGGCCGTGGCCCGCAATTCACCCCGAGGCGAAAACGCCTCTCTGATATGATGCACCAGCCCGGTGCGAAGCACGCGAATTGCGCACCAGGCCGGAGCGCGACATCCTCGATTCTGTTCATTAACTCGCTGTACCGTAAGGAATTTACGCCGAAAAACGCTGGGCATGCTTTCTGCTAAAGCCCGTTGCGTTTCCTCGTCCGGGATTCAATAACTATTTCTTTTGCTAGGAGAAACAAGATGGCGACGGCCGCCGACGTAATGAAGATGGTCAAGGACAACGAGGTCAAGTTCATTGACTTCCGGTTCACCGATACCCGCGGCAAGGAACAGCACGTCTCGGTCCCCGTCAAGGCGTTCGGTTTGCACAAATTCGAAGATGGCCACGCCTTCGACGGATCTTCCATCGCCGGCTGGAAAGGGATTCAGGCCTCCGACATGCTGCTCATGCCGGACCCGGCGTCGGTCCGCATGGATCCGTTCACCGACGAGCCTACCTTGATCCTGACCTGCGACGTCGTCGAACCCATGGACGGCAAGGGCTATGACCGCGATCCGCGCTCTATCGCCAAGCGTGCCGAGGCTTACCTCAAATCCACGGGCCTGGGCGACACCGCCTACTTCGGCCCCGAGCCGGAGTTCTTCATCTTCGACGCGGTGACCTGGAATGTCGACATGTCCGGCTGCTCGGTGCGCATCGTCTCCGAAGAGGCGCCTTGGACCTCGGGCGAGGAGCTGGAGGGGGGCAACAAGGGCCACCGCGCCCCGATCAAGGGCGGCTACTTCCCGGTGCCGCCGGTCGATTCGCTGCAGGACATCCGCTCCGCCATCTGCCTGGCGTTGGAAGAGCAGGGCGTCGAGGTGGAAGTGCACCACCACGAAGTGGCTGCGGCCGGCCAGAACGAGATCGGGACCAAGTATGCTCCGCTGGTCACGCGCGCCGACTGGATGCAGATTCTGAAGTACACGGTCCACAACGTCGCCCATTCCTACGGCAAAACGGCGACCTTCATGCCCAAGCCCATCGTTGGCGACAACGGCTCTGGCATGCACGTCCATCAGTCGATCTGGAAAAGCGGCGAGAACTTATTCAACGGCAACGGCTACGCCGGCCTCTCCGAGTTCGCGCTGTACTACATCGGCGGCGTCATCAAGCACGCGCGGGCGCTGAACGCTATCACCAACCCGGGCACCAACTCCTACAAGCGTTTGGTCCCCGGCTTCGAGGCCCCGATCAACCTGGCTTACTCCGCGCGCAACCGATCGGCCGCCGTGCGCATCCCGTATGTGTCCAGTCCCAAGGCGCGGCGCATCGAAGTGCGCTTCCCGGACCCGACCACCAACCCTTACCTCGCCTTCTCCGCCATGATGATGGCCGGCCTGGACGGCGTACAGAACAAGATCCACCCGGGCGACCCGGTGGACAAGAACCTGTACGACCTCCCGCCGGAAGAGGCGAAGAAGATCCCCAACGTGTGTGCCTCGTTGGAGCAGGCGCTCGAGTACCTGGACAAGGAGCGCGAGTTCCTCACGCGCGGCGGCGTGTTCTCCAACGACATGCTGGACGCTTATATCGACCTGAAGATGGAGGAGGTCACCAACTTCCGCATGACCACCCATCCGATCGAGTTCGCGATGTACTACAGCCTCTGAGCCTTGCGGAAACGTTGCGCTAAGGGGCGGGCTGTTCCCGCCCCTTTGTTTTCGATGCGGGAGCGCAGATTGATTACCCGGTACGGCTGTCATAGACTGTCGCGCGGCGCCAGGCCGCACGCCCGAGCGTCCGATCCCACCGCAATCCGCCATGCGCTACCTGTTTCCGCCGTTCATCCTCTGCCTGTGCGCCGCGCCAGCCCTGGCGGACACTTGCAAGTACGTCGACAACGAGGGGCGCACCATTTACTCCAACGTCCCGATCAAGAACGCTCGCAAGCTCACCTGCTTCCAGGAGCCTGCGCCGCCGCCCGAGGCGAAGCCCCGCAGCGAGCAAGCCCCGAGCGGCGCAAGCGACGCGGGCCAGAAGCGGGTCGAGCCCGGCACGCAGCGCAAGCGCGACGACGATCGACGCAAGATCCTGGAAGACGAGCTCGCACGCGAACAGAAAGGGCTCGAAGACGCGAAGAAGGCTCTGGCCGAGCAGCAGGCGCAGCGGACGGGCGACGAGCGCAACTATGCCCGCGTCCAGGAGCGCCTGAAGCCTCTGCAGGAAGCGGTCAGCACCCACGAGAAAAACATCTCCTCGCTCCGGCAGGAACTCCTGAACCTCAAGTAGGAGGCTGGCCCCCACGCCGCCGGCCTCCGGGTGCGCGCTTCAGGGTTGCTCACCCTCCAAGATGGCTCCGCCCCGGTTGGAACGGTCCTTGTGCGCAGCACAATCAGCGCTTCGCATGCAGCGTTTGTCGACGGGATTGCAGTTTCCTCATCGCGCGCTGCAGTGCAAAATACCAGAATGAAGCCCGGTAGATCGCTGCTCGCAAACTTCCTTCCCGCGGGAGCCGGGCACACCGACAAGCCGTTCCGCTCGACTGGGCTCGACGCCCTGGCGGCGGCGGTCATTTACCTCCGCAGTGATCTGACGGTGTTGTACGCGAACCCTGCCGCGGAGAATTTGTTCAAGGTCAGCGGCCGGAACATCGTGGGCCACCGCCTCACGGAGGTCTTTCCCAACGCCTCTCTGCTGACGGCGGCCATCTACCATGCCGCGGAGCGTAACTGCAGTTACTTGCAGCATGAGCTGAATCTCGCCACGGCGGCGCAGGAACGATTCGATGTGAGTTGCACCGTGACGCCGGCCGAGATCGACGGCGTCGATGGTTACCTCCTCGAGTTCAACGAGCTGCATCAGCAGCTCCGAATGGCCCGCGAGGAGCGGATGCACGAGCAGACGGAGGCCAGCCGGTGGCTCATCCGCAACCTGGCCCACGAAATCAAGAACCCGCTGGGAGGCCTGCGCGGCGCGGCCCAGCTCCTGGAACGGGAGCTCGAGCGCCCTGAGCTGACCGAGTATACCCAGGTCATCATGAAGGAAGCCGATCGACTGCAGACGCTGATGGACCGCCTGCTCATTCCACACGGCCTGCCTCAGCTCGCGCCCCTCAATATCCACGAAGCCGTAGAGCGCGTGCGCAGCCTGGTGCTGGCCGAGTTCCCCGAGGGCATCCGCATCTCCCGCGAGTACGACGTGAGCCTGCCGGCGGTGGAAGCGGATCGGGAGCAAATCATCCAGGCCCTGCTCAACATCGTGCGCAACGCCGCTCAGGCGTTGAGAGGCAACGGCGACATCGTGCTGGGGACGCGCGTTGCCCGCCAGGTTACGCTCGCGCGCAAGCTGCATCCCCTGGGCGTAATGATTCAGGTCATCGACAACGGACCGGGCGTGCCGGAGGAACTGCGCGACAAGGTCTTTTTCCCGTTGGTATCGGGCCGCGAAGGCGGAACCGGCCTGGGCTTGACGCTGGCTCAGAACCTGATCAGCCAGCACCACGGCACGATCGAACTGGAGAGCGAGCCGGGTCGGACCTGCTTCACCATCGTATTGCCGCTGCGCGCTGGCGGCGCCTAGGCGCCACGCCAACGGCTGGAACAGACCATGAAACCTGTCTGGATCATCGACGACGACCGCTCCATCCGCTGGGTATTCGAGAAGACGCTGACCCGCGAGGACATCGGCTTCAAGATGTTCTCCTCGGCACAGGAGGCGCTCAATGCGCTTAACTCTTCGCCGCCGGCAGTGGTGGTGAGCGACATTCGCATGCCCGGGGGGTCGGGTCTGGAGCTGCTCAAGAAGATCAAGGAGCGTTACCCCAACTTGCCCGTGATCATCATGACGGCGTACTCGGACCTGGAGAGCGCGGTGGCGGCATTCCAGGGCGGGGCCTTCGAGTATCTGCCCAAGCCGTTCGATGTCGACCACGCCGTGGATCTC
>Ga0335077_10011049_pt1 | contig 11288 bp, 9 predicted proteins | sample Lox_Sample_31_FD_207151 | JGI IMG/M metagenome (GOLD analysis project Ga0335077, IMG submission 207151) | Soil microbial communities from Loxahatchee National Wildlife Refuge, Florida, United States - Lox_Sample_3.1 | ecosystem: Environmental > Terrestrial > Soil > Wetlands | place: USA: Florida...
GACGAGATGGCCCCGGCGGCGCGTCACCGTGATTTCGGCGATGCTGCGGTGCTTTTCCACCGACAGGATGACCTTGCTCTTGATGTTGTCGCCGAGGATTTTGGTGAGTTTCGTGAGGCCTGCTTGTACTTCTTTACGAACCGCGGGAGTGATTTCGTACTGCCTGCCGAAATACTCGATATTCATTGAGCTCCCTCCTGCCGCAGCCTGACTGGTTACTGTTGTTTTGGCCACGGCGGCATTCACCTCAACGGCATCGCTTAAGAACCGGCTTCCAACCTCAGGTTCGTATCACGGATGGACGCCGGGGATGCCGGTACAGCCCTAACTTTTCACTCTGCGCTGGTGGGTGCTCGGGATGCGCATATCTTCCCTGTACTTGGCAACCGTGCGGCGAGTGACCTGGATTCCCTGCGCCTGTAGGATGCGGGTGATCTGCTCGTCGGTCAACGGCCGGGCGGGATCTTCTTCCTCGATGAGCTTCTTGACCCGGCGCTTCAGGATGAGCAGCGAGGTGCTGCCACCTTCCGGGCCGTTCACGCTCTCGGTGAAGAAGTAACGTAGCTCGAAAACGCCTTGCGGTGTATGGGCGTATTTGTTGGCGACCGCCCGGCTCACGGTGGAAGGATGAACGCCGATCTCTTCGGCGACCTCCTTGATCATCATGGGCTTGAGATGATCGATGCCCTGGTCGAGAAAATCGCGCTGGCGATCGAGGATGGAGTGGCACACGCGCAGAATGGTTTGCTTGCGCTGCTCGATGTTCTTGATGAGCTGGATCGCCGACTTATAACGCTCTTTGACGTAGTTGCGGACGTCCTTTTCGGCAACATCGCGATTCAGCAGGCGCTTGTAGGAAGAATTCAGCCGCAGCTGGGGAACTTCTTCATCGTTCATCACGATGAGGTATTCATCGCCTTGCTTGACGAAGGCCACATCCGGCTCGATCAGCCGCGTTTCCGTCTTGTTGTAGCGCAGCCCGGGTCGCGGATCGAGGGTGCGAAGGAAGTCCATGGCACGCATGACGGCTTCCAGCGGGCGATTGATGGCTTTGGCGACCTCTTTGTAGTTCTTGTTCTGCAGCGCCGAAATGTGATCGCTTACCAGGACAATGGCGTCTTCCAGCGCCTCCTGCTCGGCCTCGTGGTTGGCTTGGCCGTTCTTGCGGTGCATGGTCTTCAGATTCAGGAGTTGGGCCAGCAGGCACTCCCGCAGATCGCGTGACCCGACGCCCACCGGGTCCAACTGCTTCACCAGGTCGATGGCTTCCAGCAGCGCATCGCGGCTAAACGGCACCCGCGCCGGCGCGGTGCGCGGCGGCACCAGCTGAGGACGGCCATTGTCCGGGGCGACTTCTGCGGCGGCTTGTACCTCTGCCGTTTCTTCCGCCTCGGCCACGGCAATTTCGGTCGCAACCGCAGACTCGATATCCTCGGCCCCGGGAGCGCTCAAGGCATCGCCCAGCGCTGACGAGCTGACCGCCGAAGCCATGTCGATGCCGGGCATCGGTAGCTCCGAAGGCGCTATCCCCGCGCCAAAATCCTCGTCCATCAGGCCGAGCAGCTCGTCCTCGGTCGCAGTCAGGTAGCCTTCTTCATTCAAATTGCCGATGACCAGTTCCGCCGCGCGGTAAACATCTTCCTTCACGTGGAGCGAGCCCAGCTGCCACATCAAGTGATCGGTCAGCGTCGCAGGCTTGGACAGGAAGTTCTCAAACGAAGGCCGCTCGCTCTCCTCCATCTCGACCGAGGTACGTAACCCGGGGTCGAGATATTCCTTGAAGAACGAGCCAAAATCGATCTCCTCGAAGGGATCTTTTTCCGCCGCCGGCAGCGCCTGCTCTTCCTGCACCGCAGGAGAGCTGTCGCGGTCCATCTGTTCTTCTTTGGCAGAAACTTCGTCGAGCAGGGGGACGGAGCTGTCCAGTTCCTCAAGGACCGGGTTCTCGGTAAGCTCAGCATTGATCATGTCCGCCAGCTCGAGCTTGTTCAGCGCCAACACGCTGACCATCTGCACGAGCCCCGGTGTCAGGATCTGCTTCTGCGATACCTTGAGGTTTAGTCTGGGCTGCAACAACACCATAAGGGAATGATTTCGCTAGACTTGATTTTAAACCAACGAGAAGCTCTCGCCTAAGTAAACTCGCTTCACTTCCGGGTCATTACCGAGCTGTTCCGGAGTGCCGGCGCGGAAGATTCTTCCTTCGTTAATGATGTAGGCGCGGTCCGTGACCGAAAGCGTCTCACGTACATTATGATCGGTTACAAGGATGCCGATTCCACTGGCGCGCAAACCGGCGATAATATTCTGTAAATCCAGTACCGCAATAGGATCGATTCCTGAAAAGGGCTCGTCGAGCAAGATGAAAGTCGGCGAGATGCACAGGCAGCGCGCAATCTCGACTCGTCGCCGCTCCCCGCCGGAAAGCGCGTAGCCGCGGTTCTTGCGAATCACTCCCAGCCCCAGCCGTTCGATCAGGCTTTCCATCTTCTCGCGGCGCTCGTGCCACGAGAGCGCTTGCGCTTCCAGTACAGCGAGGATGTTGTCCTCCACCGTCAGCTTGCGGAAGATCGAAGGCTCCTGCGGCAGATAGCTGATACCGTGATGGCGCGCGCGCAGATACATCGGGACATCGGTAATGTCCTGGTCATTGACCAGCACGCGTCCGGTATCGCTGGGGATCAGGCCGACAATGATGTAGAAGCTGGTGGTTTTGCCGGCGCCGTTGGGCCCGAGCAGGCCTACAACCTCACCCTGCTTTACGTGCAGAGTGACCCCGTTGACGACCCGGCGGCCTCGGTAGCTTTTTCCGATCTCGTCAGCGGTTAAAGTCTGCATTTACTTCGTGATACGTGCGCGAGTGAGGGTGGAAGAGGACTGCTTACTTTCTACAAGCACCCTATCATCGCGACTATAGAAAGTCAAAGAATCGCCCCATACAGTGCCACGAATGGCATCATGAATGCTAGGGGATTTTCCCGCCAGATGGTACTTGCCATCGTCCGCGGTGTAGACCAGTTGATCTCCTACCGCACGGCGGTTCGGTTCTACGACCACGACCTTCCCGCTCGCCACCATGTGGTCGATCTTGCTGGGGCCCGCGGTGCCGGGAAGAATCGCAGCGGAAGGCTTCGCCGACGCGAGTTTTTGGTCGTTCGCCTGTTTCAGATAGACGTCAATCTGCTGCGCGTTAATGGTGCTGTCAGCGCTCTTGGCCCAGACATTCCCGGTGTAGCGCGCGCGGCGTTCAGCGTCGGTGTAGGTCAGCTTGTCGGCGATGACCTCGATGGGCGTCTGTTTGCCGTCGGCGGACTGCTGGACGAACAAACTCAGCACGTGCTGATGGTCATCGCCAAGGGCGGTCATCGTCCGGGTGTCCTGATCGAAGTCGATCTTCGGCGCCCGCACCACGTTCGCGGCCTGCCACAGCCGCACGTTGCCGGTGTAATGCGCGATGCTCGGCTGCTGGCGCGAAGCCATGTGCTCAGCGGTAACGTGGATGGGATCCTGTGTTGCCAGCAGCGCTCCATTGGGCTGCGGCTTCAGGTCACTGTAGGTTGTCTTGACATCGCCGTCGGCCCAGGCATCGCCGCTTTCGCGATTCATGCGCACCGTGTTCGCCGTCGTGGTCATGCCGCCATCAATGACCCGCGGGGAGCCGGTGAGCACCAGGATCTGGTCGCCTGGCGTATAAGTCGCCTTGCCGCCGAACGCGGCGCGGCCGCCGGTATCCGGCTTCGCCGACGGCTCGTGATACTGGAAGTTGCCGCTCTGCACCAATTTCTGCACGCCGCCATCGGAATCAAAGGCTACGTCCAGTACGTCGGCCGTGCTGACCTTTTCCGGCTGGCCGGGCGAGGTGGAGACAATGCGCGAATCAGGCCAGCCATGCAAGGACTGCATCTGGTTGCCGTCGCCGAAAACAGCGTGGAACTTCCCTGCGGTGGCGACGGTGGTCGCGTTGCTCATGTCCTGCGAGCTCTTATCCGCGCTCTTCGGCTTCGCAGGATTCGGGTTCGGTAGGATCACGATCTGCGCCTTGCCCATGGTGTCTGCCGTTTGCAGATTGCTGCCGTTGGCTAGCAGAAAATCGAGCGCCTCCGCGATGACATCCATCGGCTGTCCGCTGGCTGGGCCGGCGCCTAGCTTCGCGGAATTAGGGTCCTGATGCAGGCGCGCATTGTTGACCATGTGAAAGCGCATGGGCTGATTCTGATCGTCGAAGTCCAGGATGAACCTGTCCGCCGAACCGTGCATCAGGTTCTGGCCGCGGGTGACGAACTTCGCTCCGCCGGTCAGAATGGTCTGCTCCACGCTATTGTTCGGCCGCATATTCACGTCGCCATGGGGGCCGTAAATATCGACGACCGTCGGGCCGCGGCTCTCGATGTGGATGTTGCCCTCAGCCACGACGTGCTGCACGGTGTTGTCGGGCTCGAAGAGCATAGTGATCTTGTCTGCCCACAGGGTGCGCGTCGGCTGCTCGATCTTGGCGTTCAGCAGCACCGCCTGGCGCGGCTGCTTCTCGATGAGTCCGCTGGCGCCGGTGATGACCGCAGCTTTATCGCCCGTGGTCACGATGCGTATCTCCGACTTGAGCTGAAGCTGTTGGCTGTTGGAGTCGTAGTAGGCGCCCTTTGCCGATCCGGTGCCTTGTGCGGTGCGGAAGTTCACCACTTCGCTGGTCTGGGCGATTCCTGTCTTCTGATTGAACGTGAGGTTCTGCGTCAGCAGGTGAACCGGGTTCTTCAGCTCCTCGGGAGGCGCCTGATCCGGTTTTAGCGGCCCTTCTGCATTGCCCTGAAGGTCGATGTGCACTTCGCCACTCCCGACCACGTCACCCGATTGCGGATCGTAGCTGAAGTGCTCGCCGTAAATCTCGTCGTAGCGGTCATACTGATGGCCATAGACGACGACATGAACATTGCGCAGATCGGCGTGGCCGCCCGCCTTGAATTGCACCGCCTTGGAGGCACGAATGGTGTAGAGCGTGCGGCCGCCTTCGGATTTCGAAAGCGAAAAGCCGTCGCTGGTCTGCTGGATGTCGATCCCCAACTCGCCGGGAATGTTGTGGAGTACGGGCTTGGCCTTGAACTTTGCCGCGTAGTAGGAAACGCCGACGACGACGATAACCAGAGCGGCGCCAGCCATCAGCCATTTGCGGGCTGCGATGAGAGATTGCAGCATCGATGTACTGATTCTAACCGTTTTTCGCCGTCATCCTGAACCCGCAGCGGCGGGCGAAGGACTGCTGTTCAGCTCCCCGGCAAATGGGAGGCATCACCACCAATGTACAGCCACCCATTAGTCACGACTGGCGACGCATAGACTTCCTCGTTCATCCACAGGAGCTGCCCCGCGAAAGCATCCACGGCTTGCAGTCCATCGTAGGAAACGGCGTACACCACGCCATTGGCTACCATCGGCGATGGGCCGCTGAAAGGGTCATGATAGTACGCCCACAGGAGCTCGCCGGTTTGAGCGTTCAGGGCGTACAGGTGACTGTCAGAAGATGCCAGGTAGACGATGCCGTATGCCACGGCCGGAGAATTAAAGACTTCACTAACTGTCTTAAACTGCCATAAGAAGGTTCCCGTAGCAGCCCTTAGGGCTACCACGCCGGTGTTGTAGTCCGAGGAGCCAAGGTACACGATGCCGTTGGCTACCACCGGCACGTTACTCGAGTACCCTTCCGACATCCATAGCTGTGCACCGGTGTTGGCGTTCAACGCGTAGACTGAGCCGTCGTACCCGCCGGCAGAGTACACCACGCCGTTGACGACGGCTGGTGGCGACATGCGAAAACCTGCGAACTTCCATACGAACGCTCCCGTAGCTGCGTTCAACGCATATACCCCGTCGCCAGCCCCAAAGTAAACCACGCCGTCAACTACCGTCGCGGGGTCATACACAGCGCTGCCGGCGGTGTACTTCCACAACAGTGTTCCATCGGTCGCGCTCACAGCATACCTGTCCTTCTCAGATCCGAAGTGGACCACGCCGTTCGCCACGACCGGTGTAGCGTAACCTCGGAGACTGATCTGGTATTTCCATACGAGTGTTCCGGTCGTCGCATTGAAGGCGTAGAGCGCGTGGTCGTACGACCCAACGTAGAGTATCCCGTTCGCCAACACCGACGGCCAGAAGCCTCCCGGGTACTGCCAAGCGAGGACGAGCTTTGCCACGTTGGAGGAGCCGAGGATGAACTCGTTCGGGTTATAGCCGGTGTGGCAGGGGTCGAACTGAAACTGCGGCCAGTCGGCAAACGCCGTGACTGACCTTCCGCCACACAGCGGGTTGGATGGCAGAGCTAGCTGCTGCGCGGCAGCGAACGAGCTAGCGATCAGGAGTCCCACACAGCACGCGGTCGCGATCTTCATATCTCCTCCTTATCGAGGACGAACACCGAAGGGGCAGGCTTCTAGCGTTGTATGCGGTTTGAGTTCCGAGGGCGGGAAGAGTATAGAGAGTATCTCAACGGTGCGTCTGTGCCAGCGGTCACGCCGTTAGCGGTCACGCCGTTGATGTACAAGAACCGCGCAGCCGGTTGGATAGCGATATCTCTTTGCCCTGTCGTCCCGAGTCCGCCGTGGCGGACGCGGATGACAGTTCTGAAGAACGGGACGACAGTTCGCAAGAGGAGTTGAATCTTCCCCGCCACCTGCTCCCGAACTCCATCGGCGTATGATTATTTTCACGCGCCCGGTCTCGGCCGGAGGCGAGAGACACTGACAATGTCTGACGACCTGACCTCCTTAAAAGACGACATGGTGGCCTTCATCATGGGACACGGCATGAGCCGCTTTCAGGGCTACGTCACCGAAGACGTCCACAGCGTCATGTGGGATCCGCGCGAGAATCCCGAGAGCTGGAAGGACTTTGTCGAGCTCGCCAAGAAGGCCGGGTCAGCCTTTCTCTCGATGGACGAAGAGGTGCTCCAGCGCGACGAGATCGATTACCTCATCCAGCGGCTGCAGCACGCCAATTATCCCAGCGACGAAGACGTCGAGGAAGCGCGTTGGCTGCGCAGCTACATCGGCAAGACCGGCTTCATCCAACTGGGCTGGCCGCACCAGGGAATCATGTTCCTCTACGAAGTCTCAACCGAGTGGTACGAGCGCTATCAGCACCTGCTCGATCTGGTCGAAGACTTCGGTACCCTCACCATCGACGAGACCGATCAGGACGACGAGCGCTGACGTGCGCTGGGCCATCCGTAACGCTGATCCCGCCAAGGTCGAGCGCCTGGCTCGTGAAGCACAATTGCCGTCAACCATCGCGCGCCTACTCGTAGCGCGCGGGATCGAATCGCCCGAAGAAGCCCAGCGATTTCTCTTGCCCGCGCTTTCTCGCCTTCACTCACCGTATCGCATGAAGGGCCTGCGGGAAGCCGAGCAGCGCCTGCAGGGTGCCATCGAGCGCGGCGAGACCGTCCTCATTTACGGCGACTATGACGTGGATGGCACGACCGCAGTCGTCATTCTCAAGACCGTCATCGAGCTGTGCGGCGGCAAAGCGGAATATCACGTGCCGCATCGCATCCGCGAAGGCTACGGCATGCGGGATGAGGTGATTGAGCAGGCCGCCGAGCGCGGCATTCGGCTCATCATCAGCGTCGATACCGGCATCCGTGCCTTCGCTGCCGCCGCAACGGCTGAGCGCTGTGGCGTGGACCTCATCGTCACTGATCACCACCTGCCGCAGGCTGAAGGTGTGCCCAAAGCGCTGGCGGTGGTGAATCCGAATCAGCCGGACTGCGACTACCCTTGCAAGGCCCTGTGCGGCGCCGGCGTGGCCTTCAAGATTGCTCAGGCCTTGCTGGAAGCCACCGGCCGCGAGCGGCTCATTCCATCGTTTCTGAAGATGGTCGCGATCGCCACCATCGCCGACGCAGTGCCGCTGGTGGATGAAAACCGCATCTTCGCCAAGCTCGGGCTGGACGGCCTTCGCAAGCCAGTCAACGCCGGCCTTCGCGCCTTGCTTTCCAACTGCGAGCTCGATGGCTCGCGTCCGCTTTCGGCGGGCGACATTGCGTTTCGGGTGGCGCCTCGCCTGAACGCCGCAGGACGCATGGACATCGCCGACCGTGTCATTCGTCTGTTCACCGAGCGCGATCCGGCCAAAGCCGCCGAGATGGCGCTGGAACTCAATCAGCTGAACGGCGATCGCCAGCAGCGCGAGCAGGGCATCATTGAGGAGATCCATCGCAAGGTCGCCGAATCGGCCGAGCTGCGGGACGCCTACTGCATGGTGATCGACGGCGACCAGTGGCATCGAGGCCTGATCGGCATCTGCGCCACGCGGGTAGTCGAGCGCTACCATCGCCCGGCACTGGTCTTCTCCTGCGAGAACGGCGAGGCCCACGGCTCAGGACGCTCTATCCCAGCCTTTCACCTACTCGAGGCGCTGGAAAGCTGCCCTGAGCTCTTTACCCGCTTCGGCGGGCACGCGCATGCCGTTGGCTGCTCGCTTCCGGTGGAGCGCCTGCCGGAACTGCGCGCGCGGCTGGATGCCTTCGCCCGGCAGCGGCTCACTCTGGCCGACTTCGTTCCTGTGCTCGATTACGACGATGAAGTTCCGCTCGCCTCCATTGACGGCAAGCTTTGGGAAGCCCTGCAGAAGCTGGAGCCGTACGGGGCCGGCAACCCGAACCCGGTCTTCGTGAGCCGGCAAACCAGGCTGGTGCAGCCGCCGAAGATTCTTAAAGAAAAGCATCTGAAGCTGCGCGTCATCCCCGAGTCGAACGATGGCCGCTGGCAGAAAGCGCATGAAGCCCTGGGCTGGCGGATGGCCGAGCGGTCGGCGCAGGAAGCGCTGGCTTTGGGAGACTTCCTCGATATTGCCTTCACTTTGGATTACAACGACCACCCCGATTTCGGCGGCGTGCAGCTCACGCTTCTGGACTTCGCGCGCCCGGACAAAGACGCAGCCAGCGCGGTCGCATCCGCGAGTCCGGGGACTGCGGCGCTTTAGCGCTATACCCGCGACCGGTAGGGAGTGTCTCAGTTTGAAATTCGGCGTTCGACCCAACCAGGACCTGACGAGCCGGCGCAGGTCGCCGGGCGAGTCGCGCGATCAAGCAGGAACGTAGGTCAACCTAATCACGTCTTTGCCAATTCGATCGTTGGCCACAAGGCGGAGCGGCGGCCGGGGGCCGGCGAAGAAGGGCTTGCCATGACCAAGCACGATGGGGTGGAGGTAGAGTCGATACTCATCAACCAGACCAAGGTCGGTTAGGCTTCCTGCCAAGTTTGGCCCGGCAACTTCAATCTCCCCCACTAGCCGCGCCTTCAGCCCACGCATCACCGTCTCGATGTCATCCTGAACGAGGGTAGCGTTGGGCCCGACCGACTTCAACGAGCGCGACACAACCCACTTCGGCTTGCTCTGCCACGCCGCTGCGTAGTCGCGTTCCTCCGCGTCCCAATCTGCAAGATCATCGTCCCAATAACGCATTACCTCGTACATGCCTCGACCGTACACCATGCCCGCCGAGTCGCGTACCTGCTCTGTAAAGTGACGAAAGACTACCGGGTCCGGCGGATCCATCGTACGGTGGTCGACGTAGCCATCCAGGGACTGGTTCAATCCGAAAACGAGCTTTGCCATGCTACAAAATCCCCTCCAGGTTCTTCAGAATAGCTTAAGCCGATTTCCACCGAGTGAAGTTCGACATGGTCTGCGCGTCGCATTGTCGGCGTGACCATAAACCAGAGGTCCGCTTTCCAAGCCGGGCATTTCAAAACCGACCCACTCCCGGCCCCTAGGTAAACTTTACAGACCGTCTACTCTGGAGTACTATCCCGGTCGATGCCTACCGCCATTGCCCCGGAGGTCTGTGCGAGCTGCGGCAGCCGTGCCTTGCCCGACGGAGATTTCTGTCTCTTTTGTGGCGATGTGCTGACCGAATCGGGCAAGCTGCTCTGTGTGTCGTCGGCAAACAGCCCAGGTTCTCACCCTGCGAGCGGTAATATCCCCCTAAGCGTGCCCGTCGAGGACAGAGAGTTCGCTGGTTTCTGGCGCCGTGTCTGGGCGGGGCTGGTCGATGTCTCGCTGGAGATCATGGCGGCCCTTCTTATAGCGAAGCTGATCGACGTTGCCTTCGATCTAGCCGGCCGGGCGTTGGGCATCGAGCCCGAGAGCGCGGCCTATGTCACTGGCTTCAGCTTCATCGTCCTGCTCGCCGTGGGAGGCTGGCTTTACGCCGCGCTGAGCGAGAGCTCACGCTACCGCGCCACCATCGGCAAGCGCCTGATGCGGCTGCAGGTGGTCACTGCCACCGGTGACAAGCTGACCTTCAACCAGGCCAGCGCGCGGCATGTCATGAAGTTCCTTTCGCTGTTCACGCTCGGCGTCGGCTTCCTCATGGCCAGCTTCACTAAGCGCCGCCAGGCGCTGCACGATCTGCCCAACGACTGCCTGGTCATCCGCGTTCCCGAAGAGCGGCTGTCGATCTTCCGCCGATAATCTCGCTTCTCGAAGCTCCTGGGTTAAGCTGAAAACTACGCCACGAATCAGAACAGTGGAGGGACTGATGACATCGACCGTCCAGGCTCAGCCGCTCATAGCGGTGCGGAATGTCAGAGCGAGCAGCCGCTGGTACGCGGAGCTGCTGAACGCGGACTCGCTGCCCGAACATCCTCACCGCGACGTGTATGAGCGGATATCCTCGGCCGGGCAGCTCTTTCTGCAACTGCATGCCTGGGACGAGGAGGACCACCCCAACCTCGTCAACGCGGATGCAGCGCCTCCCGGGCACGGGGTCGTACTTTGGTTCCAGGTTGAAGACTTCGATTCGGCCGTGACGCGTGCGCGCGCCTTGCGTGCCGAGGTCGTCCTGGAACCTCATTTCAACCCCAGACCCCGGCATCGGGAAATGTGGCTCCGCGATCCCGACGGTTATGTGGTGGTAATTGCTAGTCCGGATGGCGAACCCAATCCTTACCCTGCTTCCGAGTAAGTTTCTCAACGGATGTACCGGGCAGACGGCCTAGATGAGGTGCGGCAACGCGCGTGTTATTCTTATCCCTTACGCCGCGATGCTCTTTTCGAAAGAATATGTGGGCTATCTCGCCCGCGAAGTCAGCAAAAAACTTATCGATGGCGAGTTCATTGACACGCCGGACCGGGCGGCCGTGACGCAGGCCGTCAACGGCGCCCTAGTCGAAGAGCTCAGCCTGGAAGACCGCATCAACGACGAAGTTCGCATTATCCTCGAGACCTACTCCGATGAAATGCGCCGCAGCGGCGCCAACTACCAGGAAATGTTCAAGAAGGTGAAGAACGAA
>Ga0335077_10011050_pt1 | contig 11287 bp, 14 predicted proteins | sample Lox_Sample_31_FD_207151 | JGI IMG/M metagenome (GOLD analysis project Ga0335077, IMG submission 207151) | Soil microbial communities from Loxahatchee National Wildlife Refuge, Florida, United States - Lox_Sample_3.1 | ecosystem: Environmental > Terrestrial > Soil > Wetlands | place: USA...
ATAGATCTATCCCATCCACTGCAGCTTCACATTCGGTTCGGTGTCTTGTCGCGATTGCTTCCCTTAAGGCAGAACTTAATCAGAGAAAAGAAACCTTTGGCGAGGCAAGGAAACGCGAGGCGTTACAGTGTCGCCCGTAGCGCATGCTATCGTCGTCAAGTCGATCAAGTAATGGTTGCCCAAGCCGGAGATTGTCCCTCCCAGCAGGGCTTTGCTCCCTGTGCGCAGACAGACCTCACGTCCGACTTCCCAAGTGATACGTTCGTTCGTGGGACGGCCCATCAGCCGCAAAGTCTGGATCACTTTCCGGTCGGAAAGAATATTCAGGAAGGGCGATTGTCCCAACTCCACCGCCAACGCCTGCTTGAGAGCATCGTCAAAGACCGTTTCTCCGGTCTTGTTGTCGAAGTCGGCAAGAACGACGGTGTCTTTATCGGTCAGGGGCTTGGTGCGATGCGAACGATAGTAAAGACCGCAAGCAATCAATGCGGTTACTACAACGACTGAAGTTACTGCGATCTTCCAAAGATTTCCCTTCGCCGCGTGTGTCCCGCTTTCCTGCACTGCGGGTGCTGACCCAGAAATGGCGGCTGGCACGCGCCCCGTCTCCGTGTCGCGCTTCAGTCGTTGCAGATCAGTCCTCATCTCCGCTGCGCTCTGATAGCGGAGATTGCGATCCTTCTCTAACGCCTTGTTGATGATGTCTTGTAGCTTGGAAGGAATCTCGCGATTGAAGAGAATTGCAGGCGGTGGACCCGAATCAAGGATGGCTTTGAAGATCAGACCAGAGGTCCCGCCATGAAAAGGTAGCGTGCCTGTCGCCGTCTCGTACAGCACCGCCCCGAATGAAAATAGATCGGTGCGGGCATCCAGTTCCTTGCCGCGAACCTGTTCGGGGGACATGTACGCGACCGTGCCAACGACGCTACCGGGACTCGTGAGATGGTCCAAGTCCACGTCTTGCGTTGCCAGCGTTTCCGCATTGGTATTCGCGGTCCCTGCTCCCCTGACCTTCGCCAATCCGAAATCCAGAACCTTGGCGTGTCCGCGTTTGGTCACGAAGACATTCGCGGGCTTGATGTCGCGATGAATAATGCCTGTGGAGTGGGCGGCATCCAGCGCGTCTGCGATCTCAATCCCAAGCGACAGCACCTCGTCGGTCTCCATCGGCTTGCCGCCAATGCGGTGTTTGAGCGTCACGCCATTGAGATACTCCATGGCGATGAACGACTGCCCTTCGTGCTTGCCGATTTCGTAGATGGTGCAGATGTTGGGATGGTTCAGGGCAGAAGCGGCACGTGCCTCGCGGCGGAACCTTTCGAGCGCCTGCGGGTCTTGGGCTAGGTCTTCGGGGAGGAATTTCAAGGCGACGAACCGCCCAAGCTCGGTGTCCTCAGCTTTGTACACGACACCCATTCCGCCGCCACCCAGTTTCTCGGTGACGCGGTAATGCGAGATGGTCTGCCCAATCATGGCGCTCAGGCTTGAAATGGTAGGGATGCACGGGAGTCAAAGTCAACGAGGGTTGTCAATGCGGCGTCTGAATCGTGAACCAAATCCGGATTACTCGTATCCTAGCTTGGATCAGATAGCCTTGCGGCGGTTCCGTGATGGCGAACGTTGTGTCTCGTGTGAGGTCACGAACTTGTGAGCCATGCCGAGCAAGTCCCGCAGGACATCGAGTGTGACACGAGACAGGCGAACCAGCACCGCGCTGTAGCCGAGATAGTGGTCGGTCACATAATAAAGATCGGGGGCAGCCGCCAGTAGTTCGGCTCGGTCGTCGAAGCCGACGCGAACCATGAGAGAACCCGGCTCAGCCGAACGATTAACAGGAACACATGCCAAGAGTTTTCCGTGAACTTTGAGTGCAGGTGACCCGTAGGCTGTGCTCTCCTCCACACCGGGCAGCGCCAAGCCGATCTTGCGCACTGTGTCGAAGTTAAGTGTGCTCCCGTGTTTCTTCGAGGTTTTCATCTGCTTCGACGATCTTCCAGCCGTTTTTGAGGACTTCGACGCTCGTGCGCCCGGAATTTTGCCGATCCGAGCATCTCCAGCCAGCAAAAGCTCGCACGCCCGCAGTGCCGATGATTCAAAGTCAGGTGCATCGACGGGTAGAACTTGCCAACCCGTTACCCTTTTGCCCAACACTCGGATCGATCTCATGTTCGGGAACTCGCCCCGCAAGCTCTCGTGATGTTCTTCCGTAGTGGCGAGCCATACTCCGTTGTCCGCAGTGTTCGTAGGCTTGTCCCGCAGGATCAGCATGATTTTGTCTTGCACGTAGATAGCAAGGCAGCCAAACATCGGACGGGTGTACGGCGATAGTGTGGAAATTGCGTCAAGCACGAATCCATGTGGAATAGGCTTGCGCTGCTTGGGCACCAAGCCCGCACCCAGAGCTTCTGGAGAAACGCGTTTTCTGGTAGTCATACCCGTGCCCCTGTGACAGCAAGGCTACTGCATTATTGCAGTTCTGCGCACTCGGCTTTGGCTTGCTTCACGAAGCGGATGTCAGGTTCGGCATCTTTCCAGAGAGTGAGATAGCCTCTGTAGGCGGCGGGGGGTGCGAACGCGGGCTATTGAACGCCGCGACGTGGTAATTTGGTGCTATCTCAGAAAAGGTCGATCTCACATGCTCCGCTGGCTTTGTATCGCTGCTTTGAGCCTCTGTGTATTGGCTATCTTGCTAGTTCTGGCGGGCGCATCCTATCAGGCAATTGAGACACGCCGAGATGCTCGCCGTTTTCCCGAAAGCGGTCGGCTAGTGAACGTGGGCGGCTACCGCCTCATGTTCAATTGCACTGGAGCGGGCAGCCCAACGGTGATCCTAGAAGCTGGATGGGGCGACGTGTCCATAGAATGGAGAACCGTTCAACCAGAGATTGCGAAGTTTTCGCGAGTCTGCTCCTACGACCGTGCAGGCTATGGGGGGAGTGATTCGGGGTCAATGCCGCGTACCAGTCTTCAGATCGCGACAGAACTGCATACGCTTCTAAAAAATGCTGGCGAGATGCCACCTTATATCCTTGTTGGTTCCTCTTTTGGTGGGTACAACGTTCGAGTATTCAACGGGCTCTACCCGAACGAGGTCGAGGGAATCGTGCTGGCTGATGCTACGCAAGAAGATCAATATGAATTGCTTCCGAAGGCGTGGAACGCGCTCAGTGCAGCACAACTGCGGCACTCCGAGCGCCTAGCACGGTATTCTTTTTTTGTTGTTGACTTGGGTATTGGTCGTCTCATGCTTCGGGCGCAAGGCGGTCGGGACGACGGTGCCTACTTAATCCTGCAAAGGAAGTATCTAATAGCCAGAACCAGCGAGCTTAGAGAAATTCGGGTGAGCGCGGAGCAAGCGCGGACTGCTGACCACATCAGCGACAAGCCTCTCATAGTGCTGACTGCTGCCGAGAATACCGACACCACATTAAGCAATGGGCTCAGCAAGCAGGATTTCGAGGCATTTCAACGCATCTGGGTAGATGATCTTCAGATGCGATTAGCTGGGCTCTCCAGTCGCGGAAGGCGTGTCATGGTTTCGGGAAGCGGTCACGACATTCCATCGGATCGTCCTGACTCTATTGTGAACGCGGTGCGTGAGCTTCGTGCAGAAGCAACAACCCAGAATTAGGCTCTCCGACCTCAGAGTCCAGTGTGAACTGCTGTCGCGTACAAGCCCGACCGGAATCTTCGGCAATCACAGTAGCGCCAACTTGGATCGTGCACTTCGGACTTGAGTAGCCGTCGTTAATAGAGCGCGGAACAGGGAGGAGGCTGCCAAAAAGTGTCAGCCGCCTCGTTTTATTGGGCTTGTTAGCTAGTGGTCAGAAGTGGGTCCGCCGCAGCTTTGGCTTTTGTGGGTGTTTCTTCCCCGGCTCTTCCCGGTTCCTTCGGGTGCCCGAAACTAGCCTCCCAGCATACCTTTTGAGCAGATCGGAGATGACAGTTCAACGTCTCGGCACGCGGAGATGAATCATCTGTTTGAAAAGTACATCATCGACGAATGGGAAGCTTTCTTCGTGAACCCACTCCTGCCGACGAGGTTGGCGGTACAAACTCTTGCTATGGCCAAGCAGGCAGTGCTCAGCGTAGAGTTCCGGATAACACCAAGCCATTACCAAGTCTACAAATTGTTTGGGATTCGGCACTCCGTCAAGAGCTATACGCGCTTTCCGCAATCCGCCGATATGCAGATGGCAGTCGTTGTGTAACGTGCACCTTGGATCAGAAGCAGTGAAGTCGATGCGTAGCCACCGGGCTGATCTCTGGTCCTCACCGTCACCCGCATCTGATGCTCCAGATTCCTGCATGTCTTCCTCGGACGATCCCTCGTAATAAGCGAGCATCGCGTTCGTAAGGGTAGTGCCGTCTTTATCGTAGCGATAATACAACTGGAAGAGCGATCCGTCGTTCAGAAGTTGAAAGGAGTATTGTCGCGTCTCGGCCAAGGCTGCCACGTCGCTGAAGGTGAGAGCTTCGGGAAGCATGGTGTGTTCTTGGCCATTCGCCAAGTAATTGTCTGTCCACGATGTATATATTCGGCGTTTACGAGCAGGCCATTCCAGTCGATATATGTTGCCGTCAACTGACCGATTGCATCAGTCAGCCTCACTCTACGATTCCCCTAGTTTTTTCAGCAATTCTCGTCGCGCATCTTCACTGACATCTCTCAACAAGTCGGCATCGAGTAGCTTCTTGAGCATTTGTTGTTGAAGCTTTCCGTCGAGATTCTTGAGTGCTTCAACATCCGCCTCAAGCAAATCAGCCGCAGCTTCTTTTGCTTTCTTCATTTCCTTACGGCGACGAGAAGTTTCAGCATCGAGCTTGTGGAGACGCTGCATGTTGGGGAACTTGAACCGCAGTGCGGGTATATCGCTGTGTATCGTCTTAATTTCCTTTTCAGCGCGAACCATGTTTGTGCCGAACCCTGTGATCCGCACCCAACCCTTAGAGCGAGAGATGCTTGTGAACGCGCGATTGCGATTGTCGATCTCCTGAACGTAGTCGTAGAGCGAATCGAAGCTAAGGATGTAAACAACTGGGGCCTCGTTACCCTTCGCTCTAAACACCGTAGACAACGTCACACGATCAGGCTCGGCAAATTCAGCGGACCCGTCCACAAGTCCCGGAATTGTCGAAGCGATACTGTGGGTTTGGAGACGCATCTGAAGAGAAGACATCAGATTTTTTGCTCGTGGCGAATCCAAAGAAATCACGATGATCTGTTCTGGTGCAATTCCCTCTTCTCTTATGTCATGGCGTATCGATTCAGCTACCCAATCAAGCTCCGCAGGTCGGTCATCGAATACCATCGTCTTAATCAAGGGATCATTGCCGGAATAAATGTTTTCTAGGGGATTGGGGCTATTCTCCGGAGGACGCGTAATGACGACTTCTGTGCCTTCAACAAATGTCTCTGATCCGACCTCGTAGCCAATTGACCTCCATGAGTCTGGACTCCCAAGCATCTGGACCGGACCATGCGGGCTATGAATGCCAAGGCCAATGGCATGTGCGAGAACCAGAACCTTCAAAGGGCAGCGATACGACTTGTGCAGGACGAAGTCCTTCTCGATCCCACCGGGATAATCACCCTCCAGTGACACTAACGGATTGCCTGCCGAATCTTTACCGAATAGCTCTGCCGTCTGTGGGGTCTCCACCGATGCGAGACTCTGAAGCTCGTCATAGGCCCAGAAAATGGCGTGCTCATCCCCAGCCAACTTATACAACAGGTGGAAGAACTCCTTGGGAAAGTCCTGCGCCACGCATCTGTACGTTCTGATTCCAGTCCTCGATGCGGATAAACACTATTGGGGAGTGTCGCCATCGCTCGTGTCTTCAACTCCGCTCTGGCAGGCACTAGTAAAGGTCGCCCCGAACTCGTAAACACGCCGCTGCCTCTCTCGGCTCGCGTCGCGGTATTACCCTGCCGTGGCTGTCAGGCTTTCTTGCGCCGTCTTTTTGAGCCGCTTGGGTATCAGGTCAAGGCAGAGCATCATCCGCTAGATGAGAAATTTCCTGAATGGGGTGAAAGCTCCTATTACACCGTTGAGATTGCCAAGCAGGTCTCTTTGCAGGATTTGCTCATAAATGACGAAGCAACGTAAGGTCGGTCATTCACGTATTGGTCCAGCATTCCGCCTTCGCCCGAAGGTCCTCGACGTGTCCGAACCAATCCGACCGGATCAACATCGAGTAGGAGCGCAGCCGTACAGCGATCATTGGTTGCTTCCGGATAGAACACGTGCACTTTCCCGAACGATAGTTCGAAGGATTGGACACGATTTGGGTTCTTATGTAGTAGGTAACCCAAATCGGTTGCCGGGGGCTTTGTGTTCGTGATCGTTAGCAGCATGGTGAACAGCAATTATGCCTGAACAAGAGCGACAGATTCGTCGCCAAGACCGTCTCCGCAACAGACACGCATAGAATTACGACATGAAAGACCTGAAAAATCGAGTTGCACTTGTGACTGGCGGCAGCCGGGGAATCGGGGCCGCAGTTGCCATCGCGTTGGCTCAGGCTGGTGCCGATGTCGCCGTCAACTACCGGGAACGTGCCGACGCCGCGAACAGGGTTTGCGATGAAATCAAGAGGATCGGGAAAAAGGCAATCGCGGTTCAGACGGATGTGTCTTTGGCTGCCAATGTCAAGCGCATGGTGGTCGAGGTTGAAGCGAAACTTGGAGGCATCGACATCCTCGTCAACAACGCAGCAATTGCCCATCCTCGGAAACTGGAGGAGATCACCGAAGCGGAATGGGACCAAGTGCTCACGGTCAATCTCAAGTCGGTGTTCTTGATGACGCAGGCGGTAATCGGCGGCATGCGGCAAAGGCAATGGGGACGGATCATCAAGCTATCGTCGGTTGCCGCTCAGACGGGCGGGGCTGTGGGAGCGCACTACGCGGCGTCCAAGGCGGGGATCATAGGAGTGACCCACTCTTGCGCTGCGGCTTTCGTAAAAGAGGGGATCACCGTGAACGCCATCGCTCCTGCACTGATTGAGACGGATATGGTAACGAGCAACCCGAACGCGAGCCCGGCTATGATCCCAATGGGGCATTTCGGTTCAGTTAACGACGTAGCTTCGGTAGCAGTCATGCTGGCGATGAATGATTACATGACAGGGCAGACGATTTCGGTCAATGGTGGTTGGTATATGAGCTAGTCCTTGACTATGGCGGATCAGATAGCGTGACGATTATGGGGGTGTGGTCAGAGGGCTTTTCTTGCCCGCGAGGTCCCTTGTCGATTTCGCAGCTTTCCAGTCGATCTGCCAGCGTTGGAGATAATAAGAAGTGATCGATCCGTATGCCTCGATTGTTTTGGAACGCCTGCCGAAAATAATCCCAAAATGTGAAATGCCCTATTTCGCCCACGTGCAACGACCGGAACGCATCGGTATATCCAATACCCAACATCGCACGATAGCGGGCTCGCGGCTCCGGCTGAAACAAAGCATCGTGCTCCCATGAAGACGGCTTGTGACAGTCGATGTCCTCAGGAATCACGTTGAAGTCGCCGCCTATTAGGGTCGGCACATCGTCCTGTTTCCATCTAATCATTTGCTGAGTCAATCGATCCATCCAAGCTAACTTGTACGCAAACTTGTCACTCCCTACCGGATTTCCGTTGGGAGCATAAATATTGACGATCCGGATGTCCTTGATGAGGACCTCTAAGAACCGCGCATGACTGTCGGAGTCGTCTCCGAGGAGAGCCTTAGAAATCGTCTTCATCGGATGTCGCGAGAGAATCGCAACCCCGTTATAAGCTTTCTGCGTCACCGCTGCACTCTCATAGCCGAGCGACTTGAAGGCTTCGGACGGAAACTCCGTCCCCTTCAACTCTTGCAGCAACAATACATCCGGTTCGCGAACTTTCAGCCATGCCGTGACATGGGTCAGCCGAGAGCGAACAGAATTCAAATTCCAGCTAGCGACCTTAAACATGAATCCACATTCTAGCCGGAGTGAAAGGGCGTCATTGGCTGGGAAGACTTTGCGGTACTCATACACCGGGGGAGTCAGGCTTGTTGCCATTTCGGTTTGACGCTCCGCGCCTTCTCTTGGATGATTGTGACGCATGACGTTGAACGCATCATTGATGAGATTGAGCAGCTACAGGAAATGTTCGAAGCTCCGGACATTAGGCCACTCAGCGAAAGCGACATTTCTGCTGCGAATCAAAGGCACGATGAAATGCTCGCGCACAGCCCATGGTTCCGGCTCTGGCAGGATTTCGGTGTCTGCTGCCGACCTGAATCTCCGGTAATCCAACTAAGCGACGTTGAGCGTTAATTAAGGCTTTGGCGAAATAGATACTGATTTCAGGTCCGGGATGCCTGCGATCACTGCGATGGCTTGCGACCCCGTGCTAATCTTTCCGGCTGCAATTCTCACTTAGAAAGCGTGTGGCGCTGTCACCAAAAATCCGCCCATCAGTTCGTTCCGATGGACAGAAGTGCCTCGTCGCCAACGGGAGTGTAAGCGGAAACGAAATTCTCATCACGTACAACGGTCCAATCATCGATCACCCGACTCGGTATTCCATTCAAATCGACGATCACAAGCACATCGAGGGTACTCCGGAATCCAATGCCTACCTGAACCACAGTTGCGCTCCCAATGCCTACGTGGACTGGGTTGGCGTCTACCTCAGGGCGCTGCGGAACATCGCCGCTGGCGAAGAGATTACGTGCAATTATCTGACGACCGACTGGGAACTTCATGAGAGGTTTGTCTGCCACTGTGGAGCCGCGCACTGCTACGGTGAACTGAAGGGACTGAAGTACCTCGACCGCGACGAACAAAAGAAGTTGCTGCCTTTCCTGCCGGAATTCATGAGGCGCAAGGTCAGCGCGGCACAGACGGGGACGCTTTGAGCCTCAAATCTCGGTTGCTAGTTCGTTTCTCGATTGCGTTTGTCGTCGTGGGAAGTTCCCTGTTCATTCCTGCTGGCTCCTTGAAGTTCTGGCAAGGCTGGGTCTACCTCGCGACTTGGTTCGTGCCCGGCCTTCTAGCCTTCCCGTACTTCTACAAGCACGACCCGGAATTGGTCGAGCGGCGGTTGCGGAGGAAGGAAGAAATCCGCGAACAAAAGCTCATCATGAGGATGGTCTATGTTGTTTATGTGATCGCTTTCCTACTCCCCGGCTTCGATCACCGATTTGGCTGGTCGCACTTACCTTTGGGTATAACCGTCTTTTCGCAAGTGGTCGTCCTCGGCGGTTATCTCATGACGCTCTGGGTGATGAAGGTCAATAGTTTTGCCGCCAGTACCGTTCAAGTCGAGCCGGGTCAGAAAGTGATCTCCAGAGGCCCTTACCGGATCGTCCGTCATCCCATGTATTTGGGCCTTATCGTGATGTTCTTGTTCACGCCCTTGGCGCTCGGCTCGTACCTCACCGTTCCTGCCTTCTGCCTCCTCGTTCCGTTAATCGTTCTCCGTCTCCTCAACGAGGAAAAGGTTTTGCGCCAAGAATTACCCGGCTATGCTGAATACTGCCTCCAGACGCACTTTCGGCTCGTGCCGTTCATCTGGTAAACCGGGCATCACTGGGATTAACGTGTTTCTGCTCACCGACTCGCTCTAGCCCTTGTGCTATGGTTCACCTTCGACTTGAACAAATTCGTCAGGAGGAAATTATGTTGGGAGGTCTGCTTTTTGTGGTGTGTGTGATCCTGCAATTTCATTATCATGACCCGATTCCGTGGTACATCTGGGTGCTGGCTCTGATCGCACTGTTTGTTTCGTGGGGCGAACCAGCAATGCGATCTGCTGCTTGGAAAAAGAACTGAATGTGCCAAGGGTTCACCCTATGCGCGTGCTTGTAGTAGGCGCTGGAATCATTGGCTCAATCTACGGCTGGGCGCTTGCTGAGAGCGGACATCAGGTCGTGCACCTTATGCGGTCTGGCAGAGCGTCTGCTTTGCGCGACGGTCTAGTGCTTGACATGTTTGACCGACGCAAAGGACACAAACGGAACTTCCGGGGGCTGTACAGACTGAATGCCGTAGAAACGCTTTCACCAACCGACCCTTTCGAGTTGGTCATCCTACCCGTGAAGCACTATGCGTTGGCGGAAACCCTCAAGGAAATCGTCCCCCGAGCGGGGTCTGCGGAGTTCTTGCTGTTGACGCAGAACTGGAGCGGTACTGATGACATCGACCCCATTCTGCCGCGCACCCGCTACGTCTACGGAGACGCCAAAGCGGGCGGCACCTTTTCTGGAGGCACGCTTGTTGCGGCACTGAAGGCAATAGACATCGGGTCGCCGGACGGCGACCCTTCGGCACTCGCAAGAAAATGTGAGGGTCTGTTTACCTCGGCAGGCATTCAAACTCACCTTCATTCGGACATGCTGCACTACCTGTGGATTCAATACGCGATTACGGGCGGTCTTTGGGCAGCACTCATTCAAGCAGGGAGCCAAGATGCAATACTGAGTGACCGCGAGGCGACCTCAGCGGCACTGAAGGCAGCACGCGAATGCTTACAGGTGGTGAAGCAACGAGGAGTTGACCTCTCCCGCTACCCAGAAGCAAGTCCATTTCTAACGAACTCCGCGCTACGCAAACGAATCAACATCTGGATGACGCGCTGGCTGTTTCGGCACGATGAATATACGAAGCGATGTTCCGCTCATGCCTTTGGTGGCCCCTCTGAGGTCAAGACGTTCTACGACGACCTCACAAAAGCTGGGCATGAACTAGGTGTTTCGATGCCCGTGATGGAGAGCTATGCGAAAGCCATCAGGCGTTTTGCGACGACATAACGCGCTGCTCATCATTGACGTTCAAGTCGGGCTGGTGGAACTAATACCCGCCGCAATTTGGGCTAGTGTCTTGCCCAGAATCGAAACCCTCCTATCCAGAGCCCGCGCTTCGGAAACGCCCGTGATTTACATTCAGCACGACGGGCCGAAGGGTCATCCACTGGAGACGCATACCAAAGGCTGGGAGATTCATCCGGCAATAAAGCCGCTGGACAGCGAACCCGTCGTAAGAAAACGGGAATCGGATTCCTTCTTCGAAACCACGCTTCAACAGGAGCTAGAAAAGAGAGGGGTCACGCGTCTAATAGTTGCGGGAGGCATGACGGAATATTGCGTAGACACCACTTGCCGACGTGCGACCAGTTTGGGTTATGACGTTACGCTCGCCAGCGATGCCCACCTTACGCGAGACAACGGAGTGTTGACCGCAGCGAACATCATCGCGCACCACAACTTTGTGCTTGATGATTTTGGCGCTGGAGATCACGTAATCACGGCGAAACCC
>Ga0335077_10011052_pt1 | contig 11286 bp, 13 predicted proteins | sample Lox_Sample_31_FD_207151 | JGI IMG/M metagenome (GOLD analysis project Ga0335077, IMG submission 207151) | Soil microbial communities from Loxahatchee National Wildlife Refuge, Florida, United States - Lox_Sample_3.1 | ecosystem: Environmental > Terrestrial > Soil > Wetlands | place: USA...
AGATACTGCGACCTTACGAGCGACAACGCCTTTCTCATCGAGTGCGTCGACGAGTTCGGCGATACCGTCGTGACCAGCGCCGGACGCCTCTACGATCACGGCGACCGGAGCCTTGCCGACGATCTGCGCTCGCTTCGCGTCTTCTATGATGATCCCGCCCCCTACCTCTCGACCGACGAAGTGGAGGTCAATGCGCCCTCCGCTTATCACATCTTCGGCCGCACTGGATATTCGGGCGCCGTTTGGGTACGGCCGGATCATCGCCGCCACGGGCTGACCAAGATCATTCCGCGGCTGACGCGAAGCGTTTTGCTGACGCGGTGGAACACGCCCGTGTTCTGGGCGACCATCGCGCCGCATCTCGATGCGGTCGGCGTCACCCGCGCCTACGGCTCCTGGCACGTCGAGAGCGCCGTCGTTGCGCATATGCCGCTCTGGCAGGGCGACTGCACGGTGCTGTTCTTGTCGATGGGACAGGCGACGCTGATCCGCGACATCGCGCAGTCGGTCGAGAGCTACGAGGCCAATACCGGGACTTCGCGCTGGATCGATACCGCGGTCGCGAACAGGTCGTTGTCGCCGGCGCGCCACGGCACGATCAGCCGGTCGTAGCGCACTTTGAGGGACGCCGCCGTTCCCGTGTGAATGGTCGCGCGGACGGATTCGAGCCGGGGATGGCGGCGCCACAAGGTTTCGGCATAAGCGTCGGCGACCCAGGTGCCGTACTCGCGGTCCCGATGATGCTCGTAGAAATCACGGCCGACGATCAGAAGCGATTCGCACGGCCGCATGATCATGATCCCGGAACCGAAATGCTCCGTGATCAGCGTCGATCCCGGCGCCGCTTTGCGCACGAGGATCATGCGATGCATCAAGCTCTGCGCCTCGATCGCCTGAAGCACCTCGGCATCGAATTCGCCGCGCCGATCCTTCCAGAGATCGATGATCGGCCGGACCATGGCGAAAGGCGGCGTCGCCAGGTTGCGCAGGTGGCGGCGTACCGCATAGTGCGGCACTTTGATCTCGATCGGCGGGCCCGCTGCGAGCTGCTCGGCACGCTCGATGAAGCCGAAGACGCTGGTGAAGAGCTCGGCCTGGGTCTCGGCGCCGATGCGGCTGACCAGCAGGACGCGCGGCGGGGTGATGTCGTTGAGCACCTGGAGCGCGCCGGCGAGCGCCACGCGCGAGAATGCGCCCGGCTGCACCGTGACGCGCACGCCGTCCTCGATCGAGCGGATATGGATGAAGCCCCGCTCGTTGACGGCGAACTGCGCAATATCGACCCGGGCATCGCGATATCCCAGTCGGCGCGCCAGGGCAGGGTCGTTGGCGACCCAGGAGCGACCCTCCTCATCGATCAGGATGCTGACGGCCATGGCCATCCTTTGGACCTCGCCCGGCGCCGCCGCGGCTCGATCACGGCGCTCCCGTCTCGGCTCCCGGCGGGACCTCGGCGACGAGCGCCGCCAGCAGACGGCGCAGCTCCGTGCGCAACGCCTCGGAGCGCAGGGCACGATAGGCGCGGACCAATCCCACCTCCTCGGCCGTGAAGCGGGGCGAGGCATCCGTTTCTTCGGTCGGCGGCATATGATCCTTGGCGAAGAAGGCGAGATCGACACCGAGGAATGCCGCTGCCTTGACCAGCCGGCCGGCCGAGAGACGGTTCTCGCCGGTCTCATATTTCTGCACAGCTTGGAAGCTGACGCCGAGGGCATGGCCGAGCTGCTGCTGACTGATGCCGGCGAGCTGGCGAGCAAGGCGCAGCCGTTCACCCGCATAAAGGTCGTGTTCGCTGCGCCGCTTCTGCCGCTGCGGACGCGCCGGACTGGCCAGTTGCTGATCGGCAATCTTCATCACTCTTCCCCGTGAAAGGTCGCACGGCTCCGGCTGCCACTACCTGTCATAGAAGATACACCAGACTGGAGCCCTCGCGAAAGCGCCGTCAGGCGCGGCCCGCGATCACGTGAGCACCAGCCCCCGGCAGGTCAGGGGCGCCTCGAAGATCATCATATGACCCGTTCCCCCCAGAGTCGTTAACCGCGCACCGGCGTGCGCCGTCACCAGCAAGGTCTTGTCCTCGCCCAAAAAACTGGCAGTGGCCATATCGTCGCTGCGGCTTGTGCTGGTCGGGCGGTTTACTGCATTCTCTGCCGCCCGCAAGGCGCCGCGACGACGAGGCTATGGACACCAGGAACCCGCAACGACCGGGCGGCAACGGCATCGAGCTCGGCATGCTGACGAGCCTGCTCGGCTACCATTTGCGCCGCGCCCAGGTGGCGGTCTTTCAGCATTTCGCCGAGACCATGGGCGCGGCCGACATCACGCCCGGCCAATTCGGCGTGCTCACGGTGATCGCCGGCAATCCCGGCCTCAGCCAGACCCAGCTCGGCAACGCCCTCGGCATCGATCGCTCGACGGTGGTTGCGGTGATCGACCGGCTCGAGGATCGCGGCCTCGTGCTGCGCATGCCTGCGCCCAACGACCGCCGCTCGCATGCGCTGCAGCTCTCCGCAGAAGGCGCGAGCTTGCTGAAGCGGCTCGAGGAGATGGTGCGCGCGCATGAGCGCCACATCAGCCGGGAGCTCAGCGCGGAGGATCAGCGGCAGCTGCTGCGTCTCCTCGACCGCGTCGCCCGCAGCGACTGAACGGGTCACGCCCGCCGCTGCCGCACGAAGGCGCGGCAGGCCGCGCCGAAGGCGGCGAAGAGCGCGCGGCCGAAATCATTCTCCATGACGCGATATTCCGGATGCCATTGGATGCCGATGACGAAGGGCGCCTCGACATGGCGCACCGCCTCGATCTGGCCATCCGGCGCCGTCGCCTCGACCGCAAGGCATGGCGCAAGCCGGTCGATGCCCTGAGAATGAAGCGAATTGACCCTGAGTTCCGGCGCGCCGGCGAGACGCATCAGCGCGCCGCCGGGCGCGAGATGCACGGCATGCGCGCTATGGGCATAGCGCACCTGCAGCTCGCCCTGCGGGGCGCGGTGGTCGAGCCGCCCGGCGACCTCGTGGACGCGCTGATGCAACGTGCCGCCGAGCGCGACGTTGAGCTCCTGGATGCCGCGGCAGATGGCGAGCACCGGCATGCCGGCGGCCACGGCGTCCCGGATCAGCGGCAGGGTAAGCCCGTCGCGCTGCGGATCATGCAGGGTCCCCTCGGCGCTGGGCTCCCCGTCATAGTGATGCGGCTCGACATTGGAGCGGCTGCCGGTGAGCAGCAGACCGTCGAGGCGGCGCAGCACGTCTTCGGCGCCGAGACGCTGGGCCAGCGCCGGGACCAGCAACGGCAGCGCCCCGGCGGCGTCGCTCACGGCGGTGATGTATTTCTCGCTCACCCAATGCGTCTGATGGTCGCCCTGGAGCCGCGTGCAGCACGGCAAGCCCACCATGGGCAACAGATCAAGGCACGTCCTTGGCATGACGGCACCTTGACCCGATATTTCAGGTGATGCAAGCCGGGGTTGATGCGCTTTTGGCCTGGAAGGGTGCCGCGGTCGCCCTCTGGTTCCTGCTGCTCTATCGGCTTTTTCATAGCCGTTCGCGCCATGCGCGGAGCCTCGACATGGCGATCGGCGTCGAGGCGCGCGAGGAAGAGGCTCTGGTGCGGCTCCTGGCGGCGCCGTTCCGTCCAGCCGCCTGAAGGCTCGCCGTCAGCGCGTGTTGTGATGCGTGCCGGGCCCGCGGACGACCGTCACGCCTGCCTCGGTCTCGACCGTCGCCTCTGCCGGGGCCGCCGCCGGCGCTGGCGGCGCGTATGCAGCGGGTGGTCCGCCGGCGAGGAGGATCACCGTCCCTGGGCCGCCGCCGGCCGCCCCGCCGTCCCAATCCGCCCAATCTCCCCCTCCCCAGCCCCAGCCCGATCCCCACGGCCCGAAAAACCGCGAGCGGGTGTGGAAGGTCATGAAATGCTTGGCAAAATGCCCGTGGTGGAAACCGAAGAAGACATGCGCCCCGCCGTGGTTTCCCGCGGCGGCGGGCAGCGCGCTCAAGGCGACCAGGAGCAAACCTAGGGACAGGGAACGACGCATGACCGGCCTCCTTCGGCAACGGCTGAGCGACATCATAGAACGCTGCCGGAGCGCGGGAATTCCCCCGCGCCGGCGGCGGCGCCTTACTGCACGGCGCCCGGCGTCTGACGGATCCAGACGAAAAGGTCGGGGCTGAGCGTCACGCCGTAATGCGGATCCTCGAGCATCACCGTCACCTGCTTCTGCTGCGGATCGATCACCGTCCATTGGCGCAATTCGAGCGGGCGCTCGCTCATCACCACGGTGAGGTTGCCGCGATCGGGGTGGGCGGTCTCGGCCATGGCGATGCGCAGCACGCCGGGCTCGCGCCGGAAGCCGGTGACGGTGACGTCGCCGGTGAGGCTGATCTGCGGGCGCAACAGGAACCAGGCCGGCGTATCCTCGACGCCGATCTGCTGCAGCTGCTGCAGCTGTTTGTCCCAGTAGAAGACGTCGCTGCCGTCGGAAACGATGAGCACCGGTGTCGGCGCATCGTAGACGATGCGCATCTTGCCCGGACGCTGCAGATAGATCGTACCCGACGAGACGCTGCCGTTCTGGGCGAATTGCTGGAAGCGCGATTGCAGCGTGCGGATGTCGTTGAGGTAGCGCTGCACTTGCAGCACGTCGCCCTGATCTTGCGATGAGAGCCGTGCTGCGGGCGCTTGCGCGGCGCGCGCCGGCACTGCCGCGAAGGCGGTCGCGGCGGCGAGCGAAGCAAGAAGGCTGCGGCGGGAGAGCTGGGTCATGGGCAGGCTACGATATAGGCAGCGGCTCGGCCGACGGGAAGAGCCGCCGAGACGGGTCTTTATAGGCGCAACGCTCTACCGCTCCTCGATGTTGCGCGCCAGCACTTCGCGCTTGCCGACGTGATTGGCGGCGCTGACCACGCCTTCCGCCTCCATGCGCTCGATGATGCGCGCGGCGCGGTTGTAGCCGATCTGGAGATGGCGCTGGACGAAGCTCGTCGAAGCCTTGCGCTCGCGGCAGACGAGCGCCACCGCCTGATCGTAGAGCTGGTCGCCGGAGCCGCCGCCCTCGCCCTCGCCGCCGAAGCCCTCGCCGCCCTCCTCCGCCTCGTCATCCACGGTGATGTCGTCGATATAGACCGGCGGCCGGCCGTTCTCCTTGAGGAAGCGCACCACCTGCTCGACCTCCTGGTCGGAGACGAAGGGGCCGTGGACGCGGGTGATGCGGCCGCCGCCCGCCATGTAGAGCATGTCGCCGCGGCCCAGCAGCTGCTCGGCGCCGCTTTCGCCGAGGATGGTGCGGCTGTCGATCTTCGAGGTCACCTGGAAGCTGACGCGCGTCGGGAAGTTCGCCTTGATCGTGCCGGTGATGACGTCGACCGACGGGCGTTGCGTCGCCATCACGATGTGGATGCCGGCGGCGCGCGCCATCTGCGCCAGGCGCTGGATCGCCGCCTCGATGTCCTTGCCCGCCACCAGCATGAGATCGGCCATCTCGTCGACGACGACGATGATGAGCGGCAGCGGCGTGGTGTCGAGCGGCTGATCCTCGAAGATGGGTTGGCCGGTCTCGGCATCGAAGCCGGTCTGCACCTTTCGCATCAGCGCTTCGCCGCGCGCCGCCGCTTCGGCGAGGCGCTGGTTGTAGCCCTCGATGTTGCGCACGCCGAGCTTCGACATGGCGCGGTAGCGATTCTCCATCTCGCGCACCGTCCATTTGAGCGCGACCACGGCCTTGCGCGGATCGGTCACCACGGGGCAAAGCAGATGCGGGATGCCGTCATAGACCGACAGCTCCAGCATCTTGGGGTCGATCATGATGAAGCGGCATTGCTCCGGCGGCAGCCGATAGAGGATCGAGAGAATCATGGTGTTGATGCCGACCGACTTGCCGGAGCCGGTGGTGCCGGCGATCAGCAGATGCGGCATGCGCGCGAGATCGGCGATCACCGGCGCGCCGCCGATATCCTTGCCGAGCACCAGGGTGAGCCGCGCCGCGGTGCGCTCATAAGGCTCGGAAGCGAGGAGCTCGCGCAGGTGCACCATCTCGGCCTTGGCGTTGGGCAGCTCGATGCCGATGACGTTGCGGCCGGGGACGACGGCGACGCGCGCCGAGATGGCGCTCATCGAGCGCGCGATGTCGTCGGCAAGGCCGATGATGCGCGAGGCTTTGATGCCCGGTGCCGGCTCGAGCTCATAGAGCGTTACCACGGGGCCCGGGCGCACTTTGACGATCTGGCCGCGCACGCCGAAATCCTCGAGCACGGATTCGAGCATGCGCGCATTCTGCTGCAGCGCCTCCTCGTTGATCTCCGTCGTGCGTGCCGGCGGCGGCGCGGCGAGAAGATCGAGCGGCGGCAGCAAATGCCGGTCGGCAGGGCCGAGATCGAGCGTCGCCTGGCGCGCCGCTTCGCGCTTGGCGGAGCGTTGCGGCAGATCGACCGACGCCCGGCGCCGCGCGATCTTCTCCACCTTGGGCCGCTCTTCTTCCTCCGCGCTCTCGGCTTCGTCCTCGGCCTCGCTCTCGCTTTCGCCATCGAGGCTCGGCTCGTGCCGGACGCGCTCGACGCGCGCCTCCGAGCGCGCCGCGACCCGGGCGATGACGCCGCCGATCCCGGCGAGCAGCGCGAGCCAGCGCGACCGCGATTCCGGCGCCTTGGTGCGGCCGGCGCGGTCGCGCTGGGCCGGAACGACGTTGCGCCAATCGTCGATCGAGAGCCCGGTGACGAACAGCAGCAGCAGCGCCGCCACCGCCACCGCGGCGAGCGCGGCGAGCGGTCCCGGCACCCCGACGCCGACGATGGCGGCGCGCAGCAGCTTGCCGGTGAAGCCGCCAAGCCCGGCGACCGCCGGCCAGAGCCGCGGCGCCGGCACCACCGCCAAGGCGAGCGCGAAGAGCAGCAGCATCGGCAACAGCAAGGCGAGGCGGAGCGACAGCCAGTCGAGACCGCGCCCGAGCAGGAGCCGCACCGACCAATAGAGCAGGATCAGCGGCAACAGCGCCGCGGCAAGGCCGAAGCTTTGGAACAGCAGGTCGGCGAGCGTCGCGCCGGGCCGGCCGAGAATGTTGCTCGGCAGCGCATCGACGGCGTGGTCCCAGGACGGATCGGCATGGTTGTAGCTGATGAGCGCGAGCGCCAGCAGCACCGTCGCGACCAGCAGAACGAGCCCCAACGCTTCGAACAGCAGCCGGCGCGGCAGGCGCTGCTCGACGCTCTCGGTCATCGTCACCATGGCGCCTCGTCCTTTTGGCATGGCCCCATCACAGCACCTGGCGCAGCCGATCGAGCCCGGCGGCGACCGTCATATCGTCATGCACCAGCGCGAGACGGATATAGCGCCGGCCCGGATTGTCGCGCTCCCGGCTCTCGGCGATATAGGCGCCCGGCAGGACCCGGACCGCCGCCTCGCGCCACAGCCGCTTTGCCGCCTGCTCGCCATCGCCGACATCGAGCCAGAGAAAAAAGCCACCCGGCGGGCGGTAGAAGCCGAAGCGGCCGGCAAGCCGCGTCTCGGCGATGTCGAATTTGCGGCGATAGAGCGCGCGATTGGACTCGACATGCGCCTCGTCCTGCCACAGCGCGGTGGCGGCGAGCTGCAGCGGCAGCGGCACCTGCGCACCGCCATAGCTCCTGAGATGCTGAAAGGGGGCGATGAGATCGGGATCGCCGGCGACGAAGCCGCAGCGCATCCCCGCGGCGTTGGACCGCTTGGACAGCGAGTGGAAGACGAGCACGTTGCGCAAATCGCCGCCCAAGGCGAGGCAGGCTTCGAGCGCGCCGGGCGGCGGCGTCTCGTCATAGATCTCGCAATAGCACTCGTCGACGGCGAGGACGAAATCCCAGTCGCGCGCCAGTTTGATCGCCTTCTCCAGATAGGCGCGGCTCGCGATGGCGCCTTGCGGATTGGCGGGCGTGCAGAGATAGAAGAGCGCGCAGCGCTCGAGGTGATCGGGCCGAATCGAGTCGAGATCCGGCAAGAAACCGCTCTCGGCGGTGGCGTCGAGCGTCACCACCTCGGCGCCGGCGACGACCGGCGCGCCGGCATAGACGAGGTAATGGGGATTGGGCAGCAGCACGACCGGAGGCTTCCCGGCCTTGGCCTCGGGCACGGTCAGCAGCCCGGCCTGGAAGAGGCCTTCTTTGGTGCCGCTCAGCGCCAGCACGTGGCGCTCGGCCGACACCATGCCGGCGGGCAGGCGGTAGCGGCGCTGGAGCCAGGCGGCGCAGGCGGCGCGGTATTCCGGCGTCCCCTGCATCGGCGGATAGCGGTTCCAGAGATGGCCGCTCTCCGCGAGGATGCGCGCGGCCAAGGCCGGCGTCTCGTGCTGCGGTTCGCCCACGGACATCATCACCGGCGCGGTGTTCGCGCGCGGCGGCATCTCGGCCAGCAGCGCACCCAGTCGAGCAAACGGATTTTCGGCAAGCCGCGCCAGGCGCGAATTGATCGGCAAGCGGAATCCTCTGGCAAATCGTCGGGCGCGGCCCGTCCGGCACAAAGCGGCAACATCATACGCTGACATGGTGAATCCGCCAAGCGTCGCGACGGTGCCCCCTGTCAAAACGGTGTTGCATCAGAACAATGGCCAATTGCGCTCAGATGTCGCTGTAAGATGCGGCGTTAGCGGGAATTTAAGTAGAGCAGCATACACCTGCATTCGCAAATCTTACGGCTAGAGCGAGCGATGGCGGACGGGACCGATGCGATTGGGCTGAGCATGATGAGCATCGCCGACATGGTGCTCGTCATCGATCCTCCGGGCATCAAGCCGCCCGTGCTGCGGCCGGTGCTCGACTATTGGGAGCTGAAACGCGGGACGCGAGCGATGCCGGCGCGCCGGGACATCGACCCCTCGGAGCTCAAGCCCTACCTCCGGCATCTCTGCCTGTTCGAACCGCTCCCCGGCGGCGAATTTCTCCTGCGATTGATGGGCAGCGAAGTCACCGACCGCTATGGCCGCAACGGGACCGGCAAGACGCTACGGGACGCCGCCGCCAACCACACCCTGACGCTCGACATAGTCACCCGCGCGCTGCTTGCCCTAACCACGCATCGTCGACCCGTGCTCGCCTCGGGGACGTTGGCGTCGATCGGGCAAGAGCATGTCCTCTCGGAGGCGCTGCTACTGCCGCTTTCCGATGACGGGGCCAACGTCAATATGATCTTGAGCGCGACGCGATACGTACGGGCGACACCCGGCGCCTGACTGCCGCTGCGGGTGGCCGAGCTTGCTGCTTCGGCGGCGAACTCGGATTTGGAGGCTGCGGTGGAAGACGCGGCATTGTTGTGCAATAGTGACTACTAGAAGGTCGAGCAACGATCGCTCGTATTACGGGAACTTCCATGCCGGACGAGAGTCAAGCGGTTGTGCAGGACCGGGCGAAGGCGCTGCACGGGCTTAGCTACGTTGTCGATCCCCCCAACTTGGCGCAGCCGGTGCTGCGGCCGGTGCTCGACTACTGGCAGGGGAAGTGCGCCGGCCGGAAACTTCCGGGGCGCCGCGACATCGATCCGCTGGAGCTGAAGGCCTATCTGTCCCACCTCTTTCTTATCGACGTGCTGCCCAGTGCGGAATTCCGCTACCGCCTCGTCGGCAGCGAGATCACCGAGCGCTACGGCCGCAATAGCACCGGCAGGACGGTGCGCGAGATCTATGCGGCGCTCCCGCTCATTGCCGAATGGCTTACCGACATGATGTCGGCGGTGACGCAACTGGCGCGGCCGGTCTTGGCCTCAGGCCCGCTCACGGCCATCGGTAAAGAGCATGTTGTCTCGGACTCGCTGCATCTGCCGCTGGCCGATGAGGCAGGGAGCGTCACGCAGATTTTCGGCGCGACGCGTTACCGGCCGCGCGGCCGTAGCTGACGCAACGTCGTCTCCCCGCTCGCGGCGATGACAAAAACGTGATTCGCCCCGATCGATGATCCCCTGATCACCGAAGACCGGCGCGTTCGCTGGAGAATGCGGTGCGCGCCGCCACCTTTCGCATTCGCCGAAGAGTCCTTTCACCGCCTGTCGAGTAACGGCACGGCGCTTTGTCCCCTATCTGCTGTCCGGGGCGGGGGTCTTCAGATGGAAGGAATTCGAGCGATGACGAAACATTCCCTTCTTGTACGGCGCGGCCGGACGATTGCGCTCGCGCTGTTGCTTACCGTGACCGCCGCCGCTTGCGCGCAAATGCCGTCCGACCCGCCCGGCTCCGGCAGCAGCATGCCGGGCCAGATCGACTATCACGGAGGGGCCTACGGCATTCAGGCGGGTGCCTGATTTGCCGGTATGCCGGTATGAGCGGCGCTAGGCGCGGCGCCGCTCACGCCGGCTGCAGCACGTGGACGACGCGGTTGGCGATGAACTCCTTGGTCTTGGCGGCGTAGGCGGCCATATGCGGCGAGGCGGCATGCGCCTTCAGCGCCTCTGCGCTCTCCCATTTCTCGATGACGACGAAGGTATCCGCACCGAATTTGGTCGGAAAGCCTTCGGCGTCGATCGCGGGCCCGTACTCGATGCAACCTTTCTCCGCATGCACGGCAGGCATGTTGGCGCGGAACGCCGCAAGAATCGCCTCGCGCTGGCCGGGCTTGGCGGTGATGATGGCGACGACGTGGATCATGATGGCTCCCCTCCTGTTGTTGTCCCGCTGATTTGACCCAAGCCGGCGCGCCGTTGCAAGCCGCGCCGTACCGCGATCAACCGCCGTCGCGCAGGCGATAGCCGACACCGGGCTCGGTGAGGATGAGCTGCGGCCGTGCCGGATCGGGTTCGAGCTTGCTGCGCAGATTGCGAATGAAGACGCGGAGATATTGCGCGTCCTCGGTATGTGCCGGGCCCCATACCTTGCTCAGGATATGCCGGTGCGTCAGCACCTTGCCGGCATTGGCGACGAGCTCGGCGAGCAAATCGTATTCCTTGGGCGACAGATGGACCTCCTCGCCGCCGCGCCTGACGCTGCGCCGCACGAGGTCGACGGCGAGATCGCCGGCGGTGAAGACCGGCTTCTCGCCTTGCGCCTGGAAGCGATGGCGGAGCGCGGTACGGATTCGCGCCACCAGCTCGTCGACGCCGAAGGGCTTGGTGACATAGTCGTCGGCGCCGAGATCGAGCGCCTCGACCTTGCCGCGCTCATCGTCGCGCACCGAGAGCACGATGATCGGCACCGATGTACGCTGCCGCACCACGCGGATCACCTCGATCCCGCCGAGATCGGGAAGGCCGAGGTCGAGGATCACGAGATCGGGCTTCTCGCGCTCGGCCGCGTCGATCGCCTCCTGTCCGCCGGTCGCCTCGAGCACGTCATAGCCTTGCGCGGTG
>Ga0335077_10011055_pt1 | contig 11284 bp, 8 predicted proteins | sample Lox_Sample_31_FD_207151 | JGI IMG/M metagenome (GOLD analysis project Ga0335077, IMG submission 207151) | Soil microbial communities from Loxahatchee National Wildlife Refuge, Florida, United States - Lox_Sample_3.1 | ecosystem: Environmental > Terrestrial > Soil > Wetlands | place: USA: Florida...
CACCAGTCCGCCGAACAGGCCCCCCAGGGCCATGCGGAAGCGGTTGGGCGAGTCCGGCTTGGTGGGCAGGCTGGGCGGATCAATCATGCGGAAGTGTTCGCCCTGCTGCTGCTTGAACAGGTTCTGGGTGAGCTCGGCCTGGTTCTTCTTGTTGAGCAGCGAGTCGTAGTCGGCCTTGGACTGATCGTAGTCGCGGGTCAGGTCGGCCAGCTCCTGCTGCGCCACCGGGGTATCGTTCAGCCGCGCCTGGTACTGGTTGATGCGCTCCTGCAGGCCGGCAATCGAGCGCTGCCGGTTGGCGATCTCGATCTGATTGGCCTTGTACTGGCTTTGCACCTCGGCCATGGGCAGCTCGCGTCCGTCCGCCCCATAAGCGGTGGCCCCGGGATCATCGGCCGCATTGGGGTCGCTGCTCTTGCTGTTGCTCTGGGCCAGCAGCTGCTGCTTCAGCTTCTCGGTCTTGGCGATCTGGTCTTTGACCTTGATGACATCGGGATGGCGGTCGGTGTAGCGCGAGCTGAGGTCGGCGAGCTGCGCCCGCAGCCGCTGCAGCTCCTGCTCGATGGCGGGAAGGCCGCCGCTCGAGCCGTCGCTGGAGCGCTGGCTGCGGGCCATGGTCTTGTACTGGTTGATCAGCGACTCGAAGTAGGCGCTCTGCTGGTTGGCCCGGCCGAGGGCGTCTTGCTCCGCCTGCAGCTGGCTCTGCAGCCCGCTCAGGATCTGCAGGTTGCTCTGCAGCTGGTCGGGCAGCGCCCCCAGGTGGCGGTCCTTGAACTCGCGGACCTTTTCCTCCTGCGCCGCCAGGTTCTTGCGCGCATCCTCCAGCTGGCTCTCCAGAAATTCCGTGGTCTTGGTGGCGTTGCTGGTGCTGACCTCGAGGTTCTCGCTGATCAGGATGTTGGTCAGCTCGGTGGTCACCTGCTGGGCCACGTAAGGGTTCTGCGCCAGAAACGAAATGGTGAAGGAGGAGAGCTGGTTCTGGTCGGGCGAGCGCACCAGGTCAATCTGAATGTCCTTGCGCATGATCTCCACCAGATCGTCCGGGGTGCGGCGCTTGCGCAGCGGAGCGTACAGGTTGAGCGAGTCAATGATGCGCAGCAGGCGGGTGCGGCTGAGCACCTGCTGGGTCAGGCTGTCCAGCCGGCTCTGCAGGTCGGTGCTCATGCTGCTGGGCACGATGTCTTTCGAGACGCTCGGCTCCTCCACCAGAATCAGCGTGCTCGAGCGGTACACCGAGGGCATGAACCAGCTCAGGCCCCACACGCCCAGAAAGACCACGAAAAACGGGATCAGCAGGTGCCAGCGGCGCCGCCTCAGGATCAGCCAGTAATTCTTCCAGTCAATCTGGACCGGCTGCTCGTCGTAAACTTCTTCCGCCATATCTAGCTTCTACCCTCTTCTGACTTCGTAACTTTCCGCCTTAGCGTCCCAGCGGCCGGTCAAAGTGATAGCTCAGCGTGACCCAGCCGCGATTGTGGTTGACCTGCCCGGGCAGGGTGACACCGCCCTGGGACTGCAGATAGTCGCGGGCATATCCCAGGTTGGCGGAAAAGCTGCGCCCCAGGCGCTGCTCCAGCGCCAGGCTGCCCGAAGCCGAATTCAGATCGCCGTTCGCGGCCGAAGGATCGAGCGCGTGGTTCTGGCTGTAGATGGCGCCGACCTCGATGGCGGTCGAAGGCGTGAACTGGCGGCGCAGGCTGGCCGCCCCGCCGCTGTACTCGACCGCGCTCAGCAGGCCGCCGCCGTCGCTCACCTTGCGCACTGCGCTCAGCTGGGCGCTGGTGCGCGCTCCCTGCCAGTTGAAGCTCACCCCGCCGGCGCCGTACCAGTGATGGGTGGTGATCGGGTCCGAGGTCACCTGCACCAGCGGCAGGGTCACCAGAGTCGAGACCATCTCCGTATTCAGCGTCGAATATTCCGGCCCGGCAAACAGCGACAGCGCCATGCGCGGCTTCAGGTAGATGGTGTCAAACAGCAGGAAGCTCTGGGTCTCGTCAGTCTCGGTCGTCGGATTGAAGGTCAGCCGCTGGAACTTGTAGGCCACCCCGGCCCAGTTCCGGGTGGTGATGCGGTGACTGTAGAAGCCGTCGCCCTCTTCGCTCTGGGTGTTCACCAGCGAGGTGACATTCTGCGGCACGTCCTTGAAGCGGGAGTCGTAGAAAGTGGCGCTGCCCCCCACCATGTCGCCGGCGCTGAACTGCCAGGTCATCTCCGCCGTGCCCAGCTCGCGCGCGGTTTTGGCGAGAGGGGTGACGATCGACTGGTTGGGCTGCTGCACCGGTCCGGTGCCAGGGGAGGAGGTGAGGCCGGAGCCGGCCTGCAGCTGATCGGAGAAATTCGAGGTCAACGTATAGTGGTCGCGCAAATGAAAATTCACATGCGGGCTGACCCGGTAACGCAGGTCTATGCCCACGTCATGCGATCCCTGATTATAGGCGCTGAAGCGCTGGTTGACGACAAATCCTCCCGCATATTGCAGGGCCCAGAACAGGCGCGAACGGGCCTGGTCGAGCATCAGGTTGGGCATGACGGAATAGGTGGCCGAGCCCACCGGGTGGGTGGGCTGGGCGAGAATGTTGTCATCGTAGGAAGCGCCCAGGTTCACCCCGCCGCGCAGATAGTTGCGGTGCTCGGTCTCGCTCGAAAAGCGCAGCGAGCTGGCATCGAGATTCAGCGGCAGAGGCACGGGAACCACGTTCTCTTCCGAGTTGGGAACTTCCCCGGGAGGAGTAGAGGGTTGAATGCCGTTGTTCACCGATTCGGTCCCGCCCTCGCCCGGCTCCTGGCTGGGCTGGTCGGCTTCCCCGGCCGGGGTCTGCGTCTGGGTCTGGTCTTCCGGCTGGGATGGGGTCTCGGGCTGGGTCGGGCTGGGCTGGGTCTGGCCGGGCGGGTTTTCCTGCTGCGCATAGCTCGCCGCCGGCAGGCACAGGAGCAGCAGGGCCAGCAGCCAGCTTATCCGGGTTTTCTTGCCAGCAAAAATATTCACGGCACCACCACCGTATCTTTGGGCTGCAGCCGGATGTTCTCCTCCGTATTCTTGCCCTTGACTACGTCTTTGTAGTTGAAGGGGAAGCGGCCTTCGGTCCCGTCCGGGTTGCGGCGCAGCACATAAATGGACTTCTGTTTGGCGAAGTCGCGGAAGCCGCCGGCCATGGCGATGGCGTCGAGCACGGTGGTCGAGTTGGTCAGCAGATACGATCCCGGCCGCACCACCTGGCCGAGCACGTTGAAGCGCTTGCTGCGAATCTGCTGCACCATCACCGAAACTTCCGGATCGGAAATGTAATTCTTCAGCTTGGTGGTGATCTCCTGCTCCAGCTGGTCGGGCGTGCGCCCCGCGGCCTGCACCTCGCCCGCCAGGGGCAGCGAGATTCTGCCATCCAGGCGCACCGGAATGGTGCGCGAGATTTCCGGCTCCTTCCATACATTGATGGAAAGCACGTCTTCGGGGCCGATCAGATATTCGCTGTCGTGCGGCTTGCTCTCCGGGTTCGGGGCCGCCGTGGGCGTGCTGCCCTCCCGCTTGTCGCTCTCGCCCGCCTGCGCCCACAGGGCGCCGCTGAGCAGCGCGCCCGCCAGGGCCACCACCGCGGCCTGGCGCCAGAGACGGTTGCCTGCCATCTTCATGTCTCGCTCCCCAACTTGGTTTTCGCCGGCCGGTTTCTTACTGGCCTGTTGATTACTCGCCATGGTTGTTGCCTTTGACCCCAGGTCCGGCGAAGGGTGAAGAAAGATAGTCCGGAGGAGGACTCATGTGGTACTGCTGAATCTTGTAAAGCAAGGTGCGATAGCTGACCTTCAACAGCCGCGCCGCCGCCTTGCGGTTCCATCCCGTCTGCTCGAGCGCCACCGCGATGGCGTTACGCTCGGTTTCGCCTTTGACCGTCTGCACCAGGGAGCGCAGACCGGAGAGGCTGGACTCGCCATTTTCCGGAATAACCGCGCCCGTTTCCGCCTCGGCATCAAATTCCCGCCCCAGCTCGCTGAGCGCCAGATTTTCGTCGCCGGTCACCAGATAGCGCTTCACGAAGTTTTCCAGTTGGCGCAGATTTCCCGGCCAGGCGTATTCCCGGCAGGCATCGAGCATGGCAGAAGAAAACGCCCGCGGCGTAAGCCCATAGTGCTTGGCCAGCTGGTTCATGAAGCGGCCGAGCAGCAGCGGAATTTCATCCTGGCGCTGGCGCAGCGGCGGCACATGCACGGTAAAGGCGCTCAGCCGGTAGTAGAGGTCTTCGCGCAGGCGGCGTTCGGCCAGGGCCTGCTCGATATTGCCGTTGCTGGCGGCGATGATGCGCACATCCACGCTGATCGGCGCCTCGCTGCCCAGGCGGGCAAAGCGCCGCTCCTGCAGAATTTCGAGCAGCCGCGCCTGCAGGCTGAGCGGGGTCTGCACGATCTCGTCGAGCAGGATCGTGCCCTTCTCCGAAAGTTCGAATTTTCCCGTCTTGCGCCCGAGCGCCCCGGGAAACGCCCCGGGCTCGTAACCGAACAGCTCGCGCTCCAGCATGTCGCCGGGCAGGGCGGCGCAATTCACGGTGCGGAAGCGGAAGCCGGAGCGCACCGACAAGCGATGAATCAGCCGCGCCGTGGCTTCTTTGCCGCTGCCGCTCTCGCCTACGATCAGCACCGGAACATCCACCTGCGCCAGCAGCTCCACCTGCGCCCGCAGCTTGCGCATGATGGGGCTGGCGGCCACAAAGAACAGGTCTTCATGCAACTGCCCCAGCTGTTCGTCTTCGCCTTCCTCCCCGAACTGGCCGGGCAGCAGAGCCAGATGGCGCCGGATGGCCGCTTCCAGCTGCTGCGCCTCGAAAGGCTGCACCAGATAATCCTGCGCCCCCAGCCGGGTCGCTTCCAGCCGGTGCTGCGCGTTGTCGGTATGAGAAAGCACTACGATGGGCAGATCGGGACGCACCCGGCGCAGCCAGCGCAGGGTGTAGAAGCCGTCGGCATCCTCGCGCGCCAGGTCGAGCAGCACCAGGGCCGGGGGCGCATCCGACTGCACCCGCTCCAGGGCCTCCAGGCCGCTGGCAGTCGATTCCACCTCCCAGGCGTTCCTCTCGCCGATCGCCCACAGCGAACTCAGCCCGGAGGGGTCGCGGCTGACCACCAGCATGTGCGCCGGCTCGGCCGAACTTACGGTCACGCGTTTTAAGAGGTCCTTCAAGGGAAACAAAAGGGACAAACAAATTGGGAGGGAAACTGGTCTCGAACTTCCCGCTATACCGCTTCCACGCGGTAACCTTCAATGCGCACCGCCAGCGAGCGCTGAATCGCATCCACGGAAACCACCAGGGTGCGGTCGCCATTGCGGGAGAGCAAAATGCCTTCCACGCCATCGAGCGCGCCGTCGCGGATGCGCACCCGCTGGCCGATCTTCAGAAAGGGATGGGCCGAGAACGACAACTGCTCCGCCAGCAAAGCGCGAATGGCCTGAATCTGCTCATCGGGAATCGGAATGCCCTCGCCGCCCATGCCCACCACCTGCAGGACGCCATCGGTGCGGCAAACCTGTACCCGTTGCGTGTTGCCCGGCAGCATGCGCGCAAATACGTAACAACTGAACAGCGGCAGCTCCACGATCTTCTTGCGGTCGCTCCAGCGATGGGTTTCTTTCACCAGCGGCAGGAAGCTGGTCAATCCTTGCTCCACCAGACGCTCGGCCACCATCTTCTCGTGGCGGGCCCGGGTGTGAACGGCGTACCAGCGTTCACCAAAATGTTCGGCCGGCATCACTGCACTCTCCCACGCGTGCTGGCTAGCGCTCATAGCTTCGCCCTCTGAGTCCCATCCGCTGAGTGGGCCAAATAGATATGCATGAATGGATTTGCGTTATTCCGGGCAAGGGGAGGGGAAAACTTGCAAGGCGCCCGTAATGACGTTTGCAGCATACGGTGACATGCAACCGCCTGCAAGAGGTACTTGCTCTGGGAGAATGTAATCTCATTCCTATGGGAGAAGAGTATATCTGTTGCGACCAACTAAAGTACCTTACACGATGGTGCCATATGGACCCAGACCCAGGCTCGAACCGTGCCCTCCAAAGGACACGGATTAGAGTTCGCTCAAGATCTGAGCTTTCAAATGTAAGTAATTGATTTCCAGACTTATACCGTTCTCGCGACGGTCACGGCAAAACTAACAGGCAAGCTGCCATTTGCCCGGTCCCGCGAACCTTGCGTGTATCATTCTGATACGCTGTGCAAACTTCCTCATCTCGGTATGCAAAGGTCTTCAACTGGATTGTTTTTTTGCCCCACTTCCGCTACAATTTGCGGCGTTGCTGGTGAAGAAGGTCAGTTCCCTGACAACACGTTGCAACCTCCCCTTAGAGAAATGTGTGTTCCTCCCCTGCCGTAGGGCGGATTTGTCAGCGCAGGCCCCAGTTCTCGGCGCAAGCCGCATGTGGCTGCCTGCAAATCCGGCGCCTTGGACGGTTACTGAATAAGAGAAGGCCGAGTGCCTGGAGGAGTCATGCCCCTAGAGCGCAGTTCCGGGGAGCAAGCCATACGGGTTTTGGTCGCCGACGACACCCACATCCACAGCCAGCTGCTGGCGGATGCCCTGCGCCGCGACTCAACCCTCGAAGTCGTAGGCGCGGTTTCTCACTCGCGCGATCTGCTGGCCGCGGCCGCGGCGGCGGATGTCCATGTCGCGGTCATCAGCTCCAATCTGGATGAAGAACCGCTGCGTGGTCTGGAAATGTTGCGCGAACTCCGCGCCACCCGTCCTCAGTTCCGCGCCATCATTCTGCTCGATTCCTCCAAACGCGAAGTCGTGGTCGAGGCCTTTCGCGCCGGCGCCCGGGGCGTGTTCAGCCGCCAGGAATCCCTGGAGACGCTGTGCAAGTGCGTCCGCCGGGTGCATGAAGGCCAGATCTGGGCCAACAGTGAACAGTTCAGCTTCGCCGTGGAGGCGCTGGCGTCCTCTCCCACCGTGCGCGCCGTCGGCGCCAATGGTCTGAGTCTGCTCTCCAAGCGCGAAATGGACGTGGTGCGCTGCCTGGCCGAGGGCCTTACCAACCGCGAGATCGCCGAGCGGCTGGGATTGAGTCAACACACCATCAAAAATTATTTGTTCCGCGTTTTCGACAAGCTGGGCGTTTCCAACCGCCTGGAGCTGCTGTTTCTGACTTTGAGCCAGCCGGTGGCGGGCATGACTCCCGCCGCCGGACTGCGCAATGCCGCCAACGGCAATGGCAACTACCAGGGCGAGACCTTCGAGGCCTGCCAGAAAGCCGCGGCCCAGGGGCTGCCCGCCGCGCAGTTGGCACTGGCGCAGCGCTATTGGCAGGGCAAGGGAGTAGCCCAGGATGCAGTCGCCGCTTACATGTGGTTCCTGGTTTCCGAGCGGGCCAGCCTTGAAATGAAGGATGAGATCGTTGCCGCCAAGAGAAAGCTGGCGGAAGGGCTGACCACCGAGCAGCTGGTGGACGCGCAGAAGCGCGCGGCCGAGCATTTCAAGCGCAGCCCGAAAGCGGCGCCGCTGCCGCTTCCCGAGCCAACCCGCGCCAGCCGCTAGCCTAGGCCATCTTCTTTCCGCTGCGCAGGGTAAAGACGGTGATCTCCGGCGGACAATTCAGCCGCACCGCCAGGCGCACCGTGCCGATCCCCACATTGGTATAAAGCTTCAGCGCGCCCAGATCGTAGAACCCCATGGGATATCTTCGCGCCATCGAAGGCAACACCACGGCTCCCACAAAAGGCAGCCGCACCTGGCCGCCGTGCGAGTGCCCGGAAAGCTGAAAATCCACCGCATAGCTGCCCGCCAGCTGAATGGCAAAGTCGGGCTCGTGGGCCATCAGAATCACCGGCTCACTCGGAGGAATGCCGGCCAGAGTCTTGTCTATATCCGGCTCGCCTTCGAGCAGGTCATCTATCCCCGCCAGCCACAGCCGCGAATTCCCGCGCTCAAGAGCTGTGCAGGCGTTGCGCAGCGTCTTGATTCCGTAGTGCTGCAGCGTCTCAATCACCAGAGCTTCATCGGAAAAAGCATCGTGGTTGCCCATGCCCGCCCAGACGCCGTAAGGCGCGCGCAACGGGGCCAGGATTTCTGCGCACGGCCCGGCGCCGGCGGCGGCCCGGCTGGCGCGCGAGCGGCTGGAAACGTCCGGCAGCGGAACCGTGATGAAGTCCCCGGTCAGCAGGATCAGGTCAGGCCGCAAACCATTCACCACTTCCGCCGCTTTGCGGATGGGAACCACAGAGAATGTCGGGTCGTAGTGAAAATCGCTGAGTTGCACCACCCGCAGGCCGTCCCACGCCTGCGGCAGGCGCGGCAATGGCATATCCATGGTTACTACACGGGGATGATTGGCCTCGTAAAGCCCATCCGAGGCCAGGGCGAGGGTGCCCGCGCCCGCCACCGCGGCGCTTGTCTTGAGGAACCTGCGTCTTGTCAGCAATCGCATTCACCTCGTCTGGCTGGCTGGGGCGCTGGGCCGCATCCCTGCCGGCCAAGACGAGAGCACCTTTCCGGCACCCCCGAAAACTTCCCGAACTTTGATTCTATCAATCTGGTCTGGGCACCGCAGCGGCTGGGTTAACGGCGCAGGTTAGCGGCGCAGGTTCCCGGCAAGGAGGAAGCCGGCCAAGAGGAAGGAAGATGCGGACTTCGAAAGAAGGCGGACCTCAAATTGCGCCTGAGCAAACGGCGATCACGAATCCTGGCGCGGGCGAGGCCTGAGCAATCTGCGTGGGGTTGGCGTGAGAACAGCCCAGGCCCGGACCCGCGTGATTGGCAGCCTCGTCCCGGAAGCCACCCCCTGCACTGGTCGAATACAGAACTCTTGCCGGCGCGAGACTACTTCGCGTCCGCACTGCTGAAGGCATAAATCAAACCGATCGTGACCGTGTTCTGCGCGTCTTTGAACAAGCCGTCCCGGTAGGGGAAGGTATCCTGGTTCGACATGTCACGCCGGAACTCCAGCCGGCTGATAATTTTGCTGGCCAGCATGCGCTGCAAGGTGAAGGTGAACTCGCTCAGGTCCTGCGGCGTACCGGTCGAAAACCCGTCATGATCTTTGAAGTATTCGCCGCGGGTCGCCACCGTCCACGTGGCGTTCGGTGCGTACTTGATGTAACCCGCGATGCCGCTCCACCATCCCGGGGTGGAAAGATGCGGAGAAACCTGCACCAGAGCCCGGTCGTGCCCGTAGTCGTAGTTCGCAATGAATGAGAGCTTCGCATTGGGCGAGTAGGTGACCACGGTATCGGTCAGGTGGCGGAAGTCCGAATTATCATTGGCCTGCTCGGGACCCACCAGGTAATTTTCCACCAGGCTGAACTTGCTGTTGGGTGTATAAGCCGCGCTGAAGCCGGTGGTTTTGCCGCTGTTGTTGTCAACGCTGTTGTTCCAGCCGTTCACCAGGTAACCGGTGAGCGAGAACTTACTGTTGAAGGCATATTTCGCGTTCAGCCCGAAGTGAAAATACGGAATGGCCCAGGCAAATAGAATGCCGCGCGTGTAGTTCCAGTTATCTTTGCTCTCGATCACTTCCGCGCCCGCCGGGGTCACGAATTTTCCCACGTTGATCTGCAGGCCCTTGCCCACCGGCGCCATGTATTCCAAATAGCCTTCTTTCAGATACTGATCGAAGCCAAGTTCGGTAGGCGAGGCGCTGTTGACCGCGTTCATTGCCTGCCCGAAACCGAGCGCGATGTGATAACCGGCGCGGTTGGTCGTGTCCACCGGCTTATCGGCCACAAGCTCCAACATGTTCAGAGCAAATTGACTGGAGTTGATATCGAAGTTGCGGTATTGCGTGGTGCGGCCGGCCGGCTGGTTGGAGTTGTAGTCGTAATACACGTCCACGAAACCGCTCAGCGTCGTCGGCCCGAGCAGGCTCGCCAGGCTGGGCGCTGCAGGCTTGGTCTCAGTCGTGGCCACGGCCGCGCTCGCGGCCGGTGCGGGCGCCGGCGCCGCGGCGCTCTTCTGCTCCGCCAGTTGCGCCTTCAGGTCCATCAACTGCTTTTCCAGGTCGCTGATGCGTTGCGCCAGGTCGGCATTGCTGGGCGCCGCCGCGTCCTGGGCCGCGCTGCGGCACGGTTGGAAGACAGCCAAGCTAAGAACTATCAGGAAGGCAGCTGTGCGATAAGCAGGCTTCATAGTTCGGATGCTCACTTTTCTCCTCGAGAGTCGAGCGCGAAGCAGTCACGCGTTCGTCAACGATTGTGGGAAGGTAACCGCGCGCCTGTATCGCAGTCCAATACATAATTTTTTTGAGCGGGATTAGAAAATGTTCTGAAAAATTAAATTTATGGGAGGTATAAGCGCCGGGTGCTCGCCTTCCGCTGGGGGGCAGACACCCGGCGAACACTTTTGCGCTTCAGATGTTATTGACCGGGCTAGCGAAAGCGGGGCAGCAGGAAACCGGTGTGCTTGCGATGCTCATCAAAAGCAGAACCGAACTGTTCCCGCAGCATGGATTCTTCCTTCCGCGCCTTGATGGAGAATCCCACGGCAATAATGGCCATGCCGATAAGGCAGCGAACTTCCCCGATCTCCAGCGCGGAGCCGGCCACCGCCAGCAGCAATCCCGAATAAATGGGATGGCGTAAATGCGCGTAAGGCCCGCTGCGAATCAGCTCGTGACCTTCTTTGATGGTAACCTTCGCGCTCCAGTTCTCGCCCAGATGAAAGCGCGCCCAAAGAGTGAGGCCAATGCCCAGCCAGGTGAGCGCCACGCCCGCAATTTCAACTGCCAGATCATGCGAAGCAAAGCGCAGCCTCAGCCAGCCGGCCCCGCTATCGCTATCGAAAAGAAACACGAAGCCGCAGGCCACGATCAGCATGACCCCGTAGCGTGAGAGCAACGATTCTGATTTCCGGGTGCGGCGAGTTTTGAAAGCGCTGACCAGCCAATACAGCGCAAAAATGATCCAGGGAATCTGCAGCAGCTCTCGGAATATCCGATAGGAAGTCATGAATCCTGTTGACTTAAACCGGCAGCTCTTCCTGCATCCAGCCGGTTTCGGGCTTGGGTTCGGCGGTCAGATCGAGCACCAGCTTTTCCAGCATCAGCCGTTTGCTGGGTGGATTGGAACGCAGGGCGAGATCGGTTTTGGCGACCAGCCGGATGGCGCGCGTCAGCTCGCGCTTCGACTTGTAGCGCCGCGCCTGGCGAATAATGTCATCGGCGGCAAACGGGGGCACGCGAAAGCCCTGCCACAAGGCCGCCCACAACATGCGCTGGTCGCGCACGTTGCGCTCCAGAATCACCAGCATCTGGCGGAAAGTCTTGGCCAGCATGTAGAGATGTCCAATGGCAGCTTCCTCGCCTTCG
>Ga0335077_10011056_pt1 | contig 11284 bp, 12 predicted proteins | sample Lox_Sample_31_FD_207151 | JGI IMG/M metagenome (GOLD analysis project Ga0335077, IMG submission 207151) | Soil microbial communities from Loxahatchee National Wildlife Refuge, Florida, United States - Lox_Sample_3.1 | ecosystem: Environmental > Terrestrial > Soil > Wetlands | place: USA...
TTCCATAACGACGCGGGATTTAGTCAGCCTCAAAACTCCAACAGCTCGGCAACGGACTACAACTTCTTCTGGCAGATGCCGGGTTCTGGAGATCCGGGGGCGGCGTCCGCAAAGAACATCGCGATTCAGCTCAATTTGGGATCCACGCCGAGTTGGGTTGCAATGACCAGCCCCGCTGCGAGTTACGTACAGAACCAGCAAGCTACGGTTAATGGGGTCAACGTCTACTGCTCCGGCTGTTTTCAAAAAGCCCACGTGAAAGACTACGTCGTTGACAAGACGCAGCGGCCCAATACCTACGCTGTGATCCAAAGCGTTACGGATGGCAGCGATGCCGTGCTCTTCACCTCAATTCCGAACTACGCCACAGGCGACCTTATCGATGTTCGCCCTAACTACTTCGCCGTAAATGGAATGTACGGCGTGGACTGGGGTTCGCACGATCAGCACATCAATCCCATCTTCCAGGACACTACGCGGACCATTTGCACGTGGTGGAAGCAACAGTCGGGAAGCCCGGCGAATTGCAATTGGCCAAACGGCAATAACTTCACTGCCGGCACGGGGACAAATAGCGTAGTCATCACTGACTTCAACGTTGACTTTAATTCGATGGGAGTCAAAGACGGTGTCGACATTGTCATGGTCTACCAGGGTTGGAACGTGGTTGGTTCCGGTACCGTGCTGGCGCACACCAGCAATGCGCTTACCGTGTCGCCGATAGCCGGCGCCGCAGCAGGCGACACCTTTTCGTTCATCACGGCCCCGGCTACTCTCGGCCCCGCCGCGGTCCAGATCTACGGATTCGATATCAACGGGAAGCCCGTTACTCCCCCCGCCTGGGTGACTCCGAACATCGTACAGAGTGTGGAGTCGTTTCTGCAGCAGGGCTATACGCCGACGAACATGGCGCTGTTCGGGGCGGGCAGTGACGGCAAGAGCATCGGCGCAGTCGAGGTCCTCCCTCCCAATGGCGGGATTTCGGTGTCGTCGAACTAGCCGTGTGTTGGGGTTCGAAAGCAAAGGCGGAACATTCGGAAAACGGCTGGTCCGCCTTTGCTTAAATCCAGCTAAAAGTTGGACTTTGGCGCTGCACCGGCCCAACAAACCACTTGACAAACGGTGAGCGGGGTCACAGAATTCGTACGCTCAGAAAAGTGCGTTTCCGCATGCACTCATAGTCGGCGGATCCGAGCGGATCCCTTCCAGTCGTTGAGTGCGCATCGACATATCCACAACCTGAAACGCTGTTTCCAAGGAGGAAACTATGCGGCGCTTTTTCCTGCTGATCGCCGTGCTCTCGTTGGTAGCGGTGTCAGCCTCAGCAGCTGACACCGGCATCCTGTACGCGATGAACGACAGCAATAACACGCTGTATTCCATCAACCCGAACACCTACGCCTTGACGTTGATCGGCCCCACGGGAATCAGCGCTGGCGATTTTGGTGACATGGCCTATAACCCGAACACCAATACCGCTTACTGGGTTCCGGGACGTGGCAACGACAACCTATATACCCTTAACCTGTCGACCGGCGCGGCCACACTGGTCGGCGCGCACGGTGTCGATGACATGTTCGCCTTGGCGTTCGATACTGGCACCAACAAGCTCTATGGCGAGTCGAGCAGTGGCAACTTCTATAGCCTCAGCACCACGAACGGCGCGGCCACTCTGCTCGGCAACAACAGCGTATACCCCGGAGGGTTGACCTATCGCGCTGATCTGAACCAGTTGATTCTGCTCGGCGCGGGCACCGCTTCGTTCAACCTTGTGAATCCCGCAAATGGATCCACGAGCTTGCTCGGAGGCAGCGGCTTCGTCAACGACAATGGGTTGGCCTGGAACCCGACACAGGGCAAATTCTTTGTCGATGACTGGAGCGCCAACCTCTATACGGGAGATCCGAACACTTACGCCCTGACCAAGGTGGCAAGCCTGCCGACGGAGTTCGACGGCATAATCTATGTCACTCCTGAGCCCGGAACGATGTTGCTGTTGGGCAGCGGAATCGTGGGTCTGGCAACCCGTCTTCGCCGCAAACTCTAAACTCGAGGTTCAGTTCAGCAATTCAACCGGAGCTTCGGCTCCGGTTTTTTATCTAGGGAATCGAGAACAGCTTCCAACCATCGCTCTGAGCATTGAAGATGAAGTCGATAAGGCCCACTCCCGCGCAGCTGTCGTTCTTCACCTGAGCAACTAGGATGGCCTGGCGCACGCCGTTGCGCGTAGTATCGGTCGCAGCGGTGCGGACATTCGCTGAACTGGTCAGCAGCTCGCGGTAAGAGCACTGCCGAATGCCGCTGTCGTCGAGCTTGATCTGCGAGCGGATGCACGCGGAATCGAAAAGCTCGCAGTAGATGCCTTCGTGCTGTATGAGCTGCTGCTCAACTTCCTTGCGAGTGACGTGCTGCGCATTTGGCCCCACATTGACTCCGCCGTCGGAGATGTAATCGAGTAGCTTCTGCGGGTCACCTGCACGCAGCAGCGTGAAGAACTCACGCTCAAGCGCTTTTGTGCTGGAGAGCTTCGACGTTTCCGTGGTCGAAGTGCTGTTGTCTTGCTGGACAGAGGAGGCTTGCCGCGGGGGCCCGGTTTGAGCGGCCACGCCGACCACGATGAGTAGGCAGAGGAAGCCTACGGTTGGTGCCGATAAAGATCTCATCCGGCCTTGCTCGCTGAAGTGGATCGAACCCGAACCGCCTTCTTTTTTCACGCTCGCTCGCGCTTTTTCTTGCTGGGTGTCTTTGTGGCTTTAGGTCCGTTCGTGCTTGCTTCCAGCTCTGGGCGCCGCTTCTTCGGAAGCCGTTCCCACACCAGCCGATATGACTCGGCCAGTAATTCGCGCAACTCGGAGTCAGGCAGGGTGTTGAGTTGCTCCAGAGCGATCCAGTGATTGCGCGCCATGTACGGCGCAGGTCTGACTCCATCGCGCTCACACAGCAGAACAAAGTTCTCCGGCGTGCACTTGAACGAAAGCCGCACCGGCGCGACTTCCAGCGGAGTCACGGCAAATAGCTTCCCGGCAACCTTGAAACACAAATCGTAGCCCCACTGGACGTTCTCCGTGGCATGCGGAAAGGAAAGGCAGTAGATGCGAAGGGCCTCGATATCCATCGTCAAACGCTCCGCCAATCGCTAGGTCTGCGGCCATTCACGCACCATCACCAATTTGGTGTAGGCCAGGCGAAAGCCGCGCCGCTCCATATTACGCTGCGAGCCGCTGCCCGGTTGCGTGCTGACGACCGCGAACTCACAGCCGCTCCGCGCCGCCTGCTGCAAACGCCGCGCGATGATGGCGGTCTGCACGCCACGCCCGCGATACTGAGGCAAAGTCGCGGCACCAAACAGCGCCGCGATTCGTGCTTCGTGTATGATGCGCCCTCCTCCTCCGCCGACGAGTGCATCGCCCACACGAGCCAGAACGGCGAGGGAGTCGGGAGGCACTGCCATGCCCGCGAAGACGTCTTCCGGAACCGGGCCATGCTCGGCGAATCCTTGCGCAATGGCGTGCGCAAAGAGCAGTACGGTCGCTGGTGTCACAGGCTCAATGCTGATGTCGGCCTGTAGGGTAAACGCTTCATCGGCGATGATCGGTCTGATCAGAACAGAGTTGAACTCGGCAATGCGATATCCTCGTTCGCCTACCAGCGCCAGCAGCGAAGTATCGGCAAATGGCGAAACCACAATAGTGCAGGGAACCCCACGGCTGTGATAGAACTCTTCGACTTGCTTCAGGGCGTCGCACGTTACCTCGTCGTAGAGTCCTAGGCCGACGATCTGGTTGGCGGGGTAGTCCACGCCGCCAAAGAAGGCCGTGCCACCTGCGACAGTTATCGCTGCAATGGAGCTTTGCGGAGCGAGCCTGCGCAAGGCTAAAACACAGTCGGGCGTCATGGTCTCGGCGAGTTCAAGCCGGCGCGATAGCTCAAGATCAATGAAGGGCTGAGTCATACCAAAGAACTGTGGCTGAGCCGAGCATTTTGTGACGTCTGCCGATGACTCAGTGTATCGCGGAGGTGTGAGCTGGTAGTTAGCGTGGTGTGCGGAACCAGAAGGCAGGCACATCGTTCGCTGGGTTTGCATCGGGGAACGGCTTCGAGCCGCGCCGAGAAGGCTTGTATCACTTCTTTGGCACGTTGAGACGATCGAGATTGGTCAACATGCCAACCTCAAAGCGTGCGTCTTTCGGCCCGACTGAAGTCAGGCCCGGATACAAATCGAGACCCGTCACCTTGGCACTAGATCTGGACTAGGTGAAAGAACGCAACAGGCAACCGTTCTCTAGTATGACAAGTCGCCTATCTTTGCGCGAGAGCGGCTGCATCGCGGACATCGACTCGAGGCGGACGCTGCACCAGGATCATCTCCCCCGGTCGCACGTACCCTAATTGTTCGCGGGCCTCTCGTTCGATGGCCTTGGGGTCGGTCTGTAAGGCCTTCACGCGCTCCTGTAACTGCCGGTGGCGGAGGGTCTGGTTCTCGATCTCTTGCTGTAGTTGCTGAAATTCGGTGCGCTTCGCCTTGTAGACCATCATGCCGTTGGGGCCATACACGACTTTGTAACCCGCGCCGACAGCGAGCAAGGCAACGCAAAGCGTGGCGAAGACCAGGCACATGCGCTGCAGCCACTTACCGGCAATATGTACAGAAATACTCACAGCAACTCCAATAGCCAGTGAACGTCCTCAGCGATCTATGGTCAAGCGAAGGGAAAGCGAAGCTGCCGGGGAGGAACCAAGATCGGCATAGAGTTGCGAATGTTATTGACTATCATTTTCTCGGCCGAGCTCCGCCGCCGCCCTAGAATGGAACTGCGAACCATCGAACCGGGAGCTTACAGTATGGCCGAAGCGCGCATTGTGCTCACTACTCTCGGCGACAAGGACTCAGCTGAGCGAATGGCAGGCGAACTCGTTGAGCGACGGCTGGCCGCCTGCGTGAACATTGTCGGCCCGATTCAGTCGGTCTATCGCTGGAGAGGCAAGATGGAGCGGGAGCAGGAATACCTGCTCCTGATCAAGACCACGACAGAACAAACTTCTCGACTGGGAGCCGCCTTCAAGGAGCTCCATCCTTATGATTTGCCCGAAAGAATTGAAGTGTCGGTTGAAGGCGGAAGCGAGGCCTACCTGGCATGGATTGCCAGCGAAGTGAATGGGGCAGATTGATGTCGCTGGCAGGCTTGCGTGGAACCACTATTTCCCCGAAGACGGTACTGCAACAGCAGAATTATCTGCCACCCATATGACGAACGTCAGGTTGTCCTGTTGATATTGTCCTGTGATCTCCCAACAACCCGTAGCAGGAATGTTGAGGCCCGTCGTCATGAATTGTTGGCGTGGATCGCCCGACAGCCATGCACCGTGCGGACCATCAATGTCCAAGGGAGGGGCCGACTCATCGAGCCTTCGTCCCGAAACGATCAGCGGTGGATCGGGCTCTGCCTTCGCGTTGTAGCCCTTGCGATGCCACAGCAGCTTTTGCCTGAAGGTTGGCTCGTCCGGGCGGTAATGCCCCAGGTTCCAAACTCCTGTAGCCGGCAAAGCAATCCACAGCGCATCGGAACCGTACCAAAAGTATCCCTCGCCAATTCGTTGAGGGTATGGCAGCGGGGGCACGTACGAGGGATGCTGGACTCGCGCTACTGGACAGGTGGTAGGAACCGCGCCGGTGGTCCTAGACTGCGCAGCGGGCGCAGAAATCGCAGCCGCGAGGAACAGCAAGGTGAATGTGGACAGCAGAAGCAACATGCTAGCCACTCAGTTGGATTATTGTGACACCTGACGGGTAGTTCCGCCAACTTAAATACCCAGTCCCGTTACCCGCCAGCCTGCACCATGCACTTTGTGTCGGATGTTCAGCGTGATCAGCAGGGCGGTCATGGCTTCGACGATGCGCGCGTTCTCCAGCTTGCCGCCGTCGATGGCACGCACGCCCGGGATCTTTGTCGCTAGCTCCGACGCTACCTGTCGGGCACGTTCGTCATCGCTGCAAACAATGACATCGCAATCGATATCCTGATCACCCTCCAGCACGGTCGCGGAAAGGGAATGAAACGCCGCTGCGACGGTGACGTTCTTGCCGACAAGCTCCTGCGCCTGTTCGGCGGCTGAACCCTGCCATACACCGAGCAGCCGGGTGGGGCGTCCTCCCACTGCAGTCGCAAGCGGGACCGTCGCATCGATCAGAACGGTGCCTTGCCGGAACGACGACTTAAGTTGCTTCAGCAGTTCGGCCTGTCCGCCGAAGGGAACGGTCAGCACGACGGTGTCACACATCTTGACTGCGAGGGCGTTTTCGGCGCCTTCGACGCTGGCCAGTGCGCCAGCTCTTTCCGCGATTTGAGAAGCGGCCGTGCGCGCGCGCTCGGCGTCGCGCGAGCCGATAATGACCGACTCGCCAGCGCGCGCCCAGCGCAGCGCCAGGCCGGAACCCTCCGGTCCGGTACCGCCGACTATGGCGATCACGCGGCGCTCCCCAGCGGCGACAGCTCCGGATAGATCAGCTTGCTGTAGGTCGTATTACGCTGGGCGGGCGTGCGTCCAAGCTCAAGGATGCGCTCGTGGAACTCATTCACCGAAACGTATTGGCCGAAGGCGGCGCCGGCAAGGCGCGAAATGTTCTCTTCAAACAGCGTGCCACCGTAGTCGTCAGCACCGGCAAGCAGCGCAAGCTGCGAAACCTCGCGCCCGAGCTTCACCCAGGAGACCTGAATGTGATCGATGGAACCCGCGAGCATAATCCGTGCCAGGGCATGGACCTTCATGTGCTCTTCCAGGGTTGCGCCCGCACGTGCGAGGCCTTGCTCGAACAACAAGGTGTGGTCGTGAATGAAGCCCAGCGGAACGAACTCGGTAAAGCCGCTGGTGCGCGACTGAATTTCGCGTAAGAGCAGGAGTTGGTTCACCCACTGCTCCGGCGTCTCCGAGTGGCCATACATCATCGTCGAGGTACTGCGGATGCCGCATTGGTGCGCGGTTTCGATGATCTCGCGCCATTGCGCAACGGTGAGCTTATTACGCGACAGCAGGTGGCGAACGTTGTCGTCAAGGATTTCGGCGGCTGTTCCGGGAAGTGTGTCCAGCCCCGCATCCTTCAGCATCAAGAGATAATCTCGTACCGGCATGCCTGTAAGTTCGACGCCGTACAGCATCTCCATCGGTGAGAAGGCGTGGCAATGCATCTTCGGGGCGGCGCCCTTCACGGCGCGAAGAATTTCGCGGTAGTAAAACGGGGGTAAGTCACGCGGCAGTCCTCCCTGAATACAAACTTCGGTTGCGCCCCAGGAAGCGGCTTCGCGAACTTTTTCCGCGACCTCGTCGAGAGATAGGAAGTACGCTGTCTCGTGTCGCGGTCCGACGGCAAAGGCGCAGAACTTGCACCCGATGATGCACACATTTGTGAAATTGATGTTACGAGTGACGACGTAGGTGACGGTCTCGCCGACAATCGATTCGCGGAGTTGGTTGGCGGCGGCGACCAGCCCAAGCAGATCGTCGCCCCGGGCGTGCGCTAGCTTTACACATTGATCGCGGCTCAGCGTTGCGCCGTCGCCCGACGCAAGGACCGTCTCAAGTGCATCTCGAACTGGCCCGGAAACTCGGCGCTGGACATCGCGCCACGTGGTATTTCGGAGCGTGCTTTGATTGCACCAGCTCAGGTCGTGCATAAGGGCCGGACTCCCGAGGTGACTACATCAATTTCAGCGAAACAAGTCTTTGCCGGCGGGACGGACAAGCTGGCGAGCGCTTCCCGCACCGCGCTCGTACGCGTAACCCCGGATTATACAAGCCGGAACGCGCGCATTTTTTCCGCAAACCAGACCTGCCATCGCAGCAAGTTCGTCGGCCACGGCATGCTCGGTGGCGCGCAATTTGTAACCGTAATCATCGCTCTTGCCGCGATAGTCGTGAATTGGGTCTAAGCCCGCAATGCCGATGGCGACGTCGCATAAGCCCTGGCGCCATGCGCGTCCAAAGCTGTCGGAGATGATCACGGGTATGTGCAGACTGGTCAGCTTCTTGAGCTTCCGATGAATTCCCGCCGCAGAGGCATCAGGATCTTTGGGTAGCAGGACCGCCGACGCGCCGCCGTCCACATTCGAAACATCGACGCCGCTATGGGCACAAACGAAGCCGTGGTGTGTCTCGGTTATCAGCACATGCTTGTTGCGCAGCACGCGGCGCGCTTCGCGCACCGCGAGTTCGACGACGCGGGGATCGCCGTGATTCCTTCGTGCAGCCGCCATGGCGGCGCGCGAAGGTCTAACCGAGTCGAGCGCGACGATTCGGCCTTCGGCTTTGGAAACAATCTTGTGTTTCAGAACGAGAATGTCACCACCGGCGAAGTTGAGGTTTTTGCCCGAAGCGGCAGCGAGAATCAGCTCAGGCAGCAGGTCGCCCGGCCTGATATCGGGAAGTCCGAGCAACGGGATGGCGCGGATCTCGCCGGCGGGGGAATGTCTCTCGTGCGATTTCATCCCGAGCTCGCGGGCACGGCTTGGGATTTGGCGGCTAGCTTCCACGACCGCAGAAGCTGCTGCGCATGTGTATTGCCCGCTCGCACCGAGAGCATTTCAAGCTCATGCGGGTGATCGATGTCCAGACCCATGCCTTGGCACTCAAGAACAACCAGCGGCTTGCCTGTTTTCCTCATGGCTTCACAGTGAGGAAGGAAGCTGTCATTGCCAAAGCGAAGCGGAATGATCGATGCCGGCCGTCGCAGTATGCAGTTGCTGCCGCGTCGATCATAGGCGGGCACGATAACCATGCCTTCCTCGGGAGCGGCATCGAGAACGCGATCGAGCTCGTCGCTGCGAATCAGCGGGATATCGCCCGGAATGACGATTGTGGTCTCGTAACCCTGCGCCTCGCTCCAAGTCGCGGCCATCTCGATCGCCGCAGTTTCGCTCTCGTTGCGCGTGTCTTCAATCACCAGAAACCCAAACTCGGCAGCCAATTCTTTCGCTCGGCTGTCGCCGGCGACCAGCGCGATGTCAACCCGCGAACGCACTCCAGAGGCCGCGGTCAGGACATCGCGCAGCATGGCCTCGGCGAGTTGGGTTCGCCGCTGCTGGTCGAGGGCTGCGCCCAGCCGCTGCTTGGCGTTCGAGAGGTCCTTTACTGGGATGAGGAGAATGCCGCGCATTTCAGGCTGTTTGATGCTGCGCTTGGGTCGTCGAGTCGAGCACCAGACGTGCAAGGTCGATCTTATCCTGCAACGATTGCATGACAATCTTGCCGCAAACCATCTGTAAGCCACTACTTTGTAGTGTCCCGGCTTCCGCGCTGTCGCGCTCGTCAGCGATCAGAATGTCCAGAAAATCTTCGTAGGCTTTTGCGATTCCCGCAATGCCATCCGGCCAACCTTTCATGCGCATCAACTCGGCCGCGGGTCCGGAAACCGCGGCTCCTCCAATGATCGGGCTGACTGCCACAATCGGAGCTGGCGCTTGCCGAAGCGCTTCTCGAATTCCCGGCACGGCGAGGATCGGTCCTATGCTGGTAACAGGATTACTGGGCGCGAAGATGATCGCGTCGGCTGCTGCAAAGGCTTCCAGCAGCCCCGGAGCAGGCTGCGCTTGCTCTGCGCCTACAAACTCGACGGCATGTACCTTCACGCTGTGTCGCTCGCGCACGAAGTATTCCTGAAAGTTCAGGCGGCCTATTTCGGTTTCCAGCATGGTGGAAACACGATCATCAGACATAGGCAGAACGCGGCAGGAAATGCCTATTCGCCGAGCAAGTTCGGCCGTCGCCTCTGTCAGCGTATGACCATGTTGGAGCAGGGAAGTGCGCGTAAAGTGCGTAGCAAGGTCCAAATCGCCAAGGCTGAACCATCCCGGTTCGCCGAGCTGCTTCATGCGCTCAAGGCAACGGAAAGAATCGTCGTTCACGCCCCAGCCGCGATCCACGCTGAGCAGCCCCGATAAGCCGTACAGCACCGAGTCAACGTCGGGCGAAACATGCAGCCCCCACCATTCGAGATCATCGCCCGTATTAACAATGACGGTGAGATTCTCCGGCGGGACCGCTCGTTGCAGGCCCTGTACCAGCTTGGTGCCGCCCGTGCCTCCGGTAAAGACAACGACCCTCACTCACGCCGCCTTCGCGTAACCATATTCGCACGAAACTGTGGCGAGCCGCTCGGCCAGCAATCCGCCGCGCCGAAGCACCATGGGAACAAACTCCGGGTACACGGGCAGGCGGTGACGAAGCCGTTGTCCGGCTGCGCGGGTACGCCGCTCGAGGTCGGCAAGATGCGGCCAAGGCGCTTCAGGATTGATGTAGTCGGGCGTGAGCGGCGATACGCCGCCCCAGTCGTTGATCCCGCCCTGCAGGAGACGCTCGTAAGCTGGTTCGGTGAGATTAGGCGGGGCCTGAATGTTCATATCCCGCAGCAGCAGACGAGCAACCGCCAGGGTACGCAGCATGTCTTCGTGGTCAGGCTCGGGCCAGTCCGCCATCGGAATCCGTGGTTTCGCGCGGAAATTTTGAATTATGACTTCCTGAATGTGGCCATACTCATCGTGCAGGCGCTTGATGGTAAGGAGGGAATCCACGCGGTCGCACAGGCTCTCGCCGATACCAATGAGAATTCCCGTAGTAAAGGGCACGCTGAGCTTGCCTGCATCGGCGATGGTCTGCATGCGCAGTTTGGGAAGCTTATCGGGAGCGTTGTCGTGGGCGGCGCCGGGTCGCAAAAGAGCTTTGCTAGTGGACTCCAACATCAGGCCCAGGCTGGGATTCGTTTCGCGCAGGCGTTCAACCCATTGAGCACTCATCAGGCCTGGATTAGCGTGCGGCAGCAAGCGAGTTTCGCGCAGCACCAGCTCGCACATGGCTTCGAGATAATGCAGCGTGCTGCGATATCCCAACCGGCGCAGCGTGTCACGTATCTCCGGGAAGAGCATCTCCGGTTTGTCGCCTAGCGAAAACAGCGCCTCGGTGCAGCCAAGCTTCTCTCCCTGCCTCGCGACGGCGAGCACCTCATCAGGGGTCATGGTGTGGGCCCCACGCTCGCTAGGATCGCGACGGAAAGTGCAGTAGCCGCAATAGTCGCGGCAGAGGTTGGTGAGGGGAAGAAAGACTTTGCGGGAGTACGTGACGACGCCATGCCTATGGCGCTCTTTCAGAGCGACGGCCGCTGCGAGTAACTCTTCCTGCGCGTTACTGCCGCACGAAAGCATGGCGACAGCGAGTTCAGGAGAGAGTGGCTCACCATCGCGAACCTCGCGAATACGCAGGATCAGATCGAGCGCCGGAACGGCCCCGATTTTGCCTT
>Ga0335077_10011057_pt1 | contig 11283 bp, 10 predicted proteins | sample Lox_Sample_31_FD_207151 | JGI IMG/M metagenome (GOLD analysis project Ga0335077, IMG submission 207151) | Soil microbial communities from Loxahatchee National Wildlife Refuge, Florida, United States - Lox_Sample_3.1 | ecosystem: Environmental > Terrestrial > Soil > Wetlands | place: USA...
CCCTTGGCGGCAACCAGGACCGATAGGAAAGTTGCGGCGACTCCAATGGGCATAACCGTCGTCATTTCTTCCTTGGGTCGGAATACGGCCGGGTACTTGTGGCCTTCCTTGATAAGATCCGGCGCCAGCCAAAACACTAAGAAACCAAAAGCAAAAGACGCGACTGTACCAGCAAGCGCCGCCAACCCGAGACTTAAATAGTTCATCTGCACTCCTTTACCAACTGCGGATCGATATCACAGTCGGTTCGGCAGGCCTGGTTGCGTGCCTAAGACACGTCAACCTACAGAGGCCAATTGTGAGGCAGGTTCGCGCAAGAAAGTGCGCCAGGCCGGGGTAAACGCGGTGGCCCGAAAGGTGGCTACCAGCCTGGACTTTGCCGCATTCCCGGCGAATCTGGCAGTCCAGGCTGGCCACGAATGTCGCAGGCATTCCTCAGCGACCGACGGAGCTTCCGTTAATGGAGCGGCTGCCACAACTCGATTTTGTTGCCGTCGGAATCGTATATCCAGGCGAAGCGGCCGTAGCTTTCATCTTGGCGCTTAGGGTCGATGCGGACGCCTTCTTTCGCTAACCGATCGAGCAGTGCGTCGAGATCGTCGACGATATAGTTCACCATGAAAGAGGCTTGGCTGGGCTCGAAATACTTGGTGGTGGCGGGGAAAACACTCCAGATGGTCATGTGCTCACTTTCCGGATTGTCCTTTTCACGCCACGGCAGCATCACACCATGGCCGCTATCCGCGAGGCCGAGATGTTTTGCGTACCACTCCTTCATCTGTTGCTGATTCGCGGACTTGAAGAAGATACCGCCGATGCCGAGGATTCGGCCTTGTTGACTCATGGTTGTTTTCCTTTTTTCTGATTGTACAGGGGCAAGGCCGCTTCGGCTCCAACCCAGGCCGAAGCCGCAAGCACCAAGTAAAGCCGTGACGAGTCTCGTAATGTACCAGCGTCGTTGAACTCGTTCGCGGTTCGTGTCCGCCGTCGAACTGTTGACCAGGGCTCCCATGGGCCGAAGCATATCCTAGAAATCTCCCGATTCACAGATGGGTCCTCGTAAAGGTGCAAGCCGGATATCTCGGCCCTAGCACGATGATCCCCCGTTTGCCAAATTGATTCGGGCTAGCTGGCTTTGCTAAGGTCGTGATCATGTCCGAGCGTTCCAGCGAGCAGATACGCGAATTGCTCGACTCGCTTTATCGCGTGGATTCAGGACGAATCCTGGCAACTCTGATCCGCTTGCTCCGTGATTTTGATCTTGCCGAGGAAGCGATGCACGAGGCTTTTGCGGCCGCGCTGAGCCTGTGGCCAAGCAGTGGAGTGCCGGGCAACCCGCGACCATGGTTGATTTCGACGGCCCGATTCAAAGCCATTGACACTCTGCGTCGACGGGCAAGATTTGATGCGTCGCAAAACGAGCTCGTGCGATATCTCGAAGTGCAACGGAGTCCGGCGGAATGTTCCGATGAAGAGGACAGCCTTGAGGATGACCGGCTGCGCCTGATTTTTACATGCTGCCATCCCTCTCTGGCGCCGGAAGCGCGCGTTGCGCTCACCTTGCGCGAGGTCTGCGGGCTGACAACCGAGGAGATAGCAAAGGCCTTCCTCACCGCTCCGCGCACGCTGGCGCAGCGCATTGTGCGCGCAAAGGCCAAGATTCGAGAGACACGGATTCCGTACGAGGTGCCGACGCCGCAGGAATTGCCCCAGCGACTGGGCGCGGTGCTTCAGGTCGTCTATCTCGTCTTTAACGAGGGTTATTCGGCTGCGACGGGGGCGGAGGTGACGCGGGCCGAGCTAACCGGCGAGGCGATTCGACTGGGCCGGTTGCTGATCGAACTCCAGCCGGAGCCAGAAGTCCTTGGACTGCTTTCCCTGATGCTGCTACAAGAATCCCGTCGTGCCGCCAGAACCTCTCCAAGCGGAGAGCTGATTTTGCTGGAGAACCAGGATCGCTCGCTCTGGAACCGGAAGCAGATCGCGGAGGGAGTGGCATTGCTGGAGAATGCCATGAAATCCCGCCGCTTCGGCTCCTACACGCTGCAGGCTGCGATTGCGGCCGTCCATGCGGAGGCGGAATCGGTTGCTTTGACCGACTGGGGGCAGATTCTTGCGCTCTACAACCAATTGGTACGAATTCAGCCTTCACCTGTCGTCCAGCTAAATCGTGCCGTGGCCATTGCCATGTGCGATGGTCCGGAGGCCGGGCTGAGGCAGATCGACGCAGTGTTGGAACATGGCGAAATGGCAAATTATTACCTGGCGCATTCCGCCCGGGCTGACATGTGCCGCAGGCTCGGCAGGAAAGCTGAGGCGCGGTCCTCTTATGAGAAAGCTCTGGCGCTCACCCAACAGGAACCAGAGCGGCACTTCCTGCAAGAGCGGATTCGGCAGTTGAAATAACAACTGGAGTCGCTGTCGATTTTCGGCCCGGCCGTTCGACTATAAAGTGAAGGCAGGGCAACTAAGCTGCCTGAAGCTCCTTTCAGGAGAAGACCATGCCGCAATTTTTGGTTGCTGGTTATCTCCCCGACGACTTCGACCCGTCCCAAGCGGACGAAGCAATGGGCCGCGATATCCACGCGCTCAACAAAGAGATGATTGCGGCCGGCGTCAGGAAATTCGCTTGCGGCCTTGGGGCCGCGAAGTCGCTGCGAAGGCAGACCGATGGCGGAGTCCTCATCACCGACGGGCCGTACCTGGAGACCAAGGAACACATCGGCGGTTTTTGGATATTGGAATGCGCTGACATGGACGAAGCGGTGGCATGGGCGCGCAAAGGCGTCGCCGCCACTCGCGGGCAGGGCGAGGTGCGAGAGATCTTTTTCAGTCCGGCAACTGACTAGCAGCTGGGCGGCGGACTTGAACGAAAGAATGAGGGCATGCGGGCCCCAACGGCGACAAAACGCTGCACGCTGAAGCGCAGTCTCACGAAAAAAAGGCACATTCTCAAAGGGGAGAGACTATGCGACTAACAAAGGTTAGGGCAATCGCAATCAAGAGCTTCGCACTGCTTGTTGTGCTCGGTACGGCGTACCAGGCGGCGGCACAGCATGCCGCGCCATCTTATCCGCACATGGCCCCGATCGAACAGTACCTCATGACGGATCGAGATGCGGAAATAGCCCTCGCGCGAAGTTCAGCGCCGGAGTCCATTTCACGCGATGCCGAGGTACTGGTTCTCGGACGTCATGACTTCGAAACAGCGGTCAAAGGCAAGAACGGTTTCGTGTGTATCGTGGGACGTTCCTGGACCTCCGCAGCGGATGCTGACTTTTGGGATCCGAAAGTGCGGGTCCCGATGTGTGTGAATGCGGCAGCCGCGCGCTCCTACCTTCTGCGCATCACCAAGATCACGGAGCTGGCTTTGGCGGGACACACGCCAGCTCAGGTTAACGAGGCCATCGCCGCCGCCATCGCCAAGAAAGAACTACCGCCGATGGAACCCGGGGCGATGTGCTACATGATGTCGAAGGAAGGATACGGCGGCGCGACCCTCCCCCACTGGCCTTCCCACCTCATGTTTTTCTATTCGGACACCGACCCCGCAATCTGGGGAGCGAATCTGCCAGGTTCTCCTGTCCTTGCTGTGACCGACGCCGTGGAGCACCTGACGCAGTTCGTGGTGGTCGTGCAACGGTGGTCAGACGGAACGGAAGATCGCGAAGGCTCCGTCGCCGAGCATCATCATTAGCGCCTGCACGCCCACCAGACCTTGGCAGGGCTCCCATGGGGAAGAGGCAATTTTTTTGAAGGATTTGTCGAATTCCAGTTCGGCCGTTCGTTGTGATAATGAAGGCGAGGCAATTGGCCGCTCGAGTTTGCTACAGGATAAAAGGAGAAATTATGGCGCAGTATTTGGTTGCGATTCACCACCCCGACAACTACGACCCATCCAAAGAGGGCGAAGCGATGATTCGCGATATCAATGTGCTCAACGAGGAGATGGCAGCGGCTGGCGCCAGGTTTTTCGCCGGCGGCCTCAGCGCGCCCCGTAACGCGAAGTCGCTGCAGGCGCAGCCGGATGGCAAGGTGCTCATCACCGACGGGCCGTACCTGGAAACCAAGGAACACATCGGCGGTTTTTGGATACTGGAAGCTGCCGACATGGACGAGGCACTGGCGTGGGGGCGCAAGGCGGTCATCGCTTGCCGGGCGCCGGTCGAGGTGCGCGCGTTTTTGGCGATGCCGGACTGACGGCTGGCAGCGTGAATCGCCCTTTGCCCCAATGAGCCATCAACTCACTCGTCGCGATTTCGCTATCCACATGGCCGGCTTTGGTCTGGCTGTGGGACTCACACCTGCAACTACGCTGGCGGGGGCGGAGCAAGCCTCCCGCTCAGAAACTTCGCCGGCGGTTGCGGACCCATACTCCCTCGTCGATCCCGAACTTCTTCCTGTTCTCAAGCAGTTCCCCGCCGTCGACCTCTCAGCGGAGATAGTCGGGAAGTTCCGGCAATTGCCCGGCATGCCCGCGTTACCTGCTCCTGCACCGCAGCCCGTGGAGAGGCATATCCCCGGGCCACCTGGGGCGCCTGAGGTTCGTCTCTGGGTCGTTGATCCCGCGCCGTCGGAGCAGGGCAAGCCGGTGCTGCTTCACATGCATGGTGGTGGCTTCATGATGACAGATCCCTTCTTGATGCCGCGCCTGCAAGGGATCGCGACGGATTGCCACTGCGTCGTCGTCTCGGTCGACTACCGGCTGGCTCCGGAGACGCGCTATCCCGGTTCGCTTGAGGACAATTACGCGGCGCTGAAATGGGTGCACACCGATGCAGAGGAGCTTGGCATCGATCGCTCCAGAATTGCCGTGGGCGGTGAGAGCGCGGGCGGCACCCACGCAGCGAGCCTTGCCATTCACGCGCGCGACCGCAACGAAGTCCCCATCGTCTTCCAGTTGCTCATCTACCCCGCGCTGGACGACCGAACGGGCAGCACTCGTCCCGTGCCGCCCGCCATCGGCCACTTTATGTGGACTGCGAGCGCTAATCGTTTTGCCTGGAGCTCGCTGCTCGGTGTTCCAGCGGGTTCGTCCAAGGTGCCGGCAGCCGCCGTCCCCGCTCGGGTAGCCAGCGTCGCCGGTCTACCGCCTGCCTGGATCGGCGTCGGTTCTATCGACCTGTTCGTCGAAGAAGACATGGAGTACGCGCGCCGCCTCGTCCACGCTGGAGTCGCAACCGAACTCCTGGTCGTGCGTGGCGCTTTCCACGGATTCGATCTCCTTGTGCCGGACGCGGAATCCTCCAAACAATTCAGCGCGAGCTGGAAGTCCGCGCTCCGCAAGGCATTCGCCACTGGCAAAGCTGTTTAGCGGAAAAGCTGAAAGCGCCGCGGTACAGTGCGGGGCAACGAGGGGGTTTTCCTGGAAAACTGGGGACAGACGGCACGTTGCCCAACTTCTCGCCAGGAAAAACGGAAAACGTCCCGTCCATCTCCAGTTTCTTCCCCGCCCTCCGGCACATAAGTGACCCACAGATCCCCCTGACGAGCCTAAAGAATGGAGTAGCTGTCGATTTGTCGGCCTCCCGAACGACTATCTGATGACGGGGCGGTGAGCACGGCCCTGGGAGTCGCGAGGCAAAGCGGAAGCCATGAAATACATCTGTTTGGGATACCTCGAGCCGGGAAAATTCGAAGGGATGACCGAAAGCGAGCGAAACGCAGTGCTCGACGAATGCTTTGCGCACAACGACCATCTGCGCGCCAGCGGACATCTTGTTGCCGAAGTACCGCTTCAGCCTCCGGAGACCGCCGTGACCCTGTACTGGAAAAACGGCAAAGTCGCGACCACCGACGGCCCCTATGCGGAAACCAAGGAACAACTCGGCGGCCTGCAAATCCTTGAGGCGCGAGACCTCAATCACGCCATTCAACTTGTCTCACAGCTTCCAGGCTTTAAGTATGGACTTGGGCCGATTGAGATACGGCCGATTGTGGATTTGACTGAAATGATCAAGGAGAGCGAGCAACGGCGCCGGCGAAAGGCTGGCTCGCGATGAAGACGGCCACCTGGGAAAGAATGATCCGTATCATGGCCACAGCCCGGGTCTTCCCCGGGCGCTGGAGGCAAAAAGGTGGCGGGATGTACGGCAATCGTTCCTGTGGCATAACCACACAACTCGTGTTAGCCTCATGTGGCTATCGCACAGGAGACCTTATGGGTGATTCCAAACTCGACCTGCTTCAGGGCACTCTCGATCTCATGGTCCTCCAAACACTTGCCGTCCTCGGCTCCCTCCACGGCTACGGCATTGCTCGCCGCATCGAGCAGACCAGCGGCAACGAAGTCCTCCTTAACCAGGGCACGATCTACGCCTCTCTCGTCCGACTCCAACAACGCGGCTGGATCTCCGCCGAATGGGGCATCTCCGACAACAATCGCAAAGCCAAGTTTTATTCCATCACCAAGCGCGGCCGCAAACAGTTGACCGAAGACGCCGCCTACTGGCAACGCCTCTCGCTGGTGATGTCCCGAGTCCTTTCCACGGTCGCCCCTGACGAAAGCCCCGACTGATGCCATGCCGCGGCCACAATTCGTGCCTTCCAAGGCGGTCCGCTCTCGGGTCTGGAAGCCCAGCCGCTCTTGTCTGTGCTCTTGGCTCTTCTCTGCTAACTCTTCCTTGTCGCACTGGCTTTTGTTCTGACGCTTTTGCTTTTCTCTTCCACGAATTGCGGGTCACGAATCACGAATCGCGTTTCCAGGAGGTCCCTCAATGAGCTCTCTCCTCTCGTTCTTCCAGCGTGTTCGGAATCTCTTCCGCCAGGACGATCTCGATCGCGATCTCGCCGCCGAAATCTCCGCCCACCTCGATCTCGCCGCCGAAGAAAATCTCAAGAGGGGACTGTCCCCCGAAGAGGCCCGCCGCCAGGCCCTAATCCAGTTCGGAGGCGCGCAACAGGCCAAAGAAAATCACCGGGATTCCCGCGGCCTTCCACTCCTTGAATCTGTCTTTCAGGATCTCCGCTTCGCCCTGCGCACCTTTCTCAAGAGCCCCGGCTTCACCGCCATCGCTGTCCTCACCCTGGCGCTTGGCATCGGCGCCAACGCCGCCATCTTCAGCGTAGTGCGCGGCGTGCTCCTCCGTCCGCTGGCCAATCACGACGAAGACCGTTTGCTCTATGTCCGCCAAAGCGCCCCAGGCATCGGACAGGAAGATGCCGCTTTCTCCGTTCCTGAAATCAAAGACATCGGCGCTGGCCTGAAAACTATTAAGGAACTAGGCACCCTTTCCGCGCTGGACTTTACCGTTGTCGGATTAGGCGAGCCGCGCGAAATCCGCAGCGGTGTCGTTGATGGCAACTATTTCGACGTGGTCGGTCTCCATCCCGTCCTCGGCCGCCTCCTGAATCCCGCCGACGATGGTCCCAATGCCCCCGGCGCGGCCGTCCTCACCTATCGGTTCTGGACCAACTCGTTGCACTCCGATCCAAGCGTCCTGGGGAAAACCATCCGCCTCGGCAGTTATGAAGGTACACGTCCCGCGACCATAGTCGGCGTTTTGGAACCGTCCGTCCCCTATCCCGTTGAAACCGAAATTCTGGCCAACATTGTCACCAGCCCCCATCACCTCTCCGCCACCATGGTCACCGGTCGCTCGCATCGCATGACCGAAGTCTTCGCGCGCCTCGCTCCCGGCGCTGAGCTCGACGCCGCCCGCGCCGAACTCAACACCGTTTACGCCACCATGCTTGCCGCGCATCCCGAGACTTACAAGACCAACGATCACTTCCAGATCAGCGTCACGCGCATGCACGACCAAATCAATTCCAATGCAAAAACCATTCTCTGGGTGCTCTTCGCCGCCGCCGGCCTGCTCTTCGTAATCGCTTGTTCCAACGTCGCCAATCTAATTCTCGCGCGCACGGTCCGTCGCGAACCCGAACTCGCCATGCGCGCGGCCTTGGGCGCAACCACGCGCGTACTTCGCCGCTCGCTCCTGGCCGAAAGTCTTCTCCTGTGCGGCACAGGCGCGCTGGCAGGAATTCTCATCGCCGCTCCCATGGTAGCCGTGCTGGCGCGCTATGCCGCGCGCTTCTCTGTGCGCGCCAACGGCTTGACCCTCGATTTCAGTTTGCTCTGGATTGGCGTCGCGCTCGCTTTGGTCTCCGCCGTCTTCCTGGCCTTTGTTCCGCGGCTGCCGAACAGCGATACATCGACTGGCTTCGGAATCTCGGGCAGCAGCCTGCGTCTTACCGGAGGAAGCCGCCGCCGTCTCCGCATTTTCGCGGTCACGCAGATCACCGCCTCGTTCCTCCTGCTGGCCGGTGCGGCTGCGTTGGTGAAAACCCTCTTGGAACTCGAGAAAACCCAAGCCCCCTTTGACACCGCGCACGTTCTCGCCGTGAACTTGCCCGTGATGACTGACGGTCGCACTCCCGAACAGGTCAAGGATTTCTATCGCAATGTTCAGCGCAACCTCAGCACGCTTCCCGGAGTCGAGCGCGTCTCTTACGGTTTCAGCGTTCCCTGGCGCGATACCCGCCAGCAAAGCATCTCCCTCGCCTTCGCTGCCGAAGGCGCCACTCAGGAAAATCCCGAAGACGACACCCGCGCGGAATTCCGCTCGGTATCCGCAGGCTATTTCGATACCTTGGGTATTCCCGTCGTCGAGGGCCGCGACTTCCGCGACACCGATCGCGACGGCTCCGAACGCGTAGTCGTTATCAGCCAAAGCCTCGCCCAGCGTTTCTTCCCCGGCCAAGACCCCGTCAACCGTCATTTGACGTGGACGGACCCCGTCATTAAATTCATCGGCATCAGCGACCAACCCCGCCGCATCATCGGTGTCGTCCCGGACATCGACGACGAAAACATCATTCCCTCGCCAAAGATCACGGTCTATCAACCCAGCGAGCAGGAGGGCTTCAACGGTCGCCTCTTTGTGCGCGCCAAAAATGATCCCTACACACTCGTTCCCACCATCACCCACGCCGTTCACGAAATGGCTTCCGATCAACCCGTCGAGCGTCCCGCCACACTCCAAGATGTTCGCGGCGAAGTGCTTGCTCCCAACCGCCTCAACGCCATTGTCTTCGGTGGATTCGCCGCGCTGGCGCTACTGATTTCGGTCGTAGGCGTAGCTGGCGTCTTAGCCTTCTCTGTCAGCGGCCGCACCCGCGAATTCGGCATCCGCCTCGCCCTGGGCTCTCAGCCTGTCTGCCTCCTGGCCGACGTCCTCAAAGACGGCTTGGTGATCGCCTCCATTGGTGTAGGCTCAGGCGTTCTGGTCGGCATCGTCTTCGCCCGAGTAATCGGCAAATACGTCTCCGAACTCCAATTCCCCGGCGCCCTTCCTTTAATCGCCTCAGCTGCAATCCTCTTGGTCGCCGCAGTCGTTGCCTCAGCCCTGCCAGCCCTACGCGCCTCCCGCGTGGACGCCATCCAAGCCCTTCGCTCTGAGTAACACACGATGGATATCCAACGACCGTCCAACGCCCGCGCCAAGCGAATCCGCCGCATCGTCTACGCCGCCATTGCCCTCGTCTCGATCACCGGCGTCACCTACGGCGTCACCCGCCTTCGCCCCGCTGCTCCCGCCGTGGACAAAGCCACCATCTGGACCGACGAAGTCAAGCGCGGCCCCATGATCCGCGACGTTCGCGGCGTTGGCACTCTGGTTCCCGTCGACATCCGCTGGATCCCCGCGCAAACCGATTCCCGCGTCGATCTCATAGTCCTGCATCCCGGCGCTATTGTTAAGCCAGACAGCATCATCCTCGAACTCAGCGACCCCATCCTCCAGCGCGAGACTCTCGACGCCGAATATCAACTCAAAGCCGCACAAGCCGACCTCGAAAGTCTCAAGGTCCAGATCAACAGCGAACTGCTCAATCAAAAATCGTTCACCGCCACAGTCCGCAGCGATTACGAACAAGCCAAGCTCCAGCACGAAGTCGATGAAAAGCTTCGCGCCGAAGGCATCGGCGCGGAAGTCACCGCTAAACTTTCCAAAGTCAAAGCCGAACAGCTAGCCATCCGCCTCAAGCTCGAGGAAGAGCGCACCAAAAACGCCGAGGACTCCGCGGTCGCGCGTCTGCAGGCACAGCAATCTCACGTCGATCAGCAACGCGCCCTGTACGATCTCAAGCGCAGCGAACTCGATTCTCTCCACGTGCGCGCCGGCATCGCAGGCGTCCTCCAGCTCGTCCCCGTTGACGTTGGACAGCACGTCACTCCCAGCACCAATCTGGCCCGCGTCGCCGATCCCAAGCACCTGAAGGCCGAAATCAAAATCCCCGAAACCCAGGCCAGAGACATCACCATTGGCCAGCCTGCTAGCGTCGATACCCGCAACGGCATCGTCAAGGGTCAGGTGTCCCGCATCGATCCCTCTGTCCAAAACGGCACCGTCACCGTCGACGTCCTGTTCACCGAACCGCTCCCAAACGGCGCGCGCCCCGATCTCAGCATCGATGGCACCATCGAACTCGAGAATCTAAGAGACGTCCTCTACGTCGGCCGCCCAGTCCACGGCCAATCCGACAGCACCATCGGTTTGTTCAAGTTAGCCGAAGACGGCTCGGAAGGCCTTCGCGTGAGCGTCAAGCTCGGCAAAAGCTCCGTCAACGCGGTCGAAATTCTCCAGGGCCTGAAAGTCGGAGACAAAGTAATCCTCTCCGACATGTCCGCTTGGGATGCTTTTGACCGCGTTCGATTGCGCTAGGGAAATTCAGTTTGGAGGCTGCTCGCATGACTTCATCAAACGGTACGCTCATCAAAATGCAAGGCGTCACTAAGGTCTTCTTCACTGACGAACTCGAAACTCACGCCTTGGACTCCATCGATCTCGAAATCAAGAAAGGTGAATATCTCGCTATTGCTGGCCCTTCGGGATGTGGCAAATCCACGTTGCTCGCCATCCTCGGCCTCCTCGATTCCCCCACGGAGGGGGATTACTTGCTCAACGGCCAGCCCGTTTCCACTCTCAAGCTCGGTGACCGCTCGCGCATCCGCAACCGCGAAATCGGCTTCATCTTCCAGGCCTTTAACCTAATCGGCGATCTCACTGTTTATGAAAACGTCGAACTGCCCCTCACCTATCGGGGCATGGCCTCCGCCGAACGGAAGGAAAAAGTACAGCACGCCCTCGAACGCGTCGAAATGGCCCACCGCGCCAAGCATTACCCCGCCCAACTCTCCGGCGGTCAGCAGCAACGCGTCGCCGTCGCACGCGCTCTCGTCGGCGATCCCATGATTCTCCTTGCCGACGAGCCCACCGGAAACCTCGACTCCAAAAATGGCGACTCGGTCATGGATCTCCTCCGCGACATCCATCAGAG
>Ga0335077_10011058_pt1 | contig 11283 bp, 3 predicted proteins | sample Lox_Sample_31_FD_207151 | JGI IMG/M metagenome (GOLD analysis project Ga0335077, IMG submission 207151) | Soil microbial communities from Loxahatchee National Wildlife Refuge, Florida, United States - Lox_Sample_3.1 | ecosystem: Environmental > Terrestrial > Soil > Wetlands | place: USA: Florida...
CTCCTCCGCACACCTGGAAGTCTCCGGGGTAGGATATTTGAGTACCCCGTCCGTGCACCATAAGCCCGACGAAACCCCTGGGAGGCCGAATCGATGAATCGAAGCCGAGTGAGCCGCATCAGTCTCTGGGCCGCATTTGCCCTGGCCGTGGCGTGCGCCTTCGCATTTCAGGCGCCGCCGGCAGCCGTGGCGACGGCGAACCGGGTCGCAGACCCGTTCGCGCCGGGCTGGATGGTGCTCGACACCAACGGCGACGGCATCGCGGACTTCATCGGCGGCAAAGTGGTGGTTCCGACGAATCCCGGCGCTGCCGAAAACGCGGCTGCCGCCGACATCGCGGCCCGCCTTGGATTCGCCTCTACCGGGCTGACCATGCCGGTGGTCGTGACTTCCGATGCGAGCCTGGGAAACACACCCCGCATCCAGGTAGAGAAGACGCCTTACTCCGCTCGCGAGTTTGCCACGCTCGCCGTGCTGCTCGAGAAAGAAGAGGGCGGGGTGTTCGCTTCGGATGGCAATCTGGCCGTGATTGCCAGCGACGCGGAAGGGCTGCTGGCCGCGGCCGAAGCCTACTCCGCAAGGGCTCCGTATCAGTGGCGAGTTCCCGGCGACCAGCTCTCTGCAATCGCCGAGGCGGTCCGCACGGCCTCTTCCGACCCGTCTGTGGAACTTGCCGGTGTGACCTACGTGAAGGGCAAGGCCGACATCCATCGGGCTTATCTTCGCGCGCGCACCGCTCTCACTTCCGCGATGCTCAGCACCGTGCTGTCGCAACCGGCTCTGTCGCAGGTGCACGAACTGGTGGTGCTGGGCACGACACCGCCGGTATCGGCGATGAGCGCGAAACCAGAGCCCGCCGCCCCTCCGCCGCCGGCGGCTGGCGGGCGCGGAGGCGACACGGCTGCGGCCGGCGGAAACGCGGCTGGCGGCGACGCAGCCGGCGCGGGTGGAGCGCCGGCGAAGCTCGACCTGGCCACCCTCTACACCAGCCGCGGGCTTTTCACGGGTACCCCTCGCATGCCGGTGCCTTCGACCCTGAACGGCCACCTCTATGTGCCTGCCGGCGCCGCAGGGACCGCCATGGCCAACCTCGCGGCTCGCATGGGGATGGAGACTACCGGCATCAATCTGCCACTGGCCACTCCCGCCGATTCCGCGACCGTGCGCGACATCCGCGCCCAGGCCGTAATCGCGGGCGATTCGGCCCTGGCGAAAGAGGCAGAGAAGAAGCTGATGGCGTCCGACACCGCTGCCGCGCAGTCTGAGACCCCGCTCGCAGCGGGCGAAGGGGAACTGCGCATCGTGGACGATGCGTTCGGACGGCGCGCCGCGGTGTGGGCCCGCGGCGATCAACCAGGTTCCGCGGCTGCTCTCGGTCTGCTGGCGGAGCACTTTCCCAACCTCTGGGAGCCGGGGAAACAGCACCTCTCTGTGGAAGAGATCCGCTACGATCTGCACCGTTTCTTCTCGCGCCGGTCGAGTGTCGGCCAGGCTGCCATGGGGCTCTATCTGCTGAATCGTTGGATGGGCTCGATCGACAGCGCGGGCATCAGGAATGTGAAAGCGGAGCTGTTTGTGGATGTCGCCGATTCGCATCTGAAGGACTTCGTCAAGTCGCAGGTGTCGGAACATCTGCACTCCGATGCAGAGGTGAAGGCTGCCAGCCTGCATGCCGGGACACAATGCTGCGATCAGGATCCCGCCCTTCATTTCCGCGCGCCGGGAGTGCCGTTCCAGCAGGCCACCGCCGATTTCACCGAGGACATCGTGATTCCGTGGGAAGGCAAGCGCCTGGTGGACGCGGTGCGGCGCAGCGCTGCCCGGATCGCGGCCGGACAGCCGGTGAGCCTGGTGGCGCGCGTGAGCGAGGGTCCCGAGCAACGGCGCAAGCTCGAAGTCCAGTTGCGCGACATCCTCGCCAAGGCGGGAGCGGACGCCCGCCGGTTGAATGTCGAAGTGCTGTGCTCGTACAAGCAGGGATATAGCTGGCTCATGGACGAGATCGCACCGGCACTCGCCAAGAAGCCCGTGGCCACGATCCGCATCGATTTCGCCAGGAACGTGGACGCGAGCGGCATGCGCGCCATGCAGTCCGAAGCCCGCTGGGTGCAGGAGCTTTACCCGGTGGACGAGATGCTGGCGCGCAAGCTGAACATTCCGCTCGAGAATATCTCGATGCAGGAGATCGAAGAGCCGCCCGCCAACGGCCCCACCTACCGGGTGCACGCGTTCGATGCCGGCGGGAAGGAGATTCTGGCGCGCGATTTCAAGGTCGCCACGGTGATGCAGCCTTATAACGGCGTGATTCCGCGGTACGAGCAGGTACAGGTCGCGACCGGCTGGGTGCGCCTGGAGGCCGGATCGAAAGCCATACTCGACGAGCGTGTGAAGACCGACATCGAGGAGTTTTGGGACCACTACCAGAACAAGACGCTGCCCCGTGTCTACCAGTTCATCATGCAGCAGGCCCACGGCGAGCTGCGCTCCGAATTCGCTCCGCCCTTCGATACCCTCAAGCTCGACATCCACATGAGCGAGCCGGACTACAGCCTCGACCTCGACAAGGAGCGGATCTCGTCGCTGGAAGCTTTGCAGGAGGACACCTTCTACTCCACCGGCGTCTTCCTCAGCATGATGGGGGACCTGGAGACCGGCCGGCCGATCAGCTACACAGGGCGCATCATTCCCATCGTTCACGGGTCGGAGGACGGCAAGGACGGCCGCGTTCACATCGAATTCTTCGGGAAGCCGGCGGCCAACCCGCTAGTGCGCTTGAGTTGGACGGACGCCGAAGGCAAGCACCACAAGCAGGAGCGCAATCTGCCTCCGCTCTCCGGAGACATGCAGCCGCGCCTCATCCAGGCGCGCGTGAAGGCTGGGGAAGCCGGAGCCGAGCGCCTGGTCTGGACGTTGCCGGCCGACTTCGCCGCCGACAAATATGACGAGTGGCTCAAGCTGGAGGGCCAGGACCAGGTGGACCGCAGCCTCTTCGCGGTGGAAGCCGCTCGCGGCCAGTTGCACTGGCTCGAACAGATGCACGAGGCGGGGCTGTATCGCGATGAGGTGGCATATCCGCACCTCAAACAGATGGGCGTGGAGTTCGAACTGCCGGTCGAGACCAACAAGCTCGAAGGTCCGGCGGCGCGCGAATTCGTCAGCTTCGCGGTCGCGCCGCCGGCCACTCCCAGGCCGATGATCGGGGACGTGGCGAAGATCGATACCACTCCCATCGTGCAGTGGGACGAGCCCATCAGCCCCGCCGAGAATGCCGCGATCCTGGCGAAGTTCGCGACCTACCCGGGGGTCAACGTTTACTGGATGGGCCGCAGCTACCTTGGCGAAAACATCTGGGCCGCCGACTTGACGCTGCCGACCCCGGCGGTGCTGCGCTCGTGGGCCAAGGAGAGCACCACCAAGGCGGTGATCGTCTATTCGGGGCGGCAGCATGCCAACGAAGTGTCGAGCACCAGCCACATCAACAAACTCGCCGAACAGTTGCTCACCGATCCGGAAAAGCGGGAGCTGTTGAAGAAGGTGAACGTGGTGCTGCACCCCATCACCAACCCCGATGGCGCGCAGCTCTCGGTGGACCTGGCGAAGATTACACCCGACAACCTGCTGCATCCCGGCTATCACGGCACCTTGAGCGCCGACGTCTCCAGCGGGCAGACCGAGACGGACCCGATCTATCCCGAGTCGCGCACGCGCAAGCAACTGATCGACGCGTGGCTGCCCGACGCGTTTCTCAATCCCCACGGGTATCCGTCGCACGAATGGGTGCAGCCCTTCTCGGAATACACGGGCTGGGTGCAGAGCCGGCAGGGCGCCAACTCCGGGCGCGCGTGGTGGATCCCTCGGGGCTGGTTCACCAGCATGGGATATCTGCGCGACGAAACCCATCCCTACAGCAAGGCCGTGGCGTTCGCCATTCAGGACCGGATCGTGGAAGCCGAGCGCGGCGTACCGGGCCTGCTGCCGCTGGAGGAGCGCATGAACAGCCGCTATGAGCGCTTCGGGCAGCGCTGGCAGCCGCGCGACATGTTCCAGCCGATCGTCAACGGTATTCGCATTTATATGTCGTTGAAAGGGTCGGCCGGCGGGCGCGGCGGCGCCGCTGGCGGAGGAGAGGCCGGTGCGGCGGGCGCGGGCGGAGCGGGGACTCCCGGCAGCGGCGGCGTCGGGGGCCTGTCTTCCGACATCACCTGGGATGCCGCGTACACCGAAGCACCCGATGAGACTGCCCACGGCGACTACATGAAACTGATGGCGGGAGCCGGGCTGGCGTTCGACTACGTGCATCTGAAATACCTGGCGGAAGGTGATTTGCGGATTACGCGCACGGCGCGGGATGCCGCTGGAACGGTGACGATGCGGGTGGAACGCGCGCGCCCGGTTTTGCCGCCAGGGACCAAGCCACTGCCGCAAGCCCAGTAGAAGCTCCGAACTCCCCCGACGAGTCGTGGGGGGCGCTCCGAGCACGTAAGCTTCGAAGACCCCTTCGCTGCCACTGGCACTGTTGGCTCACGCATTTCCACGAACGGGAGTTCAGAGGCCAGCTCGTCTATTCGTGCCGCAGCGCCACGTTGGGATCGACACGCACGGCCCGCAATGCCGGCAACAGGCTTGCGGCCAGTCCCGCCAGCGCCAGGACGAACAGCGCTCCCGTGAATGTCAGCGGATCTCTGGCTGTCAGGCCATCGGCGAGCAGGCTCTGCAACGGCCGCGTGGCGAAGAGTCCGCCCGCAAGTCCGACTGCGCTGCCGGCCGCGACAATCCCGAATCCCTCGCGCGCCATCATTCGCATCACTTGACCCCGTCTGGCGCCCAGAGCCATGCGAATGCCGATTTCCAGTGTCCGCCGTGCAACCGCGTATGCCAGGCTGCCATAGAGGCCAACGGCCGCGAGCAGCAGACCCACCCCCGCGAACATTCCAATGGTGATGGCTCCGAATCGCACCGGCCATGTGCTCGCGTCCACATGTGCGCGCAGCGGCTTGACCGACACTGCCGCCGACGGGTCGGTCTCCGCGGCAATGCGGTTCAGGGTGGCAACAATACCCTCCGCCGGTCCCACGGCGCGCACTACGAAATGCAGGGACTCTTCCAGGTTGAAGATCAGCGGCTGCGGAGCCTCGCCTAGCGACCGCAGCTTGGTATTTCGTACAACCCCGACGATCTCCATCCCGGATTCGCGCGACTGGGGATTGGTGCGAATCACGCGCATGCCCACGGGGTTCCTGCCGGAAAGATACCGTTCCACAAAGGCCTCGTTGACGACGATGGGGTGGCGAGTGGCCGCGGCGGCGAGGTCCGCCTCTTCAAACGCGCGGCCCGCCACGACGGGAATCCGCATGGTTGCGAAGTACTCCGGTCCGACCCACTGCGTGCCGACTTCGACATCCTGTTCTTCGCGGTCCAGTCGGATCCGCTGGCCTCCGGATTCGAAGCCGAGCGGCAGATAACTGGCGCTGGCAGCGGCGGCGATTCCCGGCGCTGTGCGAAGGCGGCTGAGGAGTTGCGGGCCGATAGGCGTCCCGGATTGTGCCTGCCCTCTGGCCGGCTGGAGTTCGAGGCTGACGATCCGGTCCACCTCGAAGCCCGGATCGACGGACAGCACCCGCACAAAGCTTCGGACAAACAGGAACGAAGCGGCCAGCAGCGTCAGGGACACGGCGAACTGCCCGGCGACCAGGTAGTTTCGCAGGCGCAGGCGCCCCCACCCCGTACCCGATCCCTGCTTCACAATCGTGGAGAGCGGTGTGCGCGTTCCCTGCAACGCGGCGGGAAGCCCGCATAGCAGCGTGGCCGCGAGGCCCAGCGCGGCGGCCACCAGCAACAGGCGCCGATCGATCGCGAAAGCGAATCCCATGGGCACCGTGACCGGCACGGAAAGGCGATCCAGCACCGAGGCCGCCGCGCTCGTAATGACGAGCGCTCCCAGGATACCGGCCAACGCGAGCAGCGAAGATTCCACCAGCATCTGCTGGAGAATGCGCCGCCTCCCGGCCCCGATGGAAAGCCGGATCGCGACTTCTCTCGCCCGCGCAGTGTTGCGAGCCAGCAGAAGCCCTCCGGTGTTGGCGCATGCGATCAGCATCACCAGCAGCGCTGCCGCGAATGCGATGGAAGCGAACGCCAGAATCGGCCGGGCCTCGGGAACGTTTCGCATCCAGGCGGTGTCGGTGATCGGCTGCACGGCGGGGCGCTGCATCATGCGCCGGTTGTCCTCGGGATAGGTCTCCCGCAGGTGCGCCAGCGCCGCGTAGAACTCGTCGCGGGCCTGCTCGCGTGTGCTGACGGAATTGAGGCGCGCCACGGCATTGAACCTGCCCCGGGTGCGATCCATCATCCCCGGCGAGAGGGCGGGCGTCATCGGAACGTAGATTTCGGGAGCGATTCCCAGCGCCATCACCGAACGGTAGTCGCGTGGCAGAACGCCGAGAACGGTGTACGGCACACCATTCAACAGCATCTTGCGGCCGGCGACTTGGGAGTCGGAGTGGAACTGCCGTTGCCAAAGCCGGTAACTGAGCACCGCGATGCGTGGCTCCTTTCCAGGCTCGGCTTCGTCGCCATGAAAGACTCTGCCGACCCCCGCTTCAATGCCCAGGACATCGAAGAATGCGGGCCCCACAAGTTGCGCGAAGAGGCTCTGGGTCCGGTCCCCTGCGCGCCAGTTCACCGTCCCCGAGTCATATACCGCTATCGCCCCAAAAACGTGCATCGACCCGATGTCGCCCGCGTTGGGCACGGAAATGCCTGAGAATCGCACCACGCGGTCTGGGTCTTTCGCGCTGATGGCGTGCACCAGGAGGGTGTCGATCAGGCTGTAGATCGTGGTAGTGGCGCCGATGCCCAACGCCAGCGAGAGGATCGCCGCGCCGGTCATGACGGGTGTCCGGCGCAAGCTCCGAAAACCGTGCCGGATATCGCGCCACACACCTTCCACCCATTGAAAGCTGAAGAGCTCGCGGCTGGTTTCCTGAAGCAGAGTCTGATTGCCGAAGCGCCGGGCGGCCGCGGACCGCGGGTCGGCCGAGCCCACGCAGTCCTGTTCGAGCATCTCGCGGTGAAAGCGGAGCTCATCGGCCAGATCGCGGTCGAGTTGACTGCGGTGAATCAGCGCCCGAAGGCGCCTCGGAAAGCGGGACAGCCATCTTCGCACCTGCACCCTCCTGACTCCGGGAGCATACCTCATCCGTCTCCCCCCTAGACTCTTGATAGGAGTATGCCAACGTATGCGGCGCCAAGTCAAGAATAAAGATGGAGCAGAGTAAGAGTGCGCACGTTGCCGGCGGCCGGCCGCCTGGAAGATATCTCCGCTCCGAAGATATGCGTTCCCCGTACCAGCCGCCCCAGATGTTGTTGGACCGTTTTGGCGGTCCTGTCTGACTACCCGATCTCTTTCGAGCAAAGGTAATCCGATGGGTTCGAACCCAGGATCTCCCGCCGGCCTTTTGAGGGGCCTACCTGGAGATCAGATGCCACCTGAAGAGCAACGCATCCTGGCCAGGATTAAAGTGGTTGCGGCTGGCGCGGTGGGGCGCAAGCCCTTTACAAGTTCCACAGTAACAGGCGGGGTCAAGTGGAAGAGGGCGGTGAAGGGGCTTGGGGGAGGGAGGCGGTTGTTTGGATTGAGGGATTTACAAGGGAAGAAAAAATTTCAAAAGTCTGTGACCAGTTATCCGGCCAATGCGAGAACGGGAAGTGGCGAGACAGGATGACGATGGCGTATTTTTTTCCATTGGGTTTTCTTATAGATAGAGGGGGTGGAAGGCCGCCGAGCCAGCTTTGACGGGCAAGGTTCTAAGCGGTGCTTCCACCCCGGCATGATTCTTGTCATCGCGCTGTTCGAGTTGGAACGGCAAGCCTGGAGACTGGAGCACCACGGTTTTGGACCAGATCCCGCGACGATGTCCAGACTGTCAGCCAGAGTCCGTCGTTTTGCGGTTCGCCTCTCCAGAATCTCTGCGCATCTTCGCAAAACCACCAATCCCCAAAAAATAAGCATCGATTGGCCGGATAAGACTGAAAAGGATCGCGGAAAAATGCCCTCGCGGCACAATCATCAAACGCCCGCCGGCATGAGCGCCTTGCTACAGGGGGACTCAGCGGACTTTGAATTTCGATGACAGGGAGGCCATCTGCTCCTCGATGGAAGGCTTCTTCTCAGGGGGCTTCTGGAAATTCTTGCGCTTGGGTTCGGGCGCCGCGGGCTCGAGGGCCTTGATGGAAAGCGCGATCCGCCTGGCCTTCGGGTCTGCATTCAGCACCTTCACCTTGACGATCTGCCCGACCTTCACCACCTCGCCGGCATCCTTCACGTAGCGGTTCGCCAGCTCACTCACGTGCACCAGCCCGTCCTGATGTACGCCCACATCCACGAACGCTCCGAAGCGGGTCACATTGGTGACCACACCTTCGAGCGTCATGCCGGCCTTGAGATCCGCGATCTCCTTCACGTCTTCGCGCCAGTGGGGCGCGACGAATTTCTCGCGCGGATCGCGTCCCGGCTTGCGCAACTCCTCGCGAATATCGCCCAGCGTGTACATCCCTACCGACTCGGTCGCGAAGCCCTCCAGTTTCACGCTCTCGATCAGCTCAGGGCGCGCAATGAGCTCCGGCACGGTGACCCCGAGCGACGCCGCGATCCTCTCTACCACCGGGTACGACTCCGGATGTACCGACGTCATATCCAAGGGATTCTCGCCGCCGCGGATCCGCAGGAAGCCGGCCGCCTGCTCGAAGGTCTTGGGCCCGAAGCCGGCAACCGCTGTCAATTGAAATCGCGACCGGAATTTGCCGTGGGTATTGCGGTATTCCACGATCTTCACGGCAGTGCGTTCGTGGATGCCGGCCACGTAGCGCAGCAGTGCCCAGGAAGCGGTATTCAGGTCCACGCCTACGCGGTTCACGCAGGACTCCACGGTGGCCTCCAGGCTCTGCTTGAGCCGGCGCTGATCGACATCGTGCTGGTATTGACCCACCCCGATCGACTTGGGATCGACCTTCACCAGTTCCGACAGCGGATCCTGCAGGCGGCGGGCGATCGAGATCGCTCCGCGGATCGTCAGGTCGAGGTCGGGAAACTCCTGGCGCGCGATCTCCGAAGCGGAATAGACCGAGGCGCCCGACTCGCTCACCGTCACGCTGAAGATCCTGGTCAGATTCGCCTGGCGGAGAAAATCCTGCACAAAGGCCGCCGATTCGCGCGAAGCCGTGCCGTTGCCGATCGCAATCGCCTGCACGTTGTGGCGCGCAATCAAAGAAGCCAGAGTTTTGACCGATCCGGCCAGGTCGTTTTTCGGCTCGAACGGGTAGATGACGGCGTTTTCCAGGAACTTGCCGGTATCGTCCACCACCGCGATTTTGCACCCGGTGCGGATGCCGGGGTCGATCGCCAGCACCGTCAACATGCCGGCGGGCGGCGAGAGGAGCAGGTTCTCGAGGTTTTCGCGGAAGACCTTGATGGCCTCTTCATCCGAGCGGTCTTTCAATTCCAGGCGGACTTCAGTCTGGATCGAGGGGTTGAGCAGGCGGTCGTAGGAGTCTTCGACGGCCTGCTCGAGCTGCGGCGCCCACTCGCCTGGCGCATGGATGATGTGGGAGCGGAGCCAGGCGAGAGGCTGCTCGGGGGCGAGCTCGATTTCGAAGGTGAGCACTCCCTCCTTGGCGCCTCGCCGGATGGCCAGCATGCGATGCGAAGGGATCTTGCCGGCCGGTTCGCTGTAGTTCGCGTACATCTGGAACTTGCCCTCGGGATCGGCGGCGCCTTCCACCGCGCGGCTGACGACCACGCCCTCGGCCATCATCATGGCGCGCACAGCTTTACGAAATTCGGCGTTTTCGCTGATCCATTCGGCAATGATGTGGCGGGCGCCCTCGAGGGCTTCGGCGGAGGAGGCGACGCCCTTCTCCTGGCTGACGAAGGTGGCCGCCAGATCGGCCAGTGAAGTTGGTCCCGCCTGCTGGTCCCAAAGGAATTGGGCCAACGGTTCCAGACCGCGCTCGCGGGCGATGGACGCCTTGGTACGGCGTTTGGGCCGGAAGGGAAGGTAGAGGTCTTCGAGCTCGGTCTTCTCGAGGGCGGCTTCGATTTTGGATTTCAGTTCCGCGGTGAGCTTGCCCTGTTCCTGGATGGATTGGAGGACCGTTTCGCGGCGGTCCTCCAGCTCGCGGAAGTATTCCATCTTCTCCTGAATGTCACGGATCTGCACTTCGTCCAGGCTGCCGGTAGCCTCCTTGCGGTAACGCGCGATGAACGGCACGGTGCCGCCCTCGTCGAGGAGTGTGATGACGGACACCAGCCCCTTGAGGGGCACGTTCAGCAGTTTGGCAATGTGGACGAGTACCGCGGTCGGAAGCGCCTTAATTTGTGTCATGGCCGGGGGAACTACCATCTTCCCACGACCTGCGATTGGCGGGTGAGGCCAAGGCTCTGTCGGCCGCTTCAGCCGGCCTCAGCGCACCGGTCCTGGTGCGGCACGCGCGGCGTCTCGACGGGGAGACCGCGGACAAGGCTGTCCGCGGCGCGTACTTGGGGCTGATTCTTAGAACCGCGAGGCGGTGGGCCGCAGCGGGGTCGGGAAGCGGGCGGGGGATTCGGCGCGCGGTTCGGCCGGGCGTTCCAGCACCAGAGAGCGGAGGCCAGGCATAGAACTGGCGCCAACCCGCTGGCCCTTGTCGTTTACGGGAAGCTGGCCGGTGGTGAGATTTTTCAATCCGAACAATGCCAGCTCGAACCGATCCTTCACGCCGACCTTCTGGAACAGACGGGAAAGATAGACTTTTACGGTGCCCTCGGAGATCATCAGGGTGGTGGCGATCTCCTTGTTCTTCAGGCCTTGGGAGAGCAGGCTGACGAGCTGCCCTTCGCGCTGCGTCAGGGCAATGCGGCGGGCGCAGAGGAAGCTGTCGGTAAGCGCCTTTTCGAACCACAATTCACCGGCCTGGACCTTCTGGAGGCACTTCACCTGGAGGTCGGTGGGAAGGGTTTTGCGTAGGATACCGCGAACGCCGAGGCCCATGGCCTGGAAGGCCAGCTCGGTCGAGATCGAATTCACCCAGAGAACGATTTTGCAGCTCATCATGGTGTGCTTCATGTCGCTCAAAACAGCGAATGTCACCTCATGAGTAAGGTCCATCAGGACCAGGTCTGGGGCGCCGTGAGCTACCTGTTCCATCATGCCCGTAACGGTGGAACAGATGGGCAGGAGTTCGAATCCCTCCACCTGCCGGAGCACCGATTCGAGCCCTTTCGCCAATATCGGTTCGTCGCTGTAA
>Ga0335077_10011059_pt1 | contig 11281 bp, 21 predicted proteins | sample Lox_Sample_31_FD_207151 | JGI IMG/M metagenome (GOLD analysis project Ga0335077, IMG submission 207151) | Soil microbial communities from Loxahatchee National Wildlife Refuge, Florida, United States - Lox_Sample_3.1 | ecosystem: Environmental > Terrestrial > Soil > Wetlands | place: USA...
GTGAGCTGCGAAGTCACTTTGATCACCCCCGTGGCGCTCGAGAAGGGGCTGCGTTTCGCGATTCGCGAAGGCGGCCACACCGTTGGCGCCGGCGCGGTCACGGACATCATCGAGTAACGCCATGAGACAAGGAGACAAAATTCGCATTCGCTTAAAGGCTTACGATCACCGGATTCTGGACCAGTCCACGCGGGAAATCGTGGAAACCGCAAAGCGCACCGGCGCCGACGTTGCCGGCCCGATTCCGCTGCCCACGACCATCAACCGCTGGACCGTGCTGCGCTCGCCGCACGTGGACAAAAAGTCGCGCGAACAGTTTGAAATGCGCACGCACAAGCGGCTGATCGACATCCTCGAACCCACGCCGGACACGGTGGACGCGCTGATGAAGCTTGATCTGCCCCCGGGTGTGGACGTGGAGATCAAGGCCTTCGGGCATGCGGCGAAGTAGGTAGGGCCGGGTTTCAACCCGGCATCTTGAGACGTACGCAGCCAATACCCTAGAGGCAAGCTGCGAGAGAGAGAAAAGGGAAATGTCAGTCGACGGGATTATCGGAATCAAGCTGGGAATGACGCAGGTCTTCGCCGAAGACGGCAGCTTGGTGGGCTGCACGGTCTTACAGGCCGGTCCGTGCGTCGTGGTGCAGCGCCGCACCAAGGGCAAGGACGGCTACGACGCGGCGCAGTTGGGCCTGGTCGAATTCGTCAAGCCGCAGCGCATCAACAAGCCGCTGACCGGCCACTTCAAGAAGGCCAATGTCGCGCCAGTGAAGATTCTGCAGGAAGTGCGCTTGCCGGATTCGAAGGATGAAACCAAGGTCGGCGATCGCGTGCTGGTGGAAAACTTCAAGGCTGGCGAACTGGTCGACGTCAGCGGCGTGAGCAAGGGCCGCGGCTTTGCGGGCGGCGTGAAGCGCTGGCACTACGCCGGGGGCGACGCCAGCCACGGTTCAATGTTCCACCGCGCGCCCGGTGGCATCGGTGGCAGTTCGTTTCCGTCGCGCGTGTGGAAGAACCAGCACTTCCCGGGTCACATGGGCAACGAAAAAGTGACCGCGAAAAATTTGAAGGTGATCAAAGTCGACACCGACGAGAACCTGTTGCTGGTTCGCGGTTCGGTGCCGGGCCCCAGTGGACAGTACATTTTCATCCACAGGGCCAAGAAAGCGGCGAAGAGGGCAAAGCATTGAGTTAACGGCCACCAACCGTTAGTCCAATGCGAACGGCTGAAGACTGGTTGGAATTTTGGAAGAAAGACGAGAGAGCAACGACATGCCAGTAGTAGACGTAGTCAATCTAGACGGCAAGAAGGTCGGCCAGGTCGAACTGGCGGACACGGTCTTCGCTGCTGAGGTGAACAGGCACCTGTTGCACGAAGCTTCGCGGTGGTATCTCGCGGGGCTGCGCCGCGGCACGCACAAGACCAAGGAGAAGAGCGAAGTCAGCGGCGCCGGCCGCAAACTCTGGCGGCAGAAGGGCACCGGGCGCGCGCGCATCGGATCGATCCGGTCGCCTCTATGGCGCCACGGCGGCACGGTCCACGGCCCCAAGCCGCGCACGTACGAATACGCGCTGCCGAAGAGAATGCTGCTCGGCGCGCTTCGCTCGGCGCTCTCCGCCAAGCTTGCGGAACAGAAATTGACCGTGGTGGATGCCTGGGTGCTCGAAACGCACAGGACCAAGGCGCTGCGCGCCGCGCTCGATAAGCTCAGCGCGGAATCGACCGCACTGCTCGTCGCCGCGGGCGACAACCGCAACCTGGAGCTCGCCAGCCGCAATCTTGACGGCGTGAAACTCGCCGCGAGTAACGCGCTGCAGCCTTACGATGTCCTGCGCCACGACCGTCTGGTGGTCTCAAAGGATGCCGCCGCTCGCCTCGTGCGTGCGCTTGATCCGGACCGTCAGCCCGCGGAAGCACCGCATGTGGAATCGATTGCTCCCGCTCCGGCCCCGAAGAAGGAAGCTGCGCCGAAAGCCGCCGCGAAGCCCGCGGCCAAAAAGACGGCTGCGAGAAAGCCAGCAGCCAAGAAGGGCAAGGAGTAAGTGATGGCAGCCCCCCATTATCAGGTTATCCGGCGCCCCATCATCACCGAGAAGGGACTCGGCGTGAAGGAACTGCAACACACGGTGGTATTTGAAGTCGCCGCAGGCGCCACGAAGACCGAAATCAAGGAAGCGGTGCAGCAGATCTTCAAAGTGAAGGTGGACGGTGTGCGCACCGCGAATTTCCCCGGAAAGATGCGCCGCCGGGGACAGAAAGAAGGCTACCGGCGCGACTGGAAGAAGGCCTACGTGAAGCTCGCCGAGGGCGAGAAGATGATCGAGTACGCGGAGAATCTGTAGGACGGCAGGTCGACCGCCACATGGGCGGAAGTTTTGGAAGGTAAGAGGCAGAGATGGGAATCAAGAGCTTTAATCCATACACGGCGTCGCGGCGGTTCATGACCGTGCTCGACAAGAGCGAGATCACCAAAGAGACGCCGGAGAAGGGCTTGCTCGAGCCGAAAAAACGCTCGGGCGGCCGCAACAACCGCGGCGAAGTCGTCGTGTGGCACCGCGGCGGCGGGCACAAGAAGCAGTACCGCGTGGTGGACTTTCGCCGGGACAAGGAAGGTGTGCCGGCGAAGGTGGCGGCGATCGAGTACGACCCGAATCGCAGCGCCAACATCGCCCTACTGCACTACGCCGACGGCGACAAGCGCTACATCCTTCATCCCGTGGGTCTCGAAGTCGGTGCCACGGTGACGACCGGCGAAACCGCGGACATCCTTCCGGGCAATGCCCTGAAGATCCGCAACATTCCTCCCGGCACGATGGTGCACAACCTGGAACTCTATCCGGGACGCGGCGGACAGGCCGTCCGCACCGCGGGCGCTTCGGCGCAGTTGCTCAGCAAAGAAGGCGAATTCGCGCTGGTGAAGATGCCTTCCGGCGAAGTACGGAAATTTTCCGTGGATTGCAAGGCGACCATCGGCCAGGTCGGCAATCTCGACCACGAAAACGAGACGTTTGGCAAGGCCGGCCGCACGCGCTGGCTCGGCGTGCGCCCGACGGTGCGCGGCGTGGCCATGAACCCGGTCGATCACCCGCACGGCGGCGGCGAGGGCCGCGTGAAGGGGAATCATCCGCAAACGCCGTGGGCGTTCCCGACGCTCGGCAAAAAGACGCGCCGCAACAAGCGCACCGAGCGCATGATCGTGCAGAGAAGAAAGTAGTCAGTCATAGGTTTTTGAGTTTGAAGTCAGAAGTGAGAAGCAGGAAAGCAGTTAGGTAGGCTGAGGGGTTTTAGGTTCTGGTTGGAGAGGTATTACCTGGAACTTGCAACTCGGAACCTAAGACCGTTTTTGACGGGGCGCGATCCTGAACGAGAGCGCCCCAGGTAGAGCAAGAAGCAACCGCAGATCCTGGCTGGCGCGGGGCAGAGCTGGCCGGGGGAAAGCGACAACCATGAGAGCGACACGAACAGCACGCTCCGCCGGACGTCGGGCGCGTCCCGTGAAGCGGGTGAGCAAGAGAGCGGCAGCGAAGCCCGCTGCCAAACCGGTGGTGAAGGCGGCCATACCTCCTGAGCCGGTGCTGTACAAGTTGTGCAAGCCGGGATGGACAGTGATTGTGGAGCGCATCCCGAACGCGTTGGGCACGCGGTTTGTCTGCCCGTTCTGTCCGAAGTCGCACCGTGTGCCTGGTCCGGTGCGGGGTTTCAAGAAGGTGCGGCACGCCCAGTGGGGGCGGTTGCGCCGCGTGGAGGAATAAGGAAGCGATGGCACGCTCATTAAAGAAGGGGCCGTTTGTGGATGGCCACCTGCGCGAAAAGGTCGAAGGACTGAATACGCGCAACGAAAAAAAGGTAGTGAAGACGTGGTCGCGGCGGTCGACGATCGTGCCGGACATGATCGGGCACACCATCGCGGTCCACAACGGAAAGAAATTCATCCCGGTGTACGTGACCGAGCAGATGATCGGGCACAAGCTGGGCGAGTTCGCGCCGACGCGCTCGTTCAAGGGCCACGCCGTAAAGGCCGCTCTTGAAAAGGCCGCCGGGGTGGCTCCGGCAGGAGGCGGCGCAGCGCCGGCAGCAACCGCTGCGGCTCCCGCGCCGAAGGCATAAGAAATGGCTGACCTACAGGTACAACAGGCTTCGATTGAAGCTCACGCCATGGCGCGGCATGTCCGCATGTCGCCGCAGAAAGCGCGTCTGGTGATTGATTTGATCCGCGGGCAGAAAGCCCAGGACGCGCTGCAGTCGCTGCGGTACACCCCGAAGCGCGCGGCCAAGCATATCGAGAAGGTCTTGCGCAGCGCCATCGCCAACGCCGAGAAGAAGGCAGAAGACGCCGGAGCGCCACTCGATGTGGATCAGCTCTACGTGAACAAGTGTTTCGTGAACGAGGGCTCGCGCTGGAAACGCCTGCGCCCCGCGCCGATGGGCCGGGCGTTCCGCTACCAGAAGCGCACCGCGCACATCTGGGTGGGTGTGAGCGAGCACCACATCGCCGCCGCCGAACGCGTGGCGGCCAACATCGCCGAAGCGGAAGCACAGAAGGGCGTACGCGGCACCGCGCGGCGCGTTCGCAAGGCCTTGACCGGGAAGCAAGCTCCCGCGAAGAAGGGGAAGAAGTAGCCGGCCCGGCAAGGGCCGCACAAGGAAGGCTTATGGGACAAAAGACTCACCCGTACGGATTTCGCCTGGGCTACAACAAGCCCTGGAAGTCGCGCTGGTATGCCGACCGCGAATATGCGGACCTGCTGCACGAGGACGTGAAGCTTCGCCGCGAGCTGAAGAACCGGCTGAAGAGCGCGGGAGTCAGCTCGATCGACATCGAGCGGGCTGCGAACAAGCTGGTCGTGCGTATCGCCACCGCGCGCCCGGGGATCATCATCGGGCGCAAAGGTGCGGAAATCGACAAGCTGAAGCAGGAGGTCGGCAAGCGCACCAAGCGCGAAGTGCACATCGACATCGTCGAAGTGCACCGCCCGGAGCTCGACGCGCAGCTCGTCGCGGAATCGATCGCGCTGCAGCTCGAAAAGCGCGTGGCCTTCCGCCGCGCGATGCGCAAAGCCGTGGATTCGGCGCTGCGATTCGGCTGCAAGGGCATCAAGGTGCGCGTGGCCGGCCGGTTGAACGGCGCGGAAATCGCGCGCAAGGAATGGTACCTGCAGGGACGGTTACCGTTGCAGACGCTCCGCGCCGACATCGATTTCGGCACCGCCGAAGCGCAGACCACCTACGGAGTGATTGGCGTGAAGTGCTGGATCTATCAGGGCGAGAACATTCCCCGCCGCGTGAAGCGCGAGGATGGCAAGCCTGAAGCGGTTGCCGCCGCTTGATTGGTGCAAAGTTGTGTAGCGGACGCCTTCTGAGGCGGGCCGGTTTCGAGAAAGAGCTTAAGCAGTACGAAGGAATAGACTGATGTTGATGCCGAAGAAGGTGAAATACAGAAAACAGCAGCGCGGGCGCCGCAAGGGCAAGGCCTGGCGCGGGGGAAGTTTGTCATTCGGCGAGTACGGGTTGAAGGCGCTCGAGAATGCCTGGATCACCGACCGTCAGATCGAAGCGTCGCGTGTGGCGATTACGCGATTCATCAAGCGCGGCGGCAAGCTGTGGATCCGCATCTTTCCAGACAAGCCCTTCACGAAGAAGCCCGCGGAGACCCGCATGGGCAAGGGCAAGGGTGCTCCGGAACGCTGGGTGGCGGTGGTGAAGCCCGGGCGGATCATGTTTGAGATGGCGGGGGTCGACGAAGCCACGGCCAAGGAAGCCCTGAGTCTGGCGGCGCACAAGCTGCCGATTCCGACGAAGTTTGTCACCCGCGCAGGAGGAATCTGACGATGGCCCGGCGTATCGAAAAAATTCGCGAGGAAGGCGCGACCGAGTTGCAGGCGCGCGAAAAGGACTTGACCGAACAGATTTTCCGGTTGCGGTTTCAATTGACCACCGGGCAGGCGGAAGCCCTCAAGCGGCTCCGCGAAGCGAAGAAAGATCTTGCGCGGGTGAAAACCCTTCTCCGCGCACAGGAACTGAGCGCCGGGGCGAAGCCGGCGAAGGCAGGTAAGTCGGCATGACAACGGAAACGCAGGCAGCGCCGCAGGCTGAACGCGGTGAGCGCACCGAGCTCATCGGCAAGGTCACCAGCGCGAAGATGGAAAAAACGATCGTGGTCGAAGTGCAGCGGTTGGTGCAGCACCCCAAGTACCGCCGCGTAGTCCGCATTTCGAAAAAGTTCTACGCGCACGACGAAAAGCGCCAAGCCAAGCAGGGCGATACGGTACGCATAGTGTCCACCCGGCCACTCTCGCGCCTGAAGCGCTGGCGCTTGAAGGAAGTGCTGGCGCAGACCGCGTCGGCCAAGTAAGGGGGCAGGGGAGCGAATCATGATTCAGATGCGAACCTGGCTGACGGTGGCCGACAATTCCGGAGCGCGGAAGCTCATGTGCATTCTGCCGGTTGGCGGCGATGCGGGATTGAAAGCGGGACTCGGCGACATTGTCACCGCTTCGGTGAAGGAAGCCACGCCGGAAAGCCAGATCAAGGAAGGCAAGGTTGTGAAGTGTGTGATAGTGCGGATGCGCAAGGAACAGCGGCGCCGGGACGGCACGTACATCCGTTTTGACGACAACGCCGCGGTGCTGATCAACGATGCGGGCGAGCCCGTGGGTACCCGCGTGTTCGGGCCGGTGGCGCGCGAACTGCGCGAGAAGAAATTTACCAAGATCGTTTCGCTGGCTCCGGAGGTTTGGTAAGTCATGGCACAGACGGCAGTGAAAATCTACAAGATCAGCATCCGCAAGGGTGACAACGTCCGGGTGATGAGCGGGCGTGACGCCGGCAAGCACGGGCGGGTTCTTTCCGTGAATCCGCGCAAGAACACCGTGATCGTCGAGCACGCCAACATCATCAAGCGGCACACGCGGCCGAACCCGTCGAAGAACATCAAGGGCGGCATCGTCGAGAAGGAAGGCCCCATCAACGTTTCCAACGTGATGATCGTATGCAGCGGCTGCGGCAAACACGCGCGCATCGGCCATAACGCGTTGCCGGATGGCAGCAAGGTGCGCACCTGCAAACGCTGCGGCACGACGCTCGATAAGTAAGGGATTGGAAGGAACAGAACAGGCATGAAGACGCGATTGCACGAAAGGTACAGCAAGGAGACGATTCCCGCACTGATGAAGCGCTTTGGCTGGAAGAACATCATGGCCGTGCCAAAACTGCAGAAGATCACGGTGAACATCGGCCTCGGTGAAGCGAGCCAGAATGCCAAGCTGCTGGATACCGCGGCGGTGGAGCTCGGGCAGATTACCGGACAGAGGCCCATCATCACCCGGGCGAAGAAGTCCATCGCGAATTTCAAGATCCGCAAGGGCATGGCCATCGGCTGCGCGGTGACGCTGCGCGGGGAAAAGATGTACGAATTCCTCGACCGGCTCTGCAACGTGGTGCTGCCCCGCGTGCGAGACTTTCGCGGGCTACCCTCGAACGCCTTCGACGGCCGCGGCAACTACACCCTGGGGCTGAAGGACCAATTGGTGTTCCCGGAAATCGACTACACGCGCGTGGACAAGATCAAGGGCATGAACATCACGCTCACGACGAGCGCGAAGAACGACGAGGAAGGCCGCGAGCTGCTCAAGGGCCTTGGCGTTCCGTTGCGCGAAAAAGGGGGAGTACAGTAAATGGCACGCACCGCAAAGATCGCCAAAACCTTGAAGAAGCCGAAGTTCAAGTGCCGCACGCGCAACCGCTGCCGCGTATGCGGGCGCGCCCGTGGGTATATCCGCAAGTTTCAGATGTGCCGCATCTGTTTCCGCGGCATGGCGCTCCGCGGGGAAATCCCCGGAGTGGTGAAATCGAGCTGGTAGGAGCGAGATAGAACATTATGCAGACGGATCCCATTGCCGATTTTTTGACGCGAGTCCGCAACGCGGCCGCCGCGAAGCACCAACGCGTGGACGTTCCGGTCTCGAAGCTGAAGACCGAAATCGCGCGCATCCTCAAGGAAGAGGGTTACATCTCGACCTACAAACTGGTCGAGGAAAACAAGACGCGAAAGACGCTGCGCGTTTTCCTCAAGTACACGCCGGACCGCCGCAGCGTCATCACCGGCATGAAGCGGATTTCGCGCCCGGGGCAGCGCCGCTACGCGGGCGCGACCGACGTCAAACCTGTCGTCGGCGGGCTCGGCATCAGCATCCTGACTACGCCGAAAGGCCTGATGACCGGCCGCGCGGCGCGCAAAGCCAACGTCGGCGGCGAACTGCTTTGTGAGGTCTGGTAGGGAACGGGCAAGTCAGTAGTTCGTAGTTGGTCGTCAGTGGTTGGAAGTTGGCAGTGGGAAGCGAAGAGCCGTTAGCTGCGGACTTCCGACTCCTGGTTTCCGGCTCGATCGAAGAGAGTTCTAGAGAAGGACGAAGAGCAAATGTCACGTATTGGTCGCAAACCGATCGCAGTGCCCGCGGGCGTGAAGGTCAACACCACGGGCGGCAAGGTGGAAGTGCAAGGCCCCAAGGGCAAGTTGAACGTGCTGGTGCCGCGGCAGATCCGCCTGGAGCAGAAAGACGGCGTGCTCACGGCAATCCGCGAGAACGAAGAGCATCGCGCGCTGCACGGCCTGGCGCGGGCGCTGCTGGCCAACGCCGTTCACGGCGTCACGCTGGGATTTAAGAAGGAACTTGACATTGTCGGCGTCGGCTACCGCGCCGAACTGAAGGGAAAGGTCGTTTCCTTTGCGCTCGGCAAATCGCACCCCGTGGAGTTTCCGATACCCGAGGGGATTCAGATCGCCGTGGACAAGCAGACGCACATCGTCGTCAGCGGTGCGGATAAGGCGCAGGTCGGGCAAGTGGCCGCGGATCTGCGCGCGCTGCGTCCGCCCGATCCGTACAAACAGAAAGGCATCCGCATCACCGGCGAGCGCCTGAAGAAGAAGGCGGGCAAGGCGGGAGCCAAGGCTGGCGCGGCGTAAGGAGTTTTCAGTAATCGGTTCCGAAAGGAGACTGAGAACTGGGAACCAGTGATCGGGCTAGAAAAAGAATTTTTGGGGCCCGCGTTCCGAGGCGGGCGGCGAGGTAGAAGAAAAGTTCGAGGTTGTCAGTTACGGTCCAGGGTTCGAAAGCTGTGGTACGAATTCGAACCTCAGAACTGAGGACCTTATTGAAGAGTTTCAAGTTGCCGGTCTTCGGTCAAAGAGTTCCGCAGGTATTCCTGGGAACTTGTAACTGAATACTGACAACTGCTTAAGGAGAAGACAGTGGCATCGGTACCAGTTCGCAAGCTATCGAGAGAAGCGCACCGCCGGCGGGTGCACGCGCGCGTGCGCACGCGTCTGATCGGCACAGCCGAGCGGCCGCGTCTGTGCGTGTACCGCTCACTCGGGCACATCTACACGCAGATCATTGATGACCGCGGGGGGCGCACTATCGTTTCTGCGAGCTCGCTCGACAAGGAAACGAAAAAGAATTTGAAGGGCGGCGGCAACATCGCCTCCGCCAAAGCCGTCGGCAAGACCATTGCCGAGCGCGCCAAGGCGGCCGGCGTCGTCAAAGTCGTGTTCGACCGCGGCGGGTACAAGTATCACGGCCGCGTCAAGGCGCTCGCGGATGCGGCGCGGGAAGCGGGGTTACAGTTCTAACCTATGTCGAAGCAAATTTTGCGTGAAAGTCTGGCGGTACGGCGGCTCCTGGAGGTGAATCCTTCGGACCTGAAAGATGACGTCATCGCCATCAACCGCGTCACCAAAGTGGTGAAGGGCGGCAAGAACCTCAGCTTTTCGGCGCTCGTCGTGGTGGGCGACAGCCACGGCCATGCGGGTTTTGGCATGGGCAAGGCGCGCGAAGTGCCCATGGCCATCAAGAAGGGCATCGAGCAGGCCAAGAAGAACCTGATCAAGCTGAACCTGAAGGGTTCGACGATTCCCCACCAGGTGACCGGCTGGTACGGCTCCGCGCAGGTGCTGCTGAAGCCCGCGCCCGAAGGCACTGGCGTGATCGCCGGCGGCCCGGTGCGCAAGGTGATGCAGGTGGCGGGAATTCAGAACGTGCTGACGAAATCGCTCGGCACCTCCAACCCGCACAACGTGGTCAAGGCCACCTTCGCGGCTCTGCTCGGTTTGAAGGATGCGGGCCAGGTGGCGGAGACGCGCTCGAAGACCGTGGAGGAGTTGAGCGGCAGACCGCCGAAGGCCGAAAAATCCGAGAACAAGGAAAAGGCGGCAGGGGAATAGCGCATGGCAGCGGAAAAGAAAGGCGCGAAGAGCGCCGGAAAAATCAAGGTGAAGTGGGTGAAGAGTTTTATCGGCTGCACCGACGATATGCGGCAGACGGTGCGCGGCCTGGGGCTGCGCCGGATGCACCAGGTGGTCGAGCGCCAGGACACGCCGGAAACGCGCGGCATGATCCACAAGGTGCGCCATCTCGTGGAAGTGGTGGAGTAGGAAATGACAGAAAAGCAGAAAAAGAAGGAAAAGAAGGAACACAACACGGTTTCCCTGGCAACACTTGGCCCGGCCAAGGGCTCGCGGAAGCGCAAGGTGCGCGTCGGCCGCGGCATGGGTTCGAAGCTCGGCAAGACCGCCGGGGCGGGCAACAAGGGACAACAGTCGCGGCGCGGCTATTCACGGCGGCGCGGCTTTGAAGGCGGGCAGATGCCGTTGCACCGCCGCATTCCGAAGCGCGGGTTTCACAACCCGTTCGGCGTGCAGTATTCCGTTGTCAACCTCGAGGAACTGAATGCGTTCCCAGCGGGCGAGACGGTCACCCCGGACCTGTTGCGGGCGCACGGCTTTGTCCGCAGGGCGACCGATCCGATCAAAGTTCTCGGCGACGGCGAGCTGAAAAACAAGCTCACCGTTCACGCGCACGCATTCAGCGCATCGGCCAAGGAAAAGATTACCAAGGCGGGCGGCAGTTTTGAGGTGGTAGCGTAATCGGGTTTCCCGAGGAACCGGCATGAATCGTTTCTGGCAAGCATTCACAAACCTCTTCCGGATCGAAGATCTGCGGAACCGGCTGTTCTTTACGCTGGCGCTCCTGGCTGTTTACCGCCTGGGCGCGCACATTCCGACGCCGGGCATCAATGCGGAGGAACTCCGGCAGCTCATGGAGAAGTCGGCAGGTTCGCTCCTCGGCGTGATCGACCTGTTCAGCGGCGGCAACTTCCGCCGCGTGACGATTTTCGCGCTGGGCATCATGCCGTACATCACCTCGTCGATCATCCTGCAGTTGATGACCGTGGTGTTCCCCTACCTGGAGCGGCTGCAGAAGGAAGGCGAGCTCGGCCGGCGCA
>Ga0335077_10011060_pt1 | contig 11281 bp, 7 predicted proteins | sample Lox_Sample_31_FD_207151 | JGI IMG/M metagenome (GOLD analysis project Ga0335077, IMG submission 207151) | Soil microbial communities from Loxahatchee National Wildlife Refuge, Florida, United States - Lox_Sample_3.1 | ecosystem: Environmental > Terrestrial > Soil > Wetlands | place: USA: Florida...
GTGGCTCACCGTCCACGAAACACTGACAAAATTATGGAAACCACAACCTCGTTTGACCTGAACCGCGCGATTCAACAATGGCGCGAAAACCTCGGCCAATCGCCCGCTTTTCAACGCGAGAACCTCAATGAACTCGAATCACACTTGCGTGATTCCGTGGCCGTGCTGCAAACCTGCGGGCTTTCCGCCGAGGAAGCCTTCCTGATCGCAACCCGGCGCATCGGCAAAGGCGGCTCGCTCGAAACCGAGTTTAGCAAGGTGAATGGGACAGCCGTCTGGCTGGACCGGTTTTTCTGGATGGTGATCGGTTATCAGGTCTGGGTTTTTCTCTCAGGAACGATCGCGATGCTCTCCCGCGGCGCACTGTTTTTCGGTTTGAACGGTGTCGGTTACAATTTCAAGGCGCATGGTCATGGGTGGTTGGCCGTGACGTATGCGCTGGTACAGCTGGCTGGATTTGCCGGCAGCCTGGCGCTCTGTTGGTGGTTGTTTCGCCGGAAGGCACAATCCCTGGGCCGAAGCCTTGAACGATGGCTGCAACATCGTGGCCGTCTGGCCTTGCTGTTTGTCGCGCTCTACTTGCTTTCCCTGTCGCTGGCCCTGATTGGCGGGGGAATGCATTATCTTATGGAATCAACCGTGGGCCGTGAAAAAATAATCCAGTTTTACAGTTCTCAAGGTATTTCCGCGTTGGTCACTACTCTGATCACCACCGCGGTTTTCCCCGCACTCGTTTTGTTGCTTGCGCGCAAACGTCTCCGCCTGCTTGGCTCCTAGCCTTCCTGGCGTCCGCCTGAATCAATTCCGAAGATTTTGCTAATTCGCCGGTTTCTGTTAGTCTAGCTGGCGGATGAATTTTTTCGTTCAACACAGCGAGCTGCGCGACCTCTACGACAAGGTCACCGCCGGTGAACGCATTTCCGAGGCCGACGCGCTCCGGCTGTTTGAATCCAAAGATCTCAACGCCGTCGGCGCCATCGCGGATTTGGCGCGGCAGAAAAAAGTCGGCAACCGCGCCAGCTACATCATCAACCGCTACGTCAACTACTCGAATTACTGCATCCTGTCGTGCCAGTTCTGCTCCTTCGCGCGCAAGAAACGCGACGCGGACGGCTTCCAGTTTTCGGTCGAGGAAATTGTTCAGAAAGCGCGCGAGGCGTTGAAACTCGGCATCACCGAACTGCACATCGTCGGCGGACTACATCCTTCGCTTCCGTTCAGTTATTACACGGATATGCTCAAGGCGTTGCGCGCACTCAACGATGAAATAGGGAGCGCGACTGTCCTGGTCGCATCGGCTGGCGTCTCGCCAACCGAATTTTGCGAGCGGCCAAGTGGTTTTGGCGGGACGCCGAAACCTACGGGCGTGACGCCCGCGCTCCCCGAGCCTAAACCACGTTTGCATTTAAAATGCTTCACTGCCATTGAAATTCTCCACCTCGCTTGGCTCGCCAAGAAATCCGTCGAGGAAACGTTGCGGGAATTGAAGGCTGCCGGACTGGATTCGCTCACCGGCGGCGGCGCGGAGATTTTCCGCAAGGAAGTCCGTTCGGCCATCGCCAAAGGCAAGGAATCCGCCGAGGAATATCTGGAAGTGCATCGCACCTGGCATCGCATGGGCGGACGCAGCACCTGCACGATGCTTTACGGCCATGTCGAGTCGCTCGCCGACCGCGTGGACCATCTGCGGCAATTGCGCGCGTTGCAGGACGAGACGCACAGCTTTGTCGGCTTCGTGCCGCTGGCGTATCAGCCGCAGGACAACGACGTCCCCGTTGAAAATCCACCGACCGGCTTCGATTCACTGCGCACCATTGCCGTCAGTCGCATTTACCTCGACAACTTCGACCATATCACGGCGTATTGGGTCGGCCTGGGCCTGAAGCTGGCGCAAGTGGCGTTGAGCTACGGCGCGGACGATTTGCACGGCACCATCATCGAGGAACACATCTTCCACATGGCCGGCGCGACCTCGCCGCAATTGCAGACCGAGGCGGCCATGCTCAAGGCCATCCGCGAAGCCGGCCGCACGCCCGTCCAGCGCAACACCTTTTACGAACCGATCAAAGTCCTGGCGGACGGCCACCCAGCCGAGGTGACTGAAAATTCCGCGCGCTCAAAAGTGCTGGAAGAGAATCTAGCGACGGCGTGAAACGAATCCACAAGGGCCGAAATGACTCGCGCTGCACACGCCGACAACGCAAACTGTCGGCGCCATGTCATTCAATGACACACAATCTCGCATCGGCTTGGTAAGACGCTTGACCGCCGCATCCAGTTGCTATCTGGCGATGTTTCTTTTTTTGGCGTTGCTGCTGACCGGTTGTTCGACGGTGGTGGCGTACAAGCCCAACCTGCCCGCCGGCCCGGCGAAGCCGCTGGGTTATCCCATTCCCGTTTATGCCGAGAACATGAAGGTTCCCCGGCCCTGTGAAGTGATTGGCACGGTTACCGTTGGCGGCGGCCGTTTCACAATGCGCGGTGGCTCGGTCGAGGAGGAAACGGAGAAGGTGATAAAAACCGCCTGGGAAAAAGGCGCCGACGCCGTGCAGGTGAGATCGGTTGAAGCGCCGGGTTTTACGCGTGCAAATTACCGCGTGGTGGCCGACTTGCTGCGCTATACGGACGCCTGGGAAACCGTTCCTGTCTCAGGGCAATGGTTCGCCAATTATCTCAAAACGAACCAGCAAAACCTCGACCCGATTGAAGGCGTCTGGGACGGGACCGGCACGGTTCCGCATCGCATCGGCATCATGCGGGACAACTCCAAACCGGGCCGGGATTTTGTCGGGTTCATTCTCGACACGGCCGATCCAACTTGGCACGAGGGTTACAAGAAAATTGACATCAAACGCGGGACTCAACCCGGCAGTTACGTCTTCGACTATTACCTCGACGATTTCAGCAAACGGGAGACCACCGTCATTTTGGGGCAAAGCCTGACGTTCTCGTTGATGATTCCGACCTCCGACGAGGACACCGATTACATCACCTATACCAAGAGCCGATAGCGCAATACAAACTCCTTGAAACGTTCACCGATTGAAATATCTGCTGCCGAATCTTCCCGATTCCGCATCGGTTCGGTGGTCTATCTCAACGCCGTGCCGCTGACGCGTGGTATCGAGGACAAGGTCATTTTCACCACGCCCGACCGGCTCGCCGAACTGCTCCGGCGCGATGAACTTGACGCCGCGCTCGTCAGCACAGCGGAGGTTCTGCTCACCGACCGTTATGATATGCTGGACGGCATTGCGATCGCGTCGCTCGGCGAGGTGTACAGCGTGCTGCTGGCGCATCGCCGTCCGCTGGCGGAGCTGAAGGAGATTTACTGCCATATCGCGTCGTTGTCGGGCTTGAATCTCTTGAAGATTCTGCTGGCAGAACGCGGGTTGACGCCGGAGTTCAAGCCGCTGGCCAATCCCCGGAATGCGGCGGAACACGACGCCGTGCTGCTCATCGGTGATCCGGCGATTGATTTTCAACGCGCGCCGCATGAGCACGAAATTCTCGATCTCGGCACGGCGTGGTTCGAGCTGACGAACCTGCCGTTCGTGTTCGCGGTCTGGGCCTTGCGGCGCGGCATTGAAAACTCAGGATTGCGCCAGCAGCTTCGCGACGCGAAGGATTTCGGCGTGGACACGCTGGATTGGATCATCCGCAACCGCACTGAATACGACTACGATTTTCGCAAGGATTACTTCGACTGGCATATCCATTATCACCTGGCCGCGGACGAGAAGCGCGCCATCGCCAAATTTGCCGAGTTACTGCGCAAGCACGGCCTCGGCCCGGTGTATGAGCCGAAGTTTGTCTGGTGACGGGAGGGTCGCCGTGTCGGCGACTCAAATTGGGGACGGCGGCACGCCGTCCCTCCCCAACAATTATTTCGATTCCTTTTCCAACCTCGCCAGCGTTTCCGGGTCGCGCACGTCCACCCAGCGGCCCGGGATTTCCAAACCGGCCAGCTTTTCCCCGGCGGCAACCATGGCGCTGACGGCATCGGTCAGTTCGTATTCGCCGCGTGGAGTTTTTTGCAGGCGCGCCGTAAAGTTGAACAACGAGGGGCGGAAAATATAGATGCCGGCGTTGTACCACGCCGGGGCGCCCGGCTTGAGCCAGCCATCGCGGCGCAATTGTTCCAATTGTTCCGGTGACGGCTTTTCCACGAGCCGTTTCAAACAAAACTGTTCGTCGAAAAAGTTCAGGCCGCCTTTTGTGATGTCCTCGCCGCGCGTGACGGTTATGACGCCCGCAAAATCGCCCTCGTTGAAACGTCGAATCATCTGCGGATACGTTTCGGGTGGGACGAGAATATCGCCGTAAGTCAGCAGAAACGGCGAATCACCGACAAATGCCTTTGCCGGTTCCGGCGCTTTGCCCGTGCCGTCCTGGACAACCTGCCGGCCAAATGCAATGTGCGCTCCCAGTTTTTTGCCGTTACCGAAATGCTTCTCGATGACTTCAGCCCGCCAGCCGGTGACGATGAAGATGTCGCGGATGCCCGCCGCCAGAATTCCCGCGATGATGTGTTCGAGGATGGGTTTGCCCTGCACGGGGAGCATGGGCTTGGGCAACTCGTCGGTGAGGCCCTTCATGCGGGTGCCTTTGCCGGCGGCGAGAATGACGGCTTTCACGGGAAAATTTTAACCACAGATGGACACGGCTTGCCACGCCGAAATTTTAATGAAGGCGGGATGAACACGGATAAAAACAAAAATTTCCGGTCATTCGGTCCACTCGCCGGTTTTCAAATAGGGCTTCAATTTTTCCTTGAGCGTTTCGCGTCCGCGATGGATGAGTGATTTGGTGGCGGAAAGCGAGCAGCCCAAAATCCCGGCGATTTCCTCGTAGCTCAATTCCTCCTGCCGGCAAAGCAAAATGGCGGTGCGCTGGTTTTCCGGCAATTCCGCCAGCGCCTCCTCGATTTTTTGCGCGAGTTCACTGTGCAGCAATTTTTCCGGCGGCGGGACACTGCTTTTGTCCTCGAACTGCTGGCGCGTCCCGCCATCGCGGGACTCGTGCTCGGCGTGGGTTTCCTCGAGCGAATCGGCGGGATGGCGCGAGCGGCGGCGGATTTCGTTCAGGCAAAGGTTGCGCGCAATGGTGAACAGCCAGGTGGAAAATTTGGCGCGGGATTCGTAGCGTTTGGCGGATTTGTAAACCTGCAGAAAGACGTTTTGCGCGAGGTCCTCGGCCTCGGCCTCGTCGCGCAGGGTGCGATAAACGAGGTTCATGACCGGCTGCTTGTATTTTTCCACCAATTCCACGAACGCCGCCCGGTCGCCGCGTTTGACGCGCAGCATCAGGACGGCATCAGGATCGGGATTGGCCGGCATTGACGAACATTAGAATAGACGGATGGCGCGCGACAAGGTTTCGCTGGCGGCGGTGTTCTAATATTAATCCTGCTCTTAATCGTAATCGTTCCGGCCACGGAAATAAGATTATGATGATTAAGGTTAAGAGACTGCTTCTTTGGCATGACTTGCTTTCCCTTCGTTTTGTCCGCAATTTGTGCACCCGGTGCAGGACTTGATCAGAAAAATCGAAGGGGATGCCGAAGCGCGCTTGCCGTTACTGGCCGAGACCGACACGGCGGAAAGACTTTCGCGCTACAAGGCTTTTCTCAAGGTGGAAACCCACCGGCTCAAGTTGTGGCACCGCGGCGGCGCGGGGGGGCGCGAACTCTGCCAGGCGCGCGCGGCGATGCTCGACGCGTTGTTGCGGCACCTCTGGGAGTCCGCGCGCGGAAGCCTGTCGCTCCAGGCGCAAAAGGAATTTCCCCCCCTGGCCCTGGTAGCCATCGGCGGTTACGGCCGGGCGGAACTGAATCCGTACAGCGACATTGATTTCATGTTTCTGCACTACGGCCAGGTCGCCGCCGGCAAACCGCTGCCCTATTTGTCCCGGCTGATTCACGGCGTGTTGTACCCGCTTTGGGACATCGGCCTGAAGGTCGGCTACGCGGTGCGCAGCCTTGACGATTGCGTGAAGGTGGCCAACACCGACATGCAGTCCAAAACCTCGCTCATTGAGTCACGTTTGATTGTCGGCGACGAAAAGTTGTTCAAAAAATTCCAGCAAGCGCTCATGGACAAGTGCGTGGAAGGTTTTGAGAGGAAATACATCGCCGCGCGGGTGGAAGACCAGAAGGGGCGTCACGGCAAATTCGGCAATTCCGCCTGCATGCAGGAGCCAAACATCAAAAACGGCTGCGGCGGTTTGCGTGATTTTCAAAACCTGCTGTGGATGGCGTTTTTCAAGTATCGCGCGCGCAGCCTGGGTGAATTGGAAAGCCGCGAATTCGTCAGCAAATTCGAACACCGGCAACTCGAAGCCGCTTACGACTTTTTACTGCGGGCACGGACGGAATTGCATTATCAGACCAATCGCGCGGTGGACGTGCTGGGCAGAAATCTGCAGCCCGCTGTGGCACTCAGCCTGAGTTACAGCGACCGGTCGCCGAGCAAGCGGATCGAAAAATTCATGCGCGACCTTTATACGCACATGCGCAATGTGTTTCTCATCACGCGCACGCTGGAACAACGCATGGCGTTGCTGCCCGCCACGCCGGGAAAACTTTCGCTGCGCGCATGGCTCCCCAGGCGTCCCCTGCCGGAACCCGTGGACGGTTTTTTGTTCATGGACGGCGAGATTCGCGCCGCCTCGAGCCGCGTTTTTCGGGAACAGCCCCAGCGCCTCATGCGGGTTTTCCTTTATGCGCAGCAACGGCAGTTGCCCCTGCACCCTGACCTGGTGCAACTCATCCGCAATGAACTTTCGCTGGTGAACCGCGGTTTTTTGAACGACGCGCACGTGCGGGAGACGTTTTTGACTGTCCTTGAACAGCGTGGCGCGGTCGCGTCCATTCTACGCGCCATGCACGAGGTGAATTTGCTCGGCAAATACATTCCCGAATTCGGCAAGCTTACCTGTCTCGTGCAGCACGAATTTTACCATCAATATGCCGCCGATGAGCACACGCTGGTCTGCCTCGAACAACTCGACCGCGTGTGGGAAGCCGAGAACCCGCCGCATAAAACTTATGCACCGCTGTTCCAAGGCCTCGAACGCCCCGGCTTGCTGTATCTGGCGTTGCTGTTGCACGATGTAGGCAAGGCGGAACACCACAAACGGGGCCGGCATCCGGAAGTGAGCGCCGAAATGGCCATGCGCGTCGCCAAACGGCTGCGCCTCGACAGCGCACAGGCGCACACGCTGCACGTCCTCATTGAAAACCATCTGCTCATGGCCAGCGTCTCGCAACGGCGCGACCTCGACGACGCCGCGGTCATCCGCAATTTTGCGCGAAAAATTGAAACGCCTGAAACACTGAACCTGCTCACGTTGCTGACGTTTGCCGACTCCCAAGGCACAAGCGACAAGCTCTGGAACGGATTCAAAGACGCGTTGCTATGGCAATTGCATACCCGCGCGATGATCCTGCTCACCGGCGGCACGGAATTCGTCCGCGCCGGGGAAGCCCAGCGTGAGTCGCTCCTGCAGGAAGTCCGGCAACTGGCTGGCAAATCGCTGAGCGATGAGGAGATCAACACGCATTTTGGCACGCTGCCGGACCGTTATTTTCAAGTCCGCACTGCCGGGGAAATTGTTGATGATCTGGAACTGGCACATCGTTTCCTGAACCGGCTCATTCGTGAAGACGACCGCGTGCTCTCGCCGACCATCGCCTGGCGCGACGAGGCGGATCGCGGCTACAATGCCGTCAAAGTCTGCACCTGGGACCGCGCCGGATTGTTCAGCAAAATCACCGGTTCGCTCAGCGCGGTCGGGTTGAACATTCTGGGCGCGCAGATTTTCACCCGTACCGACAGCATTGTGCTCGACACGTTTTTCGTCAACGACGGGTGCACGGGCAATCTCGCCACGCGCCGGCAGCACGACCAATTCGCCGAGTTGCTGGAAAAAGTTCTGACGGATGAGGAAATTGATCTGCCTGCACTCATTGCGCGCCAGATCACCCAACGCCCGGCTTATCTGCCTTACACCGGCGAGCACCTGGAAACGCTGATTCACTTCGACAACGAGGTGTCTGAGACGCGCACGCTCATTGAAATTGAGACCGAAGATCACCTCGGCCTGCTTTACACGATTTCCCAGACCCTTTCCCAACTGGCGGTGGACATTGTCAGCGCCCGCATCGTGACCGAGCGCGGCGCGGCCATAGACAGCTTTTACGTTTGCGAACTGAACGGCGGCAAAATTGTTTCGCCCGAGCGGCAGCTTCAGATTGAAGACCAGTTGCGCAACGCGATCAACCGCCTCCGCCTCGCGTCGTAATGCTTGCAAAGCTGTTGCCAGGCGCCGCGCGGTCTGGTAAAAGCAAAAAAGCAGGGCGCGACAATGGCGGCTCGACAAGCCGGTTGCATTGCCATGGCGTGGCAGGCGTGCCGCGTCGGTCTTCGCCATGTAGGCTACGACTCGACAGGCCGGTAGCGCAGCGGAGGCGGGCTTGCCGCGCTGAAGCGTAGCGTAAGCGGGTGTGGTTCAGTGGTAGAATGCGGGCTTCCCAAGCCTGAGATGAGGGTTCGATTCCCTTCACCCGCTCCAAGCTTCATAAAACTCAATATAATCAATTGATTTATGAGTTTTTGAGGATTGAAGAAGTCACCAGTGCTAAAGCCTAGTGCTAAAAACTTCACCCGTGTTATTGGTGTTTGACGATGTTGTTTTGCAGGATTGAGCCTCTGCTTCGCACCGTTCGATAAACGCCAAGATGCTGGCGAGATGGAACAATCGGACGCCTTTGATCTGACCGGGTTTAAGAATGGAGACGGAGCGGATAAAGCCTTTGGCCGCCCATTCGTAAAGTTTTGCCCGTGAGCAGCCCGAATAAAATTCGTGCCCGTGCTTGGGCGCTCGAATCCAAACCGGCAGATTCCCGTCGCGCTCGGTTGCCAGTTCGCGGCGCGGGATTGTGTGAATCGGTTGCTGCTCTCCGGCCTGCTTGAACTGACCGGCGGCATGAAGTTGAAAGAACTTTCTCGATAGTCACCCATTTGGACGCGAATTTTATCCGAACCAGGGCGGGTGCGTGTGCAACCTTTGCATAAAATGACTGTGAGATTTGAGGCCGCAATTGGGCGGAATTGAGCATCTGCAAATCACGGGACAGGCACATTTTTTCACATGGAAGCCTGACCCCTTCGCCAGTGAAGGATTCTGTGTCCGCCGATTCTCCGGCGGATTTCCGGCGGCATTGCCGCCGCAATGCCGACTGCCATCCGCTCGGATGTCCGCTGGACTACCGGCGGCATTTCCGAAATTTATCCGCCGGATTATCCGGCGCATTTGACGGGCTATTTCCGGGCAACTGCAGGGCGGTGTCCCGCTCATTGCCCGGAAAAAACCGTGACGCATCCGCGCTGATTCCGTGCGCGGAATCAGGCGTGGCATTATATGTCGCCGGTCGGCGCGTCAATCTCTTGCTCGCCCTGTCACCTTTCTGCGCTCCAAATTGACTCGCCGCCCGGCTCCCGGAATTTTGCCCTTACGATCCCGCGCCCGGAGAATTGATTTGCAAAGATGCCAACCGAATTCAAATGCCTTGCAAAGGAATCTTTTTTTGCGCGAGACCGTCCCCACCCTACTACCGGGCCACCCGCTGCACATGTGCCGAACTCGTGCGCTAGGGACGCTTATACCGAGTAAATCCATTTCTTGAAGCTACGGCTGGCAACGGTGCGTTATCCCATGCTGGAAGTCACCGCGATGGTCGAGCCGTTTGAGAACGGGCGGGGCTTTCCGTTGCGTGTGTTGCGGGCGGGAAAACCCAGACAAAGTTAGCCAGCCAATAATCTGGAAAGCTTTTGCTTTGATTGCCCCGCATCGTTATGGAAAGAATCCGACGATGACGGAAGCCGTCCCATCATCACCGCGTTCTGCGGATAGTTACTGGCTGACGCGGTTTGTCATGCTGCGACTGCTGGGGTTTGTCTATGCCGTGGCATTCCTGGCCGCGGCGAAACAAATCCTGCCGCTGATCGGTTCACACGGACTCCTGCCGGTAAATTTATTTCTCGAACGGGTACAAAACGCTTTGGGTTCGCCGGTCGCCGGGTTTGTGCGGCTGCCATCGCTGTTCTGGTTCGATCATTCGGACGCCTTCCTGCAACTGGCGGCGTGGGCCGGTTTCGCCCTGTCCTGCGTCGTCGTGGCCGGCTACGCCAACGCCATCGTCATGGCCGCGCTTTGGGCGCTCTATATGTCGTTCGTCCACGTCGGGCAGGACTGGTATGGCTACGGCTGGGAAATCCAACTGCTGGAAACCGGCTTTCTGGCCATCTTCCTTTGCCCTCCGCTCGATGGCCGCCCGTTTTCGAGACGCGCGCCGCCGGTGGTGGTGCTCTGGCTGTTCCGCTGGCTCATCTTTCGCATCATGCTCGGCTCGGCGCTCATCAAACTGCGTGGCGACTCCTGCTGGCGCGATCTGACCGCACTGTATTATCACTTCGAGACCCAGCCGATTCCGGGTCCGTTGAGCCGCTGGTTTGACTTCCTGCCGCACTGGATATTAAAGGCCGGTGTCCTGTTCAATTTCCTCGCGGAACTGATTGCGCCGTGGTTTGCCTTTTATCCGCGCATGGCCCGGCGCGTGGCGGGTGTGGTCATGGTGCTGTTTCAATTCACTCTGATCCTGAGCGGCAACCTTTCCTTCCTGAACTGGCTGACCATCGTGCCGGCGCTGGCGTGTTTCGACGACGGTTTCTGGTCGAAATTGCTGCCGCGTGCCCTGGTAAATCGCGCGACGAGAGCCGCCGCTGCAGCCCAGCCATGCCCTCCGATGCAACACACCGCGTTGGCAGTTGCGGTGATTGTCGCTGCGTTGAGCATTCAACCTGTTCTCAACATGATTTCGCCGCAACAGGTTATGAACACGTCGTTCAATCCACTCGACTTGGTGAATACCTATGGCGCGTTCGGCACGGTGGGCCGCGAGCGGTTGAACGTCGTTTTTCAAGGCACCGACGCCAACGTGCCCGACGACCGCGCGGTGTGGAAAGACTATCCTTACCAGGCGTTGCCCGTCGCATTGAACAAGCGGCCTCCGCAGATTGCGCCTTATCAGCCGCGACTGGACTGGCAGATGTGGTTCGCCGCGATGAGCACGCCGGATCAGTATCCCTGGACGCTTAATCTGGTCTGGAAACTTCTGCACAACGATCCTGGCGCCTTGAGTCTTTTTGGTGGAAACCCGTTTCCCGACAAGCCGCCGCGTTACATTCGCGCCGTGCTCTACCGCTACGAATTCGCCCGG
>Ga0335077_10011061_pt1 | contig 11280 bp, 8 predicted proteins | sample Lox_Sample_31_FD_207151 | JGI IMG/M metagenome (GOLD analysis project Ga0335077, IMG submission 207151) | Soil microbial communities from Loxahatchee National Wildlife Refuge, Florida, United States - Lox_Sample_3.1 | ecosystem: Environmental > Terrestrial > Soil > Wetlands | place: USA: Florida...
ATGCTGTGAGTTCTCTGTGTCCTACCGCCGTATTCTTGTTGTATACTTCCAATCTGCTGAGAATATCAGAGATTTATTGTGTAATATTTTACATTGTTTGTGCACCCTGCAACGCAAGGGGATATTTCATATTTGGTGCGCACCCCCAGATAGCGCGAGGCTCGCGGAGCTGGCAATCTCGCCCGCGGAAGCGCACGCAAATTTCGGAGTTTGTCCGATGTGGACCTATCAGCAGAGCAGCGGCCGGCTGAATCGCGACGGCATCTTCATCGCCGATGGCTATTCCGGGCTCGGCGAGGGCAAGAACAATCCAACAATGCAGAACGTGCACGAGAAAGGGCCGTTGCCGCGTGGGCGATACCTGATCGGCCGTCCAATCGACACCACCACCCATGGTCCCTTCGTGTTGCCGCTCACCCCCGATCCCGGCAATACGATGTTCGGCCGCAGCGGCTTCCTCATCCACGGCGACAGCAAGCAGCACCCCGGCAGCGCCTCGATCGGCTGCATTATCCTTGGCCCCGAGTTCCGCCACATGATCGCCGAGAGCGGCGACACCGAACTCGCCGTGGTGGAGTGAGCGGCCGAGTCGCGAAAAATCCGGCTTCGGGCAGCGCCGCCTTTCAGCGTAAATTCGCGAGCGCGAGGGGTGCGCCCGCTTGGCGGAATTGGTAGACGCATCGGACTTAAAATCCGAACTCTCGAAAGAGAGGTGCCGGTTCGAGTCCGGCAGCGGGCACCACAGGGAAGGGGGCAGGGGGAAGGGGGATGGGGAATGGGCGAGGGGGCTCCCGAGCTCGGGGCGGGAGCGCAGACGCGGCTGCGCTTCTGGTCAGCGAACATGGAGCTGATCCACGGCAACGGATATTCCTGGCCGGGATTCTCTTATACCGATGCCGAGAAGCTGCGCATGGCGGCGATTGCGAAGACGCTGCCAAGCGGGACGTTCGGGCTCTGGCTTTATCTCATCTCGCCGGCGGTCTTCATCGCGCTCGCGGCGGCGATCATCGTGGGGCTCTGGCTTCCGGCGATGGAGATGCTCTTCCCCAATCCCGCGGACACGAAGCCGCTACCCTTCGTGCTGCTGCTCGCGGCTGCGGCCCTGCTCGCGCTATCGCTGGGCTTCTGGGCGGTGATGACGGTGGGGAGTTGGGTCGCGATCCATCTCGGCGGCGCCGGGAGCGGCTATGCGCCGGAGGCGGGGGATGCCGCGCTCTACGCCAAGGCCCGGCACCAGTTCCGCCGGATGATCCTCATCATCTGCGGCGTCTTCGTGCCGGGCTGCTGGCTCTGGATCACTTTCCACATCGAGGCGGGTCCGATCGTGACGGCGCTCAAGCTCGTTTCGATCGCGCTCGTGCTGCTCTCGGGCTACGGGCTCTTCCGCCGGCGCTGAGGATCAATAGGCGGTTGCCCGCGCCTCCTCGTCCTTCTGCCGCGTCCAAGGCGCCTTGTAGCCCGCGCGGAAATCCGGCGGCAACTCGCAAGGCCGGGGATCGAAACTCGCCCAGCGTGCGGGCTTGCCGCGGACGATGTCGCCGGAATGCGGGCTCGGGATCGGATTCGCGGTGTAGGCAAACGAATCGGCGGAGGAATAGACCGGCAGCAAGGTCGGCCGCGCCTTCGTCGAGCGGTTCTCGACCGAGCCGTGGATGGTGCGGCAGTTGAGGAGGAGCGTCGTGCCGGGCCCGCCGGTCGCCGAAACGATATCCTTCTCCTTGAGCCCAGCCAGGTCCTTGTCGGAGATTCGGATCACGAAATTCCCCGCCTCGTCGTACATGCTGAAGAGCGGCCCCGCATGCGAGCCGCGCATGAAGCTCACCGGCCCTTGATCGGCATCGCAGCCGTTCACGTAGATCCCGAAGGTGACGGGCGAGTAATCCGTATGCGGCCAGGCCTGGATGTCCTGATGCCATTTGAAGCCGCGCGTTCCCATCTCGGACTTCACGTTGAGCTTCGCGTGATGGAACTTCACGTCGGGTCCCACCACGTCGGCCGCGAGATCCGTCATGACGGGATCGCAGAAGAACTCCCAGAAGGTCGGGTGCCGGTCCTGCGGGCTCGTGATGCGATGGAGCCGCGGGCTCGCGGCGGTATGGCCTTCCTCCAGCACGAAGACCTCGTCCGTCTTTTTGACGGAGCGGCTGCGGTCGATGAGCTCCGCGAGCGCGGCCTGCAGCTTCGCCGTCCATCGGGGCGGCACATAGTCCGGGAGGATGAGGAATCCGTCCCGGAAATATTGCTCGCGTTGCGCCTCGCTCAGCACATGGGGCCGGAATTGGCGGACTCTATCGGGCAGCATGACGTTTCCCCTTCGTCCATGGTTGAGGCCATCGACGTAGCGGCCGTTAGCTTACTCCGACTGTCGGGAACCGCCAGCCCGCCTACTGGCGGAGTGCCGCCTCAGGCGTGCGCTGCCGCCAACGCCTGCCAGACACGGTGAGGCGTCGCGGGCATGTTGAAATGCGTGATCCCGCGCTCGCGAAGCGCGTCCACCACCGCGTTCATAACCGCCGGCAGCGAGCCCGCGCAGCCGGCCTCGCCGCAGCCCTTGGCGCCCAAGGGATTGGTCTTGGCGGGGACGGGGTGGCTCAGGAACGCAAAGCTCGGGAGATCCGAGGCGCGCGGCAGCGCATAATCCATGTAGGAGCCCGTTAGGAGCTGGCCGTCTTCATCGTAGACCGTGCGCTCCATCAACGCCTGGCCGATCCCCTGTACGACGCCGCCGTGAAGCTGACCCTCTACCAGCAGCGGATTCACGATGATGCCGAAGTCGTTCACCATCGTGTATTTCACGACCTCCGTGACGCCGGTCTCGGGATCGATCTCGACCTCCGCGACGTGGCATCCGTTCGGGAAGGCCGAGGGCGCCTGCTCGAAGACGTGCTTCACGTCGAGCGATTGCGGCAGCTCCGGCGGAAGCCTCAGGCCCGAGCGGAGCTTCGCCGCCAGCTCCATGATGCCGACGCCACGATCGGTGCCGACGATCGTGAAGCGGCCTCCCGCGAACTCGATGTCCGCCACCGCTGCTTCGAGGACGAAGGAGGCGATCTGCTTTCCCTGCTCGATCACCTTGTCGCTGGCTTCGACGATTGCAGCGCCGCTCGCCATCAGCGACTTGGAGCCGCCGGTGCCGCCGCCCGCGATGAGCTCGTCGCTGTCGCCCTGCAGCAGCCGAATTTTCTCGAAGGGCACGCCGAGCTTCGTCGTGAGCACCTGGGCGAAGGGCGAGGCGTGACCTTGGCCGTAGTCGAGCGTGCCCGTGATGATCGTGACGCTGCCATCGCTCTCGAAGCGGATGCCGCCCATCTCCTTCATCGGCGGTGCCGTCACCTCGAGATAGTTGCCGATGCCGCGTCCTCGGAGCTTGCCGCGCGCGCGGCTCTCAGCCCTGCGCTTCTCGAAGCCGCTCCAATCCGCGGCGTCCAGCGCCTGCTGCAGGATCGCCGAGAAGTCGCCGCTGTCGTAGGTCGTGGCGACCGCGGTCGCGAAGGGGATCTGCTCGGGCTGGATGTGGTTGCGCCGGCGCAGCTCCGCGCGGTCGATCCCCATCTCGGCCGCGGCCGTCTCGACGAGCCGCTCCATGTAGTAATTGCCCTCGGGCCGACCGGCGCCGCGATAGGCGCTCACGGGGCTCGTGTTGGTATAGACGCATTTCGTCGAGATCTCCGCGAGCGGCGTGCAGTAGACCCCAACCATGTTCTTGATGGTGTTGAGCGTCGGCATCAGCGGTGCCACGGCCGCGAGATGCGCGCCCATGTTGCCGTAGTTGGTGACGCGAATGGCGAGGAAGCGGCCCTCCGCGTCGAGCGCAAGCTCGCAGCTCGCGAGATGATCGCGGCCGTGCAGGTCCGAGACGAAGCTCTCGGAGCGCTCATCCGTCCATTTGACCGGACGGCCCAGGCTCTTCGCGCCGTGGAAGAGGCAGACATATTCCGGAAAGGCTTGCGCCTTCATGCCGAAGGATCCCCCGACATTGCCGGTGACGACGTGCACCTTGTCGCCGGGTACCTTGAGGATGTCGTTCGCGAGCTGGTTCTTGAGGCCGAAGACGCCCTGACAGCCCGTGTAGATCGTCCAGCGGCCGGAGCCGGGCTCATACTTCGCCACTGCCGAGCGCGGCTCCATCGCGCAGACGACGAGACGGTTGTTGACGATCTCGAGCTGTGTCACGTGCGCGGCTTTGGCGAAGGCCGCGGAGACTTTCTCGGCGTCGCCGAAGTGATAGTCGAGGCAGATGTTGCCGGGAACGTCCCCGTAGAGCTGCGGTGCGCCGGGCTCCGAGGCGGCCTTGGCGTCGGTGACCGCGGGGAGAGGATCGATATCGACGACGACGGCCTCGGCCGCGTCCTTTGCCTGGGCCGCAGTCTCCGCGATGACGCAGGCAATGGCGTCGCCGACGTAGCGCACCTTGTCGCTCGCGAGCGCGCTCCAGGTGGGTGCGTGCATAGGAGTGCCGTCGCGGTTCGGGAAAGCGATCACGCATTTGAAGGCGCCGAACCCCGCGGCGTCGATGTCGGCGGCGGTATAGACTGCGAGCACGCCGGGCATGGCACGCGCCTCTTCCGTGTCGATCTTGCGAATCACGCCATGGGCATAGCGGCTGCGGACGATCGCGGCATAGGCCTGACCCGGCAGCGAGACGTCGTCGCTGTAGCGGCCCTCGCCGCGCAGCAGCCTCGGGTCTTCCTTCCGCGGCACCGGCTGGCCGATGCCGAACTGCTGAAGGGACCAGTCGTGCGAAGTCTCTCGTGCGTCCATCGCTGCCGCCTCATCGCTCCGAATTAATGTTGGATTGCCGCGGCAGTAGCCGACGGTTCCTGCGGAGCGGCGATCTTGCCCAGTGTGCGCGTGCGCCACAAGCGCAAGAATGTGTGGAGACGATCCGTCGGTGGTGTGCCTTTCTCGCTTGCGGTGTGCGCTTTGCCCTCCGGGCGCACGCGTTTGCATCCAAATCGGGCGGAATCCGACAAAAGTTGCGTACGTCGCTCGCAGAACGCAGCGAGCGCAACCTCTGCTCGCATTCGAGCGAGAGGATGCAGGGCAGGCATGCGCGCGCGCTTGCGACCACTTCGGGAGATTCGCTGCGAACATTCCCGATGGGATATGTGAGTTGAAATATCATAAGTCTTTGCGTGGGGAAGAGGCGGTGATGGAACGCCGCAAATTTTTGCGGATGCTGGGCGGAGCCGCGAGCGCTCTGCCGCTTGCCGCCCGTGCGCAGCCGTCGACGGTGCCGAGCATGGGATTTCTCAACGGGGCAACACCGGGGGGATATGCGCCCTATGTGAAGGCGTTCCTCGCCGGCTTGAATCAGGGCGGTTATGTCGACGGGGAGAGCGTCAGGATCGACTACCGTTGGGCCGAGCTCATCATCAATCTGAAAACCGCGCGGTCGCTCGGCATCGATTTCCCCTCCTCGCTTCTCGACCGCGCGGACGTCGTGCTCGATTGATGGCGGGCGCCCCTTTATCGCAATCCAACGACCTGATGCACGACACCCGGCCGCGTGAGCCCCTTGAGTTGGATTTCGCCGACGGGCTCCACGGTCGCGACCTCATCGACCGCCGCCGCGACTCGCTGGCTCACGAGGATTTGGCCGTCGCGTGCGGCGTCGCAGAGGCGTGCGGCGAGGTTGATGACGGTGCCGATCGCGGTGTAGTCGACCTGACCCTCGAAGCCGATCTGGCCGAGCGTCGCAAAGCCCTGCGCGACACCGACACCGAAGCCGATCTCGTGACCGCGTTTTCGCCATTCTTTCGCGAGCGTCTGCGCGGCCTCGCGCATCGCGACGGCGAGCCGCACCGCGCGCGCGGTCGGGTCGGGGCAGGGGATGGGGTCGTTGAAGAACACCATGAGCCCGTCGCCCGCAAAGCGCGTGAGCGTGCCCTCGTGGCGGTGAACGAGCGGGCCAAGCGAGGTGTGATACTCCCGAAGGACGGTCATGACCTCCTCAGGCTCGGCGGTCTCGGCGAAAGCCGTGAAGCCCCGGAGGTCGCAGAAGAGTGCCACGATGTCGCGGCGGTGGCTCGCGAAGATGCTCTCGTCGCCTTTGGAGACGATCATCTCCGCGAGCTGCGGAGCGAGGAAGCGGCGGAGCCGGCCGATGCGCTCGAGCTCTTGCACCTGCCTGGAGACGCGGTCCTCGAGTCCGACATTGATCGAGGCGAGCTCCTTGCGCTGCGTCTCGACGGTATCGTGGAGCGACTTGATGCGGAGCATCGAATGGACACGCGCCACGAGCGCCGCGTGCTCGAAGGGCTTCGTGAGGTAATCGTCGCCTCCGGCCTCGAGGCCTGCCACCACATCCTTCACGTCGGCCTTGGCAGTGACGAGGATGATGGGAATGAAGGGCAGCGATGCGTCGGCCTTCAGCCGCCTCGTCACCTCGATCCCGTCGAGCTTCGGCATCATGATGTCGAGGAGGATGAGATCGGGCAGGGTCTCGCGGACGCGTACGAGCGCCTCCTCGCCGTCGATCGCGGTGACGATCTCGTAACCCTGCGCCTCAAGCCGCATCTTCGCGATGTCGACGTTGGCTTCGTTGTCGTCGACGACGAGAATGCGGGCGGGATCGCGCACCAGTCTTCCTCCTTCAGCCCACGAACTCGCGCACTTTCGCGAGGAGCTGCCGCGGGCTGAACGGCTTCGCGACGTAGCCATCGCAGCCGGCATCGCGCGTTTTCTGCTCGTCGCCCGCAAGCGCGTAGGAGGTAACGGCGATCACGGGTATCCCCTTGAGCTCGGGAATGGCCTTGATGCGCCGTGTCGCCTCGTACCCGTCGATCACGGGAAGCTGAATGTCCATGAGGATCAGGTCCGGCTTGTGCTCCGCCGCCATGGCCACACCCTCCTCGCCGGTCACGGCTTCGATCATCTCGTAGCCCGCACTCGTTAGGAGGTCGCGGATGATGGTGCGGTTGTCCTCGGTGTCCTCGATGACGAGGATGCGTTTGCTCATGCAGCCTCCTCCTTCCGCTCGACGCGGATGGGAATGACGACGTGAAAGGTCGAGCCCTTGCCGAGCTCGGACTCGACGGAAATCGTTCCGCCATGCAGCTCCACGATCTTCTTGGAGATCGAGAGGCCGAGGCCTGTGCCACCCTTCCGCCGCGTATTGGAATTGTCGACTTGCTGGAACTCCTCGAAGATGCGCGCTTGGTCCGCGGCGGCGATGCCGGGACCGGTGTCGCGCACCGCGACGTCGAAGCGGCCGTCGGCGAATCCGACGCTGATGCCGACTTCGCCGGCATCCGTGAATTTGATCGCATTCCCAAGGAGATTGAGCAGAACCTGCGTGAGGCGCCGCTCGTCTCCCCGCGCCAGCGGCAAGTCGCGCGGGACCGCCGAGGCGAGCGTCAGGCCTTTGGCCTTAGCGAGGGATTCCGTGGCGCTGACGACGGAGTGCACCACCGCAGGCATCGCGTAGTCCTCGATTGTGAGGGTGAGCTGGCCTGCCTCGATCTTCGAGAGGTCGAGCACGTCGTTGATGAGGCCGAGAAGGTGCTTGCCGTTGCTCTGCACGCGCTCGAGCACACCCCGCGCCTTCTCCGATAGCTCGCCGTAAATGCCGTCGACCAGCAGCTCCGCATAGCCGAGGATTGCGTTCAAGGGTGTGCGCAGCTCGTGGCTCATGTTCGCGAGGAACTGCGACTTGTGCTGGCTCGCGATCTCGAGCTGGCGGCCCTTCTCCTCGATCTCGCGGAAGAGGCGGGCGTTCTGTATCGCGAGCACCGATTGGCTCGCGAATGTCTGGAGGATGTCGACGGTGCTGGGTGCGAACCGCCCGGCGGCGCGGCGCTGGATCACGAGAGCGCCGAAGACGCGCTCGCTGCGAACGAGGGGGACGATGAGCGCGGATTTGTATCCCGCGAGCAAGGCCGCCCTGCGAAGGGGGCCTGAGGGAGCCGTCGCAAGGTCGGCGATCTCGATCGGGACATTGTCCCTCGCGGCATGGCCAAGCTCGGTCTCTTCCTCGTGAACCGCCATTTCCCTGAGTTTGGAGATGAGCGCTGCCTCGAGCCCGACCGCGTGCCACAGCTGGAAGCAGTGATCGGCTCGGCGATACCGGAAAATCGCGCCGCCATCGGCACCGGAGAGCTCCACCGCCCGTGCGACGATCGTCTCCAGGACGACCCGGAGATCGAGGCTCGAGGTCACGGCTTGGCCCACGACACTCAGCGCGCGCAGATCCTCGACCGAGCGCGCGAGCTCGGCCGAGCTCTGTCGCAGCTCCTCGAAGAGCCTTGCATTCTCCATTGCAATCACGGCCTGGTCGGCGAAGGTCGTCAGTAGGTCGATTTGCTTGGGGGTGAAGGGGATGACCGCGTGGCGGATCACCGAGATCACGCCGATCGCCTCTTCGCCCCTGAAGAGGGGCACGGCCACGAGAGTGCGGAAGTTCTTCACCCAGGGCTCATCCTTGAACATGTAGTCGGGATCGTTGAGCGCGTCGGGAATCTGGATCGCCCGTCCCGCAAGCGCCGCACGCCCCGCCGCCGACCCGCTTCCCGGCAGGAAGGGATGCTCTCGGCAATATTCGCGGAAGCTCTCCATGTCGGAGGCGGTAGTGTGGAGAGCGGCGAGATGATACTCGTCGCCACGCCGCCGGAAGATGAGGGCGGTATGCGCGTCGCAGAGCCGCGCGGCAGTCTCCACCAACGTATTCAAGACGGTTTGGAGCTCGACGGTCGAGCGGCTGATGATCTTGAGCACATCGCCCGTAGCGGTGAGCTCATCGACCGACCGAGCGAGCTCGGAGGTGCGCTGGCGCAGCTCGCCGAGGAGCCGCGTGTTCTCGATCGCGATTACCGCCTGGTCCGCGAAAGTCGTCACCAGCGCGATCTGGTTTTCGGCGAACGAGCGGGGTTCCTGCCGGTAGATCGCGAACGCGCCTACGAGTTCGCCTTTCTTAAGCAGCGGCACCGCAATCATGCTGCGAACGCCGCCGAGCTCCACCGCCGCCACGCGCACGGGCTCACGCTCCTTGTATCCGGGCGCTTCGATGGTGTCAGCGATGTGCAGCGGCGTCTTCGTCTCAATGAGGCGGCGAAACGCTGAGCTCTCATGCGGCGACAGGCTCTGACTGCGGAGAAAATCCGCATAGGTGGCCGGAAGGTTTCTCATCGCCGCAACCGCGAACGCCGAGCCGTCATAAAGATAGAGTGCACCGAATTGGGCGTCGCAGAGGTCGGTTGCCTTCTCGAGCATGGACTCGAAGACCGATTGCAGATCGTCCGGCGAGCTCGCCACCGTCCGCAGCACCTCGGCGGTCGCCGTCTGGAATTCGAGAGACTCTGCGAGATCGTGCGTCCGAGCCTCGACCTTGGATTCGAGAGTCGAATGGGACTCCTGAAGCTGTCCGGCCATCTTGTTGAAGCGGTCGGCGAGGACCTCGATCTCGTCGCCGGTGCGGATCCCGATGCGATAATCGAGCTCTCCGGCGCCTAGCCGATCGGCACCGGCCTGGAGGCGGCGGATCGGCACGGCCATGCGCCGCGCGAGCAGCGTACCTGCCACCGCCGCGAGGAGCAGGCCGAGTCCGAGCAAGGCCCCGGTCTGCAGCAGCGAGGTATAGACAGGCGCCATCGCCTCGCGGATCGGAAGCTCCACGAATACGAGCCAGTTGAGGCGCGGTATCGCGGAGTAGGCAGTGAGGACCGAGGCGCCCTGCGGACCCGTCGCGGTCGCGGCCGTGTTCGTCGCGGGATCGTGGGTCTTGAGCGCCGCGAGTGCGTCGGCCACTTGCGGCAGGCGCGAGAGATCGGTGTCGCGAAGCACGAGGCTGATGTCGGGATGCGCGATGAGACGTCCCCGGGAATCGACGACATAGGCGTAGCCGGATTTGCCGATCTTGATTGCGGTGATGACGTCCCAGATGAATTTTAGATTGACCTCCGCGACGGTGACACCGGCGTTACGCCCGACATGCGCAACCGAGATCGTCATGTAGGGCTCGGACTCCTTGCGGAAGTAGACGGGGCTGAACCAGACTTTGTCGGAGACCGCCTTGGCGAAGCGCGGATCGTTCGAGTAGTCGGTACCGCTCGCGACCACGTCCATTGCCAAGCGCGAGACCTTGAGCTGCTCCTTGCCGGAGCCGTCGATCTGCACGAGCTCGGTGATCGCGGGCACCTGGCGCAGCAGGCGCACGAAGTCGTAGCGGCGCTGGTCGAGCGTGCCCGCCGACCACTGCGCGTGGGTGGTCCATCCGATCTGCTGCTCGATCTCGCTGACGAACTGCTCGATGCGCTCGGCGGCGGCCTGCGCCTTCTCTTGCTGCACCCGCACGGCCGAGCTTTTTGCCTCGTCGTAACTCAGCCACATGTTGACCGCGCCATTGACGATCAGCACGAGGCTCACGAGCCCGACGAAGGCGAGCGCGAACTTGAAGGAGAGCCGCATCCGGACGCGGCCCCGCGGTGCCGCGGCGGCGGCGCTCATGCGATCGTCGTTCGTGGCTGCCGGCTTCGGCCCATCAGCCCTCCCGCGGGCGGCGGTCTTTAGGGCGCCACCCTAACAAAGGAGGGGTGTGATGGAAACGCCCGGCTTCGCTCAGTCCTTGCGCGCGAGCGCGCCCAGGGTAGTGAAGGCCGAGATGTGCTCGAGGCTCGTCTTCACCTCGACGAGACTCGGTCCGTCAGCGGCGAGCGCACCGTCGAGCGCCGCGTCGATGTCCTGGGGACGGTCGATGCGGAATCCCCGGGCGCCGAATGCCTCCGCGAGACGCGCGAAATCGGGATTGCGGAGCTCGGTCGCGATGGTTCGGCCGGGATAGAATTTCTCCTGATGGTTTCGAATCGTGCCGTAGCTGCAGTTGTTGGCGACGATCGCGGTGACGGGAAGCCGGTATTGGACGGCGGTCGCGAGCTCGTTCCCGGTCATGAGAAATCCGCCATCGCCAATGAGGGAGATGACGCGGCGCTTCAGGCGGAAGGCCGCGGCGACCGCGCCGGGCATGCCAAATCCCATCGCACCGGAGACCGGCCCCAGCAGGCGCTGCGAGGCCTTGAAGGGGAAATAGCGGCCGAGCCAGCCCGAGAAATTGCCAGCGTCATTCGCGAAGACCGCATCGGCGCCGAGCCGGCGATGGAGTCCCTGGATCACCGCGCCGAAGACCACGCCATCAGCGGCCTCCTGCGGCTCCCAGCGCGCCATCTCGGTATAGCCGCGATGAAGATGCGCGGCCCAGACCGCGTGCCGGCCGGGCTCCCCGCCCGGTTCCGCCGCGAGCGCCTTCAGAAAAGCCACGGGCTCTGCTAGCACCGCGAGGTCCGTCTG
>Ga0335077_10011062_pt1 | contig 11280 bp, 11 predicted proteins | sample Lox_Sample_31_FD_207151 | JGI IMG/M metagenome (GOLD analysis project Ga0335077, IMG submission 207151) | Soil microbial communities from Loxahatchee National Wildlife Refuge, Florida, United States - Lox_Sample_3.1 | ecosystem: Environmental > Terrestrial > Soil > Wetlands | place: USA...
GGCGAGCACTTACTCCGCGATCGTCGGACAAGCGGTGATTTTCTCGGCAACTGTGTCGCCGGCGAGCGCGACGGGGGCAGTGACCTTTTCCGACGGAAGCACACCGCTCGGAAGCGGAACCTTGAACGGCGGTGTGGCCACATTTGCGATATCCACTCTGCCGATCGGGAGCCATTCCATCACCGCGACCTATAACGGCGACGCAAATTATTCGAGCAGCGCGTCCGCCGCACTGATCGTGGCCATAGCTGGCAGGCCCTCTCTGGCCTATCTGAGCGCCTCCCCGGGCACCATCGATCCTGGGCAGACTGTCACGATGTCCGCAGTCATCTTCCCTTCCGACGTTACCGGCACCGTGACGTTTATCGAGGATGCTGTGCAAAACTGCCATACCGATCCGGTCACCCTCGCCACCGTGCCGCTAACCGCCGCTGTGGCCAATAGCGGCGCCCGGGCTTCGTTCTCAACCACCATGACGTGTACCGGAGAGTTTGTCTGTCCTCTCGGCGCCAGCGGGTGCGATTACATCCCCAAGGTGGCCCACCCCATCCGTGCGGTATATAACGGCGACGCGGAAACCGCGAGCAGCAGTAGTGGCGATGCGTTCGTGGTGGTGAACCCGTTTGCGACTACGATCACCGCGGTGAGCAACCAGAACCCTTCGTCGCGGGCGAACCCGGTCTCCGGGCCACTGTTCACTGCGACCGTCACACCCTCAGGCGCGACCGGATCCGTCATCTTCGGTTACGAGACCTCCACCAGCGTCGTTCTGTTGCAGTGCCAGGGGGCGGCGGGCAGCCGCATAGCGCTCAGCAACGGGCAGGCCATCTGCAACGCCGCGCCAAATATGTTCCCGGTACCCGGAGACTACCTGATCATGGCAATGTTCTACCCAGGGGACGGCACTTACGCGCCGAGCACCGTCGTCATTGATCAGACCGTGACCCCGTGAGACAAATCCTCAGCGCCGACCCCGTCGTCATTGCCACGCGAGCCAGCCAGGTCACCCAGGCTCGGCGGCCCATACCCTACCTTATTGACAGAGATTGGGTAGATGATACAATGGAGCCATTACAGGGACGCTGTAATTCCTTTGCCAGCAGTTACATGGATGTGTGAATCCGGGGCGGCTGGCGGGGAATCCAAGTAGTACAGAATGGCCCACGCTTCACCCATTCCGCGCCTGGCGCGCACTCAAGCCGAGCCGCTGCTTGCCACCATCGGCAACACGCCGCTGGTGCGCCTGGACAAGATCGCGCGCGCGTTTCCGGACGTCGAAATCCTCGCCAAGGCCGAATATTTCAACCCCGGCGGTTCGGTGAAGGATCGCGCCGCGCTCAACATGGTGCTCGACGGGGAACGCTCCGGCCGCCTGAACCCGCAGCGCGTGATCCTCGATGCCACCAGCGGCAACACCGGCATCGCGTACGCCATGATCGGCGCCAATCGCGGCTATCGCGTCAAGCTCTGCCTGCCCGCCAACGCCTCCGAGGAGCGCCGGCGCATCCTGCAGGCGTATGGCGCGGAGATGGTGTTCAGCGACGCCGCCGAAGGCTCCGACGGCGCCATCCGCCTCTGCCGCAAGCTCTACCTGGCCGACCCGGACGCGTACTTCTATCCCGATCAGTACAACAACCCGGCCAATTGGAAAGCGCACTTCGAGGGCACCGGAGCGGAGATCATCGAACAGACCGGCGGCACGCTCACGCATTTCGTCGCCTCCATGGGCACCAGCGGCACGTTCACCGGCGTCACGCGCCGCCTGCGCCGCGACCTGCCGGAAGTGAAATGCTATTCGGCGCAGCCCTCGAGCGGCTTCCATGGGTTGGAGGGCCTGAAGCACATGCCCACCGCCATCGTGCCCGGCTTCTACGACGAAAAACTGTCCGATGGCAACGTGTGGATCGAAACCGAGGACGCGTACCGCATGGTGCGGCGCCTGGCGCGCGAAGAAGGTCTGCTCGTCGGAATCTCTTCGGGCGCCAACGTCCACGCCGCTACGGTTCTTGCGCGCGAAGCCGCGGCGCGCCGCGAAAGCGCTACCATCGTCACCATCCTCTGCGACAGCGCGGAAAAATACCTGAGCGAGCGTTTCTGGAACGAAGAATGATCCGCATTGAACCCGCCCCTTGGAAAACGATGCTGGCGCACGCCGCCCAGACTTATCCGAACGAATGCTGCGGCGCCATGCTGGGCGTTCTCGATGGCGATGCGAAAACCGTGCGCGAAGCCCTGCCGCTCGCCAACGCCTTCTCCGGCGCACAGGCCGCGCGCTACGAGCTGCGCCCGGAAGATCTGCTCGCCGCCGATTCCGCCGCGCGCAAGCGCAATCTCGACCTGATCGGCATCTACCACTCGCACCCCGATTGCGACGCGTATTTCTCCAAAACCGATCTCGAGAATTCTTGCCCGTGGTATTCGTTCGTCGTTCTTTCGGTGCGAAAAGGCGCGTTTGACCACGCCAATAGCTGGCTGCCCAACGCCGAACGCACCGAAGCCTCTAGAGAGGAGTTGCTGTACTGATATGCCGAAGATTCTCATTCCCACGCCGCTCCGCCAGTACACCGCCAAGGAGAACAGCGTCACGGTCGCCGGCGGAACCGTGGGAGAAGCGCTGGCTGCGCTCACCAGCCGCTACCCGGACCTGCGCAAGCAGATTTTCAACGACGAGGGGAAGCTGCGCAGCTTCGTCAATGTGTATCTGAACGACGAAGACATACGCTACCTCGGAAAGTCCTCGACGCCGGCCGCGGAAAGCGACACCATTTCGCTGGTGCCCTCCATCGCCGGCGGCGCCACCGTCGCCGCGCCCGAGCCCTCGAAAGTCGATCTGCCCGAGCTTTCGAAAGAGGAACTGGTGCGCTACAACCGGCACCTGATCATTCCCGAAGTCGGCATGGAGGGCCAGCAGAAGTTGAAGGCCGCCAAGGTGCTGCTGGTGGGAACCGGCGGACTGGGCGCCCCGCTCGGACTGTATCTCGCCGCGGCCGGCGTAGGCCGCATCGGCCTCGTCGATTTCGACGTGGTCGACTTCAGCAACCTGCAGCGGCAGGTAATTCACTCGACCAAGGACGTGGGCCGCAAGAAGCTCGATTCAGCGGCGGAGAAGATGCTGGCCATCAATCCGCACATCGCGGTGGCCCGCCATGAGGTCGCGCTCTCGAGCGAAAATGCGCTGGAGATCCTCAAAGACTACGACATCGTGGTCGACGGCACCGACAATTTTCCCACGCGCTACCTGGTGAACGACGCGTGTGTGCTGCTCGGCAAGCCGAACGTCTACGGCTCCATCTTCCGCTTCGAAGGCCAGGCCACGGTGTTCGCGTATGAGGGCGGGCCGTGCTACCGCTGCCTGTATCCCGAACCGCCGCCCCCCGGCCTCGTCCCGAGCTGCGCCGAAGGTGGCGTGCTGGGCATCCTGCCCGGCACCATCGGCCTGGTGCAGGCCACCGAAACCGTGAAGCTGATCCTCGGCATCGGTGAGCCGCTGGTCGGACGCCTGCTGCTTTACGACGCGCTCGGCATGCACTTCCGCGAGCTCAAGCTGCGCAAGAATCCTGAGTGCCCGGTGTGCGGCGCGCATCCGACCATTACCAAGCTCATCGACTATCATCAATTCTGCGGCGTGCCCCGCCAGGAGGCCGCGCCCGTCCAGGAGACGAACGTGAACGAGGGCGAAATCGACGTGACGGAGTTGAAACAGAAGCTGGACCGCGGCGACCGGTTCACGCTCATCGACGTGCGCGAGCCGTTCGAACACAAGATCGCCAGCATACCCGGCGCCCGGCTGATCCCGCTCGCCGAGTTTCCCAAGCACGTCACCGAGTTCGACAAGGACGCGGAGATTGTGATCCATTGCAAGATGGGCGGCCGCAGCGCCCGCGCGTGCGGCATTCTCCGGCAGGCCGGCTTCAAGCGCGTCCGCAACGTGGTGGGCGGCATCCTCGCCTGGTCCGACAAGGTCGACCCAAGCGTTCCGAAGTACTGAGCCGCGCGGCTCGGGCGCGCTGAGCCTCGGGTGTGGACAGGCTGTTCGCAATGAGGGGGAGGTTCCGAAGGCTCGGGACCCTGCAGGCCGAACGGCCCGCGCCATGCGGGCGGCGGGCGACGGGATGATGCGCACAAAGGCGCGCGCGCTGAATTCACTCTCCGGGAGGCTGGCCGCAGCCTTCGGCCGGCTCCGCCTGAGGCTCCTGCCGCAGCGTGACAATGGTGGCGCCCCAGCCGCCGGCTTCGGGCGGGGCATCTCGGAAATCGGTCACAAAGCCGGTGCGGGCCAGGATGGCGCGCACGGTTTCGCGCTGCGCGCCGATGCCGCGGCCGTGAATGATCCGCACAAAGCGAAAGCCGCGCCGGCGGGCTTGATCGAGGTACTCTTCGACCACCGGTTTGACGTCGCGCGGCGGCACGCTGTGGAGGTCGAAGACGTCCGTGATGGGGATCGCAATGGGTTCGTCGCCGTTCATGAAGGCGGACCGGAGCGGCTATCAGACAAAGACGCCCGACCGGGAGTGCCGGCCGGGCGTCGGATTACCGTGATCAGCGCACCTGATGTCAAGCGACCTGCTGTGACCGGTATTGGCTCATGATCGCTTCCATTTGGTCTTTGAGGCGAAGTTTCAGCTTCTTTAAGCGGCTTTCCTCCAATTGCTCGTCGTTGGTGAGATGAGGACGCGCTTCGAGGTCGTCCAGCTTCCGTGCAAACTCTGAGTGCTGACTGGCCAGCCTGCGAAACTCGTCGTGCGTGTCCATCAGATGCGCCTTCAACTGCTCCAGTGCGTTCCTTTCCATAAGGGGCAATACCTCCCAGTGAGGTTGCCGCGCCGAGTGGGTGCGAACGGCTCGGTGGGTAATCTCTTGCGTGATGTGGTGAGCGACGGCATCACCGTCTACTCGCACCTTAACATGAATGAAACTTCATGACAATAGCCGGTTCGGGGGGGCCCTCGTAGTAGCCCCTGCGACATGTAACCGATTGAAACCCAAGTGACTTATAGCACATTTGGGCGGCCCGGTTAGACTCCCGAACTTCCAGAAAAAAAGTACCGTGATGGTCCTGGAGCAGCGCCTCGAAAAGGGCCCGCGCGACGCCCTGCCGGCGGAACTGCGGAGCCACGGCTAGGTTCAGAATCTCAAACTCCTGGCCGGCGACCGTACGCGCGACGAGGAAGCCCATGACGCCCGACTCGCCGGCGGCAACCCACAGATCGTGAGCCAGGTAATCGGCCGGTTTCCATTGAGCCGCTTCCGGGCTGGCAGCCTGGATCGCCGCGATAGCCTCCAAATCGTGCGCGCCGCCGCGGCGGATTGCTGGCATATTTAAGTATTATGCGCATCCTGCCGGTCCTGTTGCTCCTTTTCGCGCAGCCGTTTTGGGAGGCGAAGCCGTCGGACCAATGGTCGGATGCCGAGATCGATGCCGTCCGCCATGCGAGTCCGTGGGTGCAAGCGGTGGGCCCGCCGCCGGAGCTGCTGGTGTGGCTGGCCACCGCCGAACCGATCGAAGAAGCCGAGGCGGAAGCGCGCCTGCGGACGCGCCATACCGAAAAGGAGCCCGACCCGGATTATGCCGCCTACGTGGCGGAGAACCGCGAGAGCTCTTTCGTGCTGGCCGTGGCTTACCCGACCCTGAAGGATCTCGGACATGCGGACGAAGACCGGCGCATGGAGCAGGAGTGCCGCATGATCGTGGGGCGAAAGACCTACCGGATCATCGGCCACTTTCCGCCGACGCCGTCGGATCCCGTGCTGCGGCTGGTGTTCCCGCGCGTGGTAAAACCCGAAGACAGAGCGGTCACGTTCCGTTTATACCTGGCCGGTCTGAATTTTCCCGAACGCGAGCTGGAGTTCCGGGTGAAGGATCTGCTGTACCACGGCAAGCTGGCGATGTAGGGGCTCGGCTGCACCGCGACTGGTGCCGCGCCCACCGGTCGGGCCAGGTGCTTGGACCGGTCAGGTCAGGTAATTGAACAGGGTCGACTTAGGTGCTTGAGCCTCGGCCGAAAAGGCGGCCTGCAGCTGGGTATTCGCCTGTGTCAGCAGCATGGCGTCGCTGGTGACGTCGGCGTCCTGGATGCCGCCGACCTCGGTCTGGAGCTCGGTGCTGCGGCTGTTGGAAAACGTGGTGGCGCTCTGTATCCGGTCCTCGACCCCGCCGTAAAAGGACTGCATTTCGTTGAGGTGGCCGCCGGCCGCCTGCAACTCGTTCAGCGCTGCCTGCGCTCCGCTTGCGCTGTTGTTCAGCAAGGCGGTGTTCAAATCGGCGAGAGCGGCAAAAACGTTATTGGAGGCCGGCGTTCCATCGGCGTTCAGCGGGCCGAAGATGGTCTGCGCGGTTTGCGAGACGGCAAAGGTGCCGCCCGCCGGATCTTGGATTTGCTGCGTCGCGTTGGTGGTGAGGAGCTGGTCGACGCCCTGGGGCGCGGAGAGGTCCAGCTGGTAGTAGGGGCTATTCGGCTGATCGCCGCTGAAAATGTATTGTCCTTGCACTTGCGTCTGGCTATAGTTCACCATCTGCGCCAGCAGCCCCTGAACCTCCACGGCCAGACTGTTGTCGGTGTTCGCTGCCGTCAGGGAATTCCCCGCCTGGGTGGCGATCTGGATTGCCGAGTTGACAACCTGGATGGCTCCTCCTAGGGCGCTGTCAGCCGCCGATGCCAGGGAATTGGCCAATGCCAGATTGTTCCCGATCTGGGTGTTGAGCTGCTCATCGGCGCGCAATTGGAGCAGGTCGTCGATTTGAGCGGGATCGTCCGCCGGGGTGCTGATCTTCAGCCCGGAGGTGATCTGTTGGTTGGCCGTGGCGATCTGCTGCTCGATGGTGTTTACACCGGCGAGAAACGCTTGCGATGCTGGGCTAAGGTTGCTGACGATCATGACGTTTCCTCATTTACGCCGTCCCCGGCTCGAGAATATTAATGGTGTCCTGCATCAGTTGGTTGAGAACCGTCAGCATTTCCGCATTGGCCTCATAGGCCCGTTGGTATTCGACGAGGTTTGCGGCCTGTTCGTCCAGATCGACGCCGGACACCTGCTGGCGCAGGTTTTGCGCTTGCGTGAGCGCCGATTGCGCCACCTGCTGATCCTCGGTCGCCTGGTTCACCAGGTTCCCGGCCTGGGAGGCCAGATCGCCAAAGGCGGCTGTGTAGCTCTCTCCGTTGTACTGATCGGCAGCCGACTGCGGGTTTTCGAGCTGGGTAAGCGCCAGGGGGATGCCATTGGAGACCTCGGGCGGGCCGGGACTGATCGCCGCCAGTTGGTCGGGCGTGATGGTCGAGCTCACCGACAGGCTCGCCGCCACGTTGGTGGCGTTCGTGGTGTCGTAAGTGAACAGCGGCACACCGGGCACCGCCGGCACGGTGCCATCCGCTGAAGCATCGGATATATTGCCTGCAGTCAGGATCCCGTTTACCGTATCGGCGAACTGCTGGGCCAGCGTATTCAGGCTGCCGGCCTGATTGGCGTCGCCCATGTAGGAAGGCAGAACCGTATTGCGGAAATTGAGCAAAGCGCCCAGTTGGCCGCCCGTGATGTCGCTGGTGATATCGTTGCCGTCGGCATCGGTGATCCGCGCCAGCGGTGGCGCGTTCTGGTAAGTCGGATTGGCCGGCTGGTACTGGTCGAAGTTCAGGGCAAACTGCTGGCTGCCGCTCACGAGCGGGGTCTGCCCGTTGAGCATCACGGTGTATGTTCCGTCGGGCTGCTCGGTGGCGGTGACGGGGACGTATTGTGACAGGTTCTCGATGGCGGCATTCAGCTGTGCGTCGAGGCCGGCGTCCTGTCCATTGCCACCTGCCGCCAGCGTGTTCAGCTGCTGTATCTGTCCCACCAGCGTGTTCACCTGGCTGACCGTCTGCTGCAACTGCTCATTGGCCGTCACTGCGGCAGAGGTCAGCCCGCTGGCCGTCTGCTGGAAGGCTGTGGCCAGGCTGCCCGCCGCCGCCAGCACCCCTTGCCGCGCCGTGCTGTCGGAGGGCGTCTGTGCCCAAGCCGAGAAGCTCTGGTACAGGCTGCTCAAGGCCGTGGAGATACCGCTCGTGCCCGTGATGTCGAACAGGGATCCCAGGTTGGTCAGGCTGTTGACGCTCTGCGTCGACCCTCCCAAAGCGGTCTGTTGATTACGAACGGCCTGCTCGGCATATTGGTCCCGCGAACTGACTACTTGTCCGGCCATCACTCCGCCCCGAGACCCAAGGGCGATGTCTTCGGGCAAGGCCTCGAGAGTCTGCGTCTGGCTGGCGTAGCCGGGTGTGGACGCATTGGCCACGTTGGCCTGGATGACCGAGATCGCCTGCCCGAATGCGCTGAGAGCGCCCGCTTGAACATAAAGAGAGGAGACGATGCCTGACATCCCGATATCACCCTTCGAGCGAGATTCGCCTCACGTCCGGCAAGCCAGACGCCGTGCCCCGCGCCGAGTACCCGCCAGCCATGGTGGACAGGATTCGCAACCAGCCCTGGTGATAGCGGTAAGCGCTCGACAGCAACCGCTCGGCAACGCGAATCCGGGTTTGGAGGCGAGCGCGCTCAGCGCGGGCGGCTGCCACACCGGATTTACAATCCCAGGCTGTATGCCCCTGCCGCAATTTCGTTGTTGCCCGCCCGAGAGCTTTCTCGCAGTGGGCCAAGGCCGCCGGCGTCGCCTGCGCCAGAGACCGGCAGGCGTCTTCGACTTCGGCGCGTACCGCTGCCAGTCCGGCCGCCGCGTCCCCGGGCATGACTATTCATCCCTCGCCGTGAGAGCGTGGGCGACCATCGTCCGGCTGGTGGCCAGAGAATCCGTCCGGTAGCTGCCGTTCTGGTACTGGGCAGCCAGCGCCTGCACCTTGCTGGTGCGGCTCGAATTGAACGTGGACATGGCGCGCGCCAGGCTCCCCAGCGTGTTGGAGAACTCGACGTGATCTCCTCCACCGCCAGATGCAGTAGAAGAGCTGCCGCCTGTGGTCGGGCTGGTGCGCTGAGCTTCCTGTGCGCGCCCGGATTCGACCGGTGCCCCGCCGGTCAGGTTTCGATCGACAACTTTCATAGCCGTTAACTCTACCTCTGCTGTGTATCATATCGGCGAGATCGGGCAGGGGCTTTAGCCAAATCGAACAATTAGCTTTGGACGATTCTAAAGTCCCGGCGGATTCCGCCGATTGCTGGGATAACCAGCTATGAACGCCACGAAAATCCTGTGGATTCACTGCAACCGGGGAGCGACGGGGGCAGAAACGTGCGACCGGGGTCCAACCTGGCCGGTCGAGTACCTGGACGCGGCAGCAGGGATGGACCGGCTCTCCCGGCAGGACTACGGAGCGATTGTGTTGGACTTCCCAATACCCGGTTGGACTACAGCCGCCCTGATAGCCCGGGTAAGAGCTCTGGCGGCGCAAACTCCCTTGCTGGTCCGGGATCCCTCTGCCACGCTGAACGACGCAATCGCGCTGGCGCCTCTCGGTGTCGACCGGTTCCTGACGCCGGGCGAGGAGCGCCTCCAGATCGAACAGGCCCTGAATCAGGGCTACACGCGAAGCCTGGCGCAGCTTGCTGCGCGAACCGGGTCGGAGGACTGGGAACGGCTGCTGGTCGGCGACAGCCGCGAAATGCGCCAGGTGGTCAGCCTGATCCGCCTGGTCGGCGCGCGGCGGGCCACGGTTCTGATCAGCGGCGAAACCGGCACCGGAAAGGAATTGGCGGCACGCGCCTTGCACCTGGCCGGGCCGCGGCGCCAGGCACCCTGGGTAGCCGTCAACTGCAGCGCGCTGCCGGAGAACCTGCTGGAGGCCGAGCTGTTCGGCCACGTGCGCGGCGCGTTCACGGGGGCGGTGCAGAGCCGGGCCGGCCGCTTCGAGCAGGCGCAAGGCGGGACCCTGTTCCTGGACGAAATCGGCGAACTCCCCTTGGAACTGCAGGCCAAACTGCTCCGGGTGTTGCAGGAACGGGAGTTCCAGCGGCTGGGGAGCTCGGAGACGATCCGCGCGGACGCGCGCATCGTGGCCGCGACCAACGGCGATCTGGTGCGCCGCATCGAGCAGGGCAAGTTCCGGGAAGACCTTTATTACCGGCTCAACGTGGTGCCGATACGGATGCCGGCCCTGCGCCAGCGGCCGGGGGACGTGCCGGCCCTGGCGCTGCACTTCGTCGAAAAGATCTGCCGTCAGGAAGAGATTCCCGCCAAGGCGATCGCGCCGGAAGCTCTCGAGGGGCTCTGCGCGCAGAGTTGGCCCGGCAACGTGCGGCAACTGGAGAACGCCGTCGAGATGGCCGTGGCATTGAGCGGCGACCGCAGTTTACTGGTTCCCGGCGATTTTCCGCCAGCTCCACTGGGCCGGCCCGAGGCCGCCCTGCAGCCAGCCGGCACGCCGCTGGTGGATGTGCCGGACGGGGGCCTGGATTATGAGAGAACCGTCGCCCTGATTGAGCGCAGCATCATCGAGCAGGCGCTGCGCAAGACGGGCGGTAACAAGAAAGCCGCGGCCGAGATGCTGGGCCTGAAGCGCACCACGCTGTCGGCCAAGGTGCGCAGCCTGGAGCCGGAGGCCTGTAATTAAATAAGACCGGCGGAGGCCGGCGTCACACCCACCAGGCAGCGGCCGGTTTCTGGCGCATGACGAGGCCGTTCAGCAGCTCCGCGGCCTTGGTCAAGCCTTCCTCGGGTGAGAGCAGGCTGTCTTCGTGCTCGATCGAGAGCACGTAGTCGTAGCCGAACATGCGGAGGGTGGAGGCGAACTCTTTCCACCAGCCGGCATCGTGGCCGTAGCCGCAGGTGCGGAAAATCCAGGCGCGGTTGCGCTCGTCGGTGTAGGACTTGGTGTCGAGCACGCCCGTGAGCGGCAGGTTCCGGTCGTAGATCTGCGTGTCCTTGGCGTGGACGTGGAAGATCGCATCGCCCAGGATGCGGATGGCGGCGATCGGGTCGATGCCCTGCCAGAACATGTGGCTGGGATCGTAATTGCAGCCGATGGCCGGCCCCGCGATCGAGCGCAGCTTGAGCATGGTCTCCGGGCTATAAACAACGAAGCCGGGGTGCATTTCGATGGCGATTTTCACGCCATGATCGGCCGCGAACCGGGCGCGCTTAATCCAATAAGGCGTCACTACCTTCTCCCACTGCCACTTGAGAATCTCCAGGTAGTCGGGAGGCCAGGCGCAGGTAACCCAGTTGGGCCACTTGGCCCTGGTCGAATCGCCCGGGCAGCCGCTGAAGTCGACCACCACTGGAACACCCAGTTTTTCCGCCAGGCGGATGGTCTTGGCGCTGACATCCTGGTCGTGGCGGGCGCGCGCCGTATCGGGGTG
>Ga0335077_10011063_pt1 | contig 11279 bp, 13 predicted proteins | sample Lox_Sample_31_FD_207151 | JGI IMG/M metagenome (GOLD analysis project Ga0335077, IMG submission 207151) | Soil microbial communities from Loxahatchee National Wildlife Refuge, Florida, United States - Lox_Sample_3.1 | ecosystem: Environmental > Terrestrial > Soil > Wetlands | place: USA...
CTTCACCGTCGACTATTCCCATATCCACGGCGGCGCCGTGCGGGCTTCTCCGCGCTCGCGCTATCGGCAATGGATGACGCACAAGCTCGCGAGCTGGTGGGACCAGTTCGACAGCTCGGGCTGCGTTGGATGCGGCCGGTGCATCACGTGGTGCCCGGTGGGGATCGACATCACCGAGGAAGCGCGGGCCATCCGAGAGAGCGAGGGACGGGCCGGTGCAGACGATTGACGAACTGATCACCTCCGCGCACGTGTTCGATGGGTTGACGCGCGAGCAGCTCGGGGTGATTGCCGGATGTGGTCGTAACGAGCACATCGAGAGCGGGGCGTTCGTGCTCCGCGAGGGCGACGCCGCCGATCGCTTCTTCATCATCCGGCGCGGGACGGTCGCGGTCGAGGTGCACACCCCGGGCCGGGGTGCGCTCACGATCGAGACGCTTCACGCTGGCGACGCGGTGGGGTTGTCGTGGCTGTTCGAGCCCTATCGCTGGCAGCTCGACGCCCGCGCGCTCGAGCCGTGCGCGCTGATCGGCTTCGACGCCGTCTGCCTGCGTGGAAAGCTCGAGGGTGACAACGAGCTCGGCTACGAGCTCATGCGGCGGTTCACCGCCAACCTGGTTGAGAGGCTGCACGCGACGCGGCTCCAGCTGCTCGACGTCTACGGTCATGCTTGACGCAATCGTCCGACAGCTGCCGTCGGAGCTCGGACCGATGGTGCCCGAGCCGTTCGAAGTGATCTCGAGGCGGCAGGACACGGCCGACACGTGGACGCTCGAGCTGGCCCGGAGCACGGGCGATCCGCTCGCGTTCGCGCCCGGTCAGTTCACGATGATCTCGGCCGGCGGCGCAGGCGAGGTTCCGATCTCGATCAGCGGAGACCCCGACCGGCCCGAACGGCTCGTGCACACCGTGCGCGCCGTCGGGCTCGCGACCGAAGCGATCTGCGCCTCCGAGCCGGGCCACATGCTCGGCGCCCGGGGACCGTTCGGCGCGCCCTGGCCCGTCCAACAGGTTGCCGACGGCGCGGAGGTCGTGATAGCGGCCGGCGGCATCGGCCTGGCCCCGCTGCGGCCGGCGATCCTGTGGCTGCTCGCGCGTCGTGAGCGATTCGGCCGGCTCGTGCTGCTTTACGGCGGACGGGCGCCCGATCAGTTGCTGTACACCGACGAGTTCGACGCGTGGGCGGACCGAGGCCTCGAGATCCTCGTGACCGTCGACAGCGCCGGTCCTGAATGGCTCGGCCGCGTCGGCGTCGTCACCCGTCTGGTGGGCCGAGCCGGGCTTGCCGGCGGCGAGACGTTTGCGATGGCCTGCGGCCCGGAGGTGATGATGCGCTTCACGGTCTCAGCACTCCGTGACGCCGGAGTCGATCCCGACCGCATGTTCGCGTCGATGGAACGGAACATGCAGTGCGGGATCGGGCACTGCGGCCACTGTCAGCTTGGTCCTACCCTGGTGTGCCGGGACGGACCTGTCTACCGGTGGTCGGCGCTCGCACCGTGGCTGGCGATCCGGGAGGTGTGATGGACGCTCCCCGCAAGCGAACCCTGGCGGTGTGGAAGTTCGCGTCCTGCGACGGTTGCCAGCTCAGCGTGCTCGATCTCGAGGATGAGCTCTTGTCGCTGGCCGACCAACTTGAGATCGCTTACTTCCTCGAGGCCTCGAGCGCAACGATCGAGGGTCCGTACGACGTGTCCCTGGTCGAGGGCTCGATCACGACACTCCACGACGCGGAACGGATTCGGGCCGTCCGCGCCAGCTCCGGCGTGCTGATCACGATCGGGGCGTGCGCGACCGCAGGCGGAATCCAGGCGCTGCGTAACTTCGCCGACGTCGAGGAGTTCGCCCGGGTGGTGTACGCCTCCCCGGACTACATCTCCACGCTGGCCACCTCCACCCCGATCAGCGCGCACGTGAATGTCGACTTCGAGCTGAACGGATGCCCGATCAACAAGCGACAGCTGCTCGAGGTGATCAGCGCCTACCTCAACCACCGACGGCCGCACGTTCGTGCCCACAGCGTGTGCGTCGAGTGCAAGCGCCGCGGCACGGTATGCGTGATGGTCGCCCACGGCACCGCCTGCCTCGGCCCGGTGACGCACGCCGGCTGTGGCGCGCTCTGTCCGGCCTTTGACCGCGGCTGCTACGGCTGCTACGGGCCGAAGGAGACCCCGAACACGGCGTCGCTCGACGCCTGGTCGGGCCTCGGGGAGCGTGATCTCGTCCGCGTGTACCGGACCTTCAATGCCGCCGCGGGTGCGTTCAGGCAGGCGAGCGAAGTCCATGAGCGAAGCTAGTCGGACGCGCACGATCCGGACCGACTACCTCGCGCGGGTCGAGGGCGAGGGCGGCATGTACGTCAAGCTCGAAGGGCGTGAGGTGAGCGAGGTCAAGCTCCGCCTGTATGAGCCGCCACGCTTCTTCGAGGCGTTCCTGCGGGGGCGGTCGTTCACCGAGGTGCCCGACATCACGGCCCGGATCTGCGGCATCTGCCCGGTGGCCTACCAGATGAGCTCGGCACGGGCGGTGGAGGACGCGTGCGGAGTCAGTATCGACGACGGCCCGATCCGCGACCTGCGTCGGCTCCTCTACTGCGGCGAATGGATCGAGAGCCACAGCCTGCACGTGTACATGCTGCACGCCCCGGACTTCCTCGGTTATCCCGGCGCGATCGAGATGGCCCGCGACCACCGGGAGATCGTCGAGCACGGATTGCTGATGAAAAAGGCCGGCAATGCGCTGATGACGGTGATCGGGGGTCGCGAGGTGCATCCGATCAACGTGCGTGTGGGCGGCTTTTACCGGGCACCGACCCAAGCTGAGTTACGCGCACTCAAGGACCCGCTCGAGCGCGCCCGGGAGATCGCGCTCGCAACTGTGCGGTGGACGGCCGTCCTTGACTTCCCTGACGTCCAACTCGACCCCGAGCATGTCGCGCTAGCCGATCCCGACGGCTATCCGATCGAGCGTGGCCGAATCGTCTCCGACCGCGGGCTGGACATCGAGCCGGCGGAGTTCGACGAGCACATCGTGGAGGAGCACGTCGAGCACTCGACCGCGCTGCACGCTCGGCTGCGCGAGCGAGGCTCGTATCTCACCGGACCGATCGCGCGGTACAGCCTCGCGTCCGGCGCCTTGCGCTCGCTGGCCCGCGAGGCCGCGCACGAGGCGGGGCTCGGCCCCGCGTGCCGCAATCCGTTCCAGAGCATCGTGGTCCGCGCCGTCGAGCTCGTCGAGGCTACCGACGAGGCCCTTGCCCTGATCGACGCCTACGACCCGCCCGACCCTCCGGCAGTCGAGATCGAGCCACGCCGCGCGGTCGGCCACGGCGCGACCGAGGCGCCGCGCGGGATGCTCTATCACCGCTACGAGATCGACGACGACGGCGCGATCCTCGACGCGCGCATCGTCCCCCCCACCTCTCAGAATCAGCGCGCCATCGAGGAGGACCTCCGCGCGGTCGTCGAGCGCAGCCTCGATCTCTCCGACGAGGCCCTGACGCTCCGCTGCGAGCAGGCGATCCGGAACCACGATCCGTGCATCTCCTGCTCGACGCACTTCCTCGACCTCACGATCGACCGTGAATGACGCGAACCGGCCGGGGGTTCTTGTCGTCGGCGTCGGAAACGAGCTGCGCGGCGACGACGGGGCCGGGCTCGAGATCGCACGTCGCGTACGCCACCGAACGCGCCGCGACGGCATCGAGGTGCTCGAGCTGCGCGCCGATCCGACCCAGCTGCTCGAACTCTGGTCCGGACGCGACGCCGTGGTGCTCGTCGACACGATGCGCTCAACCGCCTCGCCCGGAACGATCGTCCGCCTCGACGCAAGCGACGAACCCCTCCCGGCGCGCCGACGCCGTGGCACGAGCTCGACTCATGCGGCTGGTCTGGCCGAGACGATCGAGCTCGCCCGCGCGCTCGGCACGTTGCCGGCGCGCGTGGTCGTCTACGCCGTGGAGGCAAAGTGCTGCGACGCAGGCGCCGTTGTCTCCGACGAGATCGCGGCGATCGTGCCGACGGTCGCCGAGCGGGTCGTGAGCGAGGCGCGCGCTCTGCGGGCCGCCAACGCCTCGCTTACGGGTTTTTCCGCAACGTAGATCGCATGCATCCCTGATGGAGCGGCCACGCGGCGCTGGGACAGTTACGCGGTGCTTGTCAATCAGCCGGAGGAGAGCCGCAATGACCGAGTCAGCCCCAGCAACCACACATGAGCTGCACAGTCGCGTCAATGACGGCATCCACGTCCGGCTGCTGTGGCGCACGGACGATGATCACCTGTGGGTGTCCGTCACCGACACGAAGCGCCGCGAGCAGTTCGGCGTCGAGGTCCGCGACCGGAGCTTGGCACTGGACGTCTTCCACCACCCGTACGCCTACGCCGCGCACTACGGGGTCGAGACAAACACGACCCGCGAGGGCGCAACTGCCGAGTTCACGGTGGCATGGTGACGGCTCCGTAGTTGTCACCCGGTCACTGCGCGACATTGCGGATTCCGTCCGTTCACCTGCGGCGTAGCTTCAAGGTGTAACCGCCCTTCGTGAACAGTCCGCTTGGGCGGCGAAGAAAGGAGGTTTGCATGTCCACCGTAACTGGCAGAGGTGGACGCACCGAGATCGGGCTGGACTTCGACCGGTCAGTCTCGTACGAGACGCCCCAGCGGTCGTACAAGGGCGCTGGCTGGGTCCTGTTCGCGGCGATCATGCTCGTGATGGGTGGGGTCCTCAGCATCATCTGGGGAATCGCAGCCGTCTCGAGCTCGCACTTCTTCGTCGCGGGCGCCTCCTACATTCTCAGTGACCTGAACACCTGGGGCTGGATCGTGATGGGCTTCGGGGTCCTAGAGGGCCTCGCAGCGCTGTCGGTCTGGCGCGGGGGTGAGTTGGGGCGCTGGTTCGGGATTGTTGCTGCCGGGCTCGGAGGCCTGGCCGCGATGCTGTCGATCCCGGCCTACCCGTTCTGGTCGCTCGTGCTCCTGACGATCGACGTGCTGGTCATCTACGGTCTCGCCGCTTACGGCGGTAAGCCGTACCTGACCCGGTAGTTCCTCCTCCCAACCGTCGGGCGGTCTCCTAGGAGACCGCCCGACGCGCATTCTGTGGCTGCTGCGGGAAACCACTGATGCGGAAGCGCAACCGGCGATGCACGATCGAAGGCATGAGCACCCGCAAGCATCGCGACCGAGTTGTCTTGATCGACCGTCATTGGCACGGCGACTGGGAGGTCTCGCTCCCCGATGGCAGCACGTGCGTGACCTGTGAGACGCTCGACGACGCGCGCCGCCTCGCCTACCTCCACGCCGCTCGCATACTCCCGTGCGAACTGGTCATCCGTGACGCGTACCACCGAGTGGTCGACCACGAGGTCATTGATCGTGCAAGCGCCCCCGCCCGTCCGGGCGCGGGGTGATGACGGCACCATCGGGGGTTCGCCACATCACGATCGCATGATCACCCCGATGCCGCGGGCTTTCCAGAGTGATTCCGTTTGGGTGGAATGCACACCTATCAGGAGAGTCCCATCATGGCGACTGTGGAATCAACCACTTATGCCGCACCGGGTGAAGCCGGCAGCCCGGTGGCGCTGGAGCAACGGTACGAGAATTTCATCGGCGGCCGGTGGATAGCACCGACGACCGGCGAGTACCGCGAGAACCTGACGCCGTCGACCGGCGAGCCGTTCTGTGAGATCGCCCACTCGGGTTCGCAGGACATCGAGCTTGCGCTCGACGCCGCACACGCCGCCAAGGACGAGTGGGGCGCGCGTTCCCCGGCGGAGCGGGCCGCGGTCTTGAACGCGATCGCCGACGCGATCGACAACAACCTCGAGATGCTGGCCGTCGCCGAAAGCTACGAGAACGGCAAGCCGGTGCGCGAGACGCTGGCCGCCGACATCCCACTGTCGGCCGATCACTTCCGGTACTTCGCCGGGGCAGTGAGGTCCGAAGAAGGGAGGATCTCGGAGATCGATGAGAACACCTATGCCTATCACTTCCAGGAGCCGCTCGGCGTGGTCGGTCAGATCATCCCGTTCAACTTCCCGCTGCTGATGGCGGCCTGGAAGATCGCCCCGGCGCTCGCCGCCGGCAACTGCACGGTGATCAAGCCGGCGAGCCCGACGCCATGGTCGATCCTCAAGCTGATGGAGGTCATCGGAGACATCGTTCCGCCCGGCGTGATCAACGTCGTCAACGGGCCGGGCGCCGAGATCGGCAAGGCGCTGGCGTCCAACAAGCGGATCGCGAAGATCGGCTTCACCGGGGAGACCGTCACCGGCCGGCTGATCATGTCGTATGCGGCGCAAAACCTGATCCCGTCCACCACTGAGCTGGGCGGCAAGTCTCCGAACATCTTCTTCGAGGATGTGATGGCGGCCGATGATGCGTTCCTCGACAAGGCGGTCGAGGGATTGGTGCTGTATGCGTTCAACAAGGGCGAGGTTTGCACCTGCCCGTCCCGCGCCCTGATCCACGAGTCGATCTACGACGAGTTCATTGCCCGGTGCCTGGATCGCATCGCGATGATCAAGCAGGGCGACCCGCTCGACCGCGAGACGATGATTGGCGCCCAGGTGTCGACCGCGCAGCTCGAGAAGATCGAGAGCTACGTTGCGATCGGGCTCAATGAGGGCGCTGAGGTGCTGATCGGCGGTCACCGCACGCCGATGGAAGAGGCGCTCGCGGGCGGCTACTACTTCCAGCCGACGGTGCTCAAGGGCCACAACAAGATGAGGGTCTTCCAGGAGGAGATCTTCGGTCCCGTGCTCGCGGTCACCACGTTCCGCGACGAGGCGGAAGCCCTGGAGATCGCGAACGACACGATGTACGGCCTCGGCGCCGGCGTGTGGACTCGCGACGGCAGCCGCGCGTTCCGGATGGGACGCGCGATCAAGGCCGGGCGCGTGTGGACCAACTGCTATCACCAGTATCCGGCTCACGCAGCCTTCGGCGGGTACAAGAGCTCCGGCGTCGGCCGTGAGAATCACCGCTTGATGCTCGAGCACTACAGCCAGACCAAGTGCCTGCTGGTCAGCTACGACCCGAACCCGATGGGGTTCTTCTAGATCCGTGGGGGCCGCAGTTCAGGCCACTCCGGCGGTCCTCGAGGCGATCAGTCGTCTCGAGGCCGCCCACGGCCCGCTGATGTTCTTCCAGTCGGGGGGGTGCTGCGAAGGCACCTCCCCGATCTGCATGAAGGCCGGCGAACTTCCCGTCGGCCCCGGCGATGTCCGGCTGGGAGAGATCGGCGGTGCCCCGTTCCACATCGATGGAGATCAGTACGAACGGTGGGGACGGCCACAGTTTCTGATCGACGTCGCGCCAGGCGCCGCGGAGGGCTTCTCCCTCGAAGGCCTCCACAACGTTCACTTCGTGACCAGGACAGCAGTTGGCTCGTCCGACCTGGGCGGATAGGCTCGACCTGTGTCAAGCACGGGTGAGACCGCTCGCCATTCTGCGCCGATCGCACGCATCGCCGCCGCCGTAGACGGCTTCCGAGAGGGCCGGGATGCCGCCAAGCTCGCCTCGATGATCGCCGTCGCGACGCGCGCGGAGCTGATGCTGGTAGCCGTCCATCCCGACCCGATGGTCGTCCTCCCCGCGGAGATCGGATGGACTGGGATGCGCAAGGAGGCAGAGCGGTTTCTAAGGGAAACCCGTGATGCCCTCGCGCCGGGCGCTCGCATCGCGGTCGAGACCGACTGGTCGGTCCCGCGCGCGCTCGAGCGAGTCGTTCAGCGCGAGCACCGCGATCTGCTCGTGATCGGATCGAGCCGCCGAGGGTCCGAGGGCCGCGTGTGCATCGGTGATCGCACCCGGCAGCTCCTGAGTCACAGCCGCTGTGCGCTGGCGGTGGCGCCCCGCGGGTTCAGCGAGCAGCCGGCCCGTCGCCTCAAGCGGATCGGTGTCGGCTACGACGGGGCTCCCGAGTCCGAGGCCGCGCTCTCGCTCGCCGGCGCGCTCGCCGTCAGCGCCGGCGCGACGCTGTCGGTACGGTCGGTCGTCGACGACCGGCTCCCGACCGTTGGCTGGCAGTCCGCGGCTAGAGAGCAGGTGTTCGCGATGTGGGATGAGGTTCTCGCGCCGCACATCGCCGCCCTGCTCGAGCGGGCCCAGAGTGCGTCCGAAGCGACCGGCGCCAAGCTCGCGGAGGTGGACGTTCGGCGTGGCCGGCCTGCCGACGCACTGATGGAGCTGTGCGGGCAGGTCGACTTGCTGGTGATCGGGTCCCGGCGTTGGGGAGGCGCGGCTCGCATTCTTCTCGGCCGCACCGGTGAGGCCCTCATGAACGAGGCAAACGCCGCGGTTCTTGTGGTGCCTCGACCCGAGGTGTGATGCCTACATGAGTGCGGGGGTCTCGCGGGCGGCCTGGATGCCGGCGGCGGCGTAGGCCTCGTCCTGCTCGAGCGTCTCTTGCTCGAGCAGGGCCTCCACGAGCGAGTCGAGCCGTTGTCGGTTGGCGCTCATCAGGTGTGTGACCTGTTCGTGCGCGTCGTCGATCAGATGACGGACTTCCTCGTCGATGAGCTGTTGGGTCTGCGGCGAGACGTCGCTGGCGCCCGGAAACGGCAGCTGGCCCTCGTCGGGGATGACGGTTACCGGACCGATCACGTGGCTCATGCCCCAGAGCCCGACCATGTTGCGGGCGAGCTCGGTGGCCTGCTTGATGTCGTTCTGGGCGCCGGTGGTGACCTCGTCGTACACGAGCTCCTCGGCCACGCGGCCGCCGAGGGCGACTTTGATCTTGCCGAGCAGGTACGGGCGGTCGTAGCTGAACCGGTCTGCGTCAGGCGCTGAGAACGTGATCCCGAGCGCGATCCCGCGGGGGATGATCGATACCTTGCGGACGGGGTCCGCCCCGGGTGTGAGCATCCCGATCAGCGCGTGCCCCGCCTCGTGATAGGCGGTCCGCCTTCGCTCCTCTTCGGACATCAGGATCCGACGCTCGCTCCCGAGCACCAGCTTCTCGAGCGAGTCGTGCAGATCGCTCATCGTGACCACGTCGTGCCCCCGGCGCGCCGCGGTCAGCGCGGCCTCGTTGACAATGTTGGCCAGGTCGGCGCCGACCATGCCCGGCGGGGTCGCGGCCAGACGGTCGAGGTCGACGTCGCCGGCGAGCGGCACCGAGCGTGTGTGCACGTCAAGAATCTTCCGCCTCCCCGCCGTATCGGGCGGCTGGACCGCCACACGTCGGTCGAAGCGCCCCGGACGCAGCAGTGCCGGATCGAGCACCTCGGGCCGGTTGGTCGCGGCGATCACGATCACCCCGACCGACGGGTCGAAGCCGTCCATCTCGGTCAGGATCTGGTTGAGCGTCTGCTCCCGCTCATCGTGGCCGCCCCCGAACCCACCCATCGCACCCGCGCGCGAGCGGCCGATCGCGTCGAGCTCGTCGACGAAAACAATCGCCGGCGCGGCTTCCTTGGCCTGCTTGAACAGGTCGCGCACGCGCGAGGCACCGACGCCGACGAACATCTCCACGAACTCCGAAGCGGAGATCGAGAAGAATGGGACCCGCGCCTCGCCCGCCAGCGCGCGCGCCAGCAGCGTCTTCCCCGTCCCGGGAGGACCCGTCAGCAGCACCCCTCGCGGGATCCGGCCGCCGAGGCGGCGGTACTTGTCCGGATCCTTGAGGAAATCGACGAGCTCGGTCAGCTCCGCCTTGGCCTCATCGATCCCGGCGACATCGTCGAAGTCGACGGTGTGACCCGATGGCTCGACCCGCTGGGCTCGCGACCGCCCGAACGCCGCGGCGCCACCGACTCCGCCCGAACGTCGCAACCACACGAACAGCAGCACGATCAACACCACCGGACCGAAGAACAGGAGCAGCGTGAGGAGCGGCGAGGTGCCGGTCGATGGAGCGGTCGCGCTGATCTCAACTCCCTTTGACTGCAGCAGCGCCATCAGCGCACTGCTGTTGGCGAACTCCGGGATCACCGTCACGAACGCCGATGCCGGCGTCGTCGCGTCGCTCGGATAGCGCACCGGGGTCCGGAAAGTCCCGCTGACGGTGGCGCTCTTCGACGAGATCGCGCTCACGTTGCCGGCGCGTACCTGCTCGAGGAACGTCGGGCTGTACGGGATACGGACCGTTTTCGGCTCGAACCCATTCGGATTCAGCGCGATCAGCAGCGCCAGGCCCAACAACGTGATCGCGACAAGGACGCCGACGCCGAAGTTCTGGCTCCTCGGTGGAGGAGGGTGAGTGTTATCGGGTGCGGGTCCGGGCATGCGACGTTGTCCAATCGATGCTCAGGCTAGGCGTGAGCAGGCGCTCCGGCGACCGGCTAATACCGCCATCTGATGCGGAAAAACCCTGAGAGCGGTCAGGTCGAGAGAACAAGCCGGCTGGCGTCCGGAGCCGATGAGAGGTTTGCCCGCCACTCGGCGATTTCGCGCAGCGCTGCGGTGGGGCGCTCCTCGGTGATTTCGGGCGCACCGGCGAACACCAGTCCGGACTCAGCGTCAAGGCAGATGACTTCGCCCTCGGACAGCAGCCTTTCTCCGATCCGGGCGGTGCGCGCCGTCAGATCGAGCTTGAGACCGTCGCAGCTGACAAGACACGGCTTCCCAAGCTCACGCGCCACGACGGCAGCGTGAGACGTGCGCCCGCCCGAGCCGGTAAGAACGCCGGCAGACACGGCCACCGTCGCGATGTCATCCGTCACCGTCTCCGCACGGACCAGTACCGGCACGAGCGTCGCGATTACTCGATCCTTGGGCATTGCACCTCAGTTGGTTCGCGGGCAGGCACATGCCTCGCGATCGTCCTCACTGGTGACACGCAGCGCATCCGGGGAAAACCGCGGCCCTGGTCAGGGCCCCCGCCGCCGCTTGTTACCGCCCGCGGCGCAACCGTGACAAGCCGCGCCGGCGGCCCCTGCACGGCCGCAACCGGCGAGGGTCGACCTTGCCGAGCAGCCTTGGCTGTTGACCCACTCGTTGTCCCCTCCGTGCCAGCAAGCCTCCGCCGACGCCGACCGCGGTCAGCGCGGCCAGGATCACTCCCGGTTTGGCCGACAGGCGGCCGTACTCCTTCTGCACCGCAGGCCAGACGCGATCGTCGATCACCTCGGACGCCGGATCATGGCCGGGCGATGGTGGCGCCGGCTCGACCGGCGGCAGAAAGGCGATCTGAACCCTCCTGAGCTTTGGGAGGGCGCCGCGCCACAGGTGCGAGGTACCCGTGATTGCCGCTGGCACGATTGGAACGCCGGTCTGCACCGCCAGACGACCAGCGCCATGACGTGCGGCGCCGAGCGCATCGGGTCGCTCAACT
>Ga0335077_10011064_pt1 | contig 11279 bp, 14 predicted proteins | sample Lox_Sample_31_FD_207151 | JGI IMG/M metagenome (GOLD analysis project Ga0335077, IMG submission 207151) | Soil microbial communities from Loxahatchee National Wildlife Refuge, Florida, United States - Lox_Sample_3.1 | ecosystem: Environmental > Terrestrial > Soil > Wetlands | place: USA...
CCGCAGCAAGCCGATCCGAGAGTTTCCCAACGCCGAGGATGCCTACGCGGCTGCGCTCGAACGCGATAGCCTCGAGGGCTACCAGCAATTTCTGTCGATTTACCCGAATACCCCTTATTCACACCGCGTTGCCGCGATGCTCGCGATCCGTCGCGAGGAGATCGTCTGGCGCCGCTGCGTGCTGGCGAATACACCGCCGGCCTACTGGTCTTATCTGCGCCGCTATCCGCGCGGACCGCATGCGTGGGACGCGCGGCGGCGCTTGGCTCTGATCGGTGCAGCGCCCGAGCCGCCGCACGAGTTCGTGCTCTATGATTTTGGCGTGCCGCCACCGCCGCCGGAAGAATTCGCCTATATCGATCGGACCGTGGTGATTTTCGAGGGTCCTGGTTACCTGCCGCCGCCTCCGCCGCCGCTTTTCTTTTTGCCACCGCGACCCCGCGAGTTCGGTTTCCTGCCGCCGCCTCCGTCGCCCCGTGAGCGATTTGGCTTGCCACTTCCTGGCCCGACCGTGATGCCAACTTTCGTTCGACCGCCGCCGGCAGTCGCGCTGCGTCCAGCTCCTGGTGCGCCTCCCGGACCACCTGGCAGTCACGCGCCTGTTAGCGTTTCTCTCCCAGCTGCGGTTGTTCATGGCGGTCCACCGAGCGGTGGTGCCGAAAGCCATCGACTTGGCGCGGCTGGAGGCGCGATCGGAGTTCCATCGCCACCACCAGCGGCGGCGCCGCCGGCGACCGCGCTCGGTAAGCCGGCCCCGCTGCCGCCACCAGCGCCACCAACCGGTCCGACTCCGACCGTCGCCAAGCCGTCGCCGTTGCCTGCGCCGCATCCGGGCCCATTACCGACTGTCGGCAAGCCTGCGCCAACGCCACCTCCGCCGCCGGCTGTCGGGGCAGCGCCCGCCCTCGGCAAGCCCGTACCGCCACCGCCAGTCCCGCCGTCCCCTCCGCCAGCCGCGACCACGCTCCCCGCGGTCGGGAAACCGGTGCCACCACCGCCGGTACCGCCACCACCAGCAACCACTGTACCTACCGTCGGCAAGCCGGCGCCGCCGCCCCCACCACCGCAAACCGGACCGGCGGCCACGGTCGCGAAGCCCGCTCCACTGCTGCCGCACCCTGCACCATCGCCGACGGTCGCGAAGCCTGCTCCTCCTCCGCCGCCTCCGCCCCCGCCACCATCGCCGGGGCCGGCCGCCTTGAAGCCTGCGCCACCACCTCCGCCGCCTCCACCTCCGCCTGCAGCGACCGTGGCGAAGCCTGCCCCGCCGCCACCACCGCCGTCGCCACCGCCGCCTGGACCTGCAGCCGCAAAGCTGCCACCCGGAAAACCGCCGGCAAAGCCTGCCTGTCCGGCCGGACAGACGCTCACGCCGCAAGGCTGCAAATAACGTCGCGATTGGCGCTGCGCCCGTGACACCGCGGTCACAGGCGCGGCGAAGCCGATTGACGGCTAACGATTGTGAAAGGTCGGCCGACTATTTTGACCGCGGTCGACGGAGTGATGGATTTGATGCTGACCGTTCTTGTGAGCTGCCTGTTCGGCGCGGTATCTGCGATGATGCTTTGGGCTGCGGGCTCGGCATCGGAAACGCGCAATCAGATGATGCGGCGCGGCGGCAAGCTCGCTCCACCCAAGGCGTCCTGAGCGCCGCGAGCGCTCCTCATGCGACTGCAGCCTCGCCTCTGCGGCGTTCTGCTCTGCGGCTTCGTTCTCACCGCGACGTCGCATGTTGCCGCTCAGCCATCATCATCTTGCCATGGCGGACTGCAGCGGAAGGATGTGGCCGAACTCCTGTTCGGTCGGGAAATCGGTAATCACCTCGGCGTCAACGACGCCGACTGGACGCACTTCGTCGATCGGCAAATCACGCCGCGGTTCCCCGACGGCCTCACCATGAGCGATGCCGTCGGCCAGTGGCGCGACCATCGTAGCGGCAAGATCGTACGCGAGCCGTCAAAGCGCATCGAAATCGTCCTGCCCGGTACGCCTGATGACGAGGCGCGTCTTGAAGAAATCGTCGGTGCCTACAAGCGGGCCTTTCACCAGCATTCCGTCGGTCTCATCGTGCGATCCGCCTGCGTCGCATTCTAGCGAGAACACGGACTCGGGGCTTGCGGCCTGCAGGCGTCCTTCCTAACTTCCTTCCCGACGGCGGTCGCAGGGAAGCGATGAACGATGAACGAATGCGGGGACGAACTTAAGCTTGTCGCACTCGACAAGGACGATATCGAGGTCGTTTCGGCACACGTTCAGGATGCCCTTGTTGGCGTAGCCGAAATCTTCTGGCAGCCGCGCGACCACCGTTTCCTGATGGTGCTCAATCGCTTTGATTGGATGGCGGCGGTCGACGCCAGGCCGGAAATCGCACCCGTCACCAAGGTCGACTATCGTCGCTGCCGAACCGCGCTTCGTTTCGAGCGCGTCCTCGCCTGCAAATGTCGGGGTATCGACCCCGCGAACAAGGCGGCGCAGCTCAATCTTCTCGCAGTCGAATTCGCCGAGCGCGATGCGCCCGCGGGCGTCGTGACCCTGACGTTTTCAGGCGGCGGCGTCATCCGCCTCGAAGTGGAGTGCCTTGAAGCGGAGCTGACCGACCTTGGCGAGGTTTCCGCGGCGGCGCTGCGTCCCAATCATTTCGCTACCGGCTCGGCCACCGCGTAACGATTAAGCGGGTTCCGGGTGCCGCTGCGTCGGTGCGGCGAACAGTTTCATGAGCACGACAATGACAGCGAGTGTCGTCGCATAGGCGATGAGTTGCATTGCGGTCGGCTGATCGACATAACCGATCAGCGTGTGCAACGCTCGTCCGAGATAGCTTGAATCGCTCAAGATCCACGACGTATCCCAGACCGTCTCATCGAGCGCGGTGAGGATGTCCGCCTGCTCGAGGAATGCGATCGCCTGCGCCGCCATGCCGGCGGCGAGGAGAGCGATCAAGGCGCTGGTCACGCCGAACAGATAGCGCGCTGGAATCGTCACCAGGCCGAGATACGTCATCAGGCAAACAAAGCTGCCCAGCAAGAGGCCCACGAAGCCACCGCCGACCATCGTCCAGCTCACGCCCCCCTGCGCGGCTGCGACGCCGTAGAGAAACAGTACGACCTCGGATCCTTCCCGCAGCACGGCAATCGCCACCACAATGGCGAGCGCAGCCAGCGATTTCGACCCGGCAACAACCGCCTCACCCGCGGCACGCATTTCGGCAGCAAGCTCACGGCCATGTCGCGACATCCAGACATTGTGCCAGGTCAGCATCAGGACCGCGAAGCCAAGGATTGCAGCATTGAATATTTCCTGACCGCTGCCCTTGAAGAGCTGAGACAGGCCGTCGGTGAAGAGTGCGACCACACAGGCGCCGAGCACGCCGCCGGCGACGCCACCGGCAATCCACAGACTGCGTCCGCCGACACCGGCAGTCACCGCCATGACGATGCCGACGATAAGCCCGGCTTCGAAGACCTCACGGAATACGATCAAAAGGGCGGCAAGCACGGCAACCTCAAGACTGGTATTTCATGGCACGACCAGGAAGCCCTGCGTTTCGTGATGAAAATCGTCAAAGAAGTTATAGCGTCCGGGCTGCTGTGGCCGCACATAGACAGTGGCCTCGCTGCCGGCAGGGACAATCTTCTCGAAATGCAGGTCGCTGCTTTCGAATTCCGACACGATCGTATTGAGGTTCTTGATCCGGATGGCGAGCTGCTTGCCGGGCGGTGCGTGCAGTTCGGCCGGATCGAATTGATGGTCCTTGAGCGTAATCGACAGCGCAACGGGTTCATCAGCGCGGACGGCGCCGCCGCCAATCACTACGACCGCGGCAAAAAGCGCCGCCGCGCAGTGCTTCCTCCCGACCATCAGCAATGCACTATCGAGCATCAGTGGTTAACTTCCGTCATCCGCGCGGATGGAATGCTTCAGCAGTTGGGGAACTACTGACTTTTTGTCAATGAAAAAGCCAAATATTAGAATTGTTATAATATCTAAGTGCTGCTAGGCGTCTGCCTGCACCATACAGATCCCCGCCCATGGCGCTCCGCCTCGACACTCGCTCCGCAGATTTTGCGCAACGATTCCGCGCTTTTCTCGACACCAAGCGCGAAACCTCTGCCGACGTCGAGGCGGCTGTGCGTGACATCTTGGCTGATGTTGCCGCGCGCGGCGATCGGGCGCTCAAGGATTACACGCTGAAATTCGACCGGCTCGATCTCGACAAGATTGCGCCGCGGATCGCGCCCGATGAAATTGCGGCGGCGCAAAATCGCTGCGGCCGCGCGGCCTTGGATGCGCTCGATTTCGCCCGTGACCGTATCGAGGCATTTCATCGGAGGCAGTTGCCGCGTGACGATCGGTTTACCGACAGCCTGGGGGTCGAGCTCGGCTCGCGCTGGACAGCAATCGGTGCGGTAGGTCTCTACGTTCCGGGCGGCACCGCTTCCTATCCGTCCTCGGTGCTGATGAATGCGGTCCCGGCGAAGGTCGCGGGCGTGCCACGCGTTGTCATGGTCGTGCCGGCGCCCGGCGCTGCGATCAATCCGCTCGTTTTGGCTGCCGCAAAGCTCGCCGGTGTCGACGAGATTTATCGGGTCGGCGGCGCACAGGCGATCGCGGCATTGACCTATGGCACCGAGTCCATCGCGCCGGTTGCCAAGATCGTCGGCCCCGGCAATGCCTATGTGGCGGCGGCGAAGCGTCTGGTGTTCGGCAAAGTTGGCATCGACATGATCGCGGGCCCTTCCGAAGTTCTCATCATCGCCGACAGCACCGGAAACCCGGACTGGATCGCAGCTGATTTGTTGGCTCAGGCCGAGCACGATGAGAGCGCTCAATCGATCCTGATTTGTGACGATGCAGCGCTCGCCGATGCCGTCGAACGCGCCGTCGCCGGTCAGCTCCCGCGTCTGCCTCGCGAAAAGATCGCCGGTGCTTCTTGGCGCGAGTTCGGCGGCATAATCCTGGTCAAGAACCTCGACGAGGCCGTCCCGCTGGTCGACGCCATCGCACCCGAACATCTGGAAATCGTATCAGAGCGGGCCGACGAACTCGCGGTGCGTATCCGCAATGCCGGTGCCATCTTCATCGGAGCGCATACGCCCGAAGCAATCGGCGACTATGTTGCCGGTTCAAACCACGTATTGCCGACGGCACGATCGGCCCGTTTCGCCTCGGGCCTTGGCGTGCTCGATTTCATGAAGCGCACCTCGCTCCTCAAGTGCGGACCCGAGCAGTTGCGGGCGCTTGGCAGCGCCGCCGTCGCACTCGGCGAGGCTGAGGGTCTCGACGCCCATGCGCGCTCCGTCACCATTCGGCTCAACGGCTGATGGCACGCGCCGTCCGCGACAAGAAAAAGGCAGGCCATCTCGCGGCTGTCATCCTCGACGAGTCATCGATTGGACGTTCGAATGAGCAGGTCGAACACGAGCGCGCGATCGCCATCTACGATTTGATCGAAGAGAACAAGTTCGCGCCGGCCGGTCATAGCGGCGGTCCTTATGCACTGCATCTGGGCATCTCGGGCAATCGCCTGGTCTTCGACATTCGCTTGGCCGACGGCACGCCGGTGATCGCCCATATGCTGTCGCTGGCACCGTTTCGCCGCATCGTGAAGGACTACTTTCTGGTCTGCGACAGCTATTACGCGGCGATCCGCACGGCGACTCCGGACCGCATCGAAGCGCTCGACATGGGACGCCGCTCGCTGCACGACGAGGGATCGCGCATCGTGATGGAACGGCTCAAGCGCAAGGTCGATATCGATTTCGACACGGCGCGGCGGCTCTTCACGCTGCTTACGGTGCTGCACTGGAAGGGCTGATCGCCCGATGTCGTCGCAAACCAGGGCACCTCTTGCAGTGCTGTTTGCCTGCGGCCTCAACGCGGTGCGTTCGCCGATCGCCGCAGGCCTGTTCGCGCAACTCTTCGGCCGCGCCGTCTATGTCGGCTCCGCGGGAGTCCGCAAGGGACAGCTTGATCCCTTTGCGGTCGCCGCCATGGCAGAAATCGGCATAGACATTTCGCGGCACAAGCCGGTGACCTTCGAGGAGCTTGAGGAATGGGAAGGCCTCAATTTCGATCTCATCATCACTCTTGCGCCCGAGGCGCACCATCGTGCGCTCGAACTCTCGCGCACCAGCGCCATTGACGTCGAGTATTGGCCGACGGCGGACCCAACTGTCGTCGAGGGCAACCGCGAGCAGCGGCTCGAGGCCTATCGGCAATTGCGCGACCAAATTCTGGCGCGAATCCGCGAACGATTCGTCCGCTCCTCCACCGGCAATGAATGAGCATGCTCTCCCAGTTGTGAACCGACGCGGCATCCGCTACGTTCCGCGCGGTTTTTGCCGCGAATCCGGTTCAAGTCGCGGCGAGACCGCAACTGCCCCGGATGGCGAATGGCGAAGGAAGAACTTCTGGAATTTCCGGGTGTCGTCACGGAATTGCTTCCGAACGCCACCTTCCGCGTCAAGCTCGAGAATGCGCACGAGATTATCGCTCACACCGCAGGGCGAATGCGGAAGAACCGGATTCGCGTGCTCGCCGGCGACAAGGTGCTGGTGGAAATGACCCCCTACGACCTGACCAAGGGTCGCATCACGTACCGCTTCAAGTAATCCACTGCGGATATTGACGACGATAGCGAGCTGAAGTGATCGGTCGGCCAAAATTCGTGCTCGCTTCGGGCTCGCCGCGACGGCTCGCGCTGATCAATCAAGCCGGCATCGAGCCCGACGCTTTACGCCCAGCCGACATCGACGAGACACCGAAGCGGGGCGAACTGCCGCGTGCCTGCGCCACGCGGCTCGCGCGCGAGAAGGCAGAGGCGGCGCTCAATATGGTGCGCATCGACGAGGAGCTCAAAGGCGCCTACATCCTCGCCGCGGATACCGTCGTCGCGGTCGGCCGCCGCATTTTGCCGAAGGCCGAGTTGCTCGACCAGGCTGCGCAGTGCCTGCGGCTACTCTCCGGCCGCAATCATCGCGTCCATTCCGCCGTGTGTCTGGTGACTCCGAAGGAGACCTTTCGACAGCGTCACGTCGAGACCCGCGTGCGTTTCAAGCGCCTGTCCGACGAAGACATCGAGGCCTACCTCGCCTCCGGAGAATGGCGAGGCAAGGCCGGCGGCTATGCCGCACAGGGCATCGCCGGAACCTTTCTGGTGAAGATCGTCGGCTCCTATTCGAGCATCGTCGGCTTGCCGCTCTACGAAACGATGACGCTCCTCGGCGGCGAGGGCTACCCGATTCACTTCGGCTGGCTCAACGCCGTGTGAGCTTGGCCGGCCGGCAGCAGCAGCCCATATTCAGGTCATGGCCGATGCCACGACCAGGGGAGCGTGTCCGATCTGCGGCAAGACCGCCGCGGACCGATACAAGCCGTTCTGCTCGCGGCGCTGCGCCGACGTCGACCTCCACCGCTGGCTCGCGGGCGCCTACGCGATTCCGGTAACGGAGGATGATGAAGAGGACGAGCGGCGCGACGATGGTGTCCCCTTCGACTGAACTTTCACCGTGGTGGCGAGGCTTCGCCGACAGCGCGAGACGATGAAAATCGAAACGGCCGGCGATTCTGGACAGCCGGAAAGCGAGCCACTATAACCCAGCGCTCGCATAGTCTCGCCCTCCGGCGACGCCGAGCGGGCCCAGGTAGCTCAGTTGGTAGAGCACTGCACTGAAAATGCAGGTGTCGGTGGTTCAATTCCGCCCCTGGGCACCATTTCCAAAAAAGAGAATCACCACGGCGGTCACTGTTTGATCAGCTTCTCGGCAAGGCGCCTCCAGAACACGCCTATCTTTATCTGATCGCGCCACGCGCGATCACAGACGAGCGCCGGAGGCTTAGAGGCTTAAGGAAGGCGCCGCAGCGCGGGCTCCAGCACCACCCGCATGAAGGTCGTCAGAATGCGCAGACCGGCTTTCATCGATCCTTGAAACGTGCCCGCAACCTTCGACTCGCCGCCGACGCGGCGCCGATAGTTGACGGGCACTTCCAGCACGCGTAGCCGGCCACGCGCGGCACGCATCTGCATTTCGAGATTCCACCCGTAGGTCAGTTCGCGCATGCCGAGCGAGAGGAGCGTTCCGCAGCGGATGGCGCGGAAGGCGCACATGTCGGTGTAGCGCACGCCGTAAAGGAGCCTGACAAGCCGTCCCACCACGAGGCCCGCCAGGAGCTGGTGCGCCGCCATGCTGCCCGGCTCGAGTTCGCCGCGTGCCCGTGAAGCGATGACAAAATCCTGTTCGCCCGCGCGGATCGGCGCAACCAGCGTCGCCAAGGCTGCCGGATCATCGGCGCCGTCACCGTCCATGAACACGACGATGTCGGTGGGCGCGGCAAGTTGCGCCCCTTCGAGACAGGCGAGCCCATAGCCCCGGCCGACCGTGATGACCTCCGCGCCGGCACCACGGGCGATGTCCGACGTGCCGTCGCTGCTGCCGCCATCGGCCACGATCACCCGATCGACGATATCTCGCGGCAATTCGGTGATAACGCGCGCGATCGATGCCGCCTCATTGAATGTCGGAATGACCACAACGACGCGGCCGGTGTGCACGTCCGCTTCACGCGGCGCGGGTGACCCGGCAAGTGCAAGCGAAGCTTGCCCGCTGAGTGTGTGACTGTGCTGCAAAGCGACCGCTCGCGTCGAATCCGAAGACAAGTGGTTGCAGGAGAGCCTCTCTACAGGCTCCAGCGCAAGCCACAGCTTGCGCAGGCCTCCGGTGGGCGATCGGATTTGAGCGCCTTGCGGAATTCGCTGTAGGCCGGGCCGGCCCAGATCTCACGAAGCGTCTGCTGTGTGGCATCGCCCAATGTGTAGTTTTCGTAGCCGCGCTGCGAAAACGGTGCGATGCAACAGGGAAGCGCCCGCCCGTTCGCGGTAAAATACATTACCGTCCACGGCCGGCGACACAGCGACCACGGTGATCCGCCATCGCTGCGCTTGAGACTCAGGCCCGGCTCGGCCGCGGCTCCCGACGCGCTAAATGTAATTCCGAGCGACTGGGCGAGCGCCGCGGCGCGCTCGATATGGGCGGCCTCTTCCCCGGTCAGCTGCTCGTAAAGCGCCTGGTCGGGTGTCGCCTTGCCGATCGCATTCTCTTTGAAAAACACCAGCCGCTGCAAATAGACTTCCTTGACGCCAGTCTGCGCGGCGATCCGCACGAAATCCGGCAGCTCTTCGATCGTTTCGCGCAAGCCCGTCAGCCAGGCCGAGACGCGCGGCTTGAGGTGGCCTTCGCGCTCCTGCAGGTCGCGGAAGGCACGAACGTTCTTGAGAATGCGGGCAAAGAAATTCTTGCCGCGTATTGCACGATAGGATTCTGCATTCGCTGCATCGAATGAGACACGGAGCTCGTCGAGATCGGCGGCGATAAGCGCGCGTCCGTTGCGTTCGTTGAGTACAGTGCCATTGGTATTGAACAGCACGTAGGTCCCGCGGTCCTTCAGATAGCGCACCATGCGCGGCAGATTTTTCACCAGCATCGGCTCGCCGACGCCATGCAGCACCGCGCGATGCAGATTTGGGATTTGGTCGACGATCGAAGTGAATAGCTGCCAGCTCATATCGGCTGGCGGCTCGAGTTCCTCATAGGTACGCGGACACGTCGTACACAGCAGGTTGCAGCGGTTGGTGGTTTCCAGGTAGAGGCACACCGGATCGTGCGTCGGCGTGTCGTCCGCCGCGTTGACGCCCTCGAAATACCGCCTCGGATCCATCGTCCGCAGTGAGGCCGCCCGCTCCATGGATTTCACCCCCGCCAAGATAATTCGATCACGTCATTGCGCGGCTAAACGAGCACTTGCGCCGGACCGCACTAAGTCTCCGCGTCGGCCGAAGTTGCCGTCCGGTCGCATCGCGCGCAGCAGCGCAGCGGTGGCGCGGGCGTGACGCGGGCCGTGAAGACCGATCTGTCGATCGGTCTCAAGCTCGCCGGCGTCGCTCAGCTCGGCGCGCAATCGGGTAAGGCTCTCGAAGTCGTCGACGTCGTACCATGACGGTAGCCGGTGAACTTCGAGGTCGATTTCGCGGGCCCTCTCCAGCGTCTGTTCGGCGACATGTTCGGTGCTCCAAGCGATGTCCTCGAACATGCGCCGGTGCGCGGATTTGAGGCCGAGCAGATAGTATCCGCCATCGCTCGAGGGACCGATCACGGCCCGATCGCCGGGCTCGGCGAGAAGCTTTGCAGTCTCTGTCAGGAATGCGGTGGGCAGGGTCGGGCTGTCCGAATTCAGGACGACGGCGGCAGAGTGACCTCGGGCGAGGATTTGCTGGATGGTGTGCAGCAGGCAATCGCCGAAATTCGCCAATGCGGCGTCGATCAGCCCGATCGATGCCGGCAGCGTGTGACGAAAAAAGTCGGTCGCGCCTGCCGGGCAGTAAGCCGCGTACCCGAAAATGCTGGTCCCCGGCTCGGCGTGGCACGCGGCGAGCTGAAGCCCCTCGGCGACATCCTGCAGAAAGGCGGTGTTGAGAGCGGCGGCTTCATCGACGGTCAGCGGCGGCACCAGCCGCGTCTTGACGCGTCCGGGCACGGAGGCCTTCGCCATGAAGGCAATACCGCAGGACGCTGTCGGTGATGCCGCGATCAAGCCAGCGGAACGAGCGCCATGCGTATCGTTGGAATGGTTCCCGTGGTCCATGCAATGCCCCCTTGGACCGGATGCAAAAAAGAACGCTCCAACGATTGCCTGCACAGTGGCAAAGCGCCAATCACTTCCGGCTCACTGTCTACAATTCGGCGAACACTAAAAAGTTATTCCGCTCACAAAGTCGTGATCGCCTAGCTGCGAGCGAGCGCAACGCGAATCACGGCGTCGGCCGGTAAGGCCACCGCGTCGGTGGCAGCCCAGGTCGGTGCGCTGGCATAGTCACTGCGCGGCATATCGAGGGACGCCAATTGTCGGCCGGCGATGCCGACAACCTCGATCGGCACGGCCACCAGTCGTGTGCCCAAGCCGAAAAGGCCTCCATAAGACACGATCAGTGCAATTCGGCCTTGAGCGGTACGAACAACCTCGCGCACACGCCCGATCGTCGAATGGTTTTCATCGAGCAGCGGCAGACCGATCAGATCGCCAACTTGCACCGGCTGCGGGAAGCGTCGGCGCATTTTCTCTTCCGCCTGCATGGTGTTTGCCGCGGGACTTGAAGCCGCAGCGGTCTCCGTGGCCTGCGCGACCACGATATTCGCTCCAGCACCTTCGACGTCCGCTCGCACCACGCTGACCGCCGAGATCACCACAGCAAAGGCGACAAGGAACGTTCTCATTGCGAAAACTCC
>Ga0335077_10011066_pt1 | contig 11278 bp, 10 predicted proteins | sample Lox_Sample_31_FD_207151 | JGI IMG/M metagenome (GOLD analysis project Ga0335077, IMG submission 207151) | Soil microbial communities from Loxahatchee National Wildlife Refuge, Florida, United States - Lox_Sample_3.1 | ecosystem: Environmental > Terrestrial > Soil > Wetlands | place: USA...
CCAAGGGGCTCAAGGGAGTTTCCATACGAGCCTCGAAGCCCTGTATATTAACCCGAAATACCGGAATTGTGATCGCAAACGTGAGGTCTGATGAACTACCGCACATTTGGCCGCACCGGATTTGAGGTCAGCGACATCGGCTTAGGGCTATGGGGTATGGGCGACTGGACCGATTCCGACGATCGCCAGTCCTTGGAAGCTCTGCAGCTTGCCGTCGATCTCGGCTGCAACTTCTTCGACACGGCATGGGCCTACGGCAACGGCAAGAGCGATGCCCTGTTAGGCGAAATCATGGCGCGCAATCCCGGCAAGCGACTTTACGCTGCCTCCAAAGTCCCGCCTCTGAATGACAAGTGGCCTGCCTCTCCGACCGAAAGGTATCAGGATGTCTTTCCGTCAAAACACGTCTTTAAATATGCCGAACTGATTCGCGAAAAGTTGCGCGTGAAGGCCATCGATCTCCTGCAATTCCACGTCTGGGACGATAGTTGGACGGAGGAACCGGAATTCCGTGACACAGTAGCGAAACTTAAGTCTCAAGATCTGATCCGATTCTTCGGTTTGAGCCTGAATCGCTGGGAGCCGGAGAACGGAATCAAAGCAATTCGCACCGGCCTGGTGGATGCAGTGCAGGTGATCTACAACATCTTCGACCAGTCCCCTGAAGACAAGCTGTTTCCACTCTGCCGTGAGCTGAACATCGGCGTTATTGCCCGTGTGCCGCTCGACGAAGGCAGCCTGGGTGGCACGATGACCGCCAATACCCAGTTTCCCGAAAGCGACTGGCGCTCTCGTTATTTTGGCCCAGAGAACCTGAAGAATACGGTCGATCACGTAGATAAACTGAAGCCGATTGTGCCCCGAGGCATGACCCTGCCTGAAATGGCGCTGCGGTTCATCCTTTCAAGTCCGGATGTGAGTACTACGATCGTTGGCATGAGGAAGCCTGATCATGTCCGGCAAAATATTGCCCTTAGTGACACTGGATCGTTGGATCCAGCTCTGCTCAAGGCTTTGAAACCGCATCGATGGGACCGGAAGCCGCAACCTTGGTCGGACTAGGCCCACTCAGGCTGGAGATTCGGAGCAGCTCAGTTGGCCTTCAGTTGTGATCCGCGTTGCCTTGCAGATCTCCTTTGCCATCCTGATTCCGGCTTCGCTGGCGCGCGTGGGTTCCTCCGCTGACATGGCCGTACTGGCAGCTAAGGTGAAAAGAAGAGCGTCCTCTTGCTTGTCGAAATAGAGCACCACCTGGTTGGCTGCCATTCTGGAATCCACCTCCGAAAACTAATCGTTGCTTCATGATAGGCCGAACCCGGCTGTCAAGGATGGTAACTCTTTTGGTGCATTCCTAACCGGAAGTACAGGAAGCCTGGCGCGCATTTTCAAGGATAAGCCGTAACCAGCAGGCCAACCGAAATCCAGCTCTCAAAAGAACCGGACTGGCAGCCAACCACCCACCTTCAGTCCGAATCTTGGTGATCGACGGTCGGCCGGATCAGCAATGCGCTTCATTTTAGTTGCAGTATTTAGTGGATTCTTGCTGTGGGCATCGGCAGCACCCCCCCAGTCGACCGTGAGCAGCCCCACGTTAAACCCCGACCAACAACTACCACTTACATCCGATCTCATCAGTGGGACCGAAATGCAATCGCCAAAGCCGCTTCACAGTTCGGCTCAGAATAGCCCGTCACAAAGATCCTCCTCAGCCATCGAAAGTACGCCCGAGGGCCGGCAGACCGAACGCCCGGTGCAGACCTTCACCGGGACGATCACGAAAGAAGGAAAGAGCTACGTGCTTCGTATTTCCGATCAGTGGTTCTACGACTTGGATGATCAACGCCAAGCCGAACAGTATCTCAACCAACGGGTCTCCGTGACCGGAACCTTAAATTCGAGTGGCGATCTGATCCACATTCATCTCATCCAGCCAGTCTCCTGAGCGCCCGCCGGTTCGGCAAATACGTGAGCTTCGTCACACTCTCCTGTGAGCGGAAATGCTAGAGTTACAAGTTCATGGCCGCTCCCGAGTCCCTCTTCGTTAAGGCCTGCAAGGCCCAGCTAGTTGACCGGACACCTGTATGGTTTATGCGGCAGGCAGGGCGTTACATGCCGGAATACCGGAAGCTTCGAAAAGAATATTCGCTGCTTGAGATTTGTAAGAAGCCAAAAATCGCAGCCGAGGTGACCATCACGGCGGCGGAGATCCTTGGGGTCGACGCAGCCATCATTTTTGCCGATCTGTTGCTGCCCCTGGAAGTCATGGGGCTGCCGTTTCACTTCGCGGCGGGCGAAGGACCCGTGATTCAAAAACCGGTTCGAACCGCGGCCGACGTTTCACGAATCCATACAGATGGGTCTGCAGAGCTGGGCTACGTCTCGGAAGCAATCACGCTCGTATGCAAGCATTTCGCTGCACATATGCCAGTAATTGGGTTTTGCGGTGCGCCCTTCACCTTGGCCAGCTACATGATCGAAGGCGGAGGATCACGCAACTACATTCATACAAAGAAGATGATGTACTCTTCACCAGCCGCGTGGGATGATCTCATGGCCAAGCTGGTGCGCGTCACTTCTGAATATGCGAGCGAACAGGTTCGAGCCGGAGCCGATGCTATCCAGGTCTTCGATAGCTGGGTAGGATGCTTGAGCGTCGACGACTACAGAAGATACGTGCTTCCTCGAACAACCGAACTAATTACAAATTTGCGGAAAACCGGTGCTCCTGTCATATATTTTGGCACCGACAGTGCGACCCTGCTGGCCTCCATGAAAGAGACGGGTGCGGAAGTGATCGGCCTTGACTGGCGAGTTCCTCTCGATGAAGGTTGGAGAAGTGTAGGTTTTAAAGGTGGCGTGCAAGGCAATCTCGATCCTGTTCTGCTGTTTGCTGAGTGGAAGGACATTGAGCCTCGAGCTGAGGATATCTTGCGTCGTGCGAGTGGACGACCGGGCCACATCTTCAATCTCGGCCACGGTATCCTCCCGGAAACTCCAGTAGAAAATGTGAAAGCTTTGGCGAAATTTGTTCAAGAGTATTCGTTGAGGCCGGTATGAGGCCTCTGTGTGCTCTGCGTCCTCTGTGGTTAGATCAGGTGGAGCTTGAATAGCAAACACTCATCCTCCAAAGTCGCCGTTCTGCTGCTTGCACATGGTAGTCCGGATTACGTTGACGAGATCCCCGAGTTCCTCCTGCGAGTAACTGGAGGTCGGCCGGTTCCTCCGCAGGTGATCGATGAAGTAAAGCATCGCTACGGGCTGATCGGCCGCTCGCCTCTGACCGAATTGACGGTGAAGCAAGGCAAGCTCCTTGAGCAGCAACTGGGTGTGCCAGTGTATGTAGGCATGCGCAATTGGAAACCGTTTATTGCAGATACGGTTCGCGCGATGGCCTCAGATGGAATCAGCAATGCACTTGTGGTCTGTCTTGCTCCGCAAAACTCACGTACCAGCGTTGGCCTATATCGTTCTTCACTAGGAACCGATCTTCCCTTCAAAGTTGATTTCGTGGACTCTTGGCACACCGAGCCGTTGTTAATACAGGCCTTTGCCGAGCGATTGCATGACGGATGGGAACAAGCGTGCAGCGAAGCTGGGACGAAGCTGCCCGTGATCTTAACTGCCCACAGTGTCCCCCAGCGCACAATTTCCGACGGCGATCCTTATGAGCACCAAGCCAAAGAAACCGCATCCCTGGTCGCGAGAGAGGCCGCTCTAAAACCAGAGCATTGGATGTTCGCTTTTCAGAGCCAGGGAATGTCTGGTGGAGCGTGGCTCGGGCCCACCGTTGAAGAAACCATTCTCGCGCTTAAAGCCAACGGCCATCGCGGTGTCTTCATTCAACCCATCGGGTTCCTCTGCGATCATGTGGAAGTGCTTTACGACATCGACATTGGTTTCAAACAATTTGCCGAGAACCACGGCATGCGCCTGTGGCGTGCGGAATCGTTGAATGATTCCCCTCTGCTGATCAGAGCTCTTGCCGATGTTGCCCGTTCGCGGCTGGCGAAATCGGCGATCGCATGAAACGCATTGCCGTCATCGGCGGAGGCATTTCGGGCTTATCCGCTGCATTCACTCTCGAAAAAGCGCGTCAGAATGGCGCTCCGTTGGAATATGCCCTCTATGAGTCCAACTCGCGGCTCGGCGGAGTGCTGGTTACGGAACATACTCATGGCTGCCTGCTCGAGGCGGGGCCGGATTCGTTCCTCACCGAAAAACCATGGGCGTCCGATCTTTGCCGGGAGCTTGGGCTGGGAGATCAGCTGATCGGTTCCAACGATCACGAGCGCAAGACCTACATTCTCTGCAAAGGAAAACTAGTCGAAATCCCGGACGGCCTGATGTTTATGGTTCCGACCAAGATCATCCCAACGCTCTTGTCTCCATTATTTTCTGCGCGGACCAAGATGCGCATGGCACAGGAATGGTTTCACCCGCCGCACAAAGCTGATGGGGATGAAAGTGTCGCCTCGATGGTTCAGCGTCATTATGGCGGCGAAATGGTCGACCGGCTTGCCGATCCGCTGCTCTCCGGCGTGTATGGCGGCAATGCCAGCGAGCTGAGCGTCCGCGCCGTTCTTCCGCGTTTTGCCGCAATGGAAGCGAAATACGGCAGTTTGGGGCGTGCCATGTTGGCGGCGCGTGCCAAGATGCCAACTTCATCGAACGGATCGCCGCCGCTCTTCACGTCACTGAAGGACGGAATGCAGCAATTGGTGGATGCGTTGGTTTCGCGGCTCAAACCATCGGCTATGTATATTAACGAATCAGTCAAGTTCTTTAACCGCCAAAACGGCGCTTGGACGGTTTCGACAGAACAAACGTCCCACCAGTTCGACGGCGTAATTCTTGCAACGCCTGCTCACGTCGCTTGGCGCCTGCTGCAGCCATTTGAGCCGCGACTCGCCGATGAACTTGGCGCCATCGACTACACCTCCTCTATCACCATCAACCTGGGCTACGACGAACGCGTGCGATCGTCCCTGCCGCCAGGGTTTGGCTTCTTGGTGCCGCGTAGCGAAGTTAGAAAGATGCTGGCGGCAACCTTCGTCCATAACAAGTTTCCCCACCGTGCACCCCCAGATCGCGCGCTCCTGCGCTGCTTCATCGGCGGAAAGGAGAACGTCAACACGTTGACACTTTCAGACGAAGAGATCATTCGCATCGTTCGCAATGAACTGCAACCAATCCTTGGCATCACTTCCGAGCCACTGTTCGCGCGTGTCTATCGCTGGAACCACGCCATGGCACAGTATGGAGTTGGCCACCTGGAGCGCCTCGCACGGATCGATTCAATTCTCAAAGAACTTCCCAGTCTCGGGCTCGCAGGAAACGGATACCGCGGCATCGGAGTCCCGGATTGCATTCGCTCAGGCAGCGACGCGGCGGCAACAACCCTCAGAGCGCTCGGATTGGCAAGAGAGCAGGTCACGCCCGTTGTTGCCCGGACCTGAGCGTTCGCCTCAAGACCGCCACTCGCTCCTCCTAAGTATTGCGCCTACATTCTCTCCACGTCCTAAAGCTGATAACATCGTCTGCGTCGTTGCAGTTGGCTGAAATCGACAGGCTTTTTGGGGGAAACGATGGCCACGGACACAATCGTAAAAGACGCGGCAACAACAATGACCGGCGAGGAGATGGTCGCGCTTTCCAGGAAGCACACACTCTACGAGTGGTCCGCACAATCCAAGGTCGACCCCATTCCTATCGCCCGCGCTAAAGGAGTTTACTTCTGGACTCCCGAGGGGAAGCGCTTCATTGATTTCAATAGCCAACTGATGAGCGTGAATATCGGGCATGCTGATGAACGCGTAATAAATGCCATTGCCGAGCAGGCCAACACTCTCGCCTACGTAAGTCCCTTCATGGCCACAGAAGTCCGTGCGAAACTGGGTGCCAAACTCGCAGAAATCACTCCTGGCGATATTGACACTTTTTTCTTCACCAATGGCGGCGCCGATTCCAACGAGAACGCAATCAAGATCGCGCGTTTCGTCACGGGACGACAGAAGGTTCTCGCCCGCTATCGTTCTTATCACGGATCAACGGCAGGCAGCATGACTCTCACTGGCGATCCTCGACGCTGGGTCAATGAGCCCGGAATTCCTGGTGTGGTTCATGTGCTCGATCCCTATCACGGGATCGCACGCGGATGGGAGTCTGCAGAACATTCGCTCGACAGGTTGGAGGAAACGATTCAGCTTGAGGGACCGCAGACCATCGCCGCCTTCATTCTTGAACCCATTAGCGGCACGAATGGTGTTCTCGTGCCACCGGATGGATATTTACAGGGAGTGCGAGAGCTTTGCACGAAATACGGCATCCTGATGATCGCCGATGAGGTGATGTCCGGCTTCGGCCGCACCGGTGAGTGGTTTGCGGTGAATCATTGGAAAGTTGTTCCGGACCTTATGAGTATGGCGAAAGGCCTGACGAGCAGCTACCTGCCGCTGGGTGCGGTCGGCATGCGCCATTTCGTTGCCGAGCACTTCCGCGACAAAGTTTTTTACGGAGGTCTGACCTACAATAGCCATCCTATGGGCTGTGCGGCAGCTTTGGCGACCATCCGTGTGTACGAAGAAGATCACCTGATTGAAAATGCGCGCAAGATGGGGGCGCTCATGAAGCAGTTAATGACTGACCTGGCGACCCGCCATCCTTCTGTTGGCGCGGTGCGCTCGATTGGGCTGTTCGGCGTGTTCGAGCTCATTCGCAGCCGCCGCACCCGCGAGCCATTAGCGCCCTTTAACGGAACCTCCGATGAAATGGCAGCGCTCGGGCGTTTCTTCCGTCAGGAAGGCTTTTACACGTTCGTGCGCTGGCACACCTTCTTTACAAATCCGCCGCTTTGCATCAACGAGCAACAACTTCGAGAAGGATTCGCGATTATCGATCGCGCATTGGAGATCACCGACAAGGCCGTACGCGACTAATCCGTGCGCGATGAGCGGCCAACGCAGGTGGGTGCAGCAGTTAAAAGCACCGCTTCTAGGGCTTGTTTGATGTAGAATTTCACCGCTTTTCAACTCACAAACCAGGAAAGGGGAGGCAATGAAACGCAGATGTGTGTTTTCAGCTTTGGGGATGATTGTGTTCATCGCATGTTCTGTACTTGCGCAAGAAAATGCGTCAAGCATCGCGGCAATTGAGGTCCAGAAACCGAAGAACGGCATGGTTCCACAATACGAAGCTGGGCGGAAGCAGAAGGCAGCCTGGCACAAGCAACAGAATGATCCGCAACCGCTTTTCGTTTGGCAGATCCTCACCGGCATGCAAACCGGAGACTATGTGGTCGGACGTCTGGGATGGCACTGGGCTGATTTCGATAAACCCGCGATTTCCGACGAGGCCGATGTGGCAGAGTTCCAGAAACTAATGGGCAATTATGTGGACTCGCTGAACGCCTATTACTACGAATACATGGCTAAAGTCAGTAACCCGAGCGATGGCAAAATGCCGACCAAATTTCACGAGTCGAATCACTTTTATGTGCGCTACGGGAAGAATTCCGATTTCCGGTCTGCCATGGATCGAATCCACGAAGCTGCAGTGAAGACCAAGTGGCCGGTCAATTATTACTGGTATGAGATGGTGGCCGGCGGCCCGAGCGGCGTCTATTTGCTGGTGATCCCACGCAATAGTTGGGCAGATTTTGAAGACAAGCCGGATGTGAAGCCATTCCGTGACATGCTCAAAGAAGCTTTTGGTCAAGCCGAAGCAGATTCCATCGTAGATCGAATTGACAAGTCAGTGGAAAGGGAGACTACTGAGATCGTGCAGTTCCGGCCAGATCTGAGTTATATGCCAAGCAAATAAAATGGATGGCGCTGGGCCCGTCGCCAAAAACGGGCCGACCTCTCACCAAGTCTCCTTGCCTCACGCCACCGAAAGTTCCCGAAGCTGCCGCACGGTTTGGATCACGCGCTCGGCAACATAGTCGACTTCTGCCTCAGTTGTAAAACGCCCGAGCCCGAAGCGAATGGAACTCGTTGCCAGGTCATCATCGCAACCGAGCGCTTTCAACACGTAGGAAGGATCGACTTTCGCCGAGGTGCACGCCGACCCGCTGGAAACGGCAATTCCTTCCAGCCCCAGCATCAGCGAGTCACCATCAACCCCGCCGAAGCTCACATTAAGATTGCCAGGAAGCCGTTGCTCCATCGAGCCATTGATGTAAACGTTGTCCATTGCGGACGTGATCTTGTCTCGCAGGCGATTACGAAGGCCGGCAAGGTGGCAGGCTTCTTTCGGCATCTCTTCCGAAGCAACCGCACAAGCTTTCCCGAGCCCGACGATGCCTGGCACATTCAAGGTTCCCGAGCGCATACCGTGCTCGTGTCCACCCCCGTCAATTAACGCCGAGAGCTTCACTGCAGGATCTTTATACCGTACATACAAAGCTCCGACGCCTTTCGGGCCGTAAATCTTATGCCCGGCAATCGACATGAGATCGATGTTCTGCTTATTTACATTAATCGGAATCTTGGCAACCGCCTGGGCCGCATCGGTGTGAAAAATAACGCCGCGCTCATGACAGATCTTTCCGATCTCCGCAGTCGGCTGTAGCACACCGATTTCATTGTTCGCGGCCATGACGCTAACAAGGATGGTCTTTTCGCCGACGGCATCAATGAGCTGTTGCAGATCGATTAAACCGTCCTTCTTAACTGGGAGGTACGTCACGCTGTATCCGTTCTTCTCCAGATGCTTGCAGCTGTCCAGCACGGCTTTGTGCTCGGTTACCACTGTGATGATGTGTTTGCCCTTTTCGCGGTGCGTTTCGGCAACCCCCTTGATTGCCAGGTTGTCGCTTTCCGTAGCGCCGGAAGTAAAGACAATCTCGTTTGTAGTCGCTCCGATAAGTTTGGCTACCTGCGAACGAGCAGTTTCCACCGCCTGATCAGCCTCCCATCCAAACGAGTGGCTGCGGCTGGCTGCGTTGCCAAACTTCTCATTGAAATAGGGCAACATCGCTTCAAGCACGCGCGGATCCAGCGGAGTGGTGGCGTGATTATCCATGTATATAGGGAGTTTCAATTCGTTGCTCTCGGCCTGCTTCGATTCACCGTCGTGAGTCACGCCTGCCCCGGCTAGTTTCGCATTCATGATTAAACTCCTGGGAAATCCCCACAATCCGTCAAGCTTCAGTGGCGACTCCAAATATTCTAAGTCTGAGACCGGAATTGCGGTACCTATTCCGAGCTATTGGTCGCAGGACTCAAGCCCCGGTATCCTTACATTTATTTACAAACTGTTCGGGCAACGTTCCTCATAAGGCAGAGTTCTATCCCAGTAGATGAGCATTCCGACGGCATTCCCGCACACCGGAACGCTGCAGTACCACAGCAGCTATCATAAGGAGGTGCAATATGAAACGCCGTTGTGTTCTCTCCGCGCGACCTTCGTCTCTGCTTGCTCTGGCCTCAATTTGGATTGCTGCGGCATTCTTAACCACAGCTTGCCTGGCTCAGGACTCGCATCAGTCTGATTCGCAATCCAGTTCATCCGCCCCGGCACATTCCGAAAACACAGCGAATATCACAGTTCCTGCTGGTACCCGGCTGCACTTGGTGCTTACCCGCCCCGTTGACAGCAAATCGACACGTCGTGGTGATGAAATCGACAGTCAAATCACGGCGCCCGTGACAGTCGCCAACCAGGCCGTGCTTCCTGCTGGGACTTATTTGCAAGGCAAGGTTGAGAAGCTCACTCGAAACGGTAATCGAGCTGAATTTGTTATGCAATCAGCGTCGATAATTTTCCCCGACGGCTACGTCGCGAATGTCGCCGGTCCGGTAAACATCGAAACTGATGAATACACGGCTTGGCGAAGTCCAAGTGGCGCGACCATCGCTGGCATGATTGCCGCTCCTGCGGGCGGTGCCGGTCTCGGAGCCTTAATCGGCAATGCGGTGCATACCACCCATACCACTACGTTCGCGGGCACGACGCTCACCTCCAGTTCGCCTACGGGCATTGCGATTGGAAGCATTGTTGGACTGGCTGCAGGTGGTGCAGTTGCACTGGTTCTGCTGGCAAGGAGTCATCAATTCTACGTGGAAACCGGGTCACCCATGAAGCTGACCTTGCCACAACCACTGGTGCTGGCTTCCAACCAGGTGGAAAATGCGGTCAAGCAATCGCAGAGCCAACTGCCCGCGATCACGCCAGTGGCAAAGCGTCCTGTTCCGCCACTACCGACTGCTCAGCCTCTACCGACTAATCACGGCACCTGCTACACGCCGGACACTCCCGGCACTCCTCTAACCGTTATTCCGGGAACCCCGGCAACGCCCAATTCACCGGGAACTCCGGATATCGTCATTCCAGGAACGCCGTCCATTCCCGGAACAGCTTATCCGTGTCCGTAACGGCGCTGCCCTTCCGTTACTAAAGACAGAGGGCAGTCCAGTGGTCTGGGGGGTACAATGAATCAACTTCCCGAAAGGATGAATTGGACAGGGGTCTCGCGGAGGTGTGCAGCCGCGCCATCCCCGCCCAACCTGCCCAGATGTTTGGCCACGACGAAAAGGTATCGTCCGTCCGCCTGACCGCGGTGCAATACATCATCCTTTCCATCTTCTTGGTCCTCGCTTACGGCTTGTGGCGATTGCAGGTGGTGCAAAGCGAGTTCTATGCAAACTTGGCGGAGAAGAACCGTATTCGCAATGTACCGATCCTCGCCCCCCGGGGCAAGATTCTCGACCGCGAAGGACGAACCATCGTCGACAACTACCCTTCATTCAGCGCCCTGCTTATGCGGGATTCCAGTCGCGATCTGATGGCCGACGCAGACCTGATTGCGGAGGGCCTTCATCTTGACCCAAACGAGTTGAAACAACGCATTCGTCACTTCTCCGGCTCGCCGCAATATCAGCCAATCTATCTGAAAGATGACATCACCCCGGATGAGCTGGCGTTTGTTGAGTCGCACCGGAACGAACTGCCAGAATTGGACACGATCATGGCGCACCGACGCCTGTATCCGCGCAAGGGCTTCATGGCGCACCTGATCGGCTATGTTGGCGAGGTCAGCGAAGACATGCTGAACCAGCCGCAGTTCGAGCTTTACAACCCCGGCGATGTTGTGGGCAAATCCGGCATCGAGCTTGAATACAACGACATTTTGATGGGCAAAAACGGGTCTCGCCGTGCCGTAGTGAATAGCCATGGTCGGGAAGTTGGCAGGCTCGACGAAACTCCGGCGGTTCCCGGCAAACAGCTCAAACTCACCATCGATCTCGATTTACAGATCGCCGCGGAAGAGGCGTTGGAA
>Ga0335077_10011068_pt1 | contig 11277 bp, 9 predicted proteins | sample Lox_Sample_31_FD_207151 | JGI IMG/M metagenome (GOLD analysis project Ga0335077, IMG submission 207151) | Soil microbial communities from Loxahatchee National Wildlife Refuge, Florida, United States - Lox_Sample_3.1 | ecosystem: Environmental > Terrestrial > Soil > Wetlands | place: USA: Florida...
TAAACCCGTTCTCCAAGAGGATAGTGATTCTCCCGGCTGCACCGTTTCATGGCCGTGCAGCGTGGCGTAATGAAACTAACCGTGCGACCCTAATCGAAGGAGCCAATCATGCGAATCGGGATTTTTGGCACAGGCGATGTCGGGCGTGCTCTGGGAAGAGGTTTTGCGATGCTGGGCCACGAGGTGAAGATGGGCTCTCGTGATGCCAACAACGAAAAAGCCACCGCGTGGGCCTCCGAAGTCGGGGCGCTCGCATCCGTGGGAACCTTTGCCGACGCCGCCCGATTTGCCGAGCTGGGGGTGCTGGCTACGCTGTGGAGCGGTACGCAGAGCGCGCTGAACCTGGCGGGCGCCCAGAACCTGGCCGGTAAGGTGCTCATTGATGCCACCAATCCGCTGGTATTCGCTCCCGGCGCGCCGCCCGCACTGGCGCTCGGCCATACGGACTCCGGCGGCGAACAGGTGCAGCGCTGGGCGCCGCAGGCACGCGTGGTCAAGGCTTTTAACACCGTGGGCTACGCGCATTTTGTGAAGCCTCAAATTCCAGGAGGCCCGCCGGATATGTTTATCTGTGGCAACGACGCCGCGGCGAAAACCAGCGTGACCAGCATCCTGACCGCGTTCGGCTGGAACACCATCGATATGGGCGGCATCGAAGGGGCCCGCCTTCTCGAGCCCATGTGTGTTCTGTGGGTGCTCTATGGCGCCCGCACGAACTCGTGGAACCACGCTTTCAAATTACTGAAGAAGTGACGGTACAACGTGGATGGCACTCACGCAGGCACTTCGAGAGGTGAGCCGACCTGCGGTTTGTGGATAAGCTGCGCTTCTATCCTTTGGGCGATCCGCTCGGAAATGTCCTCCTGGACGGCAAACATCTCATCCGCGGTCTGCTCGTAGACTCCCGACCAAAGCAGCGCGCCGTCCGCCACATCGATCAAACCCGCGGAAACGCGCAGTTGATTGCCGTGCGATCGCACCGTGCCTTCCACCAACGCATCCACTCCCAACTGTTCGCCGATGCTGCGAATATCGTCCGTCTTGCCTTTGAAGTGAAATGCCGAAGTGCGCGCGACAACTCTCAGGTCGCCGCTTTTGGAGAGTACGTGGATCAGCTCGTCGGTCAGGCCATCACTGAACCTTTCGTTCTCGGCTGGCCCGATGTTGACGAACGGCAAAACCACTACCGATCGGCGCCTTTCAGCCGGCGTGTCTTCCAACCGCCCCGGAATCGGGTCGGCTTCGGGTTGTGCCCCCGTCCGCAAGCGAAAAATGGGGACGTATCCCCCGGAGGGTAGTTCAATGACCACGGAGTCTTCGCGGCCCTCGGTTGCATAATAGAGGGTCAGCTTGGAACGCAGCCGCCGTGCTTGCACGCGTACGATCGGATCGGTGCCAGGGTTAAACGTCTCGCCACGTTGGAAAACGGTCACCCCGATCAGGTATTCCTTCAGGCGGACGGAACGGTTCCGCAGCTTCTGATCCACTGCGAACCGCAGGAAGCGGCAGAGTTCCTTCGACCGAGAGAAAATCGGGCTATGGAGAATCTGCTGCAACTGCCGCTGCACCAATTCCGCGGTTAGACCTGCGCCCAGCGCGGAAGGATCGCGATGAAACGCCGGCGTTTCGGTGGTTCCATGGCCGATCAAGTCCGTTCCTCGTTTCTGCCCGCAAACGCTTAGCTGGCCAGGATGGTTTCGCGCAGACGTTTTGGGAGATCCTGCTTCTTGTGCCACTTCAGAAAAGCTTCCACCAGACGTGGATCGAACTGCTTGCCGCTCTGCCGGGAAACTTCCGCCAGAGCGTCCTCTTTGGAAACCGCGGCGCGGTACGGGCGGTCGTGGGTCATCACGTCGAACGTATCGGCAATCGCCACGATGCGCGCGGCCATCGGTATGGCCTGCTCGCCCAGGCTGGCGTAACCGGTGCCATCCCAGCGCTCGTGATGATAGAGGGCGATTTCCTCGGCCAGTTGCAGCAGCGGCAGCTGCGAGCCCGAAAGAAGCCGCGCTCCCAGCGAGGTGTGCTGCTTGACCTGTTCGAACTCATCCGACGTAAGGCGCGCGGGCTTGCGCAGGATCGCGTCCGGCACGCCGATCTTGCCCACATCGTGCAGAGGCGCGGCCAGCCGGATCAGTTCCACTTGTGCTTTCGGCATGCCGGCGGCGCGGGCCAGAATCCCCGCCAGTTCGCCTACACGCTTGGGATGCTCGCCGGTCGGATCGTCACGGTACTCGGCGGCCTTCGCCAGTCTGTGCAGGATCTCCACGCGCGCTGCTTCGAGCTCGCGCGTCTTGTCTTGCACCTGTTCCTCCAGAAGCTCCATCTGGTTCTGCACCTGTTTCTGCAGATAGCGCGTCTGCAGCAGATTGCGGATGCGCAGCGCCACTTCGGTTGCGTCCAGCGGCTTGGTCAGAAAATCCTTGGCGCCCATGGTGAGGGCTTTCTGCTTGGTCTCCGCGGTGGCGTCTGCGGTAAGAACCAGAATTGGCAGGTAGTCGCCCTCGGGCACGCGCGGGCCGATCTGCTGCATCACTGAAAAACCGTCCAGGTGGGGCATGTTCAGATCCAGCAGGATCAGGTCTGGCTGGAACTTGCCGAAGATGAGCAGCACTTGCCGCGGGTCCATGGTGCTCATGACATTGGTGTAGCCGGAGGCGGCGAGCAGGCGTTCGAGCAGCATGACATTGGCCTCCTGGTCGTCGACTACCAGGATGCGGGCGTTCTTCAGAGTGTCTTCTTTGATCATTTTGGGTTGTCCATTTCGTGCAGAGTCGTGTCCAGCAGTTGCAGGAATCTTTTGATGTCGAGAGGCTTGGAAAGATAGTCCACCACTCCCATGGAGAGCAGCCGTTCAATGCGGCCCCGTGTGGCATCGGCGCTGATCACGATCACCGGAGTGTTCCGCAAGGCCGGCATTTCGCGCACGCCTTGCAGCACTTCTTCGCCGCCAATATCGGGAAGATGCAGATCCAGCAGGATGAGATCGGGCCGGTGCTCGCGGGCCAGATCCAGGCCCAGGCGGCCCTGCATAGCCGCCACCAGCTTGACATGCGGCCGTTGCACCATGATGTGCTCGATCAGAGTAATGTTGGAAAGATTGTCCTCAACGTAGAGCACGATACGCTCCCGCTGATGAGAAACGGGCGGCGCGACAACCGGCGTTTCGGGTAGAACCGTTTCAAGTTGCGAAACCGGATCGTGTACCAGCGGCAATTCCAGCCAGAAGGTGGCGCCGCGTTCCGGATTGTTCTCCACGCCAATAGAGCCCTTCATCATTTCGATCAGCCGCTTGGATAGCGCCAGGCCCAGCCCGGTGCCCTCCACGCCGGTCTGTTCGGCGCCCAGCCGCTCGAAGGGGGTGAACAACTTGTCTCGCTGCTCGATCTTAATGCCCGGCCCCGTGTCCCGCACTTTCACTCGCAGCCGCTTCCCGTCGATTTCTTCCGAGGAGACGGTCACCGTTCCCGCGTCGCAGTTGTATTTAATGGCGTTCGAGATCACGTTCAGCAGCACCTGCTTAAGCCGCTGTTGGTCCGCCAGGACGTGGGCCCGCCGGTTCTTCGGCATTTCATCGAGGACCAGCACGTTGCGGCGCGTGGCAATAGGGTTTAACAGGTCCAGCACTTCCTGCACGGCGTTGGTAATTAAGACCGCTTCTGGAGAGATGGAGAGACGCCCGGCCTCGATGCGCGAGATCTCGAGAACCTCGTTGATCAACCCGAGCAGGTGCTGTCCCGCTTTGAGGATTTGCGCCACCGATTCCCGCTGATTGCGATCGAGCGCGGCCATTTCCAGTAACTGCGCGAATCCCAGAATGGCATTCAGCGGCGTGCGCAGCTCGTGGCTCATGCGCGATAGAAACTCGCTCTTCGCCCGGTTCGCCTTCTCGGCTTCCTCCTTGGAACGCCGCAACGCCACCGTCAGGCGCTCCCTCTCAGTGACTTCATTGGCGAGTAACTGCTCGGCCAGCCGGCGGTCGGTAACGTCGAGCAGCACCGAACGGATTCCCGTAATTTCACCGGAGCTGTTCTGGATCAGGCTGTCATAGATCTCAAGAATGAGATAGCCGCCATCGCGGCGGAGAAAGTCGCACTCAAACGCCGTGAGTATCTCCTCGCCTGCTACCCGGCGCTCAATGGTCTGACGGCACTGCTGCTTCTGGTCGGACGCAACAAAATCCCACACGGGCCTGCCGATCATCTCCGCGGCCGTGTAACCCAGCATGCGGCATTCGGTATGATTCGCCCGCCGCAGATTGCCTTCGGCATCGATCTCGTGATACGCGACGGGGGCAAACTCGAATAATTCGCGAAACGAACCGTCGAATTCAGGCGAGTTTCCCGGTGTTAGGACGTCGGACTCGTGGAGCACAGGGATTGCTTCCGAAGGTGTTCGGGTGCGCATCATGTGTCGACTGTTTCCAGCAACCGTGGAAGCCAAAATACTCGTAGTTCTAAGATCCACGGCGGGCCCTGCCGCGAATCCATGTTAGGTTCGCAGTTACGCCGTAACAAGTAAAACCTGTGCATTTTACCGTTACGGTCCGGGTGAAAACCTAAAACTACTTATAACTTGGCCTATATGAAGTTACTCCCTTCCGGTAACTTCCGATAACCAAAGAAATATTGACTGGCACAAATAGCAGTTTCTAGCATGAAGAAGTCGCGTCGCCTCGCCTGCCATGCCCGTGCGTTTCATCGCTTCTCTCAACCGATATTGGGCCAACCGGCCTCTCCGCATCAAAGCCCTCGCCTTGCTGTTGATTCCGCTTCCTATCCTCGTCGCCGCCACCGCCGCGATTTCCCACGCCCACCAAAACGAGCAGCAGGCACGCACTGCGGTCGAACAAGCGCAGAAGGTTTGCAGCCACATTCAAGAAACTCTAATCCGGCTGCTGGACACCGAGGCTGCGGCGCGCGAGCATTTCGTGGTGGGTGAGCCCTCTGCTTTGGCGCGGTACTCGGAATCGAGCGAAATACTCCGGTCATTCGTCGAGCAACTGGCAGCGATGGTTGGCGACAATCCCGCGCAGGCCCGGCGTGCCAGCGAGATCCGCGGCATCGTGGAAAACGAACTGGCGGCCCTGTCGGCCGGTCACCAGAAATCCGGCGGCCCTGCGAGGATGGGCGGCGAACGCGTGCGAGTCAAACTGGCGGCCATGCAGATGGAAGAAGAGCGCCTGCTGGAGGCTTGCGTGCGGAACGCCGAGAGCGCACGCTGGCGTCTTTTTACGGTTTTGATCGAGATTGCGATCGTGGCGCTGTTTTTTCAGATGCTCGCCGGGCTGATGCTGGCAGGAACCATTTCCGGCCAGATTCGGGCTCTGGAGCGCAACGCCCGGCTGTTCGGTCTCGGCCTGCCTGGCAAAACAGTTCATCATGAATCCAGCGAAGTGAAGCAGCTCGCACACGAACTTGGCCAGACCGCCGTCCGGCTGGCGCACAGTGAACGTGCGCTGCGCGAAAGTGAAAAGCGCTTTCGACTGCTGTTCAAAGAGGCTCCCATTGCGTATCACGAGATCGACGGTGAAGGAGTGGTCCGGCATGTCAATGCCGCGGAATGCGCCATGCTCGACCGGCCAGCCAGCGAGATTGTCGGACAGTATGCCTGGGATCTGGTGCCCAGTGGGGCGCGGGAAATAGTACGGCGCAACATCCTCAACCGGCTGAGGGGAGTGTGTCCCACCACCCCCTATGAATGCGACGTCGAGTGCCGGGACCAGTCATGGATCACGGTGGAGGTGCACGAGAATCTCATTTGCGATTCGCGAGGCGTGGTGACCGGCATGCGCTCGGCCCTGCTGGACGTTACGGCCACGAAAATGGTCGACACCGCACTGAGAAGGTTCGAGCACTTCGCGCAAGAGTTGAATATCAAGAATGACGAGCTGCTGGGGGCGCTCGAAACGGCTCGCGAAGCCAGCGCCACCAAGGGCCGCTTTCTGGCCGCGATGTCTCACGAGCTGCGCACACCGCTCAACGGGATCATCGGCCTCAGCGAGTTGATCTTCGACGGCGTCGCTGGTCCGGTGTCCGCGGAGCAGCAGGAGTATCTGGCTGACGTTCTTGCGAGCTCCAAGCACTTACTCCAGTTAGTAAACGAAGTGCTGGACTTGGCGAAAGTGGAAGCTGGAAAAATCGACTTTGTCCGCCAGCTCGTTAAAATCGAGCCGCTCCTTCGCGAGGTATGCGATGTGTTGCGAATCCTGGCGGATGAGAAGAGTGTCTCGATCGGATTGGATACCGGCGATGTGGATACCGTGATCACAGACCCTGCGCGCTTGAGGCAAGTGGCCTACAACTATCTATCCAACGCCATCAAATTCGCGCCTGTCGGCGGCGCGGTCCATGTGCGGGCGTCTTGGGAGGGCGACAGCGCCTTCCGGATCGAGGTCGAAGACAACGGGCCCGGTATTCAGGAGGCGGATCTGCCCCGCCTGTTCACCGATTTCCAGCAACTCGGCCAGAAGCAGGCAGGCGTGGGCACTGGGCTTGGCCTCGCGCTGACCAAGCGCATTGTCGAGGGCCAGGGAGGCACTGTAGGAGTGCGCAGCAATCCTGGTAGGGGCAGCGTCTTCTTTGCGGTCCTGCCCACCGAAGTCGCAGGAACAGACAGCGCCCACACCGTAGCTCTCGAGCCGGAAGTTTCGGCTCCGGAAACAGGCCTACCACAAGAAATAATTCCAGTTTAACCTTAGAATACAAAATTGGAACGATGTGTTTTTACTGTTAAATTTATCCCCTTTTACTTTTTGCTGCCCCGAGCGAGGATTAGAATTGATGTCGAGGAATGGGTAGAGTCCAGCCTGAGCGCAGACTCCTCCGAAGGATTCCGAGTGCCGAATAATGCGGTCCTCATTGTCGACGATACGCCAGTAAATCTGAAGCTGGTGCGCGTGTTGCTGTCGAGGCAGGGCTTCGATGTCCGCACTGCCAACACAGCCGAGGAAGCGCTGGAACTGGCGCGGAGCTTTCGCCCGCAGCTGGTCTTGGCCGATATCCAGTTGCCGGGAATGGATGGCCTGGAAATGACGCGCCGCCTGAAAGCCGCTCCCGAAACGCGAGACACCATCGTGCTGGCGCTTACGGCATTCGCCATGAAAGGTGACGAACTGAAAGCGTTCGAAGCCGGCTGCGACGGCTATATCACCAAGCCAATCGATACCCGCACCTTCCCCGATCTCATCCGGAAATACCTGACGAAGGCCAACCAGGCGAAAGACAATTCGTCCCCGGCACAGCCCGCAGCGGCACCGCCAGCGCAGCAGTCGTTTCTGGCGGAAGGCATGGAGCAGAGCGGCCGCTTGATCGCCAGCTTAGGTGCCAGTTTCGATCCCGCGGAAGCGCTTTCCATCGTGCGCCGATGGGCCGGAATGGCGGCGCCCGCAGGGAAGCCGGAAATCGGCTACTATGCGCGCGAATTGGAAACCCTTCTCCAGCAAAACGGTCGTGCTTCCATGGTCCGCACGCGTGAACTATTGGTGCGCCTGGCGCGGGCATTCGCCGAAGGCATGGCGTAGGCTTTTTTCCACTTCTCATTTCCATCTCCAGCGAATCACTCGACGCTGTGATGTAATTTACGCGTGGAGCCAACCCACCGGCGCGACCATCTGAAGCAGTTGATGGCAGGAGTTGCCGCAGCCGGCATTCCCGTCTCGAGCGTACGCTCTCAAGGTGCGGTGGCCAGGAGAATTGTTGTCGCGGGAGCCGGCATCGGCGGCCTATGCTGCGCCTACGAACTGATGCGGCGCGGGCACGAAGTTACCGTGCTGGAGGCAGCCGGAAGATCAGGTGGGCACATCCTGACGGTGCGTGACGGCCTGGCTGACGGTTTGTATGCCGACGCTGGAGCGGAGCACTTCTACCGGCCCGGATACGACATGTTCTGGCGCTATATCGATGAATTCCAGCTTCCCGTCATTGCGTATCCGCGGCGCGATCACATGGTTCGATATCTCCGCGGGATGCCGTACACCGAGGAGATGCTCGCCGATCGCGATGTCCTGCAGAAATTCGCGCTGAACCAGAAAGAGATCGACTATCTGGTTCGCCACCCCTGGGCGGAATTCTCCCAGCTTTACTATGGGCCCTATCTGGACACCTTTAAAGACGAATACCGGCCCTTCGACGCGGGTCTGAACGATCTGGATGGCCTCAGCGTTACGGCATTTCTTCAAAAGCTCGGTGCCTCTTCCGCAGCCATCGGCTTTCTTGCGAGCGAGGCGTCAGCGCTCCACGCCATCTGGTTTTGCGCCATCAAGAAGCATCGCGGCATGCACCAGTTCGAACGACGCGTATTCCGCATCAAGGGTGGAAATCAGATTCTCACCGACACTTTTGCCGTCAAGCTCGGTGAACGGCTGCGCCTCGCGTCGCCAGTGACCGCGATTCAGCATGGCGGCTCAGGAGTCACGGTTCACTACATTGAGTCCGGGCGCACAAAGAAGATGGACGCGGATTATCTGGTGAATTGCATGCCTCTGACCGCATTGCGAAAAATCCCGGTCGCTCCGGACTGGCCGGAGAGCCGTCGCTACATCGTGAACAATCTGCCTTACGATTCCTATGGGCGCGCCATTCTGCAATCGCGCACACGTTTCTGGGAAAAGGACGGCATCAGCCCGAACCTGGAGATCGAGAGTAGCGCGCTGTCCAGCGTCTGGAGGATGGCCGACGAGGTCAAGACCGAGCGAGGCCTGCTGATTGGAACCGCTCCTCTCGGATCGGCCGGGAAGGCGCTGGCGGCGTTTCGCAAGTACTACCCGGGTGGCTCCGAGGACATCGAGCAGTCGCTGGCCGTCGATTGGACGCACGACCCTTGGGCCATGGCCTGCCTGCCGGTTCCGTATGCCCCCGGCGAGCTATCGAAGTTCTGGCCCGAGGTGATCCAACCGTGCGGTCGCATTTACTTCGCGGGCGTCTATGCCGACAATCTCACCTTCGGCATGGAAGCGGCGGTGCGATCCGCTAATCGTGTGGCGGAAGCGATTCACCAGGCGTAACGCGTGGGCGACTCAATACCCCTTCTGTTTATCCACTACGTTGAGTAGAGGCCTGCCGTCCACGAAGCGCTTGATGTTCTCTTTCACCGTTCCAGACATGCGCTCAAAATCGCGATCGGACCGGCCGGCGATGTGCGGCGTGATCACCACGTTGTTAAACTTCCAGAGGGCGTGTCCCTTGGGCAGCGGTTCGGGATCGGTGACATCCACGCCCGCGCCCGCCAGGCGTTTGCTGTCGAGCGCTTTCACCAGACCGCCCATATCGTAGATGCCGCCGCGGCTGACCGCGACGAAATACGAGTGGGGTTTCAGCAGATCGAACTCGTGCGCGCCCATCATCTTGTGACTCTTCTCGGTGTGCGGCGTAGAGATGAAAACCACGTCGGCTTGCGGCAGCACTTCATCCAACTGGTCTGGCTTGACTACCTTTTTCAGGAACGGCGAGAACGGTTTGTCTTCCGGGTCCACGCCGATGACGTTCATGCCAAACGCCCAGGCGCGTGTGGCAATCTGCATCCCTATGCCGCCGGTGCCGATCACCACTGCGGTCTTGCCGTTGAGTTCTATGCCCTCATAGCGGCGCCCGTCCCAATTCTCCTGCTGGTCGTCGGCGATGTACTTTCGGAGATTTCGCGAAAGCGTCAGCAGCATGGCCATGGCGTGGTCGGCGATTTCGGGCCCTTGCACGATCTTGTTGTTGGTGAGAACGATATTGCTGTCGCGCAAATCGCTGCCGCCGGACATGAACAGCACGTTCTCCACGCCCGCGCTCATCGTTTGCACCCATTTCAGGTTCTTGCCCGCGCGCACTTCCGCGGGAGTGATATTGCCGATGAAGGCGTCCGCGTCGCCGATTTCCTGCATCACGGTGGACTTGTTGACCGGAACGATACGGGCCTTTGGCGATACGCTTCGCAGATCCTGTACCAGCTCGTCTTCTTCCCGATCGACGAGAATTTTCTTCGTTTGCGCGGAAAGCGCGCACGCACCAATCAGCAGCAGTGAAGCCAAACAACGCATCGGTTTGTCGTCTCCTTGAAAAGGAGGATTCTATCGCAAGTGGCGGGACGGTGTGCTAGCTGGCTTGTAAAGCCGCGCGAAGATTCTTGATCTGCGTCCGGTGATCCAGCAGGTGCAGGCGCTGCAGCAGGGCGTACTCTCTCCAATCCAGGTCAGTGATGAAGATCTGCGGAGTGATCCGGCCGTCCGGCAGAGAACGGTTCACCACCAGGATCGTCCGCACGCCTGGTGCGTCAGGCGCGGGCTCGGATTCCGGCGCGGAGACCAGCAGGGCGATAAGTTCCTCGTTGGCCGAGCGGAGTCCGTCGACTAGCTCGGACCACGGTGCCCACTGGGCGGCTCCGGAACGCAGCGCCTCGTAGACCGGAGGGCCCGGCGGACGCCGGCCGGCCAGCAGGTGGCGCAGCTCCTCCGCCCCGCGAATCTGCGTCTGCGCGATGTGATCGACCACTTCGGCGATGGTCCATTTCCCTGCGATGGGACGGAGTCGCGCTTCCGCTTCACTGACCGGAGCAATGACGCTATCGAGCTCCCGCGCCGCGGTGCGCACGCGATCGCGAATGCCGGGAGTCCCGAGCGACGCTGCGCGCGAACGCAGATGCTCGAGCATGCTCATGGCTTCAGGCGAAAGCGGTTCGTCGTCGAGCGTGGTTATTTTCGAGTCAATCACCGTCAGCTCTTTACACCAAAGCAGTATAACGTTCCCTCGGTACGAAAGCAGATCCGGCTGCCGGCTAGGGCCGGCGTGGCGATGACCGCTCCGTCCACATCTCCGGACGAAAGCGTCTCCCAAGTTGCGCTGGAGGCGGGGAGAAGAGCGGCACACAGGCACAAAGCGAGCAGGCGCATGCTTTTTCTTAGACGGACGAGCGGCGGATTCGAGAGTGCGTTTTTCAGGATAGGTGAACCCGTCACCAAGGTGGCGATCATGTGGCGGGTGAGTCGCTGGTTCCGGAGCGCAGCGTGTACGATGGTGTCCGAGCATGGCCGCGTTCACGTTATCCAAATGGTACCTGGACTGCGTCACCAGCTCAGGTGACGCCTCAATCGCCTATACGGGGATGCTCAATTGGGGGCCCGTCCGCCTCCACTACGCCAGTCTTCTCGAGAGCACGGGCGAGTTTGTCGGAACCAGGCACTCCCTAAGGCCGCTAACCGAGCCAAACATGGATCACTGTTCCCTTCGCTGGCGGTCGGGGGCGCTCAAGGTCGACGGTGAGTGGCACGCTGACTCTCCGGAGATGCGTGAGACC
>Ga0335077_10011070_pt1 | contig 11276 bp, 7 predicted proteins | sample Lox_Sample_31_FD_207151 | JGI IMG/M metagenome (GOLD analysis project Ga0335077, IMG submission 207151) | Soil microbial communities from Loxahatchee National Wildlife Refuge, Florida, United States - Lox_Sample_3.1 | ecosystem: Environmental > Terrestrial > Soil > Wetlands | place: USA: Florida...
GCCCAGGACGACGTGCGCGAAAAGCCCGGCGCTGTAAAGCTGCCTCCGTTCCATCGCAGCGTGCACTTCGAGCATGCCTACTTCAGCTATGAAAATGGGGACGGCGCGCGCGGCGTGCTGCATGACATCAATCTGGAGGTCCGCCCTGGAGAGGTCGTTGCGGTCGTCGGTTCCAGCGGGGCCGGCAAGACCACGCTGGTGCACCTGCTGCCGCGCTTCTTCGATGTCACCCACGGCCGCCTGCTCATCGACGGCCACGACGTGCGCGATCTCACCGTCGCTTCTCTGCGCTCGCAGATCGCCATCGTCACCCAGGACACCATCCTGTTCAACGACACGGTACGCAACAACATCGCCTATGGCCAGCCCCACGTCTCGCTGCAGAAAGTGGAAGATGCGGCCCGCGCGGCACTCGCCCACGACTTCATCATGGCGCTGCCGGAAGGTTACGACTCCGTCATCGGCGAGCGCGGCCTGCTGGTGAGCGGTGGCGAGCGCCAGCGCATCTCGATTGCACGCGCCATCCTCAAGGACGCGCCCATCCTCATCCTCGACGAAGCCACCTCGGCGCTCGACACCGAGAGCGAGTCGCTGGTGCAATCAGCCTTGCAGAACCTGATGGCTGGGCGCACCGTGTTTGTCATCGCGCACCGCATGTCCACGGTGCGCCGCGCCGACCGCATTCTGGTGCTGGAGAACGGGATGATCACCGATGAAGGTTCGCATGAGTGCCTGATGGCCCGCGCTGGCACTTACCGCCGGTTGTATGATTTGCAGTTCGAAGATGTCGAAGCGGCTTCTGAGACCGAGTAAACTGCGCCGCTACTGAGTAATTGCGCCATGAATATCCGCTCCATGACGGGTTACGCCCAGGTCAAGTCGCACGTTGACGACCGGCTCACCTTGACCCTGAGCCTTAAGGCGGTCAACCACCGCTTCCTCGATCTGCATTTGCGAGTGCCCGCGGAGCTCGATCCCGTCGAGATGAAGGTCCGTCGCTTACTCAAGGAGCGCCTGCATCGCGGTCACATCGAGGTGACGCTCGGCCTCGAACGCGCCGGCAGCGCGGCCTTTGCCATCAACCGCGAACTGGTGGGCGGATACCTGCGCACCTTCCGTGAAGTAGCTGAGGAGTTCGGTGTCAGCGCCGAGCCCGACCTCAATGTAGTGCTGAAGCTGCCGGGCGCAATGAACGCGTCCGAAGACGGCGATACCCTCGCCGCGCTGGAGAAGCATGTGACCTCGGCGCTGGAGCAAGCCATCGAGCGCCTCAACCAGATGCGCGAAGAGGAAGGCCGTGGCGCGGCCGCGGAGCTGCGCACTCGCATGACGCACCTTTCCTCCGCTACCCACGAACTGGACCAGCTCCGCGGCAAGGTGCTGAAGGCCTACCAGGAGAAGGTGCAGGGCCGCATGCAGGAGCTGCTGACCACGCACATCGATCCCGATCGCATCCTGCAGGAGGCGGCCCTGCTGGCCGAGCGCAGCGACATCCAGGAAGAGATGGTGCGCATGAAAAACCACATCCAGCACTTCACCGCCCTGCTCGACGCCGGAGGCGAGGTCGGCAAGAAGCTTGACTTCCTGCTGCAGGAGATGAACCGGGAAGCCAATACCCTGATGTCCAAGACCACCGGCGTTACCGGCGAGGCCCTGCGCATCACCGGGCTGGGACTGGCGATGAAGTCGGAGATCGAGAAGGCGCGCGAACAGGTGCAGAACCTCGAATGAGCGGCATGGTGTTCATCATCTCGGCGCCCTCGGGCTCGGGCAAATCAACGCTCACCAACGAGCTGCGCCGCACCCTGCCCAACCTGGAGTTCTCCATCAGCTACACAACGCGGCCGCCACGCGGCAGCGAACAAGCGGGCCGCGAGTACTTCTTCGTCAGCCGCGATGAGTTCGAAGGTATGGTCCGCGAGGGTGAATTCCTGGAGCACGCCGAGGTCTTCGGCAACTGCTATGGGACCGCGCGCAGCTTCTTGCGCGAGGCGACGGCGCGTGGCCACGACTTGCTGCTCGATATCGACGTGCAGGGCGCGGCCCAGGTAAAACAGAAGCTGCCCGGCGCAGTGAGTATCTTCATTCTGCCACCGTCGCGCGAGGAGCTGGAGCATCGCTTGCGCCGGCGCAGCGAGGCCGACTACGATCCGCACCTTGGCCAGGCGGCCAGACCCTCCAAAATCGAGGAAATCATCCAGCGCCGTCTGCAGACCGCCTCCCGTGAAATTGAGAATTTCTCCCAGTACGACTATATTCTGGTCAACGACCGGTTGGAACAATCTATCGACACCCTGAAGTCGATCGTCGAGGCCGAGCGCCTCAAGCGTTCGGGCGCAGATCCGGCAGCCAGGAATGTCGAGGTGTTTGCTATTGCCGATCGTGCGTTACGCGCAAACATGATGCAGCAGGTGCAGACCATTCTTGCTACTTTCGAGGTTTTCCGATCCCCCAGCGTTACGGAGTGAACCATGAAACTGGTTGAAGGCTTCGACAGCAATTATCGCTACGTTCTGGTGGCCGCGCGCCGTGCCCGTCAGATACAGAATGGCGCCCGGCCCGTGGTGGACACGCATTCGCGCAAGCCTTGCCGTATCGCCGAAGAGGAGATCCAGGCCGGCAAGGTCAAGTGGGAGGTCCCGCAGCCGCCCAAGACTCCCATGGAAGCCGCCAGCGAAGTGCTGCGAACCGTCGGCCAGGACGGCGACGATTAGGCGTCACGCTTGCGGGTTTGGTTGCGCTCTTGCTTAACGCTGTCATCCCGACCGGGGACTTCAGGCCGAGTGGAGGGATCTGCGGTTCCGGGCCGCCTTCGGCTCGAACCGTACGCGCGCATGATAGGTACGTATGAAGGTTGCACTGGGTGTGAGCGGCGGCATCGCCGGCTACAAGGCCGCTGAAATCGTTCGCGAGCTGCAGGAACGCGGCCTGCGTGTGCAGGTCATCATGACCGCCGCGGCGCAGGAGTTCGTTCGTCCGCTCACCTTCGCCGCCCTCTCCGGGGAAAAGGTCATCACCGGCATGTTCGGCTCCGGCGCAGAGCAGCCGAACCTCGACTCCGCCGTCGAACACGTCGCAGTCGCGCAGTCCATCGACGCGCTGCTGGTCGCCCCCGCCACCGCCGACACTCTCGCCAAATTCGCCCAGGGCATCGCCAACGATTTCCTCAGCACGCTTTACCTTGCCACGACCGCCCCCGTGATCGTCGCGCCTGCCATGAACGTGAACATGTGGGAGCATCCCGCCACCCAGGCGAATCTTGAGATACTGCGCCGTCGCGGTGTGCTCATCGTCGAGCCGGGTAGCGGATACCTCGCCTGCGGCATGGTCGGCGCCGGCCGGCTTGCCGAACCCGAGCAGATAGTCGCAGCCACGCTCGAGCGTCTCGGCATTGCGCAGGATCTGGCGGGCGAGACTGTGCTCGTCACCGCCGGGCCGACCCACGAGCCCATCGACCCCGTGCGCTATATTGGCAACCGCTCCAGCGGCAAGATGGGTTACGCCATTGCTGAAGCCGCCTTGCGTCGCGGCGCCAAGCTCATCCTGGTAAGCGGCCCGACTACTTTGCAGCCGCCGTCCGCGGCCGAGACCATCTTCGTCGAGACCGCGCAAGAGATGCGCTCGGCCGTGCTCGACCGCTGGGAGCAGGCCGGCTTCATCATCATGGCCGCCGCCGTCGGCGACTATCACGTCAAGAACTTTGCGGCTGAGAAGATCAAGCGTAAGGGCGCGATGGAGCTGCAGCTTGAACCCAACCCTGACATCCTCGGCGATCTCGGGAGCCTGCGGCACGCTAGTGGCAAGCCCGCGCCGGTGCTGATCGGCTTCGCCGCCGAGACCGGGACCCTGCTGGAGAACGCCCGCGCCAAGCTCACCGCAAAGCGCGTAGACGCCATCGTCCTCAACGACGTCTCGCGTAAAGAGATCGGCTTCGATTCCGACCGCAACGAAGTGACCATCATCACGCCCACGGACACCATCGCTGTTCCCGAAGCGAGCAAGCTGGACGTCGCGCAGAAAATCCTCGACGCGGCGATTCGCCTCCGGCAACAACAGGGAGCTCCGGTGCCCACGTCAACCGGCTGAGCCTCCTTAGTGTTTTTGGCATCGCGAGCGGGCTCCAGCCCGCGAGGGATCTGCTTCTTGTTTGTCATCCTGAGCGACGGGGTTGTCCGCATCTGCGGACGACCGAGGAGTCGAAGGACCCCTATATTTTGGAGGGCGATCCCCAACCTTGCAGCAAGGTAGGCCCTTCGACTGGCGTCACAGCGGCCGCCCGTTCAGCCTGACGCCGCAAGAAAATGCGCGACGTGACTTTTTTGCTCCCCGCTCCGCTCTCCCGTAGAATCGCACCATCAATGACCCTCGACCCCAACACCAAATCTGCCCTGCGCGAGCGCCTCAACTTCTATCGCGAGCTCGGCATAGGCCCGCTCTATCGCCGCCAAGGCTATTCGAGTTCGCCATGCGATCTGCAGGAGGTCCTTTCTCGGGAAGCCGCAGAAATCGAGGCCGCTCTCGAAGCGGCTGACCAATCCTCCTCGGTGGCGACTGCCGGGGAAGACTCCGCTGCCCTCCTGCAAGTCATTGCCGACGACATTGGCCCGGACTGCCAGCGCTGCAACCTGGGAAAACTCGGCCGCAAACAAATCGTCTTCGGCACGGGCGACCCGCATGCCGAGCTGATGTTCATCGGCGAAGGGCCAGGCGCCGATGAGGACGCGCAAGGGCTGCCCTTCGTCGGGCGCGCCGGCCAATTGCTCAACAATATGATTGCCGCCATGGGGCTCAAGCGCGAGCAGGTGTACATCGCCAACATCGTGAAGTGCCGTCCGCCGGGTAACCGCACACCCGAGCGCGACGAGTGCGAGACTTGCTCGCCATTCCTCATGCGCCAGATTCGCGTCATCCGCCCCAAGGTCATCGTGGCGCTGGGTGCGACCGCCGCCAAGAACCTGCTCAGCGTCAACGACTCGATGAACTCCCTGCGCGGACGGTTCTACGACTTCTGCCCGCCGCGGAACCTGATGGACACCGACCAGCTGTTCGAGTGCAAGCTGGCGGTCACCTACCATCCGGCGTTCTTATTGCGTGATCCGCGGCAGAAGAAAGAAGCCTGGAAGGACCTGCAGATGGTCATGCGCTATCTTGACCTGCCCACGCCACAACGCGCGCCCGAAGGCGCCTAGCCCGCCATGCCGCAATTCTGCGATGTGGCCGTGCCCGTCCCGCTCGATGACACCTTCACCTACCGCATCCCTGAGAATTCGCCGGAGCCCTGCATCGGTGGCCGCGTCATCGTGCCCTTCCGCGAGAAGCGGCTGAGCGGCATCGTCACCGACCTCCACGACCGCGAGCCCAAATTCCAAACCCGGCGCCTGAGCCAGGTGCTCGACTCCACCCCCGCCCTCACGCCCGAGCTGATGCAACTTGGCCGCTGGATCGCGCAGTACTACATCGCGCCCATCGGCGAGGTGTACCGCACCATGCTGCCGCTCTCGGCCGAGTTCCGCCGGGTCATCGGCTACCACATTACCGACAAGGGGATTGCTGCACTGCATGCTGCAGCATCCGCTGGTTCTTCGTTGCGGTCGCAGAAGGACCGTGACCACCAGATGCTGGAATATGCCGCATTAAATCGGCTTGCCGACGGTGAAGTCGTGCGCGAAGCCACGCTCCGTTCGGCTTCCGGAGCAACCAAATCCGTGCTGCAGTCCATGCTGCGAAAGAAGTGGATTGCCCGCGACGACCTGAGCGACGTCCGCGATGCCAGCCGCACTGTGCAGATAGCCATACTGAAGAACGCCGGCGGCAAGCTCAACCCCAACCAGCAGGCCATCGTCGCCTACCTGCGCAACCAGGAAGGCCAACGCGCCTCGGTTGAGGCCCTCCGCGAGCTGACTGTCCCACGCACCACGCTGCAGACCCTGGTGCGCCGCGGCATCGTCGAGCTTGCCGACGAGGCTGCCACCTTTCATCTCTCCGGACTCAAGCCGCGCAAGCTGGAGTTCCTCTTTACCAAGGCGCAGAAGGCCGCCCTCAACGCGATCAGCAATGCCGTGGATGACCGCAAATTCCTGCCAATGCTGTTGCACGGCGTCACCGGCTCGGGCAAGACCGCCGTCTACCTGTCGGCGATGCAAGCGCTGCTCGCGAAAGGCCGCTCCGCCATTCTGCTGGTCCCGGAGATCGGCCTAACGCCTGCCGTTGCCGCCGACCTGCACCAGATCTTCGGCGACGAGGTCGCCATCCTGCATTCAGCCCTCAGCGACGATGAGCGCGCCGAGCAGTGGAAGCGCATCCGCAACGGCGAGTCCCACATTGTGGTAGGGACGCGCTCGGCCATCTTCGCGCCCCTGCCCGACCTCGCGCTCATTGTGGTGGACGAGGAGCACGACCACTCCTACAAGCAGGAGGAGATGCCGCGCTACCACGCCCGTGATGTCGCCGTCATGCGAGCCAAGATGTGCAACGCCGCCGTGGTCTTGGGCTCGGCAACACCTTCGCTGGAGACTCACTACAACGCCGTCCAGGGAAAATACCGCCTGCTGGAGCTGCCCGAGCGCATCGAAAAGCGACCTCTGCCCGAGGTCGAAATCCTCGACATGCGCGAGGAATTTCACCGCACCAAGAAAGACGAAGTGCTCTCCCGCAAGCTGGTGGAAGAAATCGGCGAGCGGCTGGCGCGCCGCGAACAGGTCATGGTGCTGCTGAACCGGCGCGGCTACTCCGCGTTCGTGCTCTGCCGCGATTGCGGGGAATCGGTGCAATGCAAGAACTGCGCCATCGCCATGACCTATCACAAGCGCGAGCATCGCCTCATGTGCCACTACTGCGGCTTCCAGCGCCCCGCGCCCAAGACCTGCCCCAAGTGCGGCAGCGAATTCGTGCAGTATCTCGGCACCGGCTCGGAAAAGCTGGAGCACCTTCTGCACGGCCTGTTTCCGCAGGCGCGCATCGCCCGGCTCGACCGCGACACCGTCCGCGGCCGCGACGACTTCGAGCAGATGCTGAGCGCGCTGCATTGCGGCGAGATCGACCTGCTGGTGGGCACGCAGATGATCGCCAAGGGCCACGACGTGGCCAACGTCACCCTGGTCGGCGTCGTCGGCTCCGACGCCGCGCTCAGCTTCCCTGACTTCCGCGCCGCCGAGCGCACCTTCCAGTTACTCACGCAAGTCGCGGGACGCGCCGGGCGCGGCGACACTCCCGGCAAAGTCGTGCTGCAGACATTTTTCCCCGACCACTACGCCATCCAGTTCGCCGCCGCGCACGACTACCACGGCTTCTACGAGAAGGAAATCCGCTTCCGCAGTTGGATGCATTACCCGCCCTTCGACGCCGTCAGCAACGTGCTGGTACGCAGCCACAAACTTGACGAAGCCCTGGCCTGGTCGGGAATCCTGGGCAAATGGTTCCACGGCACGCGCCTCGACGGCGTGCGCGTGATGGGTCCGGCGGCGGCCGCTATCGTGCGCCTCAAGACCGAGTACCGCTACCATTTTCTGCTGAAGTCCCGCAGCCGCGAGCGCATGAACGCCGTGCTGCGCGCGATGCTCGATCACGCCACCACGCAAAAGATCCCGCGCTTTAATGTAGTGGTGGATGTGGACGCGCTGTCGCTGATCTAGAAGGCTTGACGGCTTGACTCTTGAGAGGTCTGGTTCTCGACCGCGACGAATCACGCCGGCATCGCCTATGATTCGGTAAACGACCGGTCCGATTATCGTATAGAGATTCAGGGACTGCTGTTCGATTCCGAACACTCAATCTGACGGTCGAACACCCGGCATTATCTCTCTAAAGGTAAGTTGTTGAATTATCGGCTCTGCTGGTGGTTCGCCACCTGCACTCTAAGGACAAATTAGTGCACAACAGGGAACCCGATGCACACCCTTCTTAACGATCTTCGCTACGCGGTGCGGCAGGTACGTAAGTCACCCGGGTTTGCCTTGACAGCGATACTGACGCTGGCGCTCGGCATTGGCGCGAACACGGCTGTGTTCAGCGTGATGAATGCGGTTTTGTTGCGGTCTTTGCCGGTGCCGGAGCCAAACCGCGTTTATAACCTGCGCGTTGCCGGACGGCCTTACGGCACGAGCAACACCGGCGACGATGCAACCTCGTTTTCGTATCCGATATTTGAGCAACTTCGCCAGCGGCACGATGTCTTCTCCGATCTCATCGCCGTCGCACCGCTGGCCGTTGGCAAAGTGAGCATTCGTTACGGAACGGAGCCGGAGCTCGCTGCCGGCGAGCTGGTCAGCGGTAATTTTTTTTCCGGATTGGGCGTGGCAATGGCACGGGGCCGCAGCTTCACGCTGGAGGAGGAAACCAGACATGCGCCAGTGGCCGTCCTCAGCTACGAGTTCTGGACCCGCCGCTTCGCACGTGACCCCGGCGTGATCGGCCAGACGATGTACGTCAAAGCAGTGCCGATCACCATTATCGGGGTATCGGCCCAGGGCTTCACAGGCTTGGAAAGGGGCACCGGCGACACCGACTTCTGGATTCCTCTGCAAGATCAGCTGGAACTTAACGCGTGGGGCGACACAGGAGACAACGGCAAAACCTTCTACGGGGTGCCGACTCGGTGGTGCCTGCTTCTGACCGGGCGGCTGGCCTCGGGAGTGAGCCAGCAACAGGCGACCTCTCGGCTGCAACCTCAGTTTCAGAACGCGGCCTATATCGGCGTGGAGCATCCCAAAGCGGGCGAAGAAAAACCACGGTTATCGTTAACTCCAGCCAAGGGACTCGATGCTGTCACCGACGATTATCAGCGACCATTACGCCTGCTTATGAGCCTGGTCGGGTTGGTGCTGCTGATCGCCTGCGCCAATGTTGCGCTGTTGCTGATCGCGCGCAACCAGGGTCGTCAGCGGGAATTCAGCCTGCGGCTGGCCATTGGCGCCGGACGTGCGCATCTGTTTCGCCAACTGCTTACCGAGAGCTTGCTGCTGGTCGTTGGGGGCGGTGTGCTGGCCTGGACGTTGGCGGTTCCCACCACCCGGGCGCTGGCGGCCTGGTCGCAACTGGAGACCAGCTTGCAACCGGATCGCTCGGTCCTGCTGTTTACCCTCGCGGTCGCGGTACTCGCCGCCTTGGTCTTTGGCCTGGCTCCTCTGCGCAGTGCTTTGTCGGTGCCTGCCGGACTGGCGCTGAAAAGCTCAGGAACCGCCGCCAAGCAGGACAAGCGCAAGTCGCGCCTGGGACGCGTCGTGGTGGCCGTGCAGATGGCGATGTGCGTCGTGTTGTTGGTGGCTGCGGGCCTGCTGCTTCGCACTCTGCGCAACCTGGAACACGTGCCGCTCGGCATGCGGACACAAGGCTTGCTGGTTTTCGGAATCGATCCTCAGGGACTTCAATCCAACCAGGCGACAATCCATTTCTACCAAAACCTGCTGTCCCACCTGCGAGTCCTGCCCGGAGTTGAGTCTGTCACTCTGGTGGATAACCGCCCGGGCTCGGGATGGAGTAACAACGGCGAGGCGGTTGTGGACGGCACCAGCCCAAACATCACCTCGGGAAAATTTGCGCCCCTGCGGATCAACGATGTCGGCCCTGACTTTTTCCAGGTGATGGGAATTCCGTTGCTGATGGGCCGCGACATCAGGGAGGCGGACACGGCTGCTTCGCCGAAAGTCGCCGTCATCAATAAGACCTTTGCCGAGCGCTATCTGGCCGGCCAGAACCCGCTGGGACACCACGTCGGCAGCAAAGAGAACGAAAGAACAATTGTGGGCGTGGCCGGCAACAGCAAGTACACCGGCCTGGGGGAAAAAGATGTTCCCATGATGTGGACACCCTACACGCAGACCGGCGGAGTAGGACAGATGAACATCGAGATGCATGTCGAGGGAGAGCCGCTCTCGCTGCTGCCCACCGTCGCCAAAGCGGTCCATGAGATCGATCCCAACCTTCCCTTGCAAAAGCCGATGGCGCAGCAGGCGCAATTCGAGGAATCCATCTCGCGGCAGCGGCTGTTCTCCAAGCTCGCCGTCTTCTTCGGATTGCTTGCGGGACTGTTGGTGGCGACTGGGCTTTACGGAACTCTCGCATACCGTGTGAGTCATCGCACCGTGGAAATCGGGGTTCGCCTGGCGGTAGGGGCGCGACGCGAACAGGTGTTGTGGATGGTCTTGCGCGAAAGTCTGCTGATCGCGGTGTTCGGTGTGGGGGTTGGAGTGCCGTTGGCGGCGATGGCTTCGCGCCTGCTGCGCTCCATGCTTTTCGGAGTGGGCCCGAGTGATCCGCTGGTATTCGTGGGGGCACTGGTGGCCGTATGCCTGGTCGCGCTCGCCGCCAGCCTCATTCCTGCACGCCGGGCCGCCAGCATCGATCCCATGACGGCGTTGAGGACGGAATAGCGCCGGGAGCATCTCGACGCTGCCGCTGCGGGCCCAAAAAAGGCCAGACCACGGTCCCCGACGTCGGTCTTGTCCAAAAACGGCTTGATTTTTTTAAAATTCAGTGGTATGTACTTGGCGAGGAGTAATGCAGTCGGTTCCACCGACTCTTGCTAGCTACTCGGAAGCAATCCTCGTGGCGGAGTCGCGGCCAGAGGCTGACCGCTACCGTCGTATTGGGTAGCTCTCCAGCTACCCTTATTCGTTCGCAATAACTGCGAGCGCCGTCCAACATCCTGAGAGACGGCTGAGAACCAAACCTCAAACAGCGCAATTGGTTTCGCCACGGCTTCCGGCAAAGCAGTCAGGATGTAGGGACAACGCGATGCGAGGAGGATCCCAATGAGAAGCAAATGCTTTACCAAAGGCTTGTCTGGCCATGCCGTCTTGCTGGGTCGCATGTTCTTGCCTGCGGTCCTGGTCGTGGCAGCCGCGGTTTCAGGGTTCGCCAAGATGTACGAGGAGCCCAAGAGTTTCTCGTTGAAAGACAAGTCCCAGGAACAGGTTGCGAGCAAAGTACTGCCGAAGATCAATGTCGAGGCTCTGCAGGCCGAAGACCGGGCGGTCGGCAAGAATCCTCAGCACCCAGGTCCCATGCGCTTCGCCGTTGCCGCAAATGTTTCCTACACTCTAGACAACTCCGGCACCTGGCAGACCCTGGCCGACGGGCGCTTGTGGCGCCTGCGCATCCAGTCCCCGGGAGCCAAGAGCCTGAACCTTGGCATTACCCGCTTCGATATGCCCGAGGGGGCGAAGCTCTGGGTCTACAATCCAGCGCACACAGATGTCGAAGGTCCTTACACCGCTCGCAACCGCAGCCACCTCGGTAGCCTCTGGACCCCAGTGATTCAGGGCGATGAGATCATAGTC
>Ga0335077_10011072_pt1 | contig 11275 bp, 10 predicted proteins | sample Lox_Sample_31_FD_207151 | JGI IMG/M metagenome (GOLD analysis project Ga0335077, IMG submission 207151) | Soil microbial communities from Loxahatchee National Wildlife Refuge, Florida, United States - Lox_Sample_3.1 | ecosystem: Environmental > Terrestrial > Soil > Wetlands | place: USA...
GCTTGGAAACCCGCACAGAACGCGGGTTCCCACATTTCCACAGCGACCACGGCGGGTGGACTCCTATCAGGCAAGAAGACGAACCCCGCCAAAATCTTGGGCTCCGTCAGATTCCTGCACAGAACCGGAAAGACAAGCCTGCAGAATGGGAACAAGGCGCCTCCGGGTACGGTAAGAGATTTGCGAACATCGCAGGACAATATTCAATTCAGCGCACCGTGACGTTCACTCTGGCCAGCGCGTTAAACGAAGATAATCGGTACTTCAATTCCGGCAAGCAGGGTATTTGGCCTCGCGCTGGATATGCGTTGGCTAGCGGCATACTTGCAAGGCACGAGGATGGAAGCCGACATGTCTCAATTTCCCAACTGGGCGGAGTGGCAGCTGGTGCTTTTTTATCTCGCACTTGGCAGCCTCCGAGCCAGCATTCTATGGGAAACGGAGCAGTCAGCTTTGGGATCACCATGGCGAGTAATATGGGATTCAGCGTGGTAAAAGAATTCCTTCCGGACCGGGGGCGGCTAATCAGTAAGAGCACAAGAAGCACTCTGACCCGAATTAGTCCGCCGACTGCACGGCCCTGCGCCGTTGAGGTGCGCTAACTTAAATTAACCGAGAAAAGACTCTAGGACCGAAATTGATGAAGGGGATTTATGTTCTACGATCTGCGTGCTTTTGCCGCCATTGCATTTGTGATCCTGTGCGCCGTTATCGCCGTTGCGCAGCAATCGTCGACAGGGTCCGCCAATCAGACCTGGAATGATCTGGCGGCCGGCAATCGACGCTTTGTTCTTGGGAAGACTGCACCACGTGACTTTCGCGCTCAGCGGAAAGCACTGACCGAGACTCAACATCCCCGAGTCGCGCCACTGACTTGCTCGGACAGCCGCGTCCCTCCAGAGTTGGTCTTTGACGCAGGACTGGGAGAACTATTTGTGGTCCGCTCAGCCGGCGAGGATGATGATCCTTTATCAATCGGCAGTCTCGAATATGCGGTCGAGCACCTCGGCTCGAGCGTGATCGTAGTCATGGGCCATCAACGCTGCGGTGCCGTAACGGCAGCCTGTTCCGGCGAAAAGTCAGGATCAGCGAATCTCGACGCCGTTGTGAGTCCAATTGTTTCTTCGTGCGTCAAGATCGATCCGAAGAAACCTGAATCGCTTGATCTTGCTGTTCACGATCATATACACCGAGTTGCGCAAGAACTTCTCTCGAAAAGCGAAATGCTGAAAAAGGCCGTCGATGAAGGGAAGCTTACCATCATTGAATGTTATTACTCCCTGGAGACCGGAGAAGTGACCAAACTACGCTGAGAAAAGAATCTCGCGTGGGTCTCGCGCAGCGTCGAGCGCACAGATCTTGTTCTTGCGGGAGCAGTTGGTCTTTTACCAGCAACACCAAATCAAGCCAAGGCGGTTGAGCGAGGAAGCCGGGACTCACTGGCTTTCTGGTCGCGGGTTCGACTAGAGAGAATCGCTGGTGATCGTCAAACCTCAGACGTTTATCCGATGGCCGGGAAAATATTCAAGCGCCCTGGGGAGGAAAGCGAAGAGGGAAAGCCAGGGCTGCGGGCATATATCGAATGGCACTGCACGATCAATGCTCAACGTAAACTTCTTCTTTGCCAGATCCCTAAGATCTGTCTTTCTCGCCGTTCTCTTTTTGCGGAAATCCGATAGACGCCACCAATCAAGGCAGAGCATAAACACTAGGGACATCAAATGTGAGAACAGACACTGCCTTCCAACAATGGAACGTGCGGCGAATTTGCACCGCGAGGTTGCAGAAGTGTCATGCGAAATTCATCTGGACTCTACTCCCAGCAAGGAGATCTTATGAACCATAACTGCGGCAGGCGTGGTCTTCTATTCGTAATCCTCGCGCTCATCGTTCTCGCGACCAGCTCCACGATGGCGGGGCAGACCATGAACACGGATGCGGATGAGATCGTTCGGTCCATGTCCAGTTTCCTCGCTAGCACAAAGGCGTTTAGTGTGGCGGTCGACATTAGCAACGAGATCATCACTAAAGGAGGGGAAAAGTTGCAATTCAACAGTTCCGGTACCCTCCTTTTGCAACGTCCGGCGCGCTTCCATATCGACCGACAGAGTCGGTTTGGTGATGTCGAGATGTTCTTCGACGGAAAAACGGTGACGATCTACGGAAAAAACCTGAAGTCCTATTTCCAGCAAGATGTTGTAGGCACCACCGATGATGCGTTCTCTGTGATTGGGGGTTCCATCGGGGTTGTCCTGCCCGCAACCGACTTGCTGGTCGCGGACCCTTACGCCGCACTTACCGAGGAGGTCACCAGCAGCGGCTACTATGGCACGGATTACGTACAAGGCGTCGAGTGCCACCACCTTGGCTTCCGCGCAGAGAAGGTCGACTGGCAGCTGTGGATCAGAACTGGCGGCGAGCCTCTACCGATGAAATTCGTGATCACCACCAAGTGGATGACAGGGGCTCCGCAATACAGTGTGCAATTAAACAATTGGAACCTCAAACCAGTGATCGCCGCAGATCGGTTCACGTTTGTCGCTCCAGCAGGCACCGAAAAATTGCAGAACCTCCCAGTCGACGAGGCTGGAGAGATTGTGGAACGCAAGGAGGTCAAGTGATGAGAAAATCGACTCTCAGTTTAGTGGCGCTCGGACTCGCGCTGACGCTTGGTAGCTCCCCACTCGGGCAGATTTTCAAGGGCATGTCACTGGTCAAGGAGGCCGCGGCTGTTGTCGGCCGACCGCTGACACCCGTGAGCGCTGCAGGCGTAGCCCGACGCACGACGAGGCGTGTGATCCTGAGAACCACCATCTACGTCGCTTCGCTACCTCCCAAGTGCACCGTCGTCGTCATCGAAGGCACCACGCTGCAACAGTGCAGTGGAACCTACTATCAGCCCTCTGGAACCCAGTACGTTGTCGTGCATGTCGATTGACAGTTCGCCGTCGCCAAACAGGAAAGACCGAATCGAGTCGGTTCATGGCCTGTCGCCGCGGGCGACCGTGCGGCAAGGCGCAACCGTCCATGCGAGAGTGAATACAGCAACGCAGAACCAATGTCGCCATCAAGGAACACTCTGCGTCCCAGGCGGGAGCACAGGTGGACTAGCAACAGAAGGCCACTTACAACGAGCAGATTGGCAACTTCAAGCGTGCGTCCTCAGAACAACAGGGTCGTGCCGCTCTGAATTCAGTCCTTGAGGCGCGAACGGCGCAAACGAACCACAACACGTAAAAACCACTGCTGCCCCGAGTCCCTTCCGCTTCCCGCTCTCTTAATACTTTGCGGAAATCCGATAGACGGGCCGAACATCATCAGCCAAGACTATTGTTGGTTGTTTTAATCGGCAAACGACCGACACACGACAATCGATCACGATGCTAATGCGCGCTCATTGACTCATGGGCCCAAGTTACGGGAGTACTCCATGAACCGCTCCAACTTGATCAACATCGCAAGCACTTCTTTCACGGACCCGGCAGACTATGCAGTCACAGAATCGGACACCCTCGTTCGGTTGATGAAGACTTTGGGCATCATCAGCATGGGTGCGGCGCTTGTCGCCCCTGCTCTTGCCCAAACCGCGAATTCACCACGGAGACCGAACATCGTCATCATCCTTGGTGATGACCTCGGATACTCCGACATGGGCTCGTTCGGCAGTGAAATCAGGACGCCCAACCTCGACTCGCTCGCAATGAACGGTGTGCGTTTCACAAATTTTTACACGCACGCGAGTTGCTCACCTACGCGATCGATGCTGCTGACAGGCGTCGATACGCACCTGAACGGCCTTGGCAACATGGACGAGTGGACCGCGCCTAACCAGATGGGCGTGGACGGTTACGAAGGCTACCTCAACAGCCGGGTGGTCACTTTGCCACAGTTGCTCAAAGACGCCGGCTACCACACCTACATGGTCGGCAAGTGGCACATGGGCAAGGCTCCCGACCAAATTCCGGCCGCGCGCGGGTTCGAGCGTGACTTCTCGCTTCTCGACGGGGCCGGCAGCTATTGGGACATGACGAATTTCACGGCCGCCTCTCCGCAGTCGGTATTTACGGAAGACGGACGCTACCTGACGCGGCTTCCCAAGCACTATTACGCAACGCAGACCTACACCGACAAGCTCATCGGATACATCGAAGCCAACCATCACGACGGTAAGCCCTTCTTCGCGTACATGTCCCACCAAGCACCGCACGATCCTTATCACCTACCCAGGGGATGGCGCGGTCGCCACGTCGCCGAATACGACAAGGGTTGGGATGCTGTGCGGCAGGCAAGAGTGAAGAGAGAGATCGAACTGGGCATCATGCCGGCCGGCACGCAATTGTCGGAGCGAATGTGGTTCGTTCCCGATCCCATTCTGCTCGCTCCAGCAACGAGGGCAGTGCTCGGCAAGAAGATGGAACTCTATGCGGGCATGGTCGAAAACCTGGACTATCACACCGGTCGGCTTATCGAGTATCTCAAGAAGATTGGCGAGTACGACAATACGATTTTCATCGTGTTCGGCGATAACGGCGCCGAGGGTACCGATCTGTTCGCGATGATTGCGGGTACGCCGGGCACGCGTGACTACCTCTTCGCCGCCAGCAAGTGGTCGCAAACCGATTTCAACGCATGGGGCGATCCGGGCTCGTATGTCGCCTACGGCCCGATGTGGGCGCAGGTATCCATGACGCCTTTTAGTCAATACAAGGGATGGCTTGCGGAGGGCGGCATCCGGAACGCACTCATCGTCAGCGGTCCGATTGTCAAGCGGCCAAAAGGCAGCCTCAACAACGGGTTGATGCACGTGGCCGACCTGATGCCGACGCTGCTCGACGTGGCAGGTGCCAGTTATCCGAAGACCAATAAAGGGCAGGAAGTACCGCCGCTGCTGGGAAAATCCTGGGTTCCGATGCTGGCGGGCAAGGAGGATTCGCCACGAACGGAAACGGACTACCTAGCGTGGGAAATCTTCGGCAACCAGGCGTTGCGCCAGGGTGATTGGAAGATCCGTTGGGAATTCAAGCCATACGGCAAAGGGGATTGGGAACTCTTCAACCTCGCGAGCGACCCAGTAGAGCGAAAAGACGTCGCCGCACAGCACCCCGAGAAAGTGCACGAGTTACTCGCCCTCTGGGACAACTATGTCCGGGAGAACAATGTTGTATTGCCAAGTCGCTCCGTGTTCGAAGCGCTGGAAAAGGCTCTCCCGCAGCGCGTCCCGGACGACCCCGGCTTTCCGCCGCTTAACTACAAGCGACAGTACGTGCCGCCCAAGAACATGATGGCTGAACCCAAAAAATGATTGGCTGCTTGTTCGAGACGGAGGTTCGATGAAACCATTTATCAGATCTTGTTTAGTCATAGCAATCATGTTGGCCATGATTGCGCTCTGCTCGTTGCAAGCTCCGGCGCAGGTTCCGGCGCGCTTTTACTGGAAGTCTCTGTCGGGCTCCAACGGAGTACCGGTTATCGTCCAGTCGATCAGCGGCAACACAAACCCGTTCGACCCTGCTCGTCTCGTGACACCGGGTGCAAACTTCGACGCCACGATAGCCCTCGCTGGCTATGCGCGTATGTTTTCTTTGAAAAATCGCGCGGCGATGATTGCTGTCATTGAGCCTATGGGCCGAATCTCGGGCGATGTGACTGTAGCCGGCAAAACGTTCAAGCAATCGGCCGACGGTTTCGGTGACCCGATGGTCGAGTTCGATATCAACGTCATCGGCCCCAAGACGCAAAAACAAATTCCCGACACACTGCGTTATAAACCAGGTTTCTCCGTCGACCTGCTCGGAGACCTTGCCTTCCCGATTGGCCGATACGACAGCAGCCAGCCTCTGAATCTCGGGCAGCACCGCTGGTATGGGCGCGTCGGTGCGCCTGTCGTCTGGGAGCTGGGACCATGGGTTCCGGGCAAGCGAACGACGTTGGAATTCCTGCCTGCTGTGTGGCTGTTCGGAACTAACGATAACTTTGTCGGTCAGACGTTAACAACCGACCCATTGTTCCAGTTGGATGGACACTTCACGCGCGATCTCACAGACCATTTCTGGGCATCGTTCGACACCGCGTGGTACACAAGCGGAAAGGCAAGCATCAACGGCGTCGAGGGAAACAAGCGCAACGACGTTGCCTTGGGGTTCACGGCCGGGTACCAGATCAACGACAACTTGGGCCTCACGGTCGGCTATAAGTCGACGATTAATGACAGCGCACCGAATGCCCTTCGCATGAACCAGTTCATGGTCTCGGTCGTGTACGGGTGGCACAAGATCATCGAGGGATCGAAACGGATGAAACATGACTAGCGAGGAATTGAGTTTTCGTTCCTGCTATTCGATCAATCCTTTCTGAAGAGACAGAGCACGGCACCGCAATGAAGATGATCGATCCAGTCGTGCCTCAGTTGCGAAATCTAAGAACCTACGCGGAACGGTACTCTGCGGGTAAGGCGTTACGCGAAGCGTGCCCGCGAACAACGCATGCTGGATGGAAAGCGCCAGCAAACCGTCGAGATCCGGTCGAACTCGTGGTGGTGTCGGAAAAGGGTCGAATCCCCGACCTGCTGCCCCTCCGTCATGGCCGCATGGTTCGCTCCGCATTCACCTTCTACCGTGGCGCTGCGCTGACGATGGCCGCGGACTTGGGGCACACGCCATCGACGGGTGTTCACGTCCAGTGCTGCGGTGACGCCCACTTATGCAACTTCGGAGGATTCGCCACTCCCGAACGGAAAGTTATCTTCTCCATCAATGATCTCGACGAGACCCTTCCTGCCCCCTGGGAGTGGAATATGAAGCGTCTCGCTGCCAGCTTTGTCGTCGCTTGCCGTGACAATGGTCTGCAGGATGACGTCGCGGAAGATGTTGTCGATAGTTGTGTTCGTACCTATCGCGAATCGATGTCGGAGTTCAGCCAGATGAAGACATTGGACCTCTGGTATTACGCGCTTGAGCCAGAGGAGTTGCAGCGTATGTGCAGCTTTGACCTTAAGAAGAGGATGACAAAGCGCATTGAGGAGGAGAAGCGTAAGAGCGCCTCCGAGGAGATCTTCCCCAAGCTGGCGGAGAGACAAGGAGGGAAACATATCATCAAGGACCAACTCCCGACGATCTTCCACGCCCCGGGTCATACGCCCGGAGAGATCCAGCGAGCGGTCACAGCTGCGTTCGCCAAATACCGCGAGACCCTGTCGGCCTCCACCCAGTCCCTCCTGGACCGATACGAGATCCGGGATGCCGCTATCAAGGTGGTCGGCATCGGCAGTGTCGGAACTGCTTGCTGGGTGCTGCTATTGACAGCGGGAGAGGATGATGCCCTCTTCCTCCAGATCAAAGAGGCGCGCACCTCGGTGTTGGAACCATACGCCGGCCGCAGTTTGTTTCCGAACCATGGGCAGCGCGTCGTGAACGGCTATAGGGTCATGCAGCCCTCGAGTGATGTGTTCCTGGGCTGGACGGAGGGACCGAAACGCCATTTCTTTCTGCGCCAACTGAGGGACGTGAAGATCAGTATCCGCGTGGAGACCTTCGGCCGCGTCGAAATGGACGTGTACGCAAAGTGGTGCGGAAGGACACTGGCACTCTCCCACGCCAGATCCGGGTCTTCGGCAATGCTCAGTGGGTACATGGGTAAAAGCGACGCATTCGACCGGGCGATTGTGGCCTTCTCCTTGGCCTATGCCGACCAGAACGAAAAGGACCATACCGCTCTTAACCGCGCGGTCCGAGCGGGCAAGGTAAAAGCCGTCTTCGAAGAGGAAAAGAGTAAATGACTCCGAAGGGAAGACTATGACAAAAACGCTTCTCTACTTGAGCTGCGGCCTTGCGCTTCTTACAATCGGTTGTCTGCATCCCAAGGTCGGCCCACAGTCGCTACCGCGAGACCGAGCCCTGTACAGTGTTTCACTCGCCGATTCGTGGAAAGAGCAGACGCTGTTGAACATCATCAAAGTACGCTACAGCGACCCACCCGTCTTCGTGGATATTGGGAGTATCGTTTCAAGCTATACCCTGGCGCAAGGCGCTTCGGTGGGAGGCGTCATCATCCCAAGTGGCAACAACCAGGCTTTGCTGGGCGGATCAGTGACCTTTTCCAACAGTCCGACTATTACATACACGCCTCTGACGGGCAATGCGTACATCAAGGGTTTGATTACCCCATTGCCGGCTCCGATGGTGTTTGCGGGCATCCAAAACGGACTTCCGGCTGATTCCACTCTGCTTATCTCATTAAGCTCGATCAACGGTTTGAGAAATCAGCAGGTAACCCTGAACGGCATCAGGTCGGCCGATCCAGATTTTCATCGTGTTCTTAAATTGCTACGCGAGATACAGATTTCTGGCGCGATAAGGCTCTATGTTAAAGACAATGGCAATCACCAGACGAGCATCCTTGGACTTCGCACCGCCGACGCACCACCGGAAATTGTGGCGGCGAGTGAGGAATTGCGGGCATTGCTGCACCTGAATCCCGATGCAATTGAGTTCGCGCTGGTCTCTGCTCCGCTTCCTTCGAGCGATACTGAAGTCGCGGTCATGACACGATCGATCTCCGGGATGATTCAAAACATGGCCTCACAAGTGGAAGTGCCTTCGGACCATGTTGCACAGCATCGCGCTTTTCCAGGTGTGGAATCAGGGCACGACTTGCCCGGCATTGTCCCCATGGTTCGAATACACAGTGCCAAGAATAAACCTGGTGATTCCTTTGTAAATGTCTATTACCGAGATACATGGTTCTGGATTGATGATGGCGACTTGGTCTCTAAGATTTCGCTGGTGCAGTTAATGCAACTGTTCACCATGATGGACACTAGTCCGAAGGAGAATCTCCCGGTAGTTACGATACCCTCTCGTTGAGAGATATGAATCAGCTCGTCCAAATTTCCGATCTTTCGCCCGCGCCTGCGCTGCCAGGGACAAAGCGTGCTTACCACGCCATGATTAAACCGGTCGGTTCTATCTGCAACATCGACTGCACCTATTGTTATTACCTGCACAAGAAGGAACTGCTGGGCAGCAGAAGCAAGTTTCGAATGTCTGATGAGATTCTGGAGGCGCACATCAAGCAGTACATTGAGGGCCAGGACCGCGAAGAGGTTGTCTTCTCCTGGCAGGGTGGCGAGCCGACACTGCTCGGACTCGATTTCTTTCAGAGAGTCGTGAAACTCGAACAGAAGTACAAGAAGCCAGGTCAGCGGATTGAAAACGACCTGCAGACCAATGGAACTCTGCTCAACGACGAGTGGGGAGACTTTCTCAAACGCAACGCGTTCCTCGTCGGCCTGAGCATCGATGGCCCGGAGGAACTGCACAATACCTATCGAGTTGAGAAGGACGGCGCTCCGACCTTCAAGAAAGCCCTCGCCGCGTCACAGTTGTTACATCGGCACGGAGTTCCATTCAATTCACTGACAGTGGTGAATCGTCTCAACGCGAAGAGGCCACTCGATGTATACCGCTTCTTGAAGAATGAAGTCCGTCCGCGACAGATGCAATTTATCCCCTGCGTCGAACCGGAGGTCTTTCGTAACGTCGCTCCGCAAATGTGGGACCCGGCTTCGCTGCCGGTTTTTGATTCGCCTGCCGCGCATCCGGGAAATTCAGAATCCATCGTTACTGACTGGTCCATCGATCCGGACGACTGGGGTTACTTCCTCTGCAAGATCTGGGACGACTGGTATCGGCGAGACGTCGGCAAGGTGTTCGTCAACGTGTTTGAGACCGCTGTCGGGCAATGGATGGGTAAGGACTCGCAGCTTTGTGTTTATCACGAATTCTGCGGCAAGGACGTCGCGTTGGAGCACGACGGCAATCTCTACTGTTGTGATCACTATGTTTATCCGGAATACCGGCTAGGTAATATTATGCAGATCTCCGGTTCACGCCTGGCCTTTTCGGAGCAGCAACAGAAGTTTGGCTTCGATAAGTTTTACTCCTTGCCACATCGGTGCCGAAAGTGCGACTTCCTGTTTGCGTGCAATGGCGAATGTCCGAAAAATCGTCTTATTCTCACTCCTGACGGCGAAATTGGCCTGAATTACTTGTGTAGCGGCCTACAGAAATTCTGGCATCACATCGACCGCGATGTGAAGGACATCTGTAAGCGCATTGCGGCTGGCGCTTCGGTGGAGGCACTTTAATCCCGAGTCTGAACATTGCCGACCGTATAGGTTTCCGAACCCGGACCTAGGCTTAAGCGATCGCCACTGTCCACAGAGGAGATCTTTATGAAATACCAGCCTTCCATCACCAATGGCATTGGCAACCGCAAACTGATCAAATCGACGACAAGGTTGCGATGGATGGAAAGTTTGGCTTTGCTTGTCTGGCTCACGATCCATAGTGCTGGCCAGGCCGTCAACCCAAAACCTTCCCAAGCTCAACCACCTGCTGTACAGCAGGAAGCTACAGACTCGCTGGGACGGAGCACGCCCCGAGGCACATTCACAGGATTTGTTCGTGCTGTACATCGCGATGACTTCGTCTCTGCTGCCCGGTTCATGCAAGTCACCACGAGGCAACAGCCAACGACTGCAGCCCTGGCTCGTGAACTAAACCAATTGACGGATCGCTATTTGACTAGGTCCCTTGCTAGCATCAGCGACTCCCCCGCAGGTGCTTTGGACGACGGGCTCCCGCTCGATCGTGAGCGATTAGGACCGCTCGAAATCAGAGACAACAGATTCGACGTCATTCTGGTCCGTATCAAGGATCCCGAGAGCGGTTTGATTTGGCTGATCTCGTCCGAGACACTGGCGCAGGTACCGATCATGTACGGCGCAATGGAAGAGACCTGGATCGAACGACTAATGCCCCAGGGATCGCTGAATCGCCGTTTCCTTGAGATTCCAGTAGCATACTGGGGCGCATGGGGCATCTCCATCGGAATACCATTTCTGTTGCTCGGCTGCTCTCGTTTCTACTACTTCTTCTCATACGAAGGATGCCAGGAACTCTTTCACGCCGCAACCTTGTCGAGTCTTGGTTTGTTAGTCTTCGCTGGCCAAGTATTCTTGTCTCAACACTTGCTATTCACATTGTGTCGGTCTACTTTGCCGGATTCTCTTTAACGTTTCGGGTCATCTATGTGCGATCGGCGGGTATTCTTTTGATCCTGTCCCTCACCTGGTTGTTGCGGCGGATGCTAGCCCGCATTATTCGTGAATGTGAAGAGATCGGAAGACAGAAGAAGCCTCCTCTGTTACAAACATGTTGACTAGACAATGTTTGAGCAACAAAAGAGGCTTCCTTAATGTCAGACGATAGCACAA
>Ga0335077_10011073_pt1 | contig 11274 bp, 8 predicted proteins | sample Lox_Sample_31_FD_207151 | JGI IMG/M metagenome (GOLD analysis project Ga0335077, IMG submission 207151) | Soil microbial communities from Loxahatchee National Wildlife Refuge, Florida, United States - Lox_Sample_3.1 | ecosystem: Environmental > Terrestrial > Soil > Wetlands | place: USA: Florida...
GCTGCCGCAATCTGCTGATCTATCTGGGCCCGGTACTCCAGAAGCGGGTTGTCCCGACCTTGCACTACGCGCTCAAACCCAGCGGTTATCTCATGTTGGGCGGCGCCGAGAGTCTCGGGACATTTTTCGAATACTTCATGCCGGTCGATAAGAAAAACAAGATCTACCAAAAGAAGGAATCGGCGACGCGCCTGATGCCTTACTTCGGCTCAATTGAGTACGGCACTCGCCGCACCGAGGAAACAAAAGTGGCGCGCGAGCCGCAGCCGGTTGTCACGCTGGAAAAAGAAGTGGACCGGATGCTGATGGACCGCTTCGTGCCCGCCAGCATCGTCATCAATGAGCAGATGGAGATTGTGCAGTTCCGGGGCAAGACCGGCCCATATCTGGAGCCGGCTGCGGGCCAGCCGACTTTCAGCCTTTCGAAGATGGCCCGCGAGGGCCTGCTGGTAGACCTGCGCGCGGCCTTCACGAAAGCCAGAAAGGAAAATGCTACGGTGCGCAGAGAAGGTGTGCACGTTCAAGCTAATGGGCACACTCGGGAGGTAAACCTGGAAGTCAGCCCATTGCGCGGAGCAGGGTCGAGGGAACGCCTCTATCTGATCGTGTTTCAGGACGCACCTTTCACCGCCGCCAAGGGCCGGGCGGGGAAAAACAAAACTCTGAAAGTTACCGATAGCACCACCAGCGAACGGGCGCGAATGAAGCGGGAGTTGGACCAGATTCGGGAACAGTTCCAGTCACTGATCGAAGAGCACGAGACCACCAACGAAGAATTCAAGTCGGCCAACGAAGAAGTGCTCTCCGCCAACGAGGAGCTGCAGAGCACCAACGAAGAACTGGAGACGGCCCGGGAGGAACTTCAGTCGTCCAACGAAGAGCTGACCACGCTTAACGAAGAGCTGCACAATCGCAACGCGGAGCTTACTGCGGTGAATAACGACCTGCTCAACCTGCTGGGCAGCGTAACGGTTCCGGTAGTGATCGTGGGACAGGACCTGCACATCCGGCGTTTTACTCCTCCCGCGCAAAAGCTGCTGAATCTGTTGCCCAGCGACGTGGGACGACGCTTGAGCGAAATTCGGCCCAACCTCGATGTGGATGACCTGGGGAAGATTGCACACGAAAGCGTCGAGAACGTCAGCACCCAGGAGATCGAAGTTCGTGAGAAAGAAACCGGCACATGGCACCTGATGCGGGTGAGGCCCTACAAAACCTGGGACAACAAGATCGACGGCGCGGTATTCAGCTTCCAGGATATCGACGCCATGAAGCGCAATCTCGACCGGATGCACGAGCACGCGGATGCGCTCATTGAGAACGCCCGGGAAGCCATTCTGGTGCTGAATGGCAAACTACAAGTGATCAGCGCTAACCTGGCCTTTTACCGGAATTTCGAAGTCTCGCGGGAAGAAACATTGACTCGCCCGGTTTACGACTTGGGCGACGGGCAATGGAACATCCCCAAGCTGCGCGAGCTGTTGGAGAATATTCTCCCTAACAATGGCCGGGTGGAAGATTTCGAAGTGCGCCACAATTTTCCGCACCTCGGGGAGCGCGTGATGATGCTCAATGCTGGTCGTATCGAACCGCAAGCCGGGCAGAAGCTGATTCTGCTGTATATCGAGGATGTAACGGGAAGAAACACGTAACCCCGGACGCCGACCAGCACCCTCAACACTTAAACCAATTACGTAGCCCCGGACGCCCTCGTCCGGGGAGCGAGCTTTAGCTCGCCGGGATGGGCGGACCAGAGCGTCCGCCCCTACGCGGGTTGTGCCGCTTCATACATCGGCGCCCGCAGTCCTACCTGTTTGGCTCGGAATCCAGCTGCGCCTCCAAATGCAGCCGGAGCTGCATCAGGAAAGCCTTCTCTCTGGTGGCGGCGTGAGGATCGCTCGGCTTCCCGAAGAGCAGGTGAAGTTCCTTGACTCTTGGCCGCCGACGCCGCAACAGTTCAATCTGGTACTTGAGCCTGAAGAAGCGTTCCACTTGCTCGATCATCGACGCCAGTCTGCATAAAACACCATCGGGATGGCTGTGATGGACATCACAAAGCCTGGCGGTATTCTCTGTGGAAATCTCGTTTCCTGCACGGTTTCAGCGTGCCGCTTCGAGCACTCGTGTGGCGCGATCCAGCGCTGCGGCCAGGACGGCAAGCTGCTGGCGGGCGCGGACCAGGTCGCGTTTGTCCATCGCTTCATTCACTCCCGGAATCACCACCGCCGCATATCCGGTGTACTGGCCCGGAGCGTAAATCGCATGGCGAAACCAGGAGCGCTCGGGGAGCCCAGCGGGGATGAGCAATGCCCGCTCGGCCTGGCGTAGAGCCTGGTTCAGACGGGCTGGATCGCTGGGCGGGGCCTTTTCCCGCGCCAGGATCTTCGCTCCGGCTTGCTCCAAGCGACGGCCCGCGTCGGCCGCCTCCTTGAAATCTGGCGCCTGGCTCCCGAAGCTGCTTTCCGCTCTTTTTCTTGCCGCCTCAATGTAGGCGATGATCTCCTTCCCGTATTCCTCGTAGTCGTAAGGCAACACGTCGGCATCCGCCATGCGGATGAGCTCCAACCCATACACCCGCGCCATTTCCTGCTCGTAAGCAAAATCCGGATCGCCGAATTTCTTGAACCAGTTGAAATTGTCGAATACCGAGTGATAAACGCCGTACGATCCGGTGGAACTTATGTCAGTGGAGGGCACGCCGAGATGTTGCAGGAATACGGTGTAATCCGAACCGCTGCCCAGATCACCCACGGGCACATCGCCCTTGCCTTGCGCAGCGGGAATGCGGCGGGTGTCTCCGATGGCCTCGATTGGCCCCTGGTTTGTACCGCCGGGTTGACTTGCCTTGCGCCAGTCGTCATAGACTGTGCCGCCTTTGGGGCTGGGCACAGATCGAGTCACGTCGCGCAGGAATTGCTTCAGACTGGGCGAAGATGAAGCGCCAAATTTCGACCCCGAAACCGCGACATCCATGTTGAAATAGGCTGCCGCATTTGCCAGTTCGGCTTCGTGTTGCTCACCCCATTCAGTCGAGCCGATCAGTCCTTCTTCTTCCCCATCCCAACTCCCAATGACGATGCTGCGTCTGGGCTTCCAGCCTGATTTGAGGAGCTCACCCAGCCCGTGGACGGCCTCGAGCATGGCCGCGGTGCCGCTGTTGGGATCGACTGCGCCATAGACCCACGCGTCGCGATGATTGCCGGCCACGACCCACTCGTCGGCGAGATCGCTTCCCCGTATGCGACCAATCACGTCCCAGATCGTACGGAACTGATAGTCCTGTTTGAGATGCATCTTTACCTTCACCGGGCCGGGGCCGACGTGGTAGGTGAAGGGCAGCGAGCCTTGCCAGTCGCGCGGAGAATCCGGGCCGCCGAGATGTTCGAGAATCGGCCAGGCGTCAGCGTAGGACAAAGGAGTGGTGGGAACTTTGGGCAACTGGGCGGACTGTGCGGGCGGCGTGCGTTTGGAATCGTCGAGCGACGGAACTGACGCGATACCGGGCGTGGTAGGGTCTCCCGGAAACTGGAACATGTAACCGATCGAGCCACGCTGCACCCCCGTATCCGGACGCCAAGGTCCATCCGGATACTTGTCGCCGTGCCGCCATCCATCGTCGGACGGATCGGAGTAGAGGATGACTCCAGCTGCACCATGTTCTTGCGCAAGGAAGGCTTTTACGCCCCGGAAATTCTGGCCATAGCGCACCAGAACAATCTTGCCGCGCACGTCGACGTTCATCTGCTTCAGCTTCTGGAAATCCTCGGGCGACCCGTAGTTGGCGTACACGACTTCGGCCTCGACGTCGCCCGAAGGCGACATTCCGCTGTAGGGCATCACCACGCGGGGATCATCCTGGTAGGGATCGTCGGAGACCTGCTCGCGAGTCGGCCCATGCATCACGACCCCAGCCGGGGCCGTGACATCCACGCTGATCTCGCTGGGATAGTTCATCCACACGCGAAATTCGACGATCTCAGTGTCCAGCCCGGCATCGCGGAATTTTTGGGCGACGTAGTCGGCGGTCGCCTTGTCTTCCACCGAACCCGCAATGTGCGGGGCCCTGGTCAAAGTGCGCAAGTGTTCTTCGGCCAGTTTGGGATCGGGAACGGACAGAAAACGGGCCTCCAGCGCCGACTCAGGAGCGAAGTTACGAAAGCCGAATGCGGGCTGGGTTGCATCACTTGCGGCTCCCGGCTCCGACGACCCGCCAAGCAAGGGAAAAATAAGAGTAAGAACCAGAAACGCCGCAAGGAACGCTTTCATCGAGTCCTTATCTTTCCGGCCAAAGTACCCAGTGCTTCGCGGTAATCCGGAACTTCATCCAGCGGATATATCTTCCGGAACGTGATGCGGCCGGACTTGTCGAGAACAAACACTGCCCGCTCACTGGCGCCAGCAAAAAGATCGCGCTCGCGCAGCACCTCGTAGTGGCGGGTAACCTCGCCGTGAGGCCAGAAATCGCTGCACATCGAGAAATCGAAGGGACCGATGCCACGCTCCCACGCGGTGGTGTTCATGATGGAATCGACGCTGATGGCGACCACCTCGGCTTCCCGGGCGATAAATTTTTCGCGTTCGGCCTGATAGTTAATCATCTGCCCGGCGCTGACCGCCTCCCAGTTCGAGGGATAGAACGCCAGAACCAGGTTCTGTTTGCCCCGGTAATCGGCGAGGTGAAAGCGCTTCTTCACCCCGCCAACCAGGGCGGGCAAGTCGAAATCGGGAGCTATATCACCGAGCTGCAGCAACGCTGTACTCCGTAATCCAGATTCTGCGAAAGCCGGGCCGCGGATTTTTGATTTTACTCCTGACAACCGAATCCCGGAGGTCAGCCGGTCACGGTAAACTAAATCCATGCCCGTGCACGATGCTACCCAGCGTTTCTCTTCCCGGGTGTCGAATTATGTTCGCTACCGCCCGGGATATCCACCGGCGGTTCTTGAACTGCTAAAACACGACTGTGGATTGTCTCCGGCCGCAGTCATCGGGGATGTGGCTTCGGGAACGGGGATTTTCACCCGCTTGCTCCTCGAGAACGGCAACCGGGTGTTCGGAGTTGAACCGAACGCGAAGATGCGCACAGCCGCGGAAGAGCTGCTGGCAGGCTTCCCGGGATTTACCAGCGTGACCGGCAGCGCGGAAGCAACCACACTCGCCGCGCGAAGCGTCGATTTTGTCACCGCAGCACAGGCGGCGCACTGGTTTGACCGCGAGCGAGCGCGCCGTGAGTTTGTGCGAATTCTCCAGCCCGGCGGCTGGGTGGTGCTGCTGTGGAACGAGCGCCTCACCGACGGGACGCCGTTTCTCAGCGATTATGAAAAGCTGCTGATGACTTTTGGAACGGACTATCAAGACGTCCGGCACGAGCGGACCACAGACGACGTGGGTTCATTCTTCGCTCCCGCGCGGTTTCAGATGCGAGTGTTCGAGAACCGGCAGGAATTCGATTATCCCGCGCTCGAAGGTCGGCTGCTGTCTTCTTCTTACACTCCACAGGGGGACGACGACCCCAGATATGCACCGATGCTTGCAGAATTGCGGCGAATCTACGATGCTCACCAGCTCGCCGGCCGGGTCAGTTTCGAGTATGCCACGCGCGTCTATTACGGGCAGTTGGCCTAGTAGCTCTCAGTATTTCCTCTACGCTCTCTGTGTTCTTTTGGTTGTGAAGGGCCGAGGCACATGGTTGGGCCTTGATTTGCGGAGGAGGACTTGTGACCGAGGAAAAATCGTTCCACATGACGCCCGAGGAATTCCGCCGCCGGGGTCACGCGGTAGTGGACTGGATCGCCGATTACCACGCGCGGATTGAATCGTTCCCGGTTTTGTCGTGCGCCGAACCCGGCCAGGTGCGCCGTGGATTGCCCGCCGAAGCCCCGACACAAGGCGAGCCCTTTGACGCGATGTTGGCAGACATTGAAAAGCTGATCCTGCCAGGAGTCACACACTGGCAGTCGCCAAATTTCTTCGCCTATTTCCCCTCGAACGCTTCCGGCCCAGCCATCCTGGGCGATTTACTCTCTTCCGGTCTTGGGGTGCAGGGGATGCTCTGGGCTACGAGCCCGGCTTGTACCGAACTGGAGACGCATGTCCTCGATTGGCTAGTCGGCATGTTGGGACTGCCCGAGAAATTTCTTTCGGGTAGCACGGGCGGCGGCGTAATTCAGGATACCGCTTCGAGTTCCGCGCTCTGTGCGCTGCTGGCGGCGCGGGAAAGAGCCACGAATTTTTCCACCAATCGACGAGGCTGTGATGGAAAGCTGGTGGCTTACACATCATCGCAGGCGCATTCCTCGATCGAAAAAGCGGTGCAGATTGCTGGCTTCGGGCGGGACAACCTGCGCCTGATCGACGTCGATGAACACTTCGCCCTGCGGCCACGCCTGCTGGCGCAGCAAATTGAAAATGACCGCCGCGCCGGGCTGACTCCTTGTTTTGTGTGCGCGACGGTCGGAACCACTTCTTCGAACGCCATCGACCCTGTGCCGGAAATCGGGCGCATCTGCCGGGAAAACGATGTATGGCTCCACGTAGACGCGGCCATGTCGGGTACGGCTGCGCTGTGTCCGGAGTTTCGCCACCTTCAAAACGGCCTTGAGTTCGCCGACAGCTACTGCTTTAACCCCCACAAGTGGATGTTCACCAACTTCGACTGCGATTGCTTCTACGTAGCCGATCGCAAGACCCTGATTAGGACCATGAGCGTGCTGCCGGAATATCTGCGCAATAAGGCCACGGAAACGGGCGCGGTGATCGACTACCGCGATTGGCAGATTCCGCTGGGCCGGCGTTTCCGGTCGCTGAAGTTGTGGTTCGTCATTCGCCACTACGGTGTCGAGGGGCTGCAATATCACGTCCGCCGCCACGTCGAACTCGCCCAGCAGTTCGCGGCGTGGGTGCGCAGGGACTCACGCTTTGAATTGGCCGCGCCTGTGCCACTAAATCTTGTTTGCTTCCGCCACAAAGGGGGAGATGACATCAACCAGGTGATCATGGACCGGCTGAATCGCAGCGGCGATCTTTACTTGACCCACACCAAGCTCAAAGACCGCCTGACGCTGCGGCTGTGCGTCGGTCAGACTAATACGAGACAGCAGCACGTAGAAAACGCCTGGAAGCGCATTCAGGAGGAAGCTATCGCCGCGGAATCAAAGAAGTGAACCAGGCATTGAGATTGCATGTGTACCCGGGCATTTTTGGCTTATTTGGGACTATACTCTCGGCACTGGGGGCGTGCGATGGTTCATCGTGCCGTCATCTCTGCTTTCGTCCTGCTGACTCCGATTTTTCTTCAGGCCCAGTCTGCGACGGTTCCCGCAACCATCAAGGTCAAGGTCAAAGCGGCCCTCTACGACCGCGATCTCAACCTCAAACCGGTGCCCCATCTCGCCCTCAGCCTGCACAACCTCGACCAGGAGAAGGCTGAGCCGGTCACGTTGCAAACCAGTTTCGACGGGCTGGCTGAGGCAGACCTGCCTTCCGGACGCTACGCGCTCAGCACTTCGGTTCCAATCGAGTTTCAGGGCCGGAGCTACACCTGGGACATTCAGCTTACTCTCACCAAGGCGGAAACCACAGTCGAACTCAGTAATGACAACGCCAAAGCGACTGACCTTTCCGGCGGGCGCGGTGCCAAGGTTGACGAACTCTCCGAGTATTTTAAGCGGCTGAAGCCCAGCATCGTAACCGTCTGGACGCAGGAGGGACACGGCACCGGCTTCTTAGTGGATCCCGGCGGGCTAATCCTCACCAACCAGCACGTGATCTCCGGATTTACTTATCTCGCGGTGCAGTTCGATAGCCGCCGCAAACTCGAAGCGGTGGTGCTGGCGGAGGACAAGCAGCAGGACGTGGCGGTCCTGCGAGTCAACATGTCCGGACTCACGGATGTCGCGATCGCACCCATTGCCGAAGGAACAGGCTTTTTGCTGGAGGGCGAGCGCGTATTCACCATTGGCAATCCGCTCGACCAGGAAAAGGTGCTGACCACCGGTATCGTGAGCAAGGTGGACAAGAACTCGATCATTTCCGACGTCAATATCAATCCCGGCAATTCCGGTGGTCCACTATTTAACTCGAGCGGCATGGTGGTCGGGATTACGACTTATGGCAAGGGAGGCAGCCGAGGGCCGGGGTTGTCGGGCATCGTGCCCATCGCCGACGCGAACGAGGCGATGAAAGAGGCGCGGCAGAAAATGGCCACAACACCACCGCCTTCCGCCCGCTGGCTGCCGGTAGCGCCCGCCATGAAGTATCCCATCGACGGACTGCGGGCCTTGGGAAGCAAGCCGTGGGACAAGGACACATATTTTTTTAAGCTGGGTGATTTCAATGTCGAGATCATCACGCCGGTCACAGCGTTCCAGGTGTCCCAGGAGCGCGCCAGCCGCGCGGAAAAGGAGCGGGAGAAGCGCGCCAAGAAGTCGGGTGCGCCGGCAGCCGAAGAAGAACATCAGACCGCCGAATACGAAAATCAGTACGATCCGGTGATTTATTTTTCTGTCAGCCCGCGGTTGCGAGAAGCCTTCTGGAAGTCGTTCGGCGAGAGTATGGCCACTCCCGGCGGCGCGCCCATCACCATGCGCTTCAAGACAGATTTTCTAAAGATGCGCCTGCTCTGCGGCGAAAAGGAAGTGGAACCGATTCGGCCCGTGCGCTATCCGGTTTCGATCCAGGGGCAGAGTGCGGCGGTGCGGGTGAATGATGCGACGTATGCGGGCTCCTATAGTTACACTCCGGACGCCATCTCACCCGAGTGCAAAACCGTAAACGTGGAAGTCTTTTCGGCGAAGGAACCGGACACTCCCCTGGTGAAAACTCTGGATGCCAAATCTGTCCAGAAAATCTGGGACGATTTCGAGCCCTTCCGCAAAGCGCAATCGGCGGCGAATGCAGCCGCGGCGAAGTAGCAGCGTCATACCGGCGGAAACCAGGTCATTTTTCTGACGGTGTGCCCGGCTTGGCGGCGAGCGCCATGCTGCGCGCGCGGCGCACAATGTATTGGCCGGGCCCGGCCAGGAAGCGGGCCAGCCGAGCCGCGACCTTTTCGAGTAGCACGCGGTCTTCGACGCCGAAGGCATTTTCATCGGCGCTCTCCGCGCTCAGCACCCCCACAGCACGCGTTCCCAGCTCCATGGAAATCAGGATCTTCGAGCGCGCCCTGGAAAGCGCCCGCTCGTCCGGATCGGGGTCGCCACCGGCGCCGAGGGGTTGCCGGGCCGGGCTTCCTTCTGTGGTCAAGTAAATTCCCAACCAACTGTAATGGCGGCCCCGGCAGAGCAGCTCGATCACTTCGTCCAGTGGGGAACGGTGAAACGATGGCTGGTTGGCGCGAAGCACGCGCTCGATTGCAGCCAACAGCCCACGCGGGGAGCGGTAACGTTTCAAGGGCGGATCCTGACCGGCCAGGGCCTGAGAACCGCCGCTAAGTCTATCCGAATCCGGACGCGCACTAATGTTTTTCTGCTATTGGCCCTTCCCGGTTTTCGCAAGCGCCTGCGAAGTCGAAGAGTGGGACCCAGCCCGAAGTCACGAACCATTCCCCACGAATCACCGCTTCTTCGAAGCGTGAGTAGACAGCTACGGTTGCCCGTCCCGCCGCCAGACCAGGTCCCAGCTTTCCCGGCGATCCACGAATCCGGTGATATTTCCTTTCTCATCCCGCTGGAAAATCTTGCGAATTCGGGGTTGACCCGAGATGAAAAGCACATCCTGCACTTCGACCAGTAGCGGCTTCATCGGGCCCCCCTGCCGCCCACCCAGGAGCTGTTTCCCGTCCCATTGGATCATGTAAACAAGGTCCGGGCCGACCACATAGCGGCCCGCGTATTGTTGCAGGGCTTCCGGAGCAAGTGAGATCGGCGGAGGGTCCTTAAGCATGGCGTAAGTGTGAATAAGATGAAGTTTCCATTCACCGCCCTCGCGCCGCCAGGTTTCTGTTGTGAGGTAGCGGGCGTGGAGTATCTGGCCGTGATAATTTTCCTGCTCGTCGTCGGTATGAATCACGGTGGCCAGGTCTCCTGAGGTGTGCGCCGAATAAGCGGTAATTTGTAAACTGCCGGAAGCGCCCGGAGGCAGGGGCTCCAGTTGCTTCAGGAATTCGGCACGATTCATGATGGCGCCATTCTCATCGACGTAGACGGCATCCGCAGCCAGCACGCGGTCCCAGACCTTGCGATCGCCGGGCGCAAAAGCGTCGAGCAACACCTGGTCCTGGTCGCGCAGAAGTTGCGTGGTTGGGTCTGGCGCAGGGGGAGAAGTTTGCGCTGCGAGCGCAGCAAACAGCAGAAAAAAGATCATCGGATCATTCTACGTGCGACCTTGACAGCCGCTCACGTTAAGATTACCCGTTCTATATTGACTTCCGCATGAATTGATCGCGCGCAGGTCAAGGCAGCAATAACTGATGAACCAAGACTCCTCCACCCGGGGTTCCTCCTGGTTAAACCGTACCACCCTGGGAATCGGGCTCACCAGCATGTTCAGCGACTGGAGTCACGAAATCGCGACCACGATTCTGCCTGTGTTTCTTGCGTCGCTTGGTGCGGGCCCAGGCTGGCTCGGAGCCATCGAGGGAACGGCCGATGGTCTTTCAAGTTTCTCCAAACTGGTAGCTGGCCACTATACAGATCGTTTGCAGCACAGAAAGCCTTTGGTGCAATGCGGCTACCTTGTCACGACGCTCGCCACGGGTGCGCTGGCGCTGGCGACCAGCGCTTGGCAGGTTCTGGCCGCGCGCACCACGGCTTGGCTGGGTCGCGGCATTCGCACTCCCGGACGAAAGGCTTTGCTCGCCGCGGGCGTCTCGCCGGAGGCTTACGGGCGTGCTTTTGGTTTCGAGCGCATGATGGATACGATTGGCGCCATCGTCGGTCCGATTACCGCCCTGTGGCTGCTTCAGCGGACTTCCCACTATCACCGTGTCTTGGCGTGGACTCTTTTGCCCGGCATTATGGCAGTCCTTACGTTTGGACTGCTGGTCCGTGAGGGCACGAGCCCCCGGCCGGCAACTGGCTCTTTTTGGTTCGCCGTTCGGCAACTGCCGCGTTCGTTCCGCAGGTTCCTTCTCGCGGTGGGAATCTTTGGCCTCGGCGATTTCTCGCACACCCTGCTCATTTTGTTTGCCACGCAGGCGCTGGCTCCCTCACACGGCAAGGCCACGGCTGCCAGCATCGCGGTTGGCCTCTATCTGCTCCACAACGTCTTTTATGCTGCGTTCGCCTATGTCGGCGGATGGCTGTCAGACCACGTTCCTAACCGCCGGGCCGTCCT
>Ga0335077_10011076_pt1 | contig 11271 bp, 8 predicted proteins | sample Lox_Sample_31_FD_207151 | JGI IMG/M metagenome (GOLD analysis project Ga0335077, IMG submission 207151) | Soil microbial communities from Loxahatchee National Wildlife Refuge, Florida, United States - Lox_Sample_3.1 | ecosystem: Environmental > Terrestrial > Soil > Wetlands | place: USA: Florida...
GCTCGCCCAGGCCGGCATTGATTCCTTTGCGCTGGTCGAATTGCTGCTCTATTGCGAGCGCGTCATCGGCGTCCGGGTGCCGGACTCGCACCTGACGGGCGCCAATCTGACCTCCATGGCCACGCTCGCCAATTGCATCGCCGAACTGGCGCGCAACGGCCACTCGTCAACCTGAGCGCCGAACGTCCGTCTTTATGCCTGACCTGCCCCGTCAGATTCGATTGGCTGCCGGAGATTACTTCATGCACGGCCAGGATCACCGGATGCGGCGGTTCGGATTGCCGGGCAATGTCTGCTATGCCGTTTTCCAACTGGGCCAAGGTTTCGACGCGGACCAACTGCGTCGGCGTATTGCCGAATCACCCATCATGGATTGGCTGGCGCGCGCGCGCCTCGTTCGGCTGCTGCCGCTGTTGCCTCCGGTCTGGCGGACGGCAACAAAACCCAAGCCCATTTTTTACGAACATCACGATCAAAACGGCAACCCAGAGACGCCATGGTCGCTGCCCAAGATGGTCACCGAGCGCGAATTGCGCGCCGAACACGGGCCGGGAGTAACGTTCGATGTGGTGCGCCACGCGGATGGGACCAGTCAGCTATACCTTTCCTGGAACCATACCCTGCTCGATGCGCGGGGATTGGATTTTTTATTGAGCCATCTGAACACGGATGGCGCGGCGAACGGAACGCCCACCCTTCAGGATTTCATCAGCCCCAGGCAAATGGGCCGCAATGAAACCGGCTGGTGGTCAAACGCCAAACTGGCTCAGGGTTCGTTGAAGTGGCTGCACGAATCCGGCAAGGAACCGCTCTTCAGCCTGGTACCGTCCGGAACTCGGCCCGGTCCGTGCCGCAACCATCGCCGCCTCATTCGTTTTACCGAACAGGAAACCGCCGCCATAGACGCGCGCAGCCAGCAGATCACCGCCGGTTTCCGGCGCAGCCATTTTTATCTGGCAGCTTCGATCCGGGCCTTGCATGCCATCGCCGTCCGGCGCGGCAACCGGGACGGGGCTTACTTGATTCCCGTGCCCCATGACACGCGCCGGCACGGCGCGAAAGGCCCCATTTTTTCCAATCACCTGTCCATTCTCTTTTACCGCATTGAGCCGCGACACGCCGGACGGATTACTGACATCGTCGGAGAATTGAGCCGGCAAATGACGGACCAGATTCGCGACCGTTTCCCGGAATGCTGCATGGCGGCGCTGGAAATGTTCAAACCGCTGCCGTTATGGTATTACGTGCATCATCTCGGCAAGCCGACCCGCGGCAAGGTCGCTTCCCTGAGCTTTTCGGATTCGGGCGAAATCTGCCCCGGCATGACGGAATTATGCGGCGGCCGGATTTTGGATGCCACCCACTTAATCCCGTGCTGGCGATGGCCCGGTTTGACCGTGTTGTTCTTAAGGTTTGGCAACCGGTTTTCCGCTGTACTGTCGTGGGTGGACGATTGCCTGAGTCCTGCTGAAGTGGACGGACTGGAACAGGATGTACGCCAGGCTTTGCTGGAGGAGAAATTGTCATGAAGGTGCTCCTGGTGGCAACCAACCGTGAGCGTTCCCCTTACCCGGTGGCGCCATTGGGAGCGCTGTGCGTCGCCGCTGCCGCCCGGGCCGCCAGTCACGAGATAAATTTTTTGGACTTGGGAATCGAGCGTGCGCCGCAACGCGCGCTACGCAAGGCGCTGGAGACGGACAAGTTTGAAGCCGTGGCCTTCGGCATCCGCAATCTGGACAACTGCTGGTCTTTTGCGCCGCGTTCGTATTTCGAGGAGGTGCGGGAACTGGCGGAAACCGTACGGCAACATTTTGAAGGACCGTTGATTCTGGGCGGCAGCGGTTTTTCAGTCTCGCCTCAAGGCTGGATGCGGCGGCTGCAGCCCGATTGCGGAGTCATCGGCGAGGGCGAACGGGCATTCCCGCAAGTGCTGACGCGGTTGGAAACCGGACGTTCACTGGAAGGAATCGAAGGGGTTATCACTACCGGCAGCGGCAATGGCTCCGGCGGCGCTTTTCCGACGAGAGCTATCGAGCGATTGGGCGAATTGCCGCCGCCGGCTCACGACTTGTGCGGTTACGCGCGCTACGTGAGAGACGGGGGGTTTGTCGGCGTGCAAGCCAAGCGCGGGTGCCCGTTCAAGTGCGCCTATTGCATTTATCCGCAATTGGAAGGCCGGCGTTACCGCCTCCGCCCTCCGGAAGCCGTGGTTGAAGAAATTGAAATGGCGGCGACCCGGTCGAAGCAGCGGGATTTCTTTTTTGTGGACAGCGTCTTCAACGATCCCCGCAGCCACGCGCTGGCCATCTGCCGGGAACTCGAGCGGCGGCGATTGCCGGTGCGATGGTCGGCCTTCTGCAACCCCACCGGGTTTGACGCGGAACTCGCGCGCGCGATGAAGGCGGGCGGTTGCGATGGAGTGGAGTTCGGATTGGATGTAGCCTCAGACAAAATGCTGGCCGCCTTGAACAAACCGTTCGGGCAGGCGGAAACTAAAATTGCCCTGCAAGCGGCGCATGACGCCGGCCTGCCGATGGCGATTTATTTGTTGTTCGGCGGTCCCGGCGAAACTTGGGCGGATGTTGAGGAAACACAAAACTTTCTGAACAGTTGCGCCGCAGCGAATGCCGTGTTTGCCACCGTTGGCATCCGGGTCTATGAAGGCACGCCCATGGCCCGGATTGCGGTGCAGGAAGGCCAGGTGAAACCGGACCAGGACCTCTTCGAGCCGACTTATTACCTTTCACCCGGACTGGCCGAGGACACGGAGAGAAACCTTGACCGCATCACGCGGCGGCGCGCGGAATGGACCTCGCCGGCAGACTGGCGCAAGACCGTTGTCCGCTTGGGACAGAAAGTGTCGGTCTGGTTGAACGTACGGCCGCAGTGGAAATATATTCGCGGTTACGGCGGGTATATGCGACGGATAATGCCGTGAACAACGCTCATCGCATGGCTTCCGCCACCATTTCCTGCGACGTGTTGGTCATTGGCGGCGGTGCGGCAGGCGTGGCAGCGGCGACCGCAGCCGGGCGTGCCGGCGCGCGGGTGGTGCTGTTGGAACGATACGGTTTTTTGGGCGGGTTGGCGACCACTGCGCAAGTCGGAACCATCTGCGGACTCTATCTGCGGGACACGACGGGCGCGGAAGCCACGCCGGTTGGCAGCGGATTTGCGCAGGAATTTGCTTCACGGTTGCAGCGTGCCGCTGACGCAAAACCCGTGCGGGTAATGGATACCGGTCTCTGGGTGCTGCCCTATCCCCCACCCGCCTTCGCCCGCGTCGCTGACGCGATGGTGAGCGAATCTGGAAACGTTACTCTGGTGCTGCACGCCACGGTGGCAGAAGCGCAAGCCGAGGGTTCCCGTCTAAGCGAGATCCATGCCTTGGCTTGGAACGAGCCATTGCTTTTCCGTCCGAACACCGTGGTGGATTGCACCGGCGAGGCGACCGCCGCGGCCTTGGCCGGAGCGAACGCGGAAAACGGCGGGGCTGACCAAGCGCCTGCTCTCGTTTTTGTTTTGGAAAATGTGGACCCGGGCCTGGCCCAACGTGGCTTGCTCGAAGTACGACGCGAATTGCACCGGGCGGTTGAAAGCGGAATTTTACCTGCGCTTTGTGAACGGTTGTCATTGGTTCCCGGCACCGGCGCTCATGGCCGTCTCTCATTGAAATTAAGTCTGCTGCCCGCGAGCCCCGACCGCGCCCTCTGGCAACAAGTTACAGATTGGGAACGCGAAGCCCGTACGTTGCTGGAACCGCTTCGGCAATTCCTTGTCAAAAACATCGCGGCCTGCCGGAATGCGCGTCTTGACTCCGTCGCCCCGCAACTGGGCGTTCGTTCAGGCCGCCGCATTCTGGGGCGCGCCCGGCTCTTGGACGAAGATGTGTTGGCAACGCGGAAGTTTCCATCGGGCATTGCCCGCGGTTGCTGGCCGATGGAACGTTGGACGAACAGCCCGAGACCGGAAATGACTTATTTCAAAGAGGGCGATTACTACGAAATTCCCCTGGCCTGTTTGCTTCCAGTGGAACTGGATAACGTTTGGGTAGCTGGTCGTTGCCTCTCCGCAACGACGGGAGCGATGACCTCGGCCCGCGTCATCGGCACGGCACTGGCGACCGGCTGGGCGGCTGGAACGGCGGCTGCGTTCCAAACTGCGGGGCGCTCGCTGAATGACACGGTTACGGCCATCAGGCGATCAATGCATCAATGAAGGCTGGCGGCTTCAGACGGGATTGACCAAACTGGAAAACAAAATAAGTTTTCAGCCAATGAACGTTTTTGAAACGCTTTCGCATTCCGCCAAGCAATGGCCCGACCGCATCGCCATCATTGACGCCGGTGGGTCGCTGGATTACCACTCCCTCTGGCGTGAAGTTGAAGCATTGCGGGTCCAGCTTGACCGGCTGGGCGTGCGCGAAGGACAAGGCGTGGGCGTACGAGCACGCAACGGACGGGCATTTGTCATCGGCGCGCTGGCAGCGCTGGGATGCGGTGCGGTTATCATGCCCATCCATCACCAAATGAAGCCGGCGGAATTGGCGGACATGCTGGCGCGCGCGCCTTTGTGCGCGATTCTCGACGACGGCTCCGGTCCGGCTCAACCGGGCAAGACCATTACACTGGAAAATCTGGGCGGTAATGGTCTGCGCTTCACGCGGCTTGATGGCCCGCAACAACCGCTCGCGCCAAAAATCAAGGATGCCGCGTTCGTGCGGTTCACTTCAGGAACGACCGGTCAATCCAAAGGCGTAGTCCTGACACATCGCGACGTGCTGGAACGCACCAAAGCCGCCAATTCCGGGCTGGGCCTGACGTGCGCGGATAAAATCCTTTGGGTGTTGCCGATGGCCTATCACTTTTACGTGTCCATTATTCTTTACCTTGAAGCCGGGGCCACCGTCATCGTCAATACCGATTATCTGGCCGAGAGTATTCTGGACGCAGCGGCGAAGCTCCAAGCCACGTTTCTCTATGTGACGCCAATGCATGTGCGCATGTTGGTGAGTGAAAGATCGGGCCGCGCTCTGCCGCCTTCCCTCAAGCGCGTGATGTCCGTTTCCAGCCGATTGGATCCGCCGGTGGCGCGGGATTTTCATGCACGATATCACGTCCCGGTGTCCCAAGGCTTTGGCATCATAGAAGTAGGCTTGCCTATCATGAACATCGCCGAGGCGGCGGAACATCCCGAAGCCATTGGCCGACCAGTCTCCGGCTTTGAAGCGATGATCGTGGACGAAACGATGAAGCCGTTGCCCGAGGGCGAAACCGGCCAGCTCGTTCTGTGCGGCCCCGGCATGTTTTCCGGCTATCTGAACCCGCCACGATTGCGCCAGGAAATTTTGCGCGATGGCTGGTTTCTGACCGGCGACTTGGGGCATCGTGACAGCGGGGGACGGATTGTGCTGGACGGACGGACTTCGTCGGTAATCCATATCGCCGGGCACAAGGTCTTTCCGGAGGAAATTGCGGGTGTGCTGGACCAGCATCCGGCAGTGCTCCGCTCACGGGTGTTCGCCCGCCCGCATCCGCAAATGGGCGAGGCAGTTTGCGCGGAAGTGCAATTGCGCAACGGCAATTCGCAGGCTTCAAGCGAAGACATTCTTGCCTTCTGCCGCCGGCAGCTTTCGAGCCACAAGGTTCCGACCTCGCTCGAATTCGTCGCTGAAATCAGCATGACTACCAGCGGAAAAGTCCGCCACGGCTCAAGGGTCCCACAGCCGAGCCTGAATCGGGTTTAATTCGGACTGCGCGGACATGTCCGCGCTTTGGTTCGACGTCCCGTAAGGCGGGACGCGTCAAGGAAAGCGGCGACATGTCGCCACACTCCAAATTCAATACACCAGCACCAGCACCGTTGCCGCGAACGTGAATCATTATCCGCGGTTGGAACGTGCGACGGCGAAACAGAGAAACAAATGGCGTTTGATTGGCAAAGGCTCCGGCATTCATTAGGAAGGCATTGACGAAGACTTGTCAGTGGAAAATTCATTATTCGCCAGCGCCAAAACTCCAGCTTGAAAGGCTTCGCCCGCAGCCTCACGGCAAACGATTTGGAGTATTTGTCCGCGGAGGATTAATTTACTCGTAACGCAGGGATTCAATTGGATCCAAATTCGCCGCTTTGTAAGCCGGATAAGTTCCGAAAACGACGCCCACGATTGAACAAATCAACAGCCCCAGCACAATCCAGTCCACCGGGATGGCGGGCGGGACTTTCATGTACCAGGCCAGCGTGTTGCCGCCGAGGACGCCAAAGAGCACGCCGGCGATACCGCCCACTTCACAGAGCACCACGGCTTCCATGATGAATTGTCCCATGATATTCCGCCGTTTGGCGCCGACCGCCCGCCGGACGCCGATTTCACGCGTCCGTTCCGTGACGGAGACAAGCATGATGTTCATGATACCTACGCCCGCCGCCAGCAATGCGATGGAGCTGACCACGGCCACGCCCACGCGCACGGCGCGGGTGAAGGTGTCGAATTGTTGAATCAGCGAATCGTTTGAGAACACCTCGAAATCGTCCGGCTCGCCGGGTCGGACCTTGCGGACCGCGCGCAGGATGCCGCGGACCTGTTCCTCGCAATCGGCGTAGCTGGCCGCGCTGCGCGCCTGGACCAGAATGCTCAGACCGGTCCAGCGCAGGCCATAACGGTCGAGCGCCGTAGTAAGGGGCACGATGGCAAAATTGTCCTGGCTGCCGCCCAAAGACGCCCCTTTGGGCGCAAGGACACCAACCACATTGTAAGGAATACCGTTGATTTTAAGTTGTTCGCCCACTGCGGAGCCGAAGGGGAAGACGGTTTTGGCCAAGGCGCTGCCGAGCACACACACGGCGCGGGCGTCGTCCACGTCCGCGTCCACCAAGATGCGGCCCTCGGCGACCGTCCAGTTGCGCGCTGGGAAACTGCCGGGCGTTTCGCCGTAGAGCATGACGGTGGGCGCGGTCTTGGCGTAGCGGGTCTGGATGCCGCCGCTCCAAAACTGGCCCTCGACGCCGACAGCGGCAGCGAGGGTAGCTTTGTCCTCAACGGTTTGGCCCTGTTCGAGCGTGATGTCCTTGCGACGCCAGTATTTTTCCCAGTCGGAGCGGTTGCCGAACTGGACTTCCGGCCATTTCTGGATGGCGAAGGTCTGGCCGCCCAACTCGCTCAGGCTGGATTCAATGTTCCGCTCCAGCACGCGCATGGCGGTCATCACGACGATGATGGAAAAGACGCCGATCAAAACGCCCAGCAGCGTGAGCGTCGAGCGCAGCTTGTGCGTCGTCAGGGCGGCGAGCGCCATCGAAATGCTTTCGCGCAATTCGCCGAGCAGCAAGGTTGGTCGTTTTGCTTTCATTCGCTCCGCAGCGCCTCCACGGGGTCCATTCGCGCGGCGCGCCAAGCTGGCAGGAAGCCGGAAACGACCCCGGTCAGCAACGACACCAGCAGGGACAGAACGACAATGGTTCCGGACAAACTCGCCGGGAACAGCCACTTGGTCACCGCCAGCGTCGCCAGCCAGGCGATGCTCAGTCCGATCAGGCCGCCAAACAGGCAGATGCAGGCGGCTTCGATCAGGAATTGGAATAATATGTTGCGACGTTTGGCACCGATGGCCTTGCGCACGCCGATTTCGCGCGTCCGCTCAACCACGGAAACGAACATGATGTTCATGATGCCGATGCCGCCGACAAACAACGCCAGGCTGGTGACACACAGACCGATGACGGCAATGGTGGCAGTTTGTTCGTGGAACCATTTCACGATTTCGTCCTGCTGATTGATGGAAAAATTGTCGGGTTGGTCCGGCCGCAAGTGGCGGACACGGCGCATCACCTGGTCCAGTTCCTCGCGGGTTTCGCCCAGACGAGCCAGACCGGCGGCTTTCACCTGAATGTCAATGCTGGGATGCCTTTCAATCAAACCGATATATTGCTTCAACGGAATAACGACCCGGTTGTCGAGACTGAAGCCGAACATCATTCCTTGTTTCGCCAGCACGCCAATGACCAGAAATGACCGGTCTTCAATTTTGAGGCGTTTGCCGAGCGGCGGGTCATTCCGAAAAAGATTCGTGGCGACATCGTTGCCAATGACGCAGACGGGCTGGCCGCCCTCGGCATCTGCCGCCGTCAGGAACCGGCCATCGGCGATATCCACACCGCCGGTTTGCAGGTAGGCTTCTGTCGTGCCTATGACATTCACGCTGCTGGCGCTGCGGTTCCGGTATTTTACCGAGTCTTCATCGTCAACTTCGGGTGCAACGACCTCATCCAAGGTCAATTGCCGGGCCAAAGTTTCCGCTTCCGTGACGGTAATCTTGGGGCGCTTGCGCATGTTGAGCCAGTCTTCGTAGGAGACATTGAACCACTTGAATCGCGTCACATAAAACACGTCGGCACCGAGCACGGAGACGTTTTTGATGAACGCCTGGTTCAAACCATTGATGGCCGCGCCCATGAGCGTGACGGTGACGATGCCAATAATGATGCCGAGAGTCGCCAGCGCCGAGCGCATTTTGTTTGCGGTCAGCGCATTCCAGGAAATGCCAACACCTTCGCGAATTTCAGCAAAGAAGTTCATGACGGGTCGAGAGGCGAGGGGCGAGGGGCGAGAGCCGGATTGGTTTTGCCCTCGACCCTCGATGCTCGTCTCTCGACCTGCTTTTCGTCGCTGGCAATCATTCCGTCGCGCAACCGGATAATGCGGCGCGCGCGTTTGGCAATGTCTTCCTCATGCGTGACAACAATGATGGTGTTGCCTTTCTGGGAAAGTTCGTCAAACAACGCCATGATTTCCGCGCCGGTTTTGGAATCGAGATTGCCCGTCGGTTCATCGGCCAGCAATAGCGACGGTTTGTTCACCAACGCGCGGGCCACGGCCACGCGCTGGCGCTGGCCGCCGGAAAGTTCGTTGGGCTTGTGATGAACCCGGTCCGCCAGGCCAACTTGCGCCAGGGCATCGAGCGCGACCTGGCGGCGTTGCTCTAAAGGCATCCCGTTGTAGATGAGCGGCAGCTCCACATTGTGCAACGCGTTCGAGCGCGCCAAAAGATTGAACGTCTGAAAAACAAAACCGATTTCGCGATTGCGAATCTCTGCGAGCTGATTGTCGTCCATCTCGCTTACGCTGACGCCGTTCAGTTCATAATGACCGGCGCTGGGCGTGTCGAGGCAGCCGATTAAATTCATGAGCGTGGATTTGCCGGAACCGGACGGCCCCATGATGGCAACGTATTCGCCACGCTGGATTTCGAGCGACACGTCGCGCAAGGCGTGAACAGTTTCCGCGCCCATCTGGTAGCGGCGCGAGATATTTTGGAGGCGAATCAGGCTCATTACAAATGGGGCTGGGCTGCTTTCAATGAAAAATGAAAAAAGGGAGATGGCTAATGGCAAATAACATTTTCATTTCTCATTGTGCATTGTGCATTGGACATTCTTCATTACGGCTCGTCGTCGTTTGCTTCTAGCCGTGCCAATGGATTTGCCAATGATTTTGATCAGTTGTTCACACTCTTCCAGCAAATCGACGATCCGGTTGGTTGGAAGTAATTCGGCAATGACGATGAAATGCAGCCAGCCGCGGGTTTCTTTCAATTCTTTCAATACAATGCTCAACTTATGCGCGAAGTCGGCGCGGCTTTCCGCCGCGCAACCTTCGTCGTAATTCGGGCCAGGCGCAGTTCCGCAACGAACCAGTTGCCCCGCCACATGTCGTCCGACCCGAGTGTCTGGTAGAGCGTCCACCACCTTGCTCACTCGCGCGGCGAATTTCCACAGCCGTTCAGATAGTTCTTCCGGCGTCATGTCAATTTGCAATGCCGAATGCCAAATGAGCAATCTGCGATGAAAAAGAATAGTTGTTGGATGTTTCTAAACAAATTCTCACGGTTTTTGCTCCTTCGCTTCCGCCTGCGCCGGACCGACGCGGATTTTCGAGCCATCCTGAAGGTCGTGGCCCACCGCGCGATAACCGCCAGACACAATCTCCTCGCCGTTGGTAAGACCGCCGGTGATTTCCCAGTAATTATCGTCGCAAAAGCCGATCTTCACCGGCACGGCTTTCACGTGGTCGCCTTCCACCACGAACACCACGTCTGTCGGCTTGGTGGCTTCCTTGGTTTTTGTGCCGGAAGCAGCGGCTTTGGCGCCTTTGACATTGTTTGTGGCTTTGACTGTCTTCGTGCCCGAAGCAGCGGAAGCCGTGGCGTTGGTTCCTTCCTTTTTCAACGGGTCAACTTTCACTTCCGGGTTCATCGGGCGGGTGGTGACGCTGGCCAGGGGAACCGTCAAGGCGTTGGTGCGATAGTCCGTTTCGATTTCCGCCGTCACCGACATGCCGGGCCGGAACTCCGGCTCCTTTTCATTGACGCGGATGCGCACCTGGAATTGCGTGGCCTGTTGCGACACGCTGCTGCTGCTGCTCCCGCCGCTGAGCGAACTGCTCGATTCCGAACCCAGGGCGGAATTGGCAACAGCTGTGACCACGCCGGTGAATTTGCGGTCCTTGAAAGCGTCCACTTCCAGCCGGGCTTTCTGCCCGGCCTTGATGCCCACCACATCCATTTCACCCACGTTCACGCGCGCCTCAATCCGGTTCAAATCCGAGATGGTCATGATGGGAGTGCCCTCGGTGTAGCCCGTGCCCAACACGCGTTCGCCCAGCTCGGAATTCAAACTGGTGATGGTGCCGGTCAGCGGCGAAACAATCGTCGTTTTGTTCAACAAATCCTCCGCACTGTCCACTGCGGCCTTGTTCACATTCACCTGGTCGTCGGCGCTCTCCAATTGCGCCTTGGCCACGTCGCGCGCGGCTTTGAACCCGATGAAATCCGACGCCGAAAGCAATTTGCTCTTGAACAATTCCAGATTGCGTTGGTAGTCCGCCTCGGCCTTTTCCAGGTTCGCCGCCGCCGAGGCCTTGGACGCCAGCGCAGATTCATAATTGGCCTTGGCCTGATTGACCGCCGCGATATAGGTGTCGGGATTAATCTTCACCAGCAAATCGCCCTTTTTCACCTGCTGGCCTTCCTTCACTGGCAACTCAATGATTTCGCCGCTGACTTCGGGGTTGATAGTCACCTGCACGACCGGCTGGATTTGGCCGTTGGCCACGACGATGTTGGTCATGCTGTGGCGTGAAACCTTTTCCGTTTGCACCGTGATGGCTGGCGCGCGCTTCTTGAAAATGGCCACCAGCGTCAGCGCGACGAGAACCAAGCCGATGGCCGCAAAGATGATGATCTTCCGGCGTTTTTTGGGGTTTGCCATGATGCT
>Ga0335077_10011078_pt1 | contig 11270 bp, 10 predicted proteins | sample Lox_Sample_31_FD_207151 | JGI IMG/M metagenome (GOLD analysis project Ga0335077, IMG submission 207151) | Soil microbial communities from Loxahatchee National Wildlife Refuge, Florida, United States - Lox_Sample_3.1 | ecosystem: Environmental > Terrestrial > Soil > Wetlands | place: USA...
TCGAAGTCGACGTCTCCGAGGTCGAGTCCGACCGCCTCGGCGCTGCGCAGCCCGGCCGAGTAGACGAGCTCGACGAGCGCGCGGTTCCGGAGCGCGAGCGGCCCGTCGGCGTCGAGCGCCGCGAGCACGCGGTCGATCTCGGCGGTCCCCGGTGCGTCGGGCAGCCGACGCGGCCTCCGCGGCGCGAGTCGCGCGTCGGGTACGCGCGAGGAGCCGAGCGCGTGGCGCAGAAAGGCACGGACGGCCGCGAGCTTGCGCGCGACCGTCGCGGGAGCGAGCTTGCCGCGGCCCTCGCGCGCGGAGCCGAGATAGGCGGCGTAGTCGACGAGCGTGCGGACGTCGACCTCGTCGAGCGAACGGTCGCCGAGCCACGTGCAGAACTCCTCGACGTCGCCGCGATAGGCACGCCGCGTCGCCTCGCTCAGCGCGGGTGAGTCGAGGAAGCGGCCGGTTGCCGAGCGCGTGTCCACGAGGGCGGCTTTCGACGTGCGGCGGCCGCTGCCTGCGGGCGACTACCGACTCCCCGGCCGGCGCCGTTTGGGTAGCTTGATACGTCGTGATCGCGAAGCACGACGTGCTCGTTGTCGGGGCCGGCTGCGCGGGGATGCGCGCCGCCATCGAGGCACACGACGCAGGCGCGGACGTCGCGATGATCTCGAAGCTCCACCCGACGCGCTCGCACTCGGGCGCGGCCGAGGGAGGCATCAACGCCGCGCTCGGCAACGCCGCCGACGACAGCCCCGAGATCCACGCCTACGACACGGTGAAGGGATCCGACTACATCGGCGACCAGGACGCGATCGAGATCTTCGCCGAGGAGGCGCCCGGCGACATCATCCAGCTCGAGAACTGGGGCGCGGTCTTCTCCCGGCGCGAGGACGGCAAGCTCGCGCAGCGGCCGTTCGGCGCCGCCGGGTCGCCGCGCACCGTCTTCGCCGCCGACATCACCGGGCACGTGCTGATCCAGGTGCTCTGGGAGCAGGTCTGCAAGCGGGAGATCCCGGTCTACGAGGAGTTCTTCGCATGGCAGCTCGTCGAGAACGAGGGCCGCTGCCAGGGCGTCGTCTGCTGGGATCTCCTGAACGGCGGCCTCAAGACGCTCGGCGGCAAGACCGTCGTCCTCGCCACCGGCGGCGCCGGCCGCCAGTACCGCGCGACGACGAACGCGTACGCCTGCACCGGCGACGGGATGGCCATGGCGCTCCACGCCGGGCTGCCGCTGAAGGACATGGAGTTCATGCAGTTCCACCCGACGACGATGTTCCCGTCGGGGATCCTGATCACGGAGGGCTGCCGCGGCGAGGGCGGCTATCTGATCAACTCCGACGGCGAGCGCTTCATGAAGCGGTACGCGCCGAACGCGCTCGAGCTCGCCTCACGCGACGTCGTCTCGCGCTCCGAGCAGACGGAGATCGATGAGGGCCGCGGCGTCCACGGCTCGATCTTCCTCGACCTCCGCCACCTCGGCGCCGAGCGGATCCTCGAGCGGCTGCCGGGCTCCCGCGAGCTCGCGATGACGTACTCCGGCGTCGATCCGATCTACGACCCGATCCCCGTCCGGCCGGGCGCCCACTACCACATGGGCGGGGTCGAGACCGACAACTTCGGCGCCACCGAGCTCACCGGCCTCTACGCCGCCGGCGAGTGTGCATGCGTCTCGATCCACGGCGCGAACCGCCTCGGCGGGAACTCGCTGATGGAGACGATCACCTTCGGCCGCCGCGCCGGCCGCGCCGCCGCCGAGTGGGCGCTCGCGAACACCACGGTGAGCGTTCCGGAGTCGGCCGAGCGCGATGTCGAGGCCAAGCTCACGGCGCTCCTCTCCCGCGAGTCGGGGGAGCGGCCCTGGAAGCTGCGCGAGGAGCTCGGGCAGTCGATGCTCGAGAACTTCGGGGTCTTCCGCCGAGAGGAGCAGATGGCGAGGCAGCTCGAGATCCTCACCGGTCTGCGCGAGCGCTACCGGAACGTGTACGTCGAGGACAAGGGCGAGGTCTTCAACAGCGACCTCACGCAGGCGATCGAGCTCGGGAACATGCTCGACACCGCGCTCTGCATGGTGGAGGGTGGGATCGCGCGGAAGGAGAGCCGCGGCTCGCACTCGCGTCCCCACGACTATCCCACGCGCGACGACGAGCACTTCCTCCACCACACGATCACGCGCTGGAAGGACGGCGGCGTCGAGCTCTCCCGCTCGGAGGTGCGCTTCACGAAGTGGGAGCCGCAGGAGCGGAAGTACTGATGCCGCGCGTCGCGCTCGTCCTGCCGCCGCTCGCGCTCGTCCTCACCGCATGCGGCGGCTCGGGCGGCTCGAAGCCGACGACGTCGGCGAGCACGGGCGCCGTGCAGAGCCCACCACGTGTGGGCTTCGTCGACAACACGATCGCGCGGACCTCGAAGGTGCCGGTACACACGGCGTTCTCCGGCGTGGTCACGACATCGGGCCAGACCGTGCGCCTGAGCGGCAGCGGCGACGTCGATCCGAAGTCTCAGCGCGGGTCGATGCACATGAGCATCTCGCTGGCGGGTCAGCGAGTTCCGTTCGACGAGGTGCTCGACAGCAAGACCGTGTACGTGTCATCCACCTTCCTCCAGTCATTCCTTCCCTCGGGCAAGAAGTGGCTGGAGGTCAGCCTCGCCTCCGCCTCGAACCTCGGCGCCGCGGGCTTCGCGCTCACCTCCCAGCCGGGCGCGGTGCCGCCGCTGAAGGATGTGCAGTCCCTGGGAGGCGGGAAATACAGCGGCCGAGTCGACGCGGCGAAGCTCTCGCCGGCCGAGCAGGCTGCGGTCTCGCGCACACACGTCAAGTTCGGCGCGATCGACGTCTGGATCGGCGCCGACAGCTACGTGCACCGGGTCGAGGTCCGGTCGTCCTCGAGCGCGGGAGGCAAGACGGCGAGAATCGTCTTGACCACCACGATGTCGAACTTCGGCAAGCCGATCCACGTGACGACTCCGCCCGCCTCGGAGACGGTGAACGCGAACAGTCTCAGCATTCCAGGGTTCTCGAGCTAGGAGAGAGATGCAGGTCGGACTGAAGATCTGGCGCTACGACTCGACGACGGGAGAGCGCGCGCTCAGGGAGTACGAGATCGACGCGCCCGAGGAGGCGACCCTCCTCGACTGCCTCGACATCGTCAAGGACCGCCACGACGGGACGCTCGCCTACCGCAAGAGCTGCCGGATGATGATCTGCGGCTCGTGCGGGATGCGGATGGACGGCGCCGCCGTCCTCGCCTGCAAGACGCGGATGTACGACATCGCGCAGGAGGGCCGCGTCCCGGTCGTCTCCGCGATGGGGAACCTGCCGATCGTCAAGGACCTCGTCGTCGACATGGATCCGTTCTGGGCCAAGTTCATGGCGATGAAGCCGTACCTCCAGCCGGGCTTCGAGCAGCCTGAGGACGGGCGCGAGTACCGGATCACACAGGAGCGGATGAACGTGATCCACAAGGAGTCGCTCTGCATCAACTGCGGCTGCTGCGTCTCGGAGTGCAACGCGATGGAGTCCGACCCCGAGTTCCTCGGCCCCCAGGCGCTCGCCAAGGGGATGCGCTTCGTCGGCGACCCGCGCGACGCGGCGACGATCGAGCGGCTCGAGCAGTACAGCTCCGAGCACGGCATCTGGGACTGCACGCGCTGCTACTTCTGCAACGAGCGCTGCCCCAAGGGCGTCGACCCGCGCGACGCGATCGCGAAGCTCGGCGCCGAGTCGATCCGGCTCGGCATCGATCGCGACATGGGCGCGAAGCACGCGAAGTGGTTCGTCCGCTCGGCCGAGACGACCGGCTGGCTGCGCGAGGAGGAGCTGATCCCGAAGACGCAGGGCTACGCCTCGGCGATCAAGCAGCTGAAGTTCGGCATGTCGCTCGCGAGGCACGGCAAGGTCCGTCCGATCCCGATCCCGCACACGGCGAAGGACGTCGTTGAGGCGCGGAACCTGCGCAAGCTCGTCCGCGAGCAGGACCGCGACGGCGCGCTCGGGCACGTCCAGGGCGAGAAGGCGCTCGAGCGCCTCGCGCACGGCCACGCGCTCGGCGACACGCTCGAGGAGATCTACGAGCGGCCCGGTGCGGCGCCGCGCCCGTGGCTACCCGAGGTGGAGGAGGAGACGAAGGCATGAAACGCGTGGCCTATTACAAGGGCTGTCTCGCCTCCCTGTCGGCGAAGGAGCTCGACACGTCGACGCAGGCCCTCGCGCCGCGCGTCGGGCTCGAGCTCGTCGAGCTCGAGTCGGTGACGTGCTGCGGCGCCGGCGACATCCACGAGGCGGAGCCCGACTACTACCTTCACCTCAACGCGCGGATCCTCGCCTACGCCGAGGCGACCGGCTGCGACACGCTGCTGACGGTCTGCAACGTCTGCACCTTGAACCTGCGGCAGGCGAACCACATGCTCCAGGGCGACTCCGACCTGCTCGCGCGCGTGAACGAGAACCTCGCGACGGTCGGCGTGCCGCCGTACTCCGGCGGCGTCGAGGTGCGGCACCTGCTGTGGGAGATCGCGGAGGGCGACGGCTACGAGCAGCTCAAGGTCGCCGCGCACAAGGGGCTGAAGGGGCTGAAGGTGGCGCCGTTCTACGGCTGCCAGATCCTGCGCCCGTCGAAGATCATGGGCTTCGAGGATCCCGACCGGCCGTGGTCGCTCGAGCGCATCATCGAGGCGTGCGGCGGCGAGGCGATCGACTATCCCGCGAAGATCAAGTGCTGCGGCTTCCCGATCATCGCGGCGCGCGAGGAGACGGCGATGGGCGAGCTGATCCAGCCAGTGGAGCAGGCGCTCGAGGCCGGGGCGGACGTGATGGTGACGCCGTGCCCGCTCTGCCATCTCTCGCTCGACGCGTGGCAGCAGAAGCTCGAGGCGGCGACGGGGCGGACGTTCGGGCTGCCGATCCTCCATCTCGCCCAGCTCGTGGGCGTCGCCGCCGGGCTCGAGGACTCGGAGCTCAAGTTCAAGCGCCACATCGTCGACCCGCGGCCCGCGCTACAGCGGCTGGAAGCCTGAAGGCGCTCTGCGCGCTCGCCGGCGCAGCCGCCGGCTGGGGCTGGTTCGAGGCCGGCTGGGTGCGGCTCGAGCAGCGCAAGATCGAGCTGCCGGGGCTGCCCGAGGAGCTCGACGGCCTCCGGATCGCGCACCTCTCAGACCTCCACCTCGGCGTCCCCTCGCGCGGCGCGCGCGCGGCCGAGCGCGCCGTCGAGTGGACAGCCGAGCGGCGGCCGGATCTCGTCGCGATCTCGGGCGACCTGCTCACGCATCCCCGCGGCGAGCGCGACCTGCGGGCGCTCGTCGAGCGGCTTCCGGCTCCGACGGTCGCCGTGCTGGGCAACCACGACGTCGCGATCAGCCGCGACCCGCAGGCGCGCCGCTCGGACCTGCAAGAGCTCGAGCCGGCGACGCTGCTTCGCGACGAGGGCCGGCTCTTCGAGCTGCGGGGCAGTTCGGTCTGGGTCGCGGGGACGGATCCGCGACTGTTCCAGCACGGCGGGCGGACGGCAGACCCGAACACGCTCGCGCCGCCGAACGGCGCGGACCTCTCGATCCTGCTCTGCCACTACCCGATCGTGCTCGAGCGGCTGGAGCCGGGCGCGTTCGACCTCGTCCTCGCCGGCCACATGCACGACGGGCAGATCTGCCTGCCGTACCCGGGTGGGAAGGTGCCGCTCGCTCACCCGCGAGCGCGCTACGGGGTCGGGGTCTACCGCAGTCCGGCGGCGGCGATGCACGTCTCGGCGGGTCTCGGGACGACATTCGTCCCGTTCCGCTTCGCGGCGCGGCCCGAGGCGACGGAGCTCGTGCTCGGGCCGGCGGTACGCTGAGTCGCCATGGCCGGCCAGGCCTCGATCTCGACCGACATCCTCGCCCGCTACGCGGCCGATGCCGCGCGCGAGGTGCCCGGCGTGCGCGGGCTCGCGGCGAGCCCGATCCCGCGCCGGCGCGGCGTGCGGATCGCGGAGGCGAGCGGTGCGGTTCGTATCGAGCTCCACCTCGAGGCGGAGTGGGGCGCCTCGCTGCCCGAGCTGGGGCGGCGCGTGCAGGAGCAGGTGCGCGAGTACCTCTCGCGGATGGCGGACGTCGAGCCGGCCGAGGTCGACGTCGTCGTCGACGCGGTCGGGCCGCCGCAGTGACCCGCGCGTCTCACGGCGAGAGGCGCGCGTGACGCGGATCTCGGAGCTGACGGGTCTCACGCTCGAGACCGCGCCGTCGGTGTGCCACGAGTGCATCTGGTGGCAGACGCGGCAGGGCCGCAGCCTCGACAAGCGCAAGTGGATCCGCGACACCGAGGAGGACTGGGGCGCGTGGGGGACGATCTACTACGACGACGACGGGCGGCTGCTCGGCTCGATGCAGTACGGCCCGGCGGAGCTCTTCCCGCGCGCGCGCGAGCTGCCGGCGGGGCCGCCGAGCCAGGACGCCGTAATCGTGACCTGCGCCTACCTGACCGACGTCTCGCGGCCCTGGGTGATGCAGTCGCTCTTCCTGACGGCGATCGGCGATGCCCGCGACCGGGGCGCGCGAGCGCTCGAGGCGTTCGCCTACCGCTATCCCGAGGCGGAGACGAACTTCGAGCGCTTCCACGTCCACCGGACGATCTTCCCGGCCGACTTCCTCGCCGACTTCGGCTTCCTGACCGTGCGGGCCCACGGCCGCGTCGAGCTGGCGCGGCTCGAGCTCGGCGGCCTGCAGCCGGTGGAGGAGGGGAAGCGCGAGAAGGTGCTCGCCGTCGTGCGCGAGGCCTTCATGCCGGCGCCCGCGCCGCAGCGGCCGTAGCGGGTCGGGCCGGGCGAGAGGCTCGCCGGCGCAAACGGCGTCCTGGAACTCGTTCCAGCTCCCACGAGGCGAAGTCCATCCGGCACCGGAACGACCCGAAGGGCGCAGGTCAACGACGTACCACGGTCCGAGGGTCGATCCGTCCACCGTCGAGCGCTCGCCCGTGCCGACTGCCGCCGCACGACCGACGATGAGCGACGAGGGCGGAGCACTCGGGCTGTCGACCGCACCCCTCATGCGTCAGCCGACGGCGGGAAGAGATCAGCGGGCGAGCCTAGTGCTCGCGAGCATTGCGACGACGGCGCGCTCGCCGGGGGCGAAATCCGGCCCGCGGAGGCAGGCGACGGCGAAGACGTAATTGTCCGGGGCCTTGGCCGGGATCGTCGCCTGCATCATCCGCCGGGCTCCGAGGCGGCGGCAGACCGCGAAGCGACCGTGCGGCGCACCCGGCGACAGGTATGCGAGGAGAGCGGCGCGGTCCGCGATGCGGGTGCGTCGTCCAGGCTCGCGGAGCCCGCCCGGGAAGCCGTCCAGCGACCAGAGGACGGTGACATCGTTCGTGCCGAGCCGCTGCCTCGGAGGCCAGCTCGTCCCGGAGTGCGTCGTCGAGGTGCACGTCGGCGCCGGCCGGACCGAGGTGAGGAGGGTGATCGGCGTCACGAAGGAGGCGCCGATCCAGCACCAGTCGACGCGCGTCCAGTTCGCCGGGTAGCGGAAGGAGAGGCCGTAGTCGGGATAGCGTGCGCGGGCATCTCCTGGGCTCTGTCCGGGGGAGCTCGCCGCCGGCGTGCCCGCTACTGCCGCCGCCACGGCCAGCACTGCGATGAACGTCACGGCCCGCGTCATGCGCCCTGGGATGCGACGCCGGCGATGGGCTCGTCACACGACGGTCTCGAAGTGGCGAGCACCAACGCCGCCGCGACCGGGAGGAGGAGAGCGGCCGCGGAGGCGAACGTCCAGCCGGGATGCTCCGCAAGCGGCCCCGCCAGGGACGGGAAGAGCGTCGCATTCCCGACCGTTCCGGCCGCGAGCGCGCCCAGCGCGAGCAACAGTCGCCGGGGCCCATGGTCGGCGAGTGCAGCGGAGAAGGCGACGCCGGCGACGATGACGACCATGAACTGCGGACTGAAGATGCGATTCGTGAGCAGGAAGGCGACGGGCAGGAGCGCGGCAAGGCCGATCGCCTGGCGTGCGCTCCGCGCCCGGGCGGTTCCCACAGCCAGCGCAGCGACCGCAACGAGCTGGAGCACGACGGCTCCGGCGGATGACCAGCCGGGCGCGAGCGCGTCCGCGTAGTAGTGACGGCCCGGGTGGGCGAGGCCGAGCACGCGAAGCACGAGGTAGGGCAGCGACTCGCCGTTGACGGCGCGCACCGGCTGGGCGCGATAGGGATCGAGGGCTTCCGACCGCGAGAGCAGGAGGAGCGGGACGTAGGCGAGGAGGATCGGGAGTGCGAAGCCGGCCGCGTGAGCAGCGGCGGCGCGTCCTCTGCACGAGCGCAGCAGCCATAGGCACAGCCCGACCGCGGCAAGCCCCGGCGTCCACTTCGCCGCTGCTCCGATCCCGAGCGCCCACCCCGCCGCGTGCCAGCGTTCGGAGTAGGCGAGCGCAAGGCCGGCCAGGAGCGCGGCCGCCGGCACGAGGTCGAAGCGGAACTCCCAGAAGAAGAGATCGAGCGGCCACAACGCGAGGCAGGCCGCAATCCACCTGCACCAGCGCGTCCGCAGCGACCAGAGCGCCGCGACGCAGGTCAGCTGGAAGGGGACCATCAGCAGCCCGTTCGCGATTCGTGCGCTCCCGCGGCCGAGGAGGACCTCGAGCCCGAAGAGGCCGACCGCGCCGGCGGGATACGCGGAGCGTGGATACGAGCCGTGCAGCAACGAGCGCCCCGCCTTCGTGTAGACGATCCGCGCATCGAGGTCTCCGAAGAAGCCGACCCTCACATGGATCGCGACCCACGCGAGTTGGAGAGCCGCTCCGAGGGCCAGGATTGGCATGAGTCGGAGCCGATCGCGCTCTCTCCAGGCGAGGAGGAGCGCGGCGCTTCCGATGGCGGCACTCAGCAGCGGCCACGCGAACGAGCGATCGACCCGCCTCCACTCGGCGAAGAGCTCGCCTCCCGCCGCAAGCGCAAGAACGAGATGAGGGCTTCGGATGGCGCCTCGGCCGACCGGCCCGACCCGTGGGAGAGGCGTGGAACGGCGACCGTGATATCCGGCGCGCGCGGCTTCCACGGTGATTGCGGGACGCTGGCTCACGCGAAGACGACCTCTCCCTCGATCGATTGGCGGAGAGCTTCGCAGCTCGACTGGCCGTCGCCAAGATCGCCGGGTGCGGGTGCTGCTAGGCGGCCGCGCGCGCGGGCTCGAGCAGGAGCTCGCCGATCTGGATCGCGTTCAGCGCCGCGCCCTTGACGAGGTTGTCGCACGCGAGGAAGAGGACGAGGCCGTTGCGCTCCGCGGCGCGGTCCGGCCGGACGCGTCCAACGAGCACGTCCTCGGTCTGCGCGGCCGCGCGCGGGCTCGGCGTCTCGACCACGCGCACCGACGGCGCCGCCGCGAGGATCGCCTCCGCCTGCGCGGGCGCGAGCGGCTCCTCCGTCTCCAGCCACACGGCCTGCGAGTGGCCGACGAGGATCGGCACCCGCACCGTCGTCGCGCTCACGGGCAGCGCCGGCAGCTCGAGGATCTTCCGCGTCTCTGCCCGGATCTTCGCCTCCTCGTCGGTCTCGTCCCCCTCCCAGCTCCAGTCGAAGCGAAGGTCGTGCTCCCCCGCCGGCTCGGCTCGCACCTGCTCCATCCGCTGCAGGCCGGCCCCCGACGCGGCCTGGTAGGTCGAGACGCGCACGCGGCGCACGCCGGCCGCGTCGTGGAGCGGCTTGAGGACGCACGTGAGCGGGATCGTCGAGCAGTTCGGGTTCGCGACGACGTGGGTCGTCTCGATCGCCTCGAGGGCGCGCGCGGCGTTCACCTCGGGCACGACGAGCGGGTAGCCGTCGGCGAGCCGGTACGCGCTCGACTTGTCGACGGCGAGCGCGCCTCCCTCGACCGCGTGCGGGACGAGCTCGCGCGAGGCGCTCGTGCCGCAGGAGAAGAGGACGAGGTCGAGCCCGCCGGATGCGAGCGCCTCGGGCGTCGCCTCCTCGACGGCGAGACCGCCGTCGAGCTCGCGGCCGGCCGAACGCGCCGAGGCGAAGGCGCGCACGTCTGCGTAGCCGCGCTCGCGGAGCAGGCGCAGCGTCACGGTGCCGACGGCGCCGGTTGCGCCGACGACGCCGATCCGCGCCTCGGCCGTCACGCGCTCCCCAGCTCGAACGCGTCGTGGAGCGCGGAGACGGCCTTCGGGACGTCCTCCGTCGGCACGTGGCAGGCGATCTTGATCGGCGAGGTGGAGATCACCTTCGCCTCGACGCCGATCTCCTCGAGCGTCGCGAACGTCTTCGCCGCGATCCCCGGATGGCTGCGCATCCCGGCGCCGACGAGGCTGACCTTGCCGAGGTCGTCGCGCATCGACCATTCGACGTCGAGCGCCCCGAGCAGCTCCTCGCACGTACCGCGATCCTCGAGCGGCGCGCTGAACACGATCTCGTCGCTCGTCACCTGGAGGATCGTGTCGACGTTGACGTTCCCGTCGGCGAGCCGGTCGAAGAGGCTCGCGGCGTCGATCTCGCGCACGCGGTAGAGCGGTTCGCAGTCGGTGTGGGCCACGCCGCTGATGATCGCCTTCTCGAGCACCGCATCCTCCTCGTCGACGATCCACGTCCCCTTCGCGTCGGAGAACGTCGACCGGACGTGCAGCCGCACGTCGTGGTTGCGCGCGAACTCGACCGAGCGTAGCTGGAGCACCTGCGCCCCGCCCGCGGCGAGCTCGAGCATCTCCTCGTACGTGACCGCCGATAGCTTCCGGGCGGACGGGACGAGCCGCGGGTCGGCGGTGAAGACTCCCTCGACGTCGGTGTAGATCTCACAGGCCTGCGCGCCGAGCGCGGCTGCGAGCGCGACCGCGGTCGTGTCGGAGCCGCCGCGGCCGAGCGTCGTCACGTCGTGCGAATCGGCCGAGACGCCCTGGAAGCCGGCGACGAGCACGATCCTCCCGGCGTCGAGCGCGTCGTTGATGCGCGTCGCCCGCACCTCGGCGATCTTCGCCTTGCCGTGGACGGTGTCGGTGACGATTCCCGCCTGCGAGCCCGTGAACGAGATCGCCTCGTGGCCGAGATCGTGGACGGCCATCGCGCAGAGCGAGTTCGAGATCCGCTCGCCGACGGAGATGAGCATGTCGTACTCGCGCGGGTGCGGCCTCGGCGAGATCTCGTGCGCGAGCCGGATCAGCTCGTCCGTCGTGTCGCCCATCGCCGAGAGGACGCCGACGACGCGATGGCCTCCGTCCCGCGCGCGGACGAGGCGGCGCGCGACCTCCTTGATCTTCTCGGGGTCGGCGACCGAGGAGCCGCCGAACTTCATCACGACCAGCCCCGGACGCTCGGACGCGGCGTCGGCGGCGACCTC